>OGMB01000008.1_pt1 | contig 127498 bp, 111 predicted proteins | sample 1573001 | NCBI WGS metagenome assembly OGMB01 (sample SAMEA2581921, study PRJEB24529) | metagenome | biome: Human gut stool | place: China | collected 2011
ATTACGCGTCTCTCAAAATTATGCGTCTCTCAAAATTACGCGTCTCTCAAAATTATGCGTCTCTCAAAATTACGCGTCTCTCAAAATTACGCGTCTCTCAAAATTACGCGTCTCTGCAAAGATGTTATCCCAGTAGTTCCCGCAAATCTTCTTCCGGTGTGGTAATGGGTCCTATTCCATAGTTTTCAACCAAAAACTGCAAAATATTCGGAGATAAAAATGCCGGAAGTGACGGGCCCAGACGAATATTTTTAATACCCAGATGCAGAAGGGTGAGCAAAATACATACCGCCTTCTGTTCATACCAGGACAATACAAAGGACAACGGCAGTTCATTCACGGTACAGCCGAAGGCTTCTGCCAGACTCACCGCCACACGGATGGCGCCGTATGCATCGTTGCACTGCCCCATGTCCATCAGTCTTGGCAGTCCTCCGATTTCTCCCAGCGCCAAATCGTTAAAACGGAATTTACCGCAGGCAAGTGTCAGCACAATGGAGTCTTCCGGCGTCTGTTTTACAAACTCTGTGTAATAATTTCTGCCGGGCTTTGCCCCGTCGCAGCCCGCCACCAAAAAGAAGTGCCGGATTTTTCCTTCTCTTACCGCTTCCACCACAGTGTCCGCATGGGAAAGAATTGCCGCATGGGAAAAGCCCGTGGTAACTTCTTTGCCACCGTTAATACCGGTGAATTCCGTGGTTTCTGCAAAGCCGCCAAGTGTCAGCGCTTTCTCAATAACCGGTGAAAAGTCCTTGCTGCCGTCCAGCATTTCTTCTATATGCACGCACCCCGGAAACGCAACCACTTCCGTGGTGAACACTCTGTCCCGGTAGCTGTCCTTGGGCGGCATCAGGCAGTTGGTGGTAAAAAGAAGTGCTCCGGGAAGTCCGTCAAATTCCTTCTGCTGGTTCTGCCATGCGGTGCCGTAGTTGCCCTTCAGATGCTTATATTTTTTAAGCTCCGGATACGCATGCGCGGGCAGCATTTCACCGTGGGTATAAATGTTGACACCTTTACCTTCCGTCTGCTCCAAAAGCATTTTCAAGTCCTTCAGATCGTGCCCGGTCACCACAATAAACGGACCTTTTTCCACGCATAACGGCACAGTTACGGGCTCCGGTGTGCCGTAGCTTTCCGTGTTGGCACGGTCCAAAAGCGCCATACATTTTAAGTTGATTTCCCCGACTCTTAAAACCGTGTGCAAAAGCTCTTCCTTTGTTTCTTCATAACCGATTTTATACAGAGCCTCACAGAAAAACAGATTGATTTCCTCATCCGCATAACCCAGCATCAGGGCATGATATGCATAAGCTGCCATGCCACGGATGCCGAAAAGAATTAAGGATTTTAAGGAACGGATATCTTCCTCCGCCTGCCACAGATTGTCCAAAGTGTAGTCATTTGTTTTTCCGCAGGGAGTTCCACAGGCACTGCAGCCGGGACTCAGTCTGTTCTTTTCCTTTTCCACCTTATCTATCATGTTCTGAATGGCTTCGGCATCAAAGCTCACATTCGTAATGGTTGCAAACAGTCCCTCTGTTATCATGCGGAAGGTTTCCGCACGAAGTCCCTGTTCTCCTGTTGTTTTTCCTTCTGTTGCTCTTGCCAGACCAATAAGAGCTCCGGTCAGTTTATCCTGTAAATTTGCCACGTCCGCGCTTTTTCCGCAAACGCCGATATTTCCCACGCAGCCGCTGCATCCTGCGGTCTGCTCGCACTGATAGCAAAACATCTGCTGTTCCATAATCATTTCTCTCCTTTTCTTTATTTTCGTACCCGTCAAGATTTTTTACCCATCAATCCCTTATTCGCTGGTTCTTTTTCACCTCGCCGGATATGTCTTGCATATTTCCTGCTCATTTTATTATAATAAAAACAAATTGTATGTTTGAAATCAAACAAAATGAAAGGAAAATTATGGAAACAAAACATAACTTTTCGGCTTATCTTCCTGTATTAAAAAACAGTCCGTTGTTTCAGGGACTCTCCGACGGGGAAATTCTGTCGGTGCTGCCCTGCGTTGCCGATAAACTGCTTTCCGTTCCTGATGGGCAATATGTATTCCGTGCCGGCGAAAACATTTCTTCCATGGGACTGGTCTTAAGCGGCAGTCTTCTTATCATCCAGGAAGATGTCTGGGGACACCGCCATATGATACACAAAATCACTGCCGGAGATATTTTCGGGGAACCCTATGCCGCCGTGCCGGATACGCCGCTTGGAAGCAGTGTGGTTGCCGAAAAAGACTGCGAAATTCTGCTGCTTCATGTGCAGAAACTGCTTTCCGTATGCTCCTCCGCCTGTTCCCGCCACACGCGCCTGATACAAAATCTGGTGACTATTCTTGCCGAAAAAATCCTGGTTTTCAACAACAAGCTGACCCATTTAAGCAAACGCTCCACGAAAGAAAAACTGCTTTCTTATCTGTCGGAGGAGTCCATCCGTCAGAGCTCTTTATCCTTCTCCATTCCTTTTGACCGCCAGCAGCTTGCCGATTATCTTTGCGTGGAACGTGCCGCTCTGTCCGTCGTCATTTCCAAGCTGCAGAAGGAAGGTGTTCTTTCCGCCGAGAAAAACCACTTCACTTTAATCTGCAATTAAAAAAGTCCGTTTCCTTCGAAAACCGGAAAACGGACTTTTCTTTTACAACAATCCCTGTATTAAAATAATCAATATCAGAACCGGAAGAATGAACTGGAAATACGGCTTTAAGAACTTTGCAATTTTAAGTCCCTTTCCGGTATTCGCCTCTTCTATATAATTATCGAAGCCCCAGCCCCATTTGGTTACGCAGAACAACAGATAAATCAGGGAACCGATGGGAAGCAGCAGGTTGCTTACAATAAAGTCCTCGCTGTCGAGCACATCCCTTCCGCCAATCAGATGCAGATTGCTCCACACATTGTAGCCTAAAACGCAGGGCATACTTGCCACTAAAATAATAATGCAGTTTATCAGAGCTGCCTTTCCGCGCTTCCAGCCAAACATATCCATACAGAAGGACATGATATTTTCAAACACTGCAATAACGGTGGAGAAGCTTGCGAACGTCATAAACAGGAAAAACATGGCTCCCCAGATGCGTCCGCCAGGCATATTAACAAATACATTGGGCAGTGTCACGAAAATAAGTGCAGGACCCGCACCTGCTTCCACGCCGTAGCTGAAGCATGCCGGGAAAATAATAAGTCCGGCCATAATTGCCACAAATGTATCCAATGCACAGATGCGGATACCTTCTCCTGCCAGCGTATGTTCTTTTCCCATATAGCTACCGAAAATTTCCATAGCCGCCACGCCTAAGCTTAACGTGAAGAAGGACTGGTTCATAGCCGCTGCGATTACATTTTTCAATCCTGCTGCCTGTACGGTTTTCATATTCGGCACCAGATAAAACCGGATACCTTCTCCCACGCCGGAAAGTGTAAAGCTGTGTACGGCAAGCACTACAATCAACACTAACAGAGCGCTCATCATGACCTTGCTGATTTTTTCCAGGCCGTTCTGCACACCCTTACTGCATACCAGGAAACCCAGCAGCACCGTAAGCACCATCCAGAACGTCATTTCCTTCGGATTGGCAAGCATACTGTTAAAGATGCCGCCGGACTCCTCTGCCGTCATGCCCGCCTTAAACTGACCGGTCAGAAATTTATAAAAATAATCAACCATCCAGCCGGACACCGTTGTGTAATACATCATCAGCATGTAGCAGCCGAAAATAGCCATCCAGCCGTGCAGATGCCATTTACTGCCTTTCTTTTCCAATTCCTTATAGCCCTGTACCGCACTTTTTCTGCTGGCTCGCCCTACCGCCAGTTCCATGGTCAGTACCGGCAGTCCCATGCCCACTAAAAACAGCAGATAAAACAATACAAAAAATCCCCCGCCGTTTTGTCCTGCCACATAGGGAAATCTCCATACATTTCCGATTCCGATTGCACATCCGGCACTTACCATTAAAAATCCCAGACGTGACTTAAATGATTCACGTTTCATTGACCCGCTAACTCCTTACCCTTTCATTGCTCACGAGCTCCTTAGGTTTTCACTTCTTAACCTGTCACCCCCCTATTGAAGCCCGCACAAAATTAGTTTATCTGTAAGGCAAGAAACTGTCAACCGAATTGTATCGCATACTTTCCCCTTTCTTATGTATCCTTCCGTGCCTACAGTCATACCTTATCCGTGCTCCGGGGACTTGTTTTTCTTATTCTTGCGTGCTACTATAAGGATAGAAATACTCGTAAAATCGCAGAAAGGAGTTTTCCATGATGGGAATAAGCGGACTCGGCAATGTTAATACTTCTTATAAACCTATTTTAAACCCCGGACAGTCTACGGAAGTGACCCCCGGCAGGAAATCTTCTCCTGCGGAATGTGAAACCTGTAAGAACCGGAAGTATCAGGACGGCTCGGACGAAATGGTTTCCTTTAAGTCAGCCGCCCACATTTCCCCGCAGGCTTCAGCTGCCAGAGTACGTGCCCATGAGCAGGAGCATGTAAGCAATGCTTACAAGAACGCAGCACAGAATAACGGTCAGGTGCTTTCGGCTACCGTCTCCATTCGCACGGCAATCTGCCCGGAATGCGGCACCACCTATACCGCAGGCGGCACAACTACCACGCAGATTCGGTATTCCGATGAGTCCAATCCTTATCAGCAGAATAAAAAATCCGCCGATGCTGCAGCGCTTATCGGAAAAAATCTGGATATAGCGGTTTAACAAGTACAAAACAGGGCATGTCTCACATGCCCTGTTTCTTATTTCATCTGCTTATTTTCAGGAAACTTATTATTTACTTATTTGAGAAAATTTACTTTATCCTGCTTTTGTCTATTCTTCGGATAGCATCTTGCATATCCTCGGATGTCATCTGTTTGTTATTTGCCTGAATATATGCCGCCAGGTCTTTCAGCTTAGTCACTTCATAAGGCAGCGTTTCCTTTTTCTCCAACACCAAAGATGGATTAGCCAGCACCACAACGGGTTTTATGTCTATAAACGGGTTCTCTATAATCTCTTTCATAAGCGCCGCTTCCTGCGTTACCTGTTCCGTCGGGCTTTTTAATGTCTTGTCGTGACCGTTTTTGTGAAGTACCCAGTTGTCATTATGGATGGTAAGCACTGCTTTATTGCTTCCGTTTTCACTTCCTGACATGCCGAATGCTTTGGTTTCCAGAATAAAAATCACATCATTGCCCACGATAATGTGGTCGAGTTCCCTCGTTTTTCCTTGATATTTAAGGACAACGCCGCTGATTACAAAATACTCCCGCTCATTCAGGCTTTTAAGGTATTGGCGGACGAGCAGTTCTCCCTTGTTGCCGGCTTCCTTTTTTTCCCACTCATCCAAATCCTCTTCTTTGTTGCGCAGTTTCCCGTCAAATTTTTCATACTCCGGTCTTTCGCCAATCCCCTGCACTCCAATCTGGCAGAGATATCTTCGGAAAGCTTCTTTTTCCTCTGTGGAAATCTTCCTGCTGGGAATGACGGAATGAAAGAAAATCCCTTTCAAATCTCCCTTTTCCCTGCCTAAGAAATCCCGGTAAATCACTCTGCCGTCCCTTCTTTTGACATAACCTCCGCCATATTGCGTCAGAAAAAGCTGAAAGTCCTTCAGGTTTTGGGAGCTGCAGTTTGTACTGATTTGTTTTTTCCATTTTTCAAATGCCGGCGAGCCGGTCCGCCCGGTGCTCACATGTCGGTCTTTCTGGCGGGTACCTCTTCCCAACAGCAGAACCAGCAAAATGCCGACAACAATGCAAACGCCGATAATCACCCGACTGTACATTGCGTAATCCATATTCTTTTATCCCCCTTGCAAAATTTACACCACTTTTATTATAGAAAAGATATCGCAATCATGCAAGATAATTATGGAACAAATGGTAGTTGTCACTTCAACACAATCGCATTCACGGCTTCCAAGGGACCGGCATACACCATGAGTTTTCCGCCGTCTGCCACATATTCCCGCTGAAGCTTCTGTTCCTCTTCGGAAATATCACTGGAAGGTACCCTTAAACTATTTTTCCGCTATTTCTGCAATTTTATCGAAAATATCTCCCATGGTCTGCACATCAAAATTGGAGTAATTGATAATCATGAGGTGCTCCCGGTTGCTTTTATCATGGTAAAACTCCGACAGAAATTCCACATGAATTCCTTTTTCCTGTAACTGCGCCGAAAAATCCGCATCCGTTTTTTCCGTGTCTATCTTTAGAAGAAAGTGAAGTCCCGAATCACTTTCCATAATTTCGCTGATGTCTTTTAACCGGCTGTTTTTTACGGCATCAATCAGCGCCCTGCGCTTGCGGGCATAAAAAAGCCGCATCCGGTTGATATGCTTCTCAAAGTATCCGTTCTTAATAAAATCTGCCAGAATGAACTGCTCAAAATTGGACACCGTGCAGGCATAAAACGACAGACCCTCGTAAAAAAGGTTGGCAAGATGCACCGGCAGCACCATGTAGCTGATTCGGATGGTGGGCGTCAGGGATTTGGAAAAGGTATTCATATAAATGACCTTTTCACTTTCATCGATGCTGAACAACGTGGGAATGGGCTTGCCGCTTATCCGGAATTCGCTGTCGTAATCGTCCTCAATAATGTACCTTCCATCCTTTTCGCTCGCCCAGGAAAGCACCTCATATCTTCTTTTTACCGGCATGGTAATTCCGGTGGGAAAATGGTGGTTGGGGCTGATGTGCACCACATCCGCCTCCGCTTTTCTTAACCCCTTTAAGGTAATACCGCTGTCATCCAAATCCACGTAATGGCAGGTTACCTGATGCTTGGTGTAGACCTTGGCGATTTTGGTATAGCCCGGATTTTCCAGACAGTACATTTTGTCATTCCCTAAAAGCTGGATAAGCAGGCTGTATAAATATTCCGTACCGGCGCCCACCACAATCTGGTTCGGGTCAACCAGCATGCCCCGGAAGGATTTTAAGTGACCGGCAATCGCCTCCCTGAGCTCCTTTTTTCCGTTGGTAGGAGAAATCTCCATAAGCTCCCTGCTTTTACCGGAAAGAATGCTGCGGGAAAGCTTCGCCCAGATAGAAAAAGGAAAATTGTCCGTGTTCATGCGGTTGTCGGATAAATCGATAAGGTCCGTCCGCTTCTTCTCCGGCAGCCTTATATTTAAGGAAATGTTCGTTTCCTTGTTGACCGTGGACATTCCGTACAGATTTGCCACATAATAGCCTTTCCTCGGCACAGTATAAATATAGCCCTCGCTGATTAACTGGTCATATGCATTCTGAACCGTTATAGTACTAATCCCATTATTTTCCGCGAAGGTTCTCTTGGAGGGAAGCTTCTGTCCCGCCTTTAATTTTCTCGCTAAAATATCTTTTTTTATGCAGTTGTAAATGTATTCGTACAAAGGAATTTTCACATTATCGAAATTATAAGTCAGCATGGCTTCTCCTGTAATCTGGTATGGTAAAAAATGTATAATTTGATTATTTTTTTGTGACCAGATTGATTATATGATAAACAAAAGCAATTTGCAAGGAGGAAAACATGGAATGCAGGTAGATGCACAACGCAAAAGACGCAGGAAAAACTTCCTGCGCCTTTTTTCTGTCTTTTATTTTCTTACCGTAACTTTAATCTGGGTCCTGATGTTTTTCGTCACACCGTCCGCACCCATTACCATGATTTCAATCGGAACGGAATAGCTCTTGCCTTTTACGGTAGCGCTTATGGCATCCCTGTCCGCTATTCTTAAGGTAATGTCCGCTGCAGTGTCCCAGTCCTTAGTGGAAACACGGTCGATAACAATATCATTTTTGCCGTCCTTGTTGACATCCAGACCGCCGGTTATTTTTTCGATGCGGTAATAGCTGCCGTTCAGCCTCAATTCATAAACTCTGGTAACCTCTTCATTGGAAGCAAACATCGTCTGCGGCTTGGTCGATACCTTAACCCCGGTTGCCGACTGTTTTAATTTCAGCTTGTATGGCTTCTTCGTGATAATCTCCGTTGTCGTGCCGTCCTTCATCTTCAGGGTAAATTTAATCTGTACATTATATACAAAGCCGGCTTTCAGTCTGCCCTCCATACCGCGTTTTGCTTTCAGATAAAATCCCTGTCCGGGATCGCTCCACCAGATTTCAAAATAGTCCGCATAGTCGCCGATTACTTCCCTGCTGATTTCTTCATAATTGCTGTTTACGTTCTTGAAACTGTATTTCAGTTTCACTGCGTTTTTGTAGAATTCCCAATTGTCGTACATCGGATATCTGGCAATATCGATACTGCCGGACGCCGATAAATTGACCTCGGGCGCCTTGGACGTCGTCTTAACCGTCAGCACACAGGGCTTTCCGGTCACCTCCTTGCCGGTCACACTGCTTACAAATACCGGTGTCACCGTAAAACCGTAACTGCCGTCCTTAAATTTCTTGTTCAGCGCCTGCAGGGAATTCAGCTTCACATCCAGATACTTATTTTCCTTCAGGGAGAACGTAAATACATTCTCATCAAGAAGCTTCTGGGCGGCCGCATTCTTTCCGGTGATGATGACATCCTTTAAGACCGCACCGTTCTGGGCGTTTCTTACCTTGAATACCGTGGTATCCGTTCCGGGAAGGTTCCAGTTAAATGTCATGGCCGGCTTCTCCAAAATAAGAACAGGTGCCACATTGTTGATGGTGTGCTTTACCTCCACCTTTTCTCTCCAGTAATCGGAGCGGAGGGAAATCACCACATTTTCCTTCTTATTTACACCGGTATACACATACTCCATATAATCACTGCCGTAGGATGTGGGCGCCAGCTCTACCTCTTCTATGTTGCACTTATAAGAGCTGTAGCAGTATTTATTTTCTTCATTTTTGTAGGTTATTCTCATCTTGGCATCCTTCTGGTACAGATAGAAGGAAGCCTTATCGATACCGCATTCCGTATTGATGACCGTAGCCGCGCTCATCGTCACAATATTGGGAAGCTTATAGCAGTATTTGATTTTGAACTTATTTACCTTTACCGTGTTGCGGTAACCCCTGAATGTTAATTCCAGGGTTCCGGTTGCGGTGCCGGCAGCCGGTGCTTTGCCTTCCATTTCCAGCTCTGTGGTATCCACGTTAGCGCACCATTTTTTCTTTGTGTTATCGTAGTAAACGTATTTACTGATATTGAAGCCGAGGGCTTTGTCCGCATCATCCGTCCAGTTTACCGTAGGTGCGTCAATATAATCTCCGTTAAAGGTAAACATAATGTTGCCGTTAGCGCTGAGCATATAGAACAGGTTGATATTTTCGGATACCGCACTTATCTTTACGTTCTTATTGATAACCGTCACCGTTACCGGATAGGAATAAACCTCCTCTCCCGCTTCGGTGGTTACCGCCAGCCACAGCTCATATTTACCGCTCTTTAAATCCGGGTTCACGGGCATCGCCAGAATGTCCTTCTTTTCTCCCTCTCCCTGTCTCTCATAGAAGGTAAAGTCCGTTGCCTGCAAACCGGCTTCTTTTTCCTTTTCAAAGGTTTTCTGGGTCTTTTTGTAAAATGCCCAGTCCGTAACCGCATTGTCATAGGCTTCTACGATTTCGGTATAGCCGTAGAAACGGTAGGCAATGCTGCGTCCTTCGGAAACCGTATAATCCAGCGCCGTATTCACGGAAACCCTGGTTCCTTCCACACGGGGCGCAAGGTTCTTCACTTCCACTGCGAAGGAGTAGCTTGCTCCCGCCGCATCCGCACTCTTCACGGTAATAACGGCATTGCCTTCGCCCTTCACTAAAAGCACTGCTTTCTGTGTGTCTTTCTTATCTGCCGTAACCTGTACCACGCTCTTGTCCGTAGACGTCCAGATTAACTTGGGCGCCGTCATTTCCGTTTCTGTATAATCATAGGTAACTGCCTTCAGATTTACAGACGTCTTGAGGTCCTTGGATGCATCCAGAAGGATTTCGTCGTCTTCCAGAAATTCCGCCGGTTCCACGGAGGTGTTCTGCACCTTAATGCTTCTTACACAGGGTTCCTCCGTTGCCTGCAGTACAATCGTTTTGCCGGTAAGGGAGCTGCCGTATAAGCCGGACTGCACACCTGCCTCCAGTACGTAATTTCCTGCTTTCTTTGCACTCACTTCATAGATGGCATAACCGTTATCATACTCCTTGCACGCAATGACGCAGTCTTCTCCGTCTGCTTTCAGATAAGCAGATAAATCATCCTGTTTCACCTCTCCCGCATAGGAGAAGCTGACCTTCACCAGTATCTTATCCGTGCCGTCCGCCGTTACGTGATAACCTGTGCGGCTTACATCCTCCACTGTCAGATTGTTTACTTCCGCAAGCGCGACTTTTATGGTCTGCGTTACCGGATATTTGTCATCTCCCGCATAATAAGCCGTAAAGTCATAGGTCTGTGTTTTCCGGAGTGCATATAAAGCCAGCTTTTCGTTTTCCCATTTCCAGCCTTCTTTTAAGTCTACATCGGAAAGGAATTTGTCCACGTTGGTATAAACGTACATATCCGGTTCGTTTTCTTCCGGCAGTGCTTTTACATTTACATAGAAAACCGCATCCTCATAATACTCGTTGTCATATGCGGTGCCCGCCTTGGGAGAAACCGTGATTTTCACCGGTGCTGCCGTAACATTCTTTGCCGTTAGTATAAAGGTATCACCATCCGCTTCCACGCATCCGTTTGCATCGTTTTCCACCACAATCTTAAATTTGCTGTAGTCGGTAATATCGGAGCCGTCAAGGGCCTTTAAGTTTATCTGATAACTCTGGTTTGCAGCAATATCATAGGTATTCTCTGTACTTTTCACTGCCGGATAACGGTCATTGGAAAGGGAAGAAACATAGAAGCCCGCCGTACGGACATAGCTTTCCGTCTGAATTCTTACCTTATACTCACCGGCATACAGATACAGCTTTGCGGTTCCTACCGTACCGAATGTAATGGTATTTGTCTTTATATCATAATTTACCACACTGCTTCTTTCCGCAGTATAACCGGTCACCGGCACATTTTCCGTTTCGCCGGTTTCCGCATTTTTACGGGTAAGCACAATGGCTTCCGACTGTGTTCCCTTTAAGCCTTTTACCACTTCATCCCCGACTGCGTTTCCGTTTTCCGCATAAACAGCTTCCACGCTGTCCACAAAAACCTTCACCGTTGCCGTAACCTCTTTGTTGTATTTCGAGGTTGCCGTAATTTCGGTTTCGCCCACCGCAGCTGCGGTAACCTTGCCGTTTTCATCCACCGTTGCCACTTCGGGATTCTTCGACTCCCAGAGCATTTCGTCGGAAGCGCCGTCATTTACAAGCGGCTTTAAGGTCACATTTCCCACATTTTCATCTTCCGCCTGGGAGGCATTCAGATAAATTTCTTCTTTCTCAAATTTTACATAATCCGGCGCCGTTGCCGCAGGGGTATGGAAGGAATACTCTTCTTCCCCGCACACTGCCTGCTTAATGCAGACATGTTCGCCGAACTCATCCACATAAAGGGAATACTCCGTCACATAATAGGTGGTGTCGGAAGCAAGTCCCTTTATGGAAAAGGTATCTTTGTACGCCTCGTCCCGGTACAGGCTGACCGTTTTTTCCGCATCGTTGTTAAAATGCAGTTCCAGGGTTACGCTTCTGTCCTGTTTGCTGCCCTCCAGCTGTACCTGCAGATATTCTTTGTTATACAGACTCTTTTCGGTATCCGGCGTCACCTTTAACGTATACCGGCACACTTCTGTCTTAAAACTGCCCTCATTATACTGAAGCGGACGTACACTGTCATCCGCCGTGGTGCCTTCCCACTTGGAATTCAGAATGATGCGGTACTCATATTCGGTATCCTCTTTCAGGTCTGTGAACAAAAAAGGAAAGCTGTTGCCCGTAGCATAATCGCTATTTCTTTTCTCCGTCCATTCTTCCGTACCCTTTTCTCTGACGAATACATGAACGACACTCTGCACACCGTTTAAATTATTGCCCGTATACCCTGCCCGGATAAGAGCCGTCCGGTATCCGGCACTGCAGACGCTTGTCAGTTCCCTCGGGTCGTCCGGAGTGGTAAAGGAACCGGTAATTTTGTGTCCGTCCTTGGTAATCTGATCCGGGTCGTTGATATTCCAGTCGTCTCCGATTGCAAGCGCATATTCATATTCGGTAACCGGCTCCAGCTCGTTCATCCGGAATTCTTTGGTGAATGCTTCTTTTGCATCGCTCTGCTTCTGATTTCTCCAGCCGGTTTCTCCTTTTTTCCGTAAGAAAAGATAGCTCTTGGTTTCCACGTCATCCCGTCCGCCGGTTACTGCCACGGTAAAGTCCGCATAGCAGTACTGGATTTCATCGGATAGTAATTTAATATTGCGGGTATCTTTGCTGGTCCTAAACGTAAACTGGGAAAGGCAGGGTTCAGCTTTATCCCGCAGTCCGGCAAAATACACCGTGTATTCGGTATCATCCTTCAGATCCCTAAGCAGCATATTGCCGTTCAGCACATCAATGCCGTCACCGCCTACATTGGCTTTCACCAGTTCCCCGCCTTCTTCCTGAATATAAGGGTACGCCTTTAAGGTGGTAATACCGGCTGCTTCCAGTTCGTCCTTTTGTGCAACCGACAGGCTGTATTCTGCCGAAAACCAGGTAATCTGCTTTTCCTCGCAGGTAATCGTCACCGGTTTTGTGGTAAAGGAAGTATCCGCCGTGCCAATCGCCTGATTGTCATGCCGGAGTATTATTTCTACATCATAGGTTGTCCCCGGTGTCAGCGGCTGATGCTGGTACTTTATATCCGAAAAAACAAGCCGGTTGTCCTCCAGTCCCTGATACCAGCCAATCTGCTGATAATCATTCACTCCGGATGGCTTGATAAAAATATCCACATTGTTGCTTCCGGTGGGAGCCTCCCCCTGGATTGTCTGCAGTGTGAATGTCATTTCCGCCGTAGTAAATGACGCATCAAAACTCACTTCATAAGTAAAACTGCCGGCATCCGCCGCCATGACGGGTAACGCATCCAGTCCCAGTGATGTCATAAGCATCACAACGGTTAAAATCCATGCCATTACCCTGATTTTCCGTCTGTTCTTCATGTAAATACCCTCCTTCATAAAGTCCCGTCATATCCCATTTTTTAATAAAAAGACTTATTCCGATTATATCATTATCCGGTATAGATTACCATGAATTTTATTGTAAAAAACAAAAAAAGGACAACTTCCGTCATCCTTTTCTTTGCTTTTTATACTGACTGCATAATCGGTCTTATTTCATCAGATTTTTCAGTGCTTCCAGGCCTTCCGGATTCACGGCTTCCTTGTTGGACTCCTGAATCTGCATGTAAACCTCTTTGCGGTAGACAGGCACTTCCTTCGGCGCATTGATGCCGATTTTTACCTGGTCGCCCTTCACTTCCAAAATGGTAATTTCAATATTGTTGTCAATGACAATGGCTTCGTTTTTCCTGCGGGATAAGGCTAACATATTATTTACCTTCCTTTCCTGCCTGTAAGATATCGTAAATCGGATACTTGACAGCATAGGTGTCACCTTCCACGATGACCTGACATGCCTTGCGGGTACGGGTGTTAATGATAATGGGTCCACGCAGGTTGACGCTCATCTTCTTAATATCGGAAGGTACGGTAACGGTTACCAGCACCAGAAGGTCTTCGTCCTTGATTTCTCCCAATTCACTGAGCAGGGCGTCTTCCACTTCCGGGTTGTAATCGGCGGAAACGGTAAGCGGATCCATAACCGGCAGGGCAAAACCCGGCTCTTCCATGGACTGCAGCCAGCGTATACCGGCATGTACACCTTTTTCTTCATCATAAATCAAAGCAAATTTCTGCAAACCCGGAAATCCGATAATGCCGTCCGGGAATATAATCAGCTTTTCTTCTTCAATATCAACTTCCCCAAAGATTCTTGTGTTTACTCTCATACTCTCCATCCTTTCATATGTGGGTGGAACCCCCATTTTTCGTCGTGGGCAGACATCCGCCCCATATCCCCATTTATTCCTTACAGATATGCCAGCAGGTTGGTCTGTAAAATTTTACCGGCTGCCATAAGGGATGCCGTATAAGTAAGCTGGGCTCCCTTCATCTGAATGGTTGCTTCTTCAATATCAATATCTTCGTTTTCGGACTGCAGGGTTTCAAAGGTCGTCTTCTGGTCTTTCATACGGTTTTCAATCAGCTCGAGCTTGGAGCCTCTGGTACCGCACTGGGTAATTGCCAGATTATTGGCATCCAGATATCCCTGCATGGCTGTCAGACCGCTTTCAAACATTTTCTGCATCTTATCCTTGGATAAGGTGAGTGCTTTGTTTGCCGCATCCAGACGTTTCTGAAGCGTTGCTTTCTTTGTTTCGTCCGTTTCGTTTTTCACCATGGAATCTAAATTGCCTACTACCTTTTCCAGACTCTGCACATCTTCCAGCGCACGGATTAAGTCATCGGTTTCCCTGCCGATTCCGGGTTTGAATACTTCATCCGCCGTGGTGTTGACACGGATGGTCTGGTTGAAGCCGACATCATATTCGATAACCTGTTTTTCCACATCGGCACCGGTCAGATAATCCTGATTGTAATCGGTTTTCACGCCGTTGTCATCCGTAGAAGTGCAGGCAAAATAATGTTCGGGGCGCAAATCTCCTTTCAGCCAGTCGTTCTTCTGATACGTGATGCGGATTTCTCCTTCATTCACGGTTGCCGTGGTGGCATCGTCCTTATAGGCTGACATGGTCCGGTAAACATTTTCTCCCAGAAGCATTTCTCCGGTTTCCGGAATAAAATAAACCTTATCCGGATTCTGTGCCACCAGTTCATAGGCGGAAGGAGACGCATGGTACGATACGGTTTCCACATTGGCTGCCGGTACAATCTCCTCGGTGGTAATATTGCCGTCCGCATCCTTACCGGTTACCCTGGTAAGGGTCGGCACCATGCCGTCGCTCAGATTGTCATAGGATAAACGAATTCTGTGTACGGTGGATGATGTAATGTCATTTTCCGAAACATCAATGGTATTGTAGTTTGTGGAATTGATGTCGTTGATGTCCACCGTGTCGCCGGCTGCATTGGTTGCTGTGGTCTTGATATAGGTCACATCATCCATGGCAGAGGTGTCAAGCTGTTCGGTAATGGTGTATTCTTTCTTTTGCGCCGCAATAAAACGGATGGAAGTATCGGTCCGGTATCCGGCGAACACATATCTGCCGGCATAGTCCACATCCGCTGTGGAATATACTTCGTTCCGCAGTGCTTTGAGCTGTTCTAAGATAATCTTCCGCACATCGGAAGGCTGGTCACCATTTGCCCCCTTTGTCACCTGTCCAATCATGTTGGTAATAATATCGGAAGTCTTTTTTAAGGCGCCCTCCGTTACTTCCAGCCAGCTGTTGGCATCGGGAATATTTTTCTTATAATACTGTGTCACTTCCGTTACGTTTCCGCGCAGACGCAAAGCACGGATGGCAATAACCGGGTCATCGGAAGGCTTTGTGATTTTCTTTTTGGTAGACATCTGTGTATTCAGTTTATCTTCCAGCACCTTATTCATATTGATGTTGTTAAGGCTGTTATTCTGCATGATTTTATTTGTAATTCTCATAATTTTCCTGTCCTTCCGTAATCAGCAGGCGTTCCGTCTTCTTACTTATACGCCTGTCTGTAAAATCAGCCGGTCATAGATTTCCGTCAGTGTCTGTACCATCTTGGAAGCTAAATTGTAGCCGTTCTGGTATTTTACCAGATTGATGGCTTCTTCATCTCCGTCCACGCCGGAAATGGAAGTTCTCTGGGTATCAATGCTTCCCGCAATATTTTTATAATTCTTGTAGAACGTGTTGGCATTGCTGGCATTTAATGCCACGTCGGAAAGTATGCACTGTAAGAACTCTCCGGCTGTGCTGCCTCTGAATCCCATCTTGTTCTTATCGTTCATCATGTCTTTGATTTCATCCAGAAGGTCGCTCTGTTCCACGCCGTCCGACGCTTTTTTCTTGGTGGCAAGCAGGTTGCAGTCATCCACCATAGCATTCAGAATGTTGAAATTTCTGGCTGTCATTTTGTGATAGCTGTCATCCGTCATATCCACGGTCATGGTACCGTCCTTCTGTAAATCATAGCGGAACGCCCTGTCAAATGTATACTGTTCACCGTCCGTTGCATGGTCTGCGGAAAACAGATTGTTGCCGTTTGCGCCGTATGCATCGTAACCGCTGTTCAGAATGTCGTTGAACTTCTGGGAAAAGGTGCGGACCCATTCATTCATCTGCTGCATGTAATAAGGAATGCCCTGATAATCAATGCTTTCCCCCACCGATGCGGTCATGCCCACTCTGTCGTTTGTCAGATTTCTGTCATTCAGGGTCTCATCGGAAATCACAAAGGTGTAGGAATAAGAAGGCTCACCGCTTGCATCGTAGCTGCAGGTATAGGACCAGGAATCATAATAAAATACCTGATTTCCTAACTTGATTTTGCCGCCGTTATCGGAAAGATTACACTTATTCAAATCCTTCAGGTATGCTTTTGTTACCTCTATGGTCACGGTATCATGTGACTTTGTAACACCTTTATCGTCCGTTACATCTTTCTTGCCGGTAGCCGTCACCGTACCGGAAAAGCCTTCGGTATTGTTGCCGTCACGCATTTCCACCAGTCCCTGCAGGCTTCCGCCCAGAGTTCTGTCATACAGGTTAAACTCCTGTCCGTCCGTCCAGTATACATTGTAAAGACCTTCAATATCGGTCTGGTTTACCTTTTCATAAGAGGTTCTTGCCACGCAGGCAAGCTGTCTGTTGTCATTGCCGTCTACCAGCACCTGACCGCCGTTAATTCTTACAATGAAACGGTTTGCTCCTGTTTCTCTTTCCGGGTTGTTGGCATCCACAATCGGGTACTCTTCCGTTGTAATGGAAGCAATTTCCGAAAGCTGGTCCAGCAGAAGGGTTCTTCTGTCACGCAGCTCGTTTGCCTTGCTGCCCGTCAGCTCAATGACATTAATCTGTTTATTTAAGGTAGCAATTTCACTGGAAATGGAATTGATTTCTTCTATCTTGGATTTGATTTCATCGTTGGCATCCTTCTGCATGGTCTCCAGATTGCCTGCCATACCGTTAAAATAGGTGGTAAGGCTTTCCGCATAGCCGATAAACTGGGTTTTCGTATCCGCGCTGGAAGGATTGGTAAGTACTGCCTGCAGACCCTTTACGGCGAACTCATCAAAAATGGTCTTGAAACCCGGCATGGTAGCACTGTCGTCCTTAAAATACGTTTCCATCTGTGCCATGTAATACTGCTTCATATTGTATTCACCGTAGCTGGTATTGGCACTCCAGTACTTGCGGTCATAAAACTCATTCCGAATTCTTTCAATAGAAACCGTATCTACACCGGAACCGGCGCAGCCGTAGGTCTGGAACACCCGAATGGCGGGACTTGCCTGCTGCACCGCCTGCTGCCGGCTGTATCCTATCGTCTGTTCGTTTGCAATGTTGTTGTATGTAGTATTCAGTGATGCATTGGAGGCCAGCAGACCTTTGTATGCAATATTCAATCCGAAAAACTGTGAGGGCATCCTAATGCCTCCCTTCTTTTAATTTATACTGCCAGTGTGGAAATAATGTGTTCCAGCAGTTCGCTGATCACGTTGATATAACGGCTCGATGCATTATAGGCATTCTGAAAACGAATCATATTGGAGAGTTCTTCTTCGGAAGAAACACCTATAATCTGCTCTCTTGCATTATATGTGGCTTCCACGGTCGTCTGCTGGTTTTCGTAAATATTCCGGAAAGCATAGCCGGTGTTGGACACCTGGGAAACCAGATCCTTATAATAGTCCACGAAAGTGGTTTTCTTAAGTACATTGGGATTTAAGGTATAACTCTCTTCCGTAAAAGCTGCTTTCAGTTTTCCCGTCGTATCGTAATCGGCGGAGCCGTCTGCCTTTTTGAATCCCAGCATGGTAGGCTCTCTGAGCAGGTTGGCATTAACCTGCAGATTACCCAGCGTATACAGGGTGTCCGTACGGGTCGGGTCTTCCTCTGCATATTTCCAGGTCACATTGCCGCCTGCATCCGTCACCTTTTCGTAACCGTCCGTGGTAATCTTCTGGAAAAGCTGCAGGGGACTGCCGTCCTTATCGCACATGTAGCCTCTGGATGGATCGTACACCTCTGCCAGAATGCTGTTTATCTTTGTCGTCACATTGTGAATCATCTGATCGAACTCCGCCTGCACATTCATCACAATGGACTGGGAAATATTGTCATAATTGTTGCCTATATCGGTGTAATTGGCTCTGTGGTCACCTCTTGCCAGAAGCAGCGCCTTCAGTCCGCCGATATCCGTATCCAGGGAAGAGGAAACCGTCTGGTCTAAATTAAATACCTCCGCACCCTTGATATTATATTTTTTCGTACCGTCCGCCAATACGGTATACTCCGCATCCTTTATCCAGAACGGCGTATAGAAACCGGTAGCGTCGCTGGCATCCAGACCTATTTCATAAAACAGGTCGCCGCGTACAAAATCGGAATCTTCGATTCGTACCGATACATTTCCCAAAGAATCTTCGGAATAGGTCATCTTGCAAAGCTTACCCAGTTCATCCAGAATCTGGTTTCTGGTGTCCCGAAGGTCGTTGGCATGCTCAATACCGCCGCATTCGATTTTCCGAATCTGGTCGTTCAACGCCTGTATCTGTTTTCCGTATTGGTTGATGGTGGTAACTTTCTCTTTGATTTGTTTGTTCAGATTGTCCTGGTAATTGGTCAGATCCTGATATACCGCATTGGCTCTGTTGATGAACTCTGCGGAACGCTGTACCAGAAGACCCTGTGTAACGGAGCTGGAAGGATCCTTGGAAAGTTCCTGGATGGCTGTCCAGAGATTCGATAAAGAAGTCTGGAAATCCTCACCGTTTAACTCACCGAGCACGTTTTCCACTTCACCGAGGACATCGGTGGATGCTTCATAAAACATACTTCTGCCGGATTCCTTACGGTAGGTCTGATCCAGAAAGTAATCTCTTACCTGTCTTACTGCAGACAAATTTACCCCGATGCCGTATTGCTGGTCGGAAACAGCGGCGGGGTTTTTGGAAATGGTAATATATCGTTTGGAAGAAAGCAGGGTCTGCTGTCTGGTAAACCCTGTTGTATCTACGTTTGTAAGATTGTGTGCTGTTGTATTTAATGCATTCTGTCCGGACTGTAAACCGGATGCACCTATATATAAACTACCCATCAGTGGCATATAAATCACCTCATGCTATGCACAGCATCCGATGAAGCATGGCAAAAGAAATGTCGTCACCGGCTTCTTTCTCTTTCTTCATCAGCTCTTGGCATCAAAGCTCCCCCCGTCGCTCCCCATCAGTCCGCCGGCATTATGGGCACCGCGGTCGTAATTCGCCGTTTCCGGTGCTGCTTTCATTGCCTGCAGAAGATTCAGATCAAAGTCAATCATTTCCAGAGAATGGGCAATCAGCTCTTTGTTCTGCTCATTCACTCTCTGCATGCTGCCGGTCACGCTTTTTAACCGGTCATGCACCTCTGCAAGCCGCCTGCTTTCCTGCGGTCTCTGACTTAAAAGCTCTACGAGTGTCGCTAATTTTAAAGTTTTGACATCCCTGTTCATAACGTTGGCAATGTCCGTCATCACTTCGCTTCTTTCATTGTCGAGGCGGTTAATGCGGTTTACCACTTCCTGCTCATCATCCGTGATGCGCTGTAATTCTTCCAGATTGCCGGCTACAATCACCGGTGTTTTTCTGGTTGATAATTCCAGCAGCTTGTCGTACTCTGCTGCTTCGCCCTCTAATACACTTATCAGGTTTTCAATAAGACTGGCCACCGGAATTACCTCGTTTCTTCATATTTTTTCAGTAACTTTTCTGCAAAGCTTTCACTGCTCACTTCATAAGTGCCGCTGTTTATGCTTGCTTTAATCGGAGCCGTCACGTCTTCCCTGACGTCAGGTGCTGCCTTGACAGCCGTTTTTGCAGTCTGGAAATCCTTTCCCATGCTGCTGATCTGTACGGTGTCGGTACCTGTCACACCCATGCTGCCCTTGATACGGGACGGTCTTTTGGTCTGATACAACTGCTGTACCTGATTATATGCTTCAATACGCATACCGGTCTCCTCCTTTCTCTACGCATACCTTTTCTGTTCTCACATAGTATATATCGTAAAAAAAAGAATTAACTTTAGGGATAAAAAAAATTTATTGTGCCTTCAGCTGCGGAACTTACTTGTTTTCTTCATCCTTCAGCAGATTTTTCATGCTCTTTAAGCTGATGAAAATGGTGGAAGTATTATGCAGAAGAGCCGAAGTGGTCGGCGGGAAAATACCGGCTACGCCCAGCACAATCAGTGCCGTGTTGATGCCGACTATCATTCGGTAATTCTTGTGAATTCGCTTCATCATGGCATCGCTTAACCGTTTCAGTGTCAGAATTTCTTCAAGGCTATCCGCTCCGACGGTCACATCCGCAATTTCCCTTGCAATTTCGGCCCCGTCACTGATGGCAATGCCCACATCTGCCTCGGAAAGCGCCGGGGAATCGTTGATGCCGTCCCCAATCATGACTACCTTCCTGCCGCCTTCTTTTTCCTTCGCCACAAAGCGTGCCTTATCTTCGGGCAGTACTTCCGAATAATATTCATCCACGCCGACCTTGTCCGCAATATTACGGGCAATTCTGTCACTGTCACCGGTCATCATGACCACCTTTTCAAAGCCCAGCTTCTTTAAGCTGCGGATGACTTCGGATGCTTCCTTCCTCAACGGGTCCTCGATGGAAATAACAGCTGCCAGGGAATTGTCAATTGCCATATACAAATGGGAATACTCCGCAGGCAATGCTTCAAACAATGCCTCCTTCCCCTCGGGAATCTTTGCCCCTTCGTCTTCAAACACAAAGTGGTAGCTGCCTATAATTACTTTCTTTTCTCCGATGTGGGAAGAAATACCATGCGCCACAATGTATTCCACCTTAGAGTGCATTTCCTCGTGCTCCAGATGCCTGTCGGCTGCCGCTCTCACCACTGCTTTCGCCATGGAATGAGGGAAATGTTCCTCTAAGCAGGCTGCGATTTTCAAGAGTTCGCCCGGCTCCTGTCCGTCAAAGGAAACCACGTCCACCACGGTCGGCTGTGCCTTGGTAAGGGTTCCCGTTTTATCAAATACAATGGTGGTTGCTTCCGACATGGCTTCCAGATATTTGCCGCCTTTTACGGTCATATCATGGCTGCTGCCCTCCCGGATAGCGGAAAGCACGGTCAGCGGCATTGCCAGCTTCAGTGCGCAGGAAAAATCCACCATCAGCACGGAAATGGTCTTCGTCACATTTCCGGTAAAAAGCCATACCAGTCCGGTGCCTAAGAAGGTATAGGGCACCAGTCTGTCCGCTAAATGCTCCGCCTTGCTTTCCAGGGAGGATTTCAGTTTTTCGGACTCCTCTATCATGGTCATAATCTTTTCATATTTGCTGGAGCCGTTTGCCTCTTTGACGCAAAGGGTAATTTCACCCTCTTCCACAACGGTTCCGGCATAAACCGTCACGCCCGCCTTTTTGGCAACGGGCACGGACTCGCCGGTAAGGGATGCCTGATTTACCATGGCTTCTCCTTCCGTTACCTCACCGTCAAACGGTATGACATTGCCCATATGCACGCGGACAAAATCACCCGGCTTTATCAGATTGGCAGCTACCTGTATCTCCTGTCCGTCCTTTACAAGCCATACTTTTCCCACATTTAAGGACATGCTTCTGGCAAGGTCGCCTACGGACTTCTTGTGGGTCCATTCCTCTAAGATTTCACCCACACCGAGTAAGAACATGACGGAACCCGCCGTGGAAATATCGCCCCTGAAAACGGAAACGCCGATAGCCGTTGCATCCAGTACCGGCACTTCAATCTTGCCCTTGCACAATGTGCAGATACCGTTCCAGATGTATTTTACGGATTTCACGGTCGTAATCACCGTCCGCACCGGCATGGGCAGGAAAATTTTGTTGCCGTAGTGAAGCACTACCTTTTCCACCAGTCTGTCCCAGTATTCATGGTTTAATGCTCTGCCGGAATTCTTAATGTATTCGGCCGGAGCCTGTGTTTTTTTATAAGAAAACTTCTTTACTATAGAAATAACGCCTTCCCTGCTGCCGTTGTACGTTATCACAATGTCGCAGGTGCGCTCGTTGATTTTGGCGGACTCTATCATGTCCTGCTGCTCTAAGTAATACTGCAGGGTATCCGCCTGTGCAAAGCTCATTCTATTCTGTACGGCATGAAGTCTCATTCTGCCTCTGATTTCATGTTTCAAAACAAATCGCATTGTTTTTCATCCCACTTTCCATATCTTTTACGCCTGCCGGACACAGAACTTTTCCGTGTTTGTTTTTCCGCCTGCGGTGGGTCGCTTCAGCGACATAATTCCACTAAAGCAAAAAGAAACACCTGCAGGCGATCCTGCAGGCATCTTTTTGGTTTTATTCAGCGTCTTTTGCTTCTGTTTTATCAGAATTTTCTTCAACAGACTCTTCTTCGTCTTCAAATTCATCCTCTGAAATAAATTCTTCTTCCGCTGCAGCTCTGTCTTCGTTAATCTGTTTAGCTCCTGCGTAGATGTCTTCTGCATTTTCCTGTACGGTGCTGACGGTTTTCATCACGCATTCCTTAGCACGAAGAACGGCTGCGGTGCACTGTGTGTAAAACTTTTTTGCATCCTTGCTGGAAAGAATTTTAATACCGGCTGTTCCGAACAGTACGCCTGCCGCGAAAAGTCCGGTTGCTTTTTTATCCATTTTTTTCAAATTCTTAAACATAACAATCTCCTCCTTGGTTCTGCAGATGGGCAACTGTTTCACGTCGGTTGCCCACGTCTAACCGTACTATAACACAACTTTTTTCCAGTGACAAGATTTTTCGGTCACTTTTTATGCTGCTACTGTTTTTGTTCCCACTCATCCAGTCTGCGGTTCAGCTTTCGCTGGTTTTCCAGAATCAGATCCATCTTCCTGTGCAGATCATCAATAATCAGTTCGTTTTTCAGATTGACCTTGTAATCGTTTTCCGCCCGTTCCCTGTCCTTTGCTTCCTGTCTGTTCTGACTCATCATAATAAGGGGCGCCTGTATGGCCGCAATGCAGGATAACACCAGATTTAACAGAATAAACGGATAGGCATCAAACGCCCTGGATGCCAGCAGCAGATTGACAATCATCCAGATTAACATCACCGCTATAAAGCTGAATATAAATGCCCAGCTTCCTGCAAACTTTGCCACGGCATCGGACGCCCTCTGCCCGAGGGACAGTTTTTCCTCTTTCTTATTATCCATGGTAATGTTCGTGGCTATCAGTTCATGTATCAGCTCTTCGTCCGTAAATTCCTTGTCCGTTACGTCCAGCAGTTCCTTTACTATTTTCTTTCTCTCATTTCCTGTTCTCATGTGTTTCTCCTTCCGTTATCTTCCTTCATCTTTTACTGTTCACCCTTCGCACCTCGTTTCAGGGAAAGACCACCATAAGGAGTGTTCCTGCTGTAATCAGGGCAAGTCCCACCAGTGCTTTTCCCGTCAGCTTTTCCTTAAAAACAAGGTAGGAAAAGGCAATGGCAATTAGCATGCTTAATTTATCCACTGAAATGACAACACTCGCCACACCGTCCTTGAGCGCCTTGTAATAACAGAGCCAGGAGGCTCCCGTAGCAAGACCTGACAGACAGATAAATCCCATTTCCTTCTTTTCGATATTTTTTACCGTTTCCTGTTTTCCGGTCACAAAAACAACCACCCATGCCATTATCAGAACCACCACGGTACGGATTGCCGTTCCCAGATTGGAATGGATACCCTCCACACCGATTTTTCCGAGAATGGATGTCAGGCTGGCAAATACAGCGGACAGAACCGCATAAACCAGCCAGCCGCCCTGCCATTTTGTTTTTCGTTCCGTTTTTTTTTGTATGGCTGCTTTCTTTTTTGTTATCATAAGAAAGGTTCCCACAGCAATCATGATTACGAAAATCATTTTTTGTATGCTGATGCTCTCCCGGAATAAAATCACAGCAAGCAAAATGGACAGAATGGTGCTTGATTTGTCAATCGGCACGACTTTATTTACATCCCCTATCTGCAGCGCCCTGAAATAGCAGAGCCAGGAGGCTCCTGTCGCTAAACCGGATAAAATCAGGAATATCCATGTTTTCATGGTAATGCTTCCTATTTCTCCCTGTGCCCCCACTATAAACACCATTATCCAGGAAAAAACCAGAACTACTATTGTCCGGATTGCCGTTGCCACACCGGAATCCGTTTTCTTAATACCGCATTTTGCCAGAATGGATGTTAGTCCGGCAAACAACGCCGACAAAAAAGCATACAATAACCACATGGTAATCTCCCTGCTTTCGAGTGGTTTTTCTTTTTTATTTTACCACCTGACCGGATGTTTGCAAAGAGGGCTATGCAACGGAAAATAAACGGAGGCACCTTATAAAAAATATTCCCGGATAATTCGTTCCACAGTTTCAATGCTTAATGGGTGACTTTTCGTTTCAAATGTAAAAATCATATTTACCGAGGGTATAATTCCATTATCCGAATACAGTTTGATTTTTCTGCATACCGACTCACTTACATATTTGGGATCGTCCAGCAATCCAAAATGCTCCCAGTAATAATATTCTGCTGTCCGGGGATGCCTTACCGTAAAATCAGGATAAATCGTATTATCCCCTAAAACCAGTTTGTCTTCATACCGAAAAGGAATTCCTGCATTAAACAGTAACTTATCAATGATAGCCTCCGATTTTGACCTTACATATTTTCCCAGCGTTGCCTTTACTATCAGATTTTCCGGGTGAATTCGGCATCTGTCGTATTCTTCCGCCATCCATTCCTGTAATTCTTGTTTTACGGAGTATACAGACTGCCCTAAAAGCTTGCTGTATTCTTCATGTCCCAATAAATCATCTGCATTTTCATTATAAAACTTTACCTTTTTCATATATGCCCTACATGCCTCTAATTCCACTTTCAATTCGTTTTCCCGTAATTGATAGTATTTTTTTAATGCTAATTTTTGTGCCATATCTTTATTTTGTTTGGGAAGATACGTTGTTCCTGCCTCCGTTTTCAGGTACCATTTATAATATTGATTGTTTTTCGCACATATCAGATTCTCTTCGGGAAATTCCTTCTTTAATTTCTCAATATGTTTTAATTCCTCCTGAATACTATCGATTCTTCTTTTTATTTGTTCATAATTATTAAACACTTTTTTCTCCTCAACCAGCCATGCAATCTCGGCTGTGCCTTTCTCTTTAATTGTTTATGTATTTCCGGGTACTGCTGTTTGTTTTCTCTCGCTATACCCATTTGTTTTGAGGTGTTTGGGTATAGAGGATTGTTTTTTCTCTCTGTACCCATTTTTTTGTAGTCTTTTGGGTATGGGGGCTTATTTTTTCTCCCTATACCCATTTTTTTGTAGTTCTTTGGGTATGGGGGATTGTTTTTTCTCTCTGTACCCATTTTTTTATAGTTCTTTGGGTATAGAGGCTTATTTTTCCTCTCTGTACCCATTTGCTTGAAATTCTTTGGGTATACAGGCTTGTTTTTTCTCTATATACCCAATTTAAGTTTTTTCATCACCTCCTTCTGTATTCCGTCACCTTCATGCGGCTTCTGCTCACTGTTATCTGTACGGCGCCGCTGCAGTCGGTCCGGTAAACGGCGGTTCCCATATCGTTAAGTCTTTTCAGGGTTTCTTTGTGAGGATGCCCATAGGTGTTGTGCTCACCGCAGGAGATAACCGCAACTGCAGGACTGCACTGCCGCAGAAATTCTTCTTTGGTAGAATTTTTAGAACCATGGTGCGCCACTTTCAAAACCGAGATACCGGTAATGGCATTTGACCTCAATAAAGCCGCCACACTCTTTTCTCCCCCACCCTCCAAGTCCCCTGTAAGAAGCATGGAAAAATCCTGATATTCCATGTAAAGAACCATGGATGCTGCATTCCCGCTTGCCGTCACATCCGCCGGATTTAAGCACCAAAACTTTGCCCCGTTGTTCTCCCAGAAATCTCCCGCCTGTATTGTCCTTACGGAAATATTCCGTGCCCGGGCAAGGTCTTTTATTTCCACAAACTCCTCCTGCTCCGCTCCCGCGGGCAGACAAATACAGTCTATGGACATCTGCTTTTCTTCCAGAAGCTCTGCGATACCGTTTATGTGGTCCGCATCCCCGTGGCTTAAGAAAACAGCATCTATTTTTCGTATTCCTTTCGCCTTCAGGAACGGAACAAGCCGGTAGTTTCCTACCTTTGACACATCACTGCTTCCGCCGTCCATCAGGTATACCCTGCCATCCGGCAGCTCCATGCAGATGCCATCCCCCTGCCCCACATCCAGAAACGTAATCTGCAGATTGTGAGCCGGATATCCGGCAAGCAAAAGAATTACTCCCAGCAAAATTCCTAACCGGTATTTCCAAAACTTTTCAGGAAAGGTCCGCCCGTTTTCGGACAGGTTTCCAAGCAGACAGAATAAAAGCAGCAAACCAAAAGCAAGCAACATTTTTCCATATACCGGCTTTCCCGGCGTCCACATTGCAAACGAAAGTCTGTCCGCCAGACTGCCACCTGCCTTGATAATGGCAAAGAAAATCCCCTCCGCGTATCTACAGATGCTTGTAACCGTTATTTCCAAATCCGTTAAAACACTGCCCGTTAAAAAGGCGAAAAGGTGAAAAATTTCTTTCAGAAAAAAGCCTGCTATTCCCAGTAACAGAATGACACCCATAAGCGGAATTATCAGAAGATTAAAGAAAATACCGAAAAGAGAGACTTCAGAGAAGAAAAAGAGCTGTACAGGAAGGGTCACTATCCATACAGAAAAAGAACTCTGTAGTCCATTGCCCGCTTTTTTCAGGAATTCATGACAGACCTCAGGAACCTTCTGCGGGTCCAAATGCCGTACCCCCAAAAACTTCCCGGGGTTCCAAAGACGTAATCTCCAAACATTCCCGGAGTTCCAGGGACGTATTCTCCAAACATTCCCGGAGTTCCAAAGACGGGAAAGTGGGAAATGGTACGGATTTATGAGTGCAAGACATTCTTTAAGTGCCGGTTGAAAGACCGCTATGGCAAGAATAGCTAAAAAAGATAAAAGAAATGAGGATTGCCCTATATAGAAGGGATTTCCCATTAAGATAATCGCAGCACTAAGAGAAAGAGCCGTTGGTGTGTCAAGGGTCCGTTTCCAGTATCCGGCAAGCAGTCCCATGGCAAACATAATAAATGCCCGTACTGCTGAAGGAGGATTTCCTACCAGAAAAACATATGCTGCCATGCAAAGAACACTGATAACCGCTGCCGGTGCCTGCGCATCAAATATCCTGCGCAGCAGGCGATACAGCCCCAGCCCTAAAAGGCTGATATGGAGACCGGATACGGCAATGACATGAAGGGCGCCTGCCGCTTTGTAAAGACTCTGGGTTTCTTCCGAAAGAAATGTCCGTTCTCCAAGAAGCATAGCGGCAAGCAGAGCTCCGTTTTCTTCTCCGTAAACTTCCAGAAACGTTTCCGCCAGATGCCGGCGAAGCTGCCACAGGCATTCCTTCCCCCTGCCGGTTATATTCGGAGGTTCTGTGTATACAATGGCAGCTTTCTTTACCTGCCCGTATATTTTCCGGGCAGCATAATAGTTTCTTGCATCGAACTGCCCTATGTTGGTTGCCTCCGTGTATAGGGAAAAGCTGCCGGAAATCCGCACCCTGCTCCCTATGGTGGGCAAACCATCTTGGGATGAAATTCCTTGTCCTCCCGCCACGTTGCGCTCCGTTTGTCCTGCCCCCGTTTTCACATTGCAAAGTACATTGCCTTTTGCCTGGAGTGTCCCCATTTTCCCTATTCTACCTTCCACGGCACATAATACATACCCTTTAGCAGGAAGTGTCTCCGACTGTCCGTTGCAAATTTGCCACTTTTCTGTTTTTACCAGCAGATAGGTCCGGATGCCGGTTTTGCTTTGCTTTAAGACTTTACCGGCAACAATTCCCGCAAGCTCCACCTGCCTGTCTGCCGCGTTTTCATATTCGATTGGAAATCGGGATGAGAAAATAAAAGAATACAGAGTTAATAACAGAATGAGAAAGATTTGAAAAAGACACAGCGGCCGCCGGATTTGGGGCGGCGCTGCATGAATTCTGAATACGATAAGATCACCTACTCCGCTGTCGTTACAATATTAAGGTTGCGTTCAAACACGGTACTTAAGCTTACACTCTCACGGAACATGATGTTGGTTTCGCCGTTTACGGTAATCTGTACCTTGTTGACGTTGTTAAGCTCTACCAGGGAATTGACCACGGAATAAATCGCCACATCCGTGGAAACATTATAAACCTGCGTCAGAAAATTTTCGTCAAAGTTTACATAGCAGATGCCGTCCTTGACGGAAATGCTGACCAGCTTGGCATTGGGGTTGATAGTCGGAAATGCTACATCCGCCACGTCCTCATTGGGACCGGCAAGTAACTGCTCCACCACCAGTTTTTCTATGGAAATGTTGGTATTGTAGGCAATCGTGCGGCTGGTGGCAATCAGTCCCGTGCCATCCGCATTGGCAAAATAAAGCTTCAGCCGGACTTTTTCGTAAGCATTGATTTCATCACCGGCATTATCGATAAACTGGTCTGCCGAAAGAAGCCCCACCACATTACCAAGATTGTCATACAACTGCTTGCCGTTCACCGTGATAATAACATATTTGATGCCGTCAATCTGCGTAACCGTCCGCACCAGCGCCGCACGCACCAGGATTTCCGTAGTGGCGGGCATGGCGGTATAAGAGTCACTGACATCTATCAGCACTCTTCCTTCATCGATTTTGCAGGAAAGCACCTCAAAGCCCATCTGCAGGGGCGCTTTGTAATCCATCTTATCCGGCGCCTGAGCCAGCAGCTCCATCATTTCCGCAAGCTGCTCATCCGGCTTTCTCGCCGAAATTTCCTTTTCATGCGGCTCCAGCCCCGTTATCGATGTATTGATATAGTAAATATCCCTGGCACTGCCGTCCTTTCTTTCTTCCGGGCGGTTGCAGCCCGGCAGAATAAGAACAAAGCTGCACAAAAAAGCAATTACTTTGAAAAGAAAGCTTTTCCGGTATGCCGGTCTATTCACAGAAACAGAATTTTTTCCGTTCATCGTTTCGCCTTTCTATGAATTGATATGGGTCAGTGGTATCTTTACCAAAAAGGTGGTCCCTTCGCCCTCCAGGCTGGACACCGTAATGGAACCGCGGTGCATCAGTACCGCATTCTTGGTAATGGCAAGACCTAAGCCCGTACCGCCGATTTCCCGGGAATGGGATTTGTCCACACGATAAAAACGTTCGTAAATTTTATCCAGTGAATCCTGCGGAATGCCGATACCGTTATCCTTGACCTCAAGAGTAAATACCTGGTGGTCGGCATCCAGCGTAATTTTCACGGAGCCATGCTCCTTATTGTACTTAATGGCATTTTCCACCAGATTTGAAATAATCAGGGTCATTTTCACTTCATCCACTTCGGCAACCACGGGGCGGAGGCTGGTTAATTCCACTTCCACATCCTTCTTCCGCGCAATGGGACGAAGCCGTTTGCAGATAAGCTCGGTCAGCTCATTGATATTTACGGCGGAAACATTCAGATCCACTGCCTTTTTATCCATTTTCACCAGAGATAACAGGTCTGTGATAATCTGGTTTTCACGGTCAATTTCCGCGGTAATATCCTGTAAAAATTCCCGGTACATTTCCGCCGGTGCATCCGGCTGGGCAAGCAGGGAATCCGCCAGAACCTTCATGGATGTCAGCGGGGTTTTCAGTTCGTGGGACACGTTGGAAACAAATTCCTGCCGGGAATCATCCAGCACCTTCATGCGGCCTAAAAGCTGGTTGAACGCATCCACGATATGAATGGTTTCGGAATAGTCGGGAACCGAAATTTTTTCGTCCGTATATCCCGCTTTTACTTCGTTAATAGCCTGTGTAATGTGGGAGAAAGGACGGGTCAGCACATCGGAAAGCACCATGGCAACCGCCAGAATAATCAGAAGAATAATAGCTTCCAGAATCAACGCCTTCCGGTTCAGCACATCCATGGTCGCCATAATATTGTCCGTGGAAATACTGGTCAGCATAACGCCCCGGACCACGATTTCCTCTTTTTCCCCCATATCGGTCGCATTCGTTACCGTTTCCGTAATGGGTGTCGTCATTTCTATGTAGCCGTGTTTCCTGTCATAATTGGAAATGCTCTGGTTGTCAAAAGAGCGGATAACCTCCTCGGAAATAATGGTTTTACCCTCGCTGATGCCATAGGTATCCTTCACCACCTTGAAGTTCCCGCCGATGATAATAACACGGCCGTCGTAAAGGTTAGAAAGCATGTCCAGCTCCGCACCGATCACTTCGGAAGAATTATCCTGCAGATAATTGTAGTGTATCAGGTGGTTGGCCAAGATTTTCAACTGTGTCTGCACGGTGTTCGTCCGCAGTTCTATGGCATGCTGCTCATAGTTTTGCATAATTCCATAACGAAGAAGGACTCCAGGCAGACATCCCATAACCAGAATAATCACGAATATTCTGGCCCTGAGGCTCCTGAGTCCCTTTATTCGTTTGCAGCCTTCTACAAATTTGCTGCCCCATTGCTCCATTTTTTTTAACATTCTTTACTCCATTTAAAAAGCGGTTACCTGCCATCTTATTCCATGTTCATGAAATAGTATCCCACACCCCACTTTGTATGCACAAACTTCGGCTCACCGGGACATTCCTCTATTTTTTCACGCAGTCTCCGGATATGGACATCCACGGTGCGCACGTCGCCCGGGTAATCGCTGCCCCATACCATCTGCAGAAGCTTTTCCCGGCTGTATACCTTGTTGGGATTGCGCATAAGAAGCTCCAGCACTTCAAATTCTTTGGCGGTAAGTCCCACTTCCCTGCGGTTCACATACGCTCTCCTGCCGTCGCAGTCGATTTTTAAGGAGCCGATTTCCAGCACACTGTCTTCCTTATTCGGCTTTTTCACTTCGGTACGGCGGATAATGGCTTTGATGCGCGCTTTCACTTCCAGTATATTGAAAGGCTTGGTAATATAATCGTCGGCGCCGTATTCCAGTCCCAGAATTTTGTCCATGTCATCGCCCTTTGCCGTAAGCATGATAATGGGGACACTGGAAAATTCACGAATCTGCTGGCATACCTCAAAGCCGTTCAATTTCGGTAGCATTACGTCCAGCAAAATAATGTCGTACTGATTTTTATGCGCCAGCTCCAGCGCTTCCTCTCCGTCGTAGGCGCAGTCCACTTCCATATTGTCCTGCTCCAGACTGAACCGGATTCCTTTCACAATCAGTTTTTCATCATCAACCACCAAAGCCTTTTTACCCATTTCTCTTCCCGCCTTTATTATATTTTTACTTTACACATATTTTATCTTTGATTTTGGCATACACGCCCTCTTTGATACCGTCCACCAACATGATGTCTTTGATATCCTTAAATACGCCGCCCGCTTCCCGGTAGGCAATCACCGCTTCCGCTTTGCCTGCTCCGATACCCGGCAGACTCATAAGTGTCTCCTTATCCGCCGTATTGATATTGACAAGCTGACTCTCCTTTTTCCCGGCTGCTGTTTCTCCCGTCCGGTCTGAACTGTTTCCCGTCATTTCCTGTGTCCTGTCCGTTTCGGTGGGAATCACAATCTGCATGCCGTCCTCTATACCTGCCGCCATGTTGACCGCTTCCGTATCGGCATCCGCCGTAAAACCGCCCGCCAAAAACAGCACATCACAAATCCGGCTGTCCGCAGTCAGTTCATAAACGCCCGGAGTCCGCACTTCTCCGCAAATATGTACCAGAACGGTATCGCTGTCTGTATTCCGTGCCGTACTGTCCGCCCCGCCGGATGTATCTTCCTCCGCTAAGGGCAGTTTCCCTTTTAAAGAATAGGTTGTGTTGTTCTGTCCGGCGCAGCCGGCTGCAAACAAAATTGTCATGCCAAGTAAGCCTGCTGCCAGATAATATCTTATAAAATGTTTCATGGTCTTCCCTTTCCGGGAATGCCTCTTGACCACTGCTATCATTGTAATGGAGTTGCCTCATTTTTACAAGGGTAATTTACTCCCATTTGAACAAAATAATACCTCCTGCCGCCAGCAGAATACCTATTACCTTTCTCCAGGAAAAGGGCTGTTTTTCCACCCCGAAAAGTCCGAAAAGCTCTATAAGATACGCCACTAAAATCTGTGCCGTCACAATCATCATGACGGCTTTTGCCGGTCCCATCATATCCATTGCCTTGATAACCGTATAAGTAATGCCTGCGCCTAAGATGCCGCCGATTAACATGTACCGCGGCTCCACTTTCAAAAGGTTTCCGAACGATGTCCGGTCGGAAATTGCCCAGATGGCGATACAGACTAAAAATGCCGTAAACTGCACAAAAGCATTGGCAACCCACATGCCCGTGGTCTTGGTCACCTGCGTATTGAAAACACCCTGCACGCTCATCAGCAAGCCGGAAATCACGGCAATAAGAAATCCAATCATATGCGCCTCCCATGAATGTCTGTTATATTCATTATGCGCACATGACTGGATTTTATTCTTGCATGCCTGTGTATCTTATTTGTATCTTTTTATGTCTTTTCTGCTATTTCACTTATTTTGCAGGTCTTTTTACTGCAACTGCGTTGTTATCTTATCGGAGAGCTCCTGCAGTAGTCCTGCTGCATCTTCCCCTTCCCATACTTTGGAGAAGAGAATTTCAAGCTGAATCCAGAAGTTGCTGGTTTCAATCATCTTGGGCAGGGAGCCCGCATGCTTGTACTCTTCCATAAATACCTGCAAATCCTCGTTGCCCGCATTTGCCGCTAAATTGGCGGAAACCTTGCCGGTACGCTCATAAAGGTTGTCATAGTATTCGTTTGTTAAAAAGGCCGCAAATTCATTGGCAAGCTCTCTGTGCTCGGAGTAGCCGTTTACCACCACGCAATTGGTAACGGAAAGGGACTTTGCCTGCAGCTCCGCACCGGGCCCCGGCAGCATGGCAATTCCGTATTCATACGGAAATGTGCCTTCCTCCTTTGCCTGTTTTAGCTTTGCCAGCACATCCGTTGTAGCAATGGTAAACACGATTTTACCGTCGATAAAATCCTGCACCACGGAGTCATAGGAAACGGAATCCGACTCAATATAAAAGAACTGGTTTAAGTTCTGGTAAACCTCCAGGCACTGCTTTACCGCCTCATTGTTGATGTCAACAGCCGTTTCGTCATCGCCGCATTCACCGCCGACCACCATGTAATTGCCTACGAAAAAGTAATTGTAAAAAATATCGGAAACATCCCATCGGAGCACCGCTTCTACATTTTCGGGTGCATCATAGTTGTCCGCAAACGCAAGCATTTCATCCATATTGGCGGGAATGCCTGCCTCAAGCTGCTCCGGTGTCACGGTCAGGGTATCCTCCGTGGCTTCTATTTCCCCGGTGTCTCCTTCTTCTCCGGACGCATCCGCATTGTCCGCTGCATCCTCACCGGTGTCGTCCGCGGCTTCTTCCCCGTCGCCTTCCGCTGCTTTCTGCAGCTGCTCTGCCGTCCAGGCTTCCAGATAAGTCTTATTGTAAAGGAGTGCGCTTGTTTTATAATAATACGGGTACGCAACCAACTTGTCCTTATAGGTCACTGCGGAAAGCGCAGTCCCCGGAAAATGGTCCTCATTGCAGATACCCGCTTCATCCGTAATACGGGATGCCAGACCGGAAAGATAAGCCTTTTCCAATGAGTCATTGCTTAAAATAAAGGCATCGGGAATTTGCGTGGAATGCAGGGATGCCTGATTTAATGCCTCTAAATACTCACTGTCCGAAGTCAGTACGGGGATTACACGCACGTCCTTTTCTGCGCCGAACGCTACTGCCGCACTGGCAATAAAATCCGTCAGCTCCTCATCGGAGTACCAGAAGTAAATCGTCTCTTTATCCCTGAAAAGTGTGGAAATTTCCTCTTCTTTTCCCACATATTCGTTTTCATTGCCCAAATATAACATACCTGCCATCACGCAGACAATTAAAAGTACTGCCAGCAGTCTCTTTCTCATGTATCACCAAGCCTTCCGAACAGGATGTTATGCCGGCTCCCCGGAAAGACAGGTGTCGAGAACAGCAATCATATCATCCACGTTCTGTTTTGTTATAATGAGAGGAGGTACCAGACGGATGATGCTCTGACCCGCGTTGATTAACATAAGTCCCTTGTCCAGGGCGCTGTTAATATAAGGAGCCACCGGTCTGTCAAATTCCAGTCCCTGCATCAGTCCCGCACCGCGTCTGTCAATAATAAAGTCGTATTTTTCCTTCAGCTCGTCCAGACGCTTTTCCAGATAAGGCGCTACTTCTCTCACATTTTCTATTATATGGTTCGTTTCAAATAAATCAAGCACTTTGTTTACTGCCGCACACACAAGCGGATTGCCGCCGTAGGTGGTTCCGTGGTCACCGGCTGCAAGGGAATGTGCTCCCACTTTTTCATTTAAGAGGAAGGCTCCCACCGGCACGCCGCAACCCAGCGCTTTGGCGGTGGTCATGATATCCGGCTTTACGCCGTATTTCTGCCAGGCAAACATGTAACCGGTTCTGCCCATGCCGCACTGGATTTCATCTAAAATAAGCAGAATATCCTTTTCGTCGCAGATTTTTCGGAGCTCCCGTAAGAAAGCCTCGTCTGCCGGATGAATGCCGCCCTCACCCTGTACCGTTTCCATGATAATGGCGCAGGTTTTTTCGTTAATCAATGCTTTTACACTGTCAATGTCGTTCATGGTAGCAAAACGGATGTTGCCGATGCCCGGCTCAAAAGCCTCTCTGTAATGCGGGTTGCCCGTTACGGAAAGCGCTCCCATGGTTCTGCCGTGGAAGGAATGCTCCATGGCAATGATTTCGTGATCGGTGGTACCGTCTTTTAAGTATGCATATTTTCTGGCTGCCTTGATGGCACCTTCAATAGCCTCCGCGCCGGAGTTGGTAAAAAATACCCTGTCCATGCCGCTGACGGCTTTTAACTTTTTAGCCGCTTCGATAGCGGGCACATTGTAATAATAGTTAGAAGTGTGAATGAGCTTGTCAATCTGCTCCTTCAGGGCATTGTTGTAGCTTTCGTTATGATATCCCAAAGCAAACACCGCAATGCCGGAAACAAAGTCCAGGTATTTTTTTCCGTTATAGTCGTACAGATAAACACCGTCGCCCTTGTCCAGTACAATCTGGTAACGGTTGTATGTGTGTAGCAGTTCGCTTTCCGCCTCGTCGATATATTCCTGCATCGTCAGATTTTCTGCCATAATCTTCGTTCCTTTCTCATTGCATTTTCCAGCCGTAATCTTCATTCCTGTCCCATTACATTCGCCGGCTGTTTCCTGCCGTAACCTTCATTTCTGTCCTATTGCATTTTCCAGCCGTTTTCCGCCATGTCCCCGTCTTTGACAATCGCCGTTCCGATACCGCCCTGGGTAAAGATTTCCAGAAGCAGGCAGTGGGGAATACGTCCGTCCAGAATATGCACACGGTTGACGCCGTTGCGGATAGCGGAAGTGCAGTTTCCGAGTTTTGGCAGCATGCCTCCGCCAATCAGTCCGCTGTTGATCAGCTCTTCTGCCTGGGTCGCACTCAGTCTGGAAATAAAGGAAGACTTATCGTTAATGTCGCGGTACAGACCTTCGATATCCGTCAGGAACGCCAGCTTTTCCGCACCGACAGCCTTGGCAATGGCGCATGCCGCATCATCCGCATTGATGTTGTAGGTTTTGAAATTGTCATCCAGGCCGATGGGCGCCACGATGGGAAGAAAGTCTTTTTCCAGAAGGTCATACAGGACGGTGGGGTCAACCTGTTTGATGTCTCCCACATAACCGATGTCTTTTCCGTCTGCGTACTTTTTATCTACCTTTAAGAGTCCGCCGTCCTTGCCGCTTAAGCCGACTGCCTTGACGCCAAGCTCTTCCACCATGGTAACCAGGCTTTTGTTTACCTTATTCAGTACCATTTCCGCAATTTCCATGGTTTCTTCATCGGTCACGCGCAGTCCGTTGATAAACCGGGCTTCCTTGCCCACCTTGCCGACCCAGCGGCTGATTTCCTTGCCGCCGCCGTGTACGATAATGGGTTTGAAACCAACTAACTTTAACAGAGTCACATCCTTGATGACATTTTTCTGCAGCTCTTCGTTGCTCATGGCGCTTCCGCCGTATTTCACAACGATAATCTTACGGTTGAATTTCTGTATGTAAGGAAGGGCCTCGATCAGCACTTCCGCTTTCTGTAAAACTTCTTTCATATCCTTTTCTTCCATTTTTCCAAACCAATCCTTTCTAAACTTTTATGACCGGTAATCGGCGTTAATCTTTACATAATCATAGCTCAAATCGCAGCCCCATGCCGTAGCGCTTTCCTCGCCCATGTGCATGTCCACCAGCGCGGTAACTTCCTTGCAGGACAAAATGGCACTGGCTTCTTCCTCGCTGTAATCACAGGCAACACCTTTACTGAAAATCGCCATCTTTTTGCCTTCCGCTTCAAAATACAAATCCACATTTTCCGGGTCAAAGTTGACACCGGAATAACCAAGGGCACAGAGAATTCTGCCCCAGTTGGCATCATGTCCGAAAATCGCCGCCTTTGTCAGGGAGGAGCAGATAACGGATTTTGCTAAAATACGGGCATTCTGCTTGGTATCCGCATGAATGACCTTCGTTTCAAACAATGCGGTGGCGCCTTCGCCGTCGCCCGCCATCTTCTTTGCCAGCGTGGTGGTTACCGCATGAAGGGCTTCACAGAATACTTTATAGTCCTCATTTTCTTCTGTGATCACAGGGTTCTTAGCCATACCGTTTGCCAGCACCAGAAGGGTGTCGTTGGTGGAGGTATCGCCGTCCACGGAAATCATGTTGAAGGAGTCTATCACATCCTTTTTTACCGCCTTTACCAGAAGTTCCTTGCTGATTGCGGCATCCGTGGTAACAAAGCCTAACATGGTGCACATATTGGGATGAATCATGCCGGAGCCCTTGCACATACCGCCGAGGGTTACTTTTTTGCCGGAAAGTTCAATTTCCACTGCCACTTCCTTGAATACCGTATCGGTGGTCATAATGGCTCTTGCGGCATCGTTGCCGGCTTTCAGGGTATCTGTTTTTGCCGCTGCCAGTTTCTCAATGCCGGCACAAATTCTGTCTTCGGGAATCTGCATGCCGATAACGCCGGTGGACGCTACCAGTACCGCATCTGCGGGGATACCCAGCAGTCTGCCCGCACATTCCGCTTCTTTTTTACAAATGTCCATGCCCTGCTTGCCGGTGCACGCATTGGCAATACCGGAGTTGACTACCACCGCCTGTGCGGTTTCTTTGGTATCCACGATATTTTTGTCCCAGAGAACGGGCGCCGCCTTTACCACGTTGCTGGTAAAAGTACCGGCGCTCACGCAGGGAACCTTGCTGTATACAAGCGCCATATCCATTCTGTTTTTATATTTAATCTGTGCTTCCGCACCTGCTGCTTCAAATCCTTTTGCTGCGGTCACGCCGCCTTCTGTAAATTTCATGACTTTTCCTCACTTTCTATATCCAAACTTCCCTATCAGAGTAAATCTTCTACTTATTAAAAGCAATAATATTTTCGGTATTTAATACGAAATCATAATAGTTCAAATCGTTTCTTTTTGTCCAGCCGATGCATTTCCAGAACGCATTGCCGATATCGTTTTCGGTAAAGGCTATCAGGGACACCTTGCTGATCTTTTCTTCCTTCAGCTTCTCCATGCAGTACACGACCATGGATTTGCCGATGCCCTTCATTCGTTTATCTTCTCTCACACAGACATGATACAGACAGCCCCTTCTGCCGTCGTGTCCGCAAAGGATGGCTCCCACGATTTCGCCGTCTTCCTCTGCCACCACACTGATGCCGGGATTTCTTTTTAAGAAGCGTTCCACACCTTCCTTCGCATCATCGATGCTTCTTATGGCAAAGCCTTTGATGCTCATCCAAAGCTTATGTACTCCTTCAAAATCTTCTAATTCCATGGCACGTATTGTAATCATGTCCGGCTCCTTTCCTTATAAAATGCCACCTTCGGTGTCGCTTGTTTTTCTTTTGCACGCTCACGAATCCGTGCCTTTGGCACTCCTTGTCTGCTTCGCAGACCATTCGTTCGCCTCTCCTGCACGCTCACGAATCCGTGCCTTTGGCACTTCTTGTCTGCTTCGCAGACCATTCGTTCGCTACCCATGCAAGAAAAACAAATGCCACCTTCGGTGTCGCTTGTTTTTCTTTTGCATGGGTACATTATAGCACTTATGAATTTTTATGCAAGCATTTCCTTTATTTTTAATTTTTATACATTTTGTTCTGTATTTTATGCAATGTTTTTCTATATTATATGCATTTTTCTGCTTGCAATCAAGATAAAGTTGTTGTATAGTAAGGGCAAGTTCAAAAAAGATTCCACATAGGAGGCATAAAAATATGAAGGAAAAAGTTGTTTTGGCATATTCCGGCGGCCTGGATACCACTGCCATCATTCCTTGGTTAAAAGAAACTTATGATTATGATGTAGTCTGTGTCTGCATCGACTGCGGTCAGGAAGAGGAATTAAACGGTCTTGAAGAGCGTGCAAAATCCTGCGGTGCTGCAAAATTATACATTTTGGATGTAATCGACGAGTTCTGCGACGATTACATTGCTCCCTGCGTACAGGCACATGCTGTTTACGAAAATAAATATTTATTAGGTACTTCCATGGCAAGACCTCTGATTGCCAAGAAGTTAGTGGAAATTGCAAGAAAAGAAAACGCCGTTGCCATCTGCCACGGTGCAACCGGCAAGGGCAACGACCAGATTCGTTTTGAATTAGGTATCAAGGCCCTGGCTCCCGATATCAAGATTATTGCTCCCTGGAGAAACGACAAGTGGAAAATGGACTCCCGTGAATCCGAAATCGCTTACTGCCAGGCTCACGGCATCAATCTTCCTTTCTCCACCGACTCTTCCTACAGCCGTGACCGTAACATCTGGCACATCAGCCATGAAGGTCTGGAACTGGAAGATCCGGCCAACGAGCCCAACTACGACCACCTGTTAGTACTCGGTACTACTCCGGAGAAGGCTCCCGACCAGGCAGAATATGTAACCATGACTTTTGAAAAGGGTATTCCCACTTCCGTAAACGGCAAGAAGATGAAATACTCCGACATTGTAAGAGAATTAAACAGACTGGGCGGCAAGCACGGTATCGGCATCATCGACATCGTGGAAAACCGTGTTGTCGGCATGAAGTCCCGCGGCGTATACGAAACACCGGGCGGCACCATTTTAATGGAAGCTCACCAGCAGCTTGAAGAATTAATCTTAGACCGTGACACCTATGCCATGAAGACCGAAATCGGCGCTAAATTTGCAAGCCTTATTTACGAAGGCAAGTGGTTCACTCCTCTTCGTGAGGCTATGCAGGCTTTCATTGAAGTAACCCAGGAATATGTAACCGGTGAAGTGAAATTCAAGCTTTACAAGGGCAACATTATCAAGGCCGGCACTACTTCTCCTTACTCCCTCTACAATGAATCCTTAGCATCCTTCAAGACCGGTGACCTTTACGACCACCACGATGCAGAAGGCTTCATCAATCTGTTCGGTCTGTCCTTAAAGGTACGCGCCATGAAGAAATTAGAGGTTGAGAAGAACAACAAATAGTCTTTATTTCCTTAATAGAAAGTACTGAGTATGGAAGTTATTTTAATTATCGTATCGTATTTTATCATCGTAAATCTGCTTGGCTTTGCCCTTATGGGCATTGACAAGCGCAAAGCCATAAAGGGTGCCTTCCGGATTCCGGAAGCCACCCTCTTTATGGTTGCCATTATCGGCGGCAGTATCGGCTCCATCTTAGGCATGTATACCTTCCGCCACAAAACAAGACACTTAAAATTTGTCTACGGCATGCCCGCTATTTTAATTATCCAGCTTATCCTGCTCTTTTTACTGTACCGGGCGCCCGTTGAGCTTTTAACCATCTGATACAGAGGAAACAACCATGCATATTGCCGTTTGTAACGATAATGTCGCTGACAGAAAACAGCTTGAGAGACTTTTGGCAAGGGAATCCGACAAACGCCTTTCCATCTCCGGAAACCTTTATGTTGACTCCTATGGCCATCCAGACAGTCTGCTTAAAAATCCCATGCAGTTTGATGCGTTCTTTATTGATATGGAACTGACTCCGGATATTTCGGACAGTTCTGTTTTGCAATGTCTGATTAAGGCAGGTTGTTCCGCGCCCGTTATCCTGCTCTATGCCTCCCCGGAAGAAAAAGAAGAAAAAAAGGCGCTCGGCAAAGATGCACCCATGGAAATTCTTCTGTTAGAAAAGCCGGTGCGAAAAGAAGAATTATCCTCTCTGTTGGACAATCTTCTGGTTCTTTCCGGCAAACGGGAAATTCCCATCGAAATCCGTGCCGAGGCAGGTACCCACTATATATACGAAAGTGACATTCTTTATGCCGAAAAAAAAGGAGGACATATTTATGTGACCCTGAAATCCGGGGAAATTCTTCCACATAATGCCTCCTTGGAAAGTCTGCTTGCACAGCTTGAAGCTTATCCTGTTTTCTTTGCACCCAACCGTAAAACCATCTTAAACGGAAGGTATATCAAATCTGTACAGCTTACACATATTACCATGTGTGACGGTCATACTTTTTCAGCCATCGGCGCCGGTATCGGCTATGCCAAAAAATGCCTGGCTGAATATGCACAATGACTGCACCATGAACGTGAACGTCAAAATCCCTGTCTCAGCCTGTACACTTATCTGCATCTTACACCGCAACAATAACGCCGCCGTCATTTGCATACATACTGCTGATGCCTGCCATATCCTGCATCATAATGTTATTGCACCCGGTTTTTAATTTAATCATCTGCTCCACCAAGAGTGCCCTGTCCGGTGCATTGCAATGACTGATGATGATTCTCTTCTTATCGGCATCTGTGAGTTCCGACGCTATCAGATCCACCATCTTATTTAATGCCTTTTTGATTCCGATGCCCTGACCTCGTTGTACAATAATTCCATCCTCCGCTGCCATCACCGGTTTAATGCTGAGCGTAGAAGCCACAACAGCCTTAATACCGGTAAGCCGGCCGTTCTTCCGAAGTGTTTCTAAATTATCCAGTACAAAATAGGTGTGCATTTCATTACGGAAATGACGGATTTTCTTAGTGATTTCCGCAAAGGTAAGCCCCTGCTCCTCCAGTTCCATAAGCTTTAATGCAATCTGTGTCTCCCCGCAGCTTGCAGAACGTGAGTCTACTACCAGTATATTTTTGTCCCCATACTGTTCTTCATATAAATTTTTCCCAAGAACTGCGCTGTTGTAGCTGCCGCTCAGCTTTGAAGTCAATGTCACCACGTAGACTCTCTCTGCTTCCGTACGATAGGCGTTCATATAGCTCTCCGGAGACGGACAGGAAGACTTCGGACATTTGGGGCACTCTGCCACCCTTCTTAGGAAATCCTTCTGATCAAAGTTTTCATCATCCAGAATACGATAATCGTCGCCGACTTCTATTTCCAGAGGAACTCTTTCAAATCTCTCGTCATCCCGCAATTCCTCCGGTAATTCGCAACAGCTGTCTACTACGATTTTATAATTATATTTCATATCTGATTTCCATCCCTTTCCTAATCTGCGCTTTTGTGCCCGTTTCAGTTCTTTTTACAGAACTTGTATTTTTCTCTTTTTGTCGCGTTTCGCAGAACTTTCGCAAATAGTTTTCATTACTATGTAATATAGTAGCACATTTTACATGGACTGTAAAGGGGAATGGAAAGTTTCACAGTTATTTTACTTTACGGTTCGATTGTGAGTGGGCAAAAGGCTATCACCCTGCCGTTGGGTTGTAGAAGGTGATAGCCGACACCATATCATCCTTCATGAGTAATCCCACATAAAGCGGTAAAGTATCATAGTTTCCAATATTAATATCCGCAATCATGATATAATCGAACTGGTTTTCCCAATAATAATCTTCTCCCTTATAATCCCATTCATCATCCATATCTATGTAGCTCCGCGGATAGGTGACATTATTCCATCCCATGCATGCCGCCACATCCCCATTCAGATAATTGCCTTCAAAATCCATGACTGCCATATCCGGATATTCCGCAAGTATCTCTTTCTGTTTCATCCCTACCTTGATACCATTTGCCAGCGAATGTTTATCATCAATAATGGAATACCCCCGAAGTATAATTTCGTCAGAATAATCGTATTTTCCGTAATAATACTCCACACCATCCATTTCAATGATGTACCATGTTCCCTCTCCTGTTCCCGGCAATACTCCCTGTAATGTTTTAACACTGCCTAACTCCTGTGCAGCTGCAAATTCGTATTCCCTTATGCCGGGTGTAACAACCATATCCTCCTGTGAAAACACATGCATTTTTTTCGTAATTTCCTCTGAATTTTCTGTAACAGTTTCTCCAGCAGAAATTTGTGTGCGAGTGGCAGTTTGCGATTGTGTTCCCTCCTCATCGGATTTTCCGCTACATCCGGCACATATAATCCCCAGTAAAGATATAATTACAATAATTTCTTTTCTTAACTTCATAACTCTTCCCTCATCCTAATCATCTGCACCCTAAAAATGAAGATACATATCCCCTAAACTATAATATTCTTACTGTCTTTTACCTTATGAATGATGTTACCTTTTTTCTAATCAATCTATTCAAATCCTTTTATATATTGTATTTTTATAGTATATTTCCGTAATTATTCTGTCAATATTGTTTTGTATAATAACTTTATATTTATGTAATTGTTCTCATTTCACAGTATTTATATAAATACAATCAGAAAATAGCTTTTTTGTTGATTTCTCATTATAATTATTAATGTCCTTTTTTAATTCAGATACCTGCCAATTTTTCCCCGTCCAATATAAATATTGTGTTTTTTCATAATTATTCCCCGATATAGAAACCGCATTTGTACCTAATTTCTCTATATACAGGATAAGCTCATCTTCCGGAGTCATCGAAATAACCGTCATATCTCCTATCATTGCCGTTTTTTCATACAAAGAATAGAATTGAGAATTAATCCCCCCATCTAAAATTGTTATTTCTTCTATAATCTCCACTTCATCAGCATCTGCATTCACACTCAAAATGTGAATATCTGAACTTCCATAGTTACTGGTTGATTCCGTAAACTGTATTACAATTGAATCCTTATCTGTATAGCGCAATTTATCTGTTCTCACAGTAATAAAATCCTCGCGCCATCCTGTTACACCTTGAAATTCTGAAACAACGGTTTTACCATCATCTAACATTACTCCCAGTATATTTCTATACTCATCCCCCTCATTAATGGTTCCCACAATGGCATAATCGGTAATGCCGTTTCCATCCACATCTATAGAATCACTTTCCCAATGTACTTTCATGTTTTCACATTCATCCAATAGTCTGCTTGTATCAATACTATTCCCACTCATATTTTTCTTTTGGAGTTCCATTTTCCCAATATTTTCTTCAGTAAATGGTAAATATGGAATCTCCAGTTCTTGAACATTACCTTCATTTGCATTCAGCCATTCCATATAGTCCGTTTCATCCATGGGAGTCGTTCCCCAGCCGTCTGTTCCTACATAATATACCGTTCCTGTTTCAGAAGTGTCTGCTTTATACGGATATTGGTCTGACATTCCGTTTAATTCCAAAACCTGCTTATCTTCTGAATGCACATATCCTGCCAATTCATAAGTATCACTCTCCGGAATATACCGGTAAAACAAATATGGCCACATGTCTCCATAAGTTTGATTATGTGAAGACAGTGCTTTTAGATTTCCATTACGCAAAAAAGCAAAATACGGGAATTCTTCTAATTGGATATATATTTCTCCTGTATCACTATCATAGCCCATAATATAACCCTTCTCATCTGCCATTACCCCAGGGTCATATAGTAGTACCAACTCTTCCTTTCCGTCAGAATCCACATCGCCGATTGCAAAACTCGAATATTCTCCTACCGAGGTTTCTGCCGTACTTCCATCCGGCAGAATATTGTTATACAAAAGATTGCGCAAAGTTGCTGCATATATCTGCCTTGCATCCGCATCATATTCTACCGCAACCTCACTACCATCTTTTACCACCTCATCATGTTCTACTGACCCACTGCTGTTTGATAGATCTGATTGAGGTTTCACAACCGGAGTAAGTGCAGCAAAATCAATGCTGTCCGCCAATATTTTCATGTGAGATTGCCCCAGTCCCTTTTCCGTTCCGTAAGGTATCGTTATCGTAACAAAGCAATCCTCCAAATCTGCCAGCACCAAAGCTCTGCTTTTTCCCAATGCCAAAGTGACCGGAACGCCACATTCTGTTTCGTACAACATTTTCTGATATTCAGCAATGTCTCCAATATCCAACATGGCATCATGAAAAGTTCCTTTTACAGAACGCAGAAGCACAAAATCCCATGCTCCGTTATCTGCAAGTTGAATCGTTCCTTCCACCTCGAAAGTACCGTCCTCATACATATAAGTATAATATCCACCGTTATCTCCAAGGAAATTCCCCAGTGTTTCAACCAATTCCGGATGCTCCTGAAGGTCATAGGATGTTGTATGGAGTGCCAATCCATATTTTTCTGTAATCCTGTCTATTTCTTCAGCCATCTCCTGTGAATACACAAGATAACAACTATAACGAGCAAAGCTGGAATCCAATCGACCATCTATATTTTGATAAATTCTTCCATCCGGGTCATACTGACTCACAAACTCCTGCCATTCTGCCAAGGCCTGCCATTCTTTACTTCCCTGATACCCTGATAAACCAATGGTACTACTTTCCTCTTCTATGGAAGAAGACCGGTTTATAAAAGGCAGCAACAAATCACGAAGTCCAAACCAATTAGCAGCATAAGCTACTATGGATAAAGATAACATCAATACAAGACATGCAACTAAAACTGCCAGTTTCCTATAAGATAAATGCGTTCTATTTTTCTTTCCAGGTGCTGCTTCCTCAATGTATCTGTCATCTACATCGCCAAGTGCCCTGATAATTCGTTTTGCTTCCCTCATAAGACAATACCCTCCTGCTCCAAATATTCTTTTAAGGCATTCCGTGTCCGAAGCAATATCATCTTAACCTTGCTTTCATTCATTTGGTAATCAGATGCAATATCCTTAACTCCACTAAGATACCAATATCTACGCATAAAAATCTTACGTTTTTCTGTAGGCAGACCCTCTAAAAAACAATTTAACTTTTCTGTCAGAAGCATATCTTCAATAGCATCTTCTACGTTTCCGGTACTGGCAATACATCCCTGCAATTCTTCAAATACAACTTGTGTTTCACCCTGACCACGTTTTTTTGCATTATAATATTCATATTTATTCAGTGAAAGGTTCCGTGTGATTCTTCCAATAAACGCAGAGAATTTCAGGGGACGTAACGTAGGTATTACCCCCCAAACCTTAAAATAGGTATCATTGACGCACTCTTCTGCATCTTCCCGGTTATGTAAAATATTAAATGCAATGGTACTGCAATATCTTCCATATTTTTTATCCGTCTCTGCTATAGCAGACTCTGAACGTTTCCAATATAAATCAATTATTTTATTATCATCCATACCTAATCCTTCCTTCTTATATTCTTTTTCCCACTTATAATGACAGGAAAACAAGAAAACAAGTCACAACATTTTCCAAATTAACTCTTGCCTTTATTATGCGCAGAAAGTTATACTATTAGCAATACAATGTGTCGGTGTATGTATTCTGATTATCAAACCGATTACGCGCTTCGTTTACAGAAAGGCAAAAAATGATTGCACTGCAGATTACCGGACTTAAAAATTTCATGAATGCCATGCTTACCGGCAATGTCTTTGATACATTTCTGTTAGAGGAGGCTTCTGTCACCACAGCGGTCACTTACCATATCGACGGACATGCCCAAAAGGACTTTTCGCCCTGCGAATATGAATTTATTCCCTGGGCAGATATCAAAGGTATCTGCTTCCAGTTAATCAAAGGAACCAGGGTTCCCCTTCATTTCCAGTTTGTGTTTCACCTGATGCCAAAGCATGTGGAGTCCATTCTGAAGGCAGCCGATGCTGCCGTTGACCCGTCGCTCATCCGTGCTTTTGTACTGACGCTGCGCTACAACGGGGAAATTGCAACACTCTACACTGGCACGGCTTACACGACCTTTGTGGCAGACAAAGAGCCCGAAAAGCTCTGGGATGCCGCCTGTGAAAAATATTTGCTCAAAAAAGAAATTGCCTGCGAACGTCTATAGTTCACAGGCAATCTTTTTATTCTTCCGTTCCGGCAGCCTCTGTGCTGCCCGCCGTATTCTCTTTCGGTGTTTCCGTCTTGGGATGCGGGGCAATCCACTCCGGGTCTACCTTGGAATGGTATTCCTCCGGCAGTGCCTCTTCTACATACTTATAAAAATTCTGGTTTAAGATTCCCGCAGAATAATTATACAGACCCTTGACCTGGCTCTTCACGGCATCCAGATATTCGTCATCCGGTTCCACACCGTCCGCCCATACAACTTCTTTTGATTTTTTATTATATGAAACCTTATCCGTGATAAAGCTTCTGTCCGCAAAGATAACCAGTGGAGAAGTCTCCGAAAGGATGTCCTTTCCGGCATACAGTCTTGCATCGTAATCAAATCCAAACAGATTAAGCAGAGTGGGCAGAATGTCTAGAGAGCTTGCCGTCTTTGTCACTTCCACGGTTTCCATTTCGCTGTTCCAGAGGATAAGATTGTTGTGGTAAATATCCAGTGTACCATCTAACGGTCTGCCTGCCAGTTCCTCCAGATTGCTTACTTCCATACCGTAAGGATAATGGTCGGCAGAAAGGCAGATAACCGTATTTTCCAGCTTTCCCGCCGCATCCAGTTGTTCAATCAGATACTGCAGCGCCAGGTCCAGCTCCATGTTGCAGGCAATGTAGGCTCTTCCTTCCTCGGAATAAGGCAGATCTGCCACATCCTCTTTGTGCAGGGAAGACATCTTGTTGCCGGTAAAATTATAATTCATGTGACCGGAAACCGTCATGTAATACACATGAAAACGGTCCTCCTGTATGTACTCCGGTATCGTTGCTTTCATCATATCCAGATCCGAAGCCGGCCAGTAATTGGAGTGTTCCATGGTAAATACCTGACCGCCGTATTTTTTTTCATCCAGATCTCCTAATTTACATGCCTTGAAATTGTAGCCCAGGTTCGGGTGGGAAAGATATCTGTCGTAATAGGACAGGGAATTGTTGTGGTAAGCATAGCTCTTTACCCCTTCGGAAGCAAAATAGGAAGCCAGGGAAAAGCACATGTCATCCTCCGCACTGCGCTTCATGGAAAACTGCTGGTCGGGGATAAGTCCCGTCAGGTTTACATATTCGCCGTCACTGGTAGATGTCTGCCACAGAGGCACATAATAATCGTCAAATACAAAGCCCGAATGAATGAGCTTATACAAGGTCGGTGTCAGATTTTCGTCCACCGCATAGGGGGAAAATCCTTCCGCCGTCAGGAAAATCAGGTTGTATCCCTCAAACATACCGGTATATTCGTTTCGTTTGGTGGGCGTCATGCTCTGCATGTAATCCGCTAATTTTTTCACCGTATCGGAATCTGCATTATCAGAAAGAGCGGTAAAGTCCACCGGCAGGACATGGGGAGAAGTATCCGGCTTTTTCACCTCTTCCTGACTGCTGTCGTCCCCGGAAACATCTCCTGCTCCCTCCGGTATGGTTTCCGGCGTTTCGTCACCGGCTCCCGTTTCCTCCGGTGTTTCCGCATAGTCGTTATTTAAGTCCACCCAGGTGTCCAGCCCGTCGCCCTTCTTAAACGCACCGGCAAAAACATCTCTTGTGATGGAGGGCATAACGCCGAATTCCTCAATGACACCCTGCGGGTCATAAAATCCGGCATATGCGTCTTCGTATTCCGCATCCGCAAGGGAGCCAACCATCAGCACTGCCATAAAGCCCAGCGCGCCGGCTGCCATTACCGTCAGCTCCCGCAGTCTTTCCTTTTTCGTGTGGCTCTTTAAGCTCAGGGTATACATATGCAGGAGCAGCCCCGTCACTACAAAAGGCACTGCCATCAGAAGCAGCCAGCCCGACACATTCAAAATGCCCACCAGAGCTTCTTTCCAGTAGTTGGTCATGGCATCTTTTCCGCCGTTTTTAATGGCTGCCATCAGAAGCGGCTGTTTGAATATCTTAATATATACAAGCTGGGATGCAAACAAAAGGTAATCTATTGCCAGCAGAATCCAGAGGATAATCCGATTTTTCTTTCTTCGGAAAAAGCCCATAAGCAGGGACGCAAAGCCCGCCAGAAACAACCATATAAAAACCGCAATCAGCGGATTGACTGCCGCAAATCCGAAGCAGGCAATATGGTAGACTGCCTCCATATATAAAAATGTGCAAAAAAACAGTATAATAAGCCAAATCATAATTCTCTCCCTTTCCTTTCCACATATTAGCATATTTTGTCGAAAAAAGGGAGATTATATTTCTTATTTTTTTATTTAGATTTTCATTTTAGGCCGGAAACAGATGGCTGCCAGCAGTCCGAAAACAAGTGCCCCGCTGCATCCTGCGGCGCCAGCCTTGAAGCCTCCTTTGAAAAGCCCCAGAAAGCCTTCCGCATCCACCGCTTCCTTAACGCCCTTCATCAGCACATTGCCAAAGCCAAGTAAGGGGACGCTTGCTCCGGCTCCCGCCCATTCCGCAAAAGGTTCATACCAGCCGAATACACTGATGATGGCCCCCAGGCAGACCAGCAGCACCATAATCCGCCCCGGCAGCATTTTGGTTTTTTCCATTAAAATCTGTACTAAGGCGCAGATAACGCCTCCCACTAAAAAGGCATAAAAATAATCCATGATGTATCCCTCCTACGGTTTTCTCATCATGGATTATTATGTATTTTGTTTTCGGTTTTATACATGCCCGCTCTGATTACGCACTCTTTACTCCGGCTACTCCAGAAACTTTGCTGCTCTGGCAGACACTTCTTCCGCCACCTCGCGCAGCTCTTTGCCTTCGCAATTTATCGTCACAAGAGCATATTTTTCATACATGGGAATGCGTTCTTCGTACAAATCCCGGAGAGTCTGCCCTTCCTTTAAGGTAACGCCTCTTGCATTCAGATCGCCCAGACGTTCCTCCAATGCTTCATAGGAAAGCTTCAGATAGACCACCACGCCGATTTCAGACAGATGCTTCATGGCTTCTTCTTCGTAGCAGACGCTTCCTCCGGTTGCGATAACGGTCTGCTTCACATCAATGGATGCATTTACCTTATTTTCAATTTTCCAGAAGCCTTCCACTCCATACTCGGTAATCAGCTCATGCAAAAGCTTTCCGTACTCATCCTGAATCAAAAGGTCGGAGTCCAGAAACCGGAATCCCAGCCGTTTGGCAGCCACGACACCCACGGTGCTTTTTCCGGCGCCCGGCATTCCGATCAGAACAACATTCTTTCTTCTGTCCATTTCTTATAGCTCCTTATAAATCAAAGGACGCATGGGTCAGGTCTGCAATCACTTCTACTTCGCAGAGAACGTTTTTCGGCAGGGTTTTTACCGCTACACAGCTTCTTGCGGGCTTGCCGGTAAAGTACCTTGCATATACTTCATTGAATGCCGCGAAATCGCCCATATCCGCTAAGAAGCAGGTGGTTTTTGCCACATTTTCATAGGAAGCTCCCGCTGCCTTTAAGATTTCGCCGATATTCTTCATTACCTGCTCTGCCTGGGTTGCAATATCCGCTCCGGTAATCTCGCCGGTTGCCGGATTGATGGGTATCTGGCCTGATGCAAAAAATAAATGTCCTGCAATCACACCCTGGGAATAAGGGCCGATTGCTGCCGGTGCTTTGTCTGTGTGAATGGTTTCCAACATAATTTTGTCCTCCTTATTCAGGCCTTCGGCTCCGGCGCATCAAACTGTGCCGTCACATAAAAGCCTCTTTCATTTTCTATGATATCTGTCACAACGCCTTCCCGTGCAAGCATTCTGTTGCGGAAGGGTATATTGCCTGACATGGCAAGTGACGGATCAATCGTATAATAATAGTTGCTGGGCAGTACTCCTTCTGTCACCGTAATCTTCTGTCCGACAGTAAGAAGTCCCGGCCGTTCCATCTTAAATTCCATGGTTCTCATAAAAACGCCCCATTTCTTTTCTGTCTATTTTACTATAAAGTTATCCCCTATTGCAAGACTTAGTTCTGCAAAACCATTCCTTTGCCACATCCTGCCCCTACCCCAAAAAGACATATGGGGGAGTTCGTCCCTCATATGTCTTTCTGTTTATTTATCCTTTATTCAATTTTACCGGCATTTATTCACAAAGCCTTGAAAATGGTTTTTGCAATGGTTGTATGATCATCACTTGCCAGTTCCGCCTTCTTCTCTGCTTCAATATCGTCATCTTCTCTGCCGGGAGTCTTAAGATTCCACTTCTTGATAGCAAAGAGGATTGCCATGTTGTCAATCAAAGCGCCGCCGGCTTTAACCAGAAACAGTCCGATCAGATTTCTCACACCAAGGATTTCACCGCCCTGCATGGTTGCCGGGCACAGATAGTATCCGATACCCATGAGCAAATCGCCCTTCTTTACCCGGCCTCCTTTCCGTCGACATACACGCCAACAATGTTTAGTTTTTTATCCAAAAGAACAAAATCTGCTTTTTTCCCGACATGGATGCTTCCCGTTTCATCAAATATTCCTATCTCCCTCGCCGGGTTCTCCGTAGCGCACATCAATGCCGTTTCCAGGGAAATACCCACCTTGTTTACAACATAACGCATACAGTCCATCAGATTAGTAGCCGAGCCGGCTATCGTTCCGTCATGCAGTGTTGCAAGATTTCCCTTTACCGTTACCGCCTGTCCGCCGAGAGTATACTCTCCGTCCGCCAGTCCCGTCGCTCTCATACTGTCACTGATCAGAATCATACGTTCTGCCCCGAACATGGCAAAGGTGGCACGTATCATAGCCGGATGCACATGCACACCGTCGCATATCAGTTCTGCGCGGCAATCCCCGGCATCCCTGACTGCCCCGATCACTCCCGGATTCCTGTGGTTAAGAGGCGGCATGGCATTGTATAAATGCGTGGCATGGGATGCTCCATGCTCTATAGCCTCCTTTGCCGTTTCGTAATCTGCCGCCGTATGAGCCAGTGACACAACGACCTTTCCTTTCACCCTGTCGATAAACTCCATTGCTCCCGGTTCCTCAGGTGCAATATCCACAAGTCTGATCAGGCCTCCCGAGGCCTCCTGAAGCCGGCAGAAATATTCATAATCACAGGGCATGATATTTTCTGCCGCCTGTGCGCCTTTTTTTGCAGAACTGATAAACGGTCCTTCCATATTGATGCCTGCAAGCTTTGCTCCTCCGCGATAAGAATATGCCCCCGCATTCTTCATGACTGCAAGCAGCTCATCCTTTGGGATTGTCATAGTGGCGGGACATATACTCGTCACTCCGACAGATGCCTCGTATGCGGAGATCATATCAAGCGCTTCTACGGTACCGTCACACATATCTGCTCCCATACAGCCGTGGAAATGTATATCTACCAGCCCCGGTACCATATAAAGGCCTTCTGCCTCCACAACTTCCGTGTCCTTTGATACTTCTCCGGATATTGCGGAAAATCTGCCGTTTTTAATCTCAACGTTTTCTTTTACAAATCTGTGCTCCTGTGTATAAACCTCTGCGTTTTTTATCAGCATCCGACGCACCTTCCATCCATCTGTTTTTATCCGTCATTCAGGGAATCCTGCTGAGCGCAGCCTCATCCGCAACCAGAATAACATCGTTATGCAGCTGTAATATCGATGCCGGAACGTATGGAGTAACCGGTCCGAAAAAAGCCTGCCGGACAATTTCCGCCTTGCCCTCACCATTCGCCACAACCAGGATTTTCTTTGCTCTCATAATCGTTCCTATTCCCAGAAGCTGAAGATCTATCCCTCCGAGAGACCGGATCAGTCCGGCATATCTGTCGCATTCTTTCTCGGAATCGGGCTCCATGCCGTATTCATCCAGGTTTACCGTCCGGATCCTTGAGAAGTCCAGATCTCCCTTGTCAAACCACTCCACCAGCTGTTTATACAGCCCTATAGGGGGTAGAACCCGTAGCCAGCCCGAGAACGCAGTCCGGCTTCATTATAATCTGGGCTGACAGGATATTTGCCGCCTTTCTGCTCATATCCGCATAGTCCTTTGCCTTATAAATCATCATCGGTTCATCACTCCATTTCACATATTTTGCTGCGTACACCAAGTACCATGGAAGGAGAAACACTGAGCTCATCTATACCCATCCGGACAAATCTCTCTGTAAGGGTCGTATCCGCTCCCAGCTCTCCGCAGATACCGACCCATTTTCCGTGCTTTAAGTTTATATACATTTTAACCATTAAAGCACAATTTATCCAGTAAAATTTGTTTTTATATGCTTTCAATTACAATTCCGTGGGCAATTCCGGGCACACTCTGGCCTTCGTGGAACGTTACTTTGCTGAGAAGCGCACCCGTCGGTACAAACAGCACTTTTTTCCAGTTCTTTTCCGCAAGCTGCTTTAAGATATACGCCGAAAGGGTAACCGCGCTGCAGCCGCAGCCGGAGCCGCCCGCATGGGTGTCCTGGGTTTCCGCATCGTAAATTTCCAGTCCGCAGTCCATATGCCTGTCGGAAATGTCGTATCCCTTATCCCGGAGTAAATCCAGAAGCACACGCTGTCCCACACTGCCTAAATCTCCGGTGATGATCTTATCGTAATCTTCCGGTTTTGCATGAAAATCCGTCAAATGGGCTTCTATCAGGTCTGCTGCCGCAGGCGCCATGCATGCCCCCATGTTCAGTGAGTCCTTCAGTCCGAAATCCACAATCTTTCCCACTGTCATGCCGGTAATTTTCCCCTTGCAGGCGGCTTCTCTTTCTTTTCCCAATATAAAGGCGCCGCTTCCGGTTACTGTCCAGGTGGCGGAGAGTGGACGCTGGTTTCCGTATCCAAGCGGAAAACGGAACTCTTTTTCCGCACTGGCAAAATGACTGGAGGTCACACAGAGCACCTGTTCGGCAAAACCTCCCGCCACCGTCATGGTGCCTAAGGAAAGGGTCTCTCCACAGGTGGAGCATGCTCCGTATACCCCAAACAGCGGAATCCGGTAATTCATAATGCCGAAGGAGGTGGCAATGGATTGTCCGAGCAAATCGCCCGCAAAGACATAACGTATCTCCTCTGCCTTTTTTCCTGCCTTTCCAAGCGCCAGACTCACGGCATCCTTTTGAAGACTGCTTTCCGCTTCTTCCCAGGTGTTGCAGCCGAACATGTCGTCCTCTCCCACCATATCAAAAAGAAGGCCGAGAGGACCCTCGCCTTCTTTTTTGCCTACTACGGAGGCATTTCCGTTAATATAAACCGGCTCATCCAGCCGGATACTTTGTTTTCCCTGCCAAAGCTGTGCACTCATACTATTCCCTTTCCTGCTTTCCTCTTTTATCAGCCTGTGCTCTGCAAGCTGTTTCCACTATCCATTCCATGAGCCGTTTTTATTCAAACCTGCCCTCGGCAACCATGCGCACCAGTTCTTCCAGTTCCTCTTCACTGCCGGCTAAGCTGCTTTTCTGCCGCAGCACTTCTCTTTCCTCGTCCGTCATTTCACCTATTCTGTTACGTGCGCTTTCGTTCATGGCAAAAGCAATGGGAAGCTCCCAAAAAGGAGTCTGAAAACTATCCATACTGTCAATTCCTCTCTTTCCGGTTTTTTAAATCAGTATGAACCCCGTTTTCCGTATTTATGCATTAACGCTTCGTTTTTCTGAACTCTTTTTTATGTTCCGGAACTTTTCTCGGTACCGGATTTTTTTATTTTCTCAGTCCTTTGGGATAATGATTTTTCAAAACAGCACCGGCTGCTTTTCCCCAGCCTAAGCTGTATCCGTCCACGCAGACAAGGCACCAGCCCTTCGGAAGAGCAGCATCCGCCATTTCCACGTCGCATCCTTCGCCGATTGTCAGCGTCTGTCCCTCTAAATATTTTCTGACGGCAGTCCCGTCCCCGGTAAGATTGATAGCCTGTACAGCCTGTTCTTTTTTCAAAAACAATGCCAGTGCGTGTGACGGCTCAAACCGGTTCTTTTTCACCGTTCCCAGATGCAGTCCCGGACGCAGTACCTTAAGTCCCCGTAAGGACGGTGTCTCTGCCGGTGCCAGGTACAGCTGTTCTCCGAAGCGCAAAAGAATTTTTCCTTCCGTCAGTTCTTCTGCCGGTATCGTCAGGGCTTCCTTTGCAAAGTCCAGAAACTCCCTGCAATCCTTCAGGGTAAGGGACTTCTCCGTTCCGGCAGTTGCCGCACTTTTTAGCTGTCCGCCCTCGCGGTGCAGGACGGCTAAAAAGTGCCCTTCTCCTTTGATCTTATGCGGCATCAGCCTTTCTTCTTTTTCCAGGCAAAAATCAGGGTGTGTTTCCAGAAATCGGCTGACGGAGCCTTCGTCCTCCGCAGGCGCAAAGGTGCAGGTGGAATAAACCAGTCTGCCGCCGGGTTTTAACATCGTTGCCGCACAATCCAAAATACCGTCCTGTCTTTCGGCGCAGAGCGCCACATTTTCCTCACTCCACTCTTCTCCGGCATTGTCGTTTTTGCGGAACATTCCTTCCCCGGAGCAGGGCGCGTCCACTAAAATACGGTCAAAAAATGCGATAAACCTTTTGCTCAGGCTTTCCGGGGTTTCATTTAAGACAATGGCATTGGAAATGCCCATGCGCTCTATATTTTCCGATAATATCTTAGCCCTTTGGGGGTGAATTTCATTGGTAATGAGCATGCCGCGTCCCCGCATATATTCGGCAATCTGGGTGGATTTGCCGCCCGGCGCCGCACACAAATCCAGAACGCGTCCGGGCGTTGCAGGCTCCTCCTGCCGCTCCGGCATCGCTGCCGCAGATACATGCTCCTCCTGCCGCTCCGGTATCGCTACCACGGAAGCGCGTTCCTCCATCAGGCACGGTACCGGCGCCATGGCGGACGGTTCCTGAATGTAGTACAAGCCCGCCTCATGGTAAGGGTGCTTTCCCGGCTGCTCCTCCTCTTCGTAATAAAAACCGTTTCTTGTCCAGGGAACCGGACTTAAGGTAAACGGTAGTTTTTCTTTTCCTTCCTGTATCCTGGTTTTCAGCGGATTAAGCCGCAGCGCCCGGTAACGTTTGCCGGAAAGGCTCTCTAAAAAAGCCGGGTATTCCTCCCCCAACATATTCTGCATTCTCTCTAAAAATTTCTCCGGTAACATACTGCTCTCCTTTTCCTCCCGGGCCTCTGTAAACTGCTGTGCCCTTTACTCCTTTTTCCTGCTCTCAAAATACATAAAATGGTCGATTGCCTGCAGGATGTCCGCAAATTCTTCTCTGTCGGCAAGCTCCACGTAGCGGGTCAGAAGTTCGTTTTCCTCCTTACGGTAACGGCCGTAAAAAATATCAAACAGATTGTGGCCTCTCATGTAAATTTTGATTTCTTCCATGTGAGCCTTCACGTCCTCCGTTGTGTTAAAATCCCTGCCTAACACAGCGGTAAGATGCCTGCCGCTTTTTAATTTATACAGATATTCCTTCCATTTGGAAAGAAAAATTTTATAAAACTGTTCCGGACTTTTCAAAACGCCTATCCGGCACATGATTTCCGGGTTCAGAAAATAATTTTCAAACGAATAATATTTTAACACCAGTACATTTTCGGGCTTCACACGGGGCAGTCTGTCCACATCCCGCGCGTTCTGTTCCTCATAATATTTGCATAAGCCTCTGCGGAGATCTTCCGCATTTTTGCCGTCGCCGTCCCTTATCATAAGGAAGTGATCCTTTATGTAAACCTGGTTCATGTATTTTAAATTGGCATAGGTCTTGATGTTGGTACAGCTGTTGGTGGTGATGATAGCTGTCCGGGAAAGTCTGCCGTCCTTGTCATAAATTTCCGAATAGTACTTCTTTAACAGGATAGGAAGTCTCGTCTTATCCTGCCGTCCCTCTACGATAAACACGAAATCCACGTTCATCAGGTCCCCCGCCGTATAGCCGAGGTCATTCAAAATGGCGCTGATGTCAGTGTCTTTTCGCACGGCAGGCATGCCGTCTTTGTCCAGAACCATCTGACGTATCTGTCGGATGCTGAAATTCGGCAGCAGATTGGGGGAATGGGTGGAAAAAATCACCTGATGCTTTTTTGACAGCCGGTACAGAATATCACCCGTGGTCTTCTGCATGGACGGATGCAGGAAAATTTCCGGATCTTCCATCATGAGGATGCAGTCCTCCGCATTTTCATCCTCCGCATACGCCTCTAAAACGGACAGCATGTAAATACTGCGCATGCCCTTTCCCAGCCGTTCAATGGGACGTCTTATTCCCTCCTGCCCGCTGCTGAATTCCGTTGTCACGGTAAGCATGGCATCCGTATTGTGGCTCATGGAAAAGAAAATGGTGTCCTGTCCGCCGTTCGCCGCATAGGCTTCGTTGACTTTTCCGGCAAAGGTGTTTAGGTTCCGCTGATACAGCTTGTAATTAAGAAGCCGGAAGGTTTCCAGCGCCGTCAGCTCCTCCGGTTTCTTCTGATTGATAAGACCGATACAGGAAAAACAGTGGGTGCAGGCTTTGGCTCCGTTAAAAAGGCACCTGTTTTCCCGGATGCTTTTTAACTCCGCGTCCTCCTGCAGATACAGCATGTCATTCTGGAACTGCTCCGGATTGCGCTCCGCATCAATATAATAAATGGTAGGAAAAATATCCCGGATGTACGGATTGTTTTTCTTAAATCCGTCATCAAAGCGCTGTCTGCCGTCCCGGTTCACAATGTAGGTAAATGTAAGCGTTTCTCCATCAAAGGAAGGCAGCTTTTTCTTTACATCGGACAGAAAAGACTCCCATCTCCGGTAACTGCTGACTTTTCCCTTCTTCTGCAGCCTTTTTAAGTCTTCCTCACAAAGGGACAGCCTGACTGTAATCTCTATGTTGGCGCCGGACTCATCAAAATCCTCCGGTACAATCCGGTAATCGCCGCCCACTGCCCGGATAGCATCCAGGACTGTGGTTTTGCCGGTGCTGTTCTGTCCCACCAAAATAAGCGCCTGGGAAATATCCTCAATTTCCAGACAGTTTATGGATTTGAAACGACAAATTTTCAGGTATTCTATCTGCATATGCTTACCCCCTTTTTTTATTATGGCACAGGATGCAGTCCCGGGCAAACAGTTTTTATGTCTGACGCTTTCCGCAGCCGTTTTCTTTAGACAACCATTCCAATCTATGCTATAATCGTGCCATGAAAACCTTAAAAAACATACTTATTTGCATTATTCTGCCAATTACATTATTTCTGACCGCCAGCATCACGGCGGACGATGCGCAGCCCGCGGCGGCACCGGCAGACACTTCTGCCGGTACTGAATCTGCCGGCGATACGGATGTCAACACAGTGACATTGCCGGTATCGGACACTGCTGTCGGTACGGATGTCGTTTTGGCTGACATAGTTACCGCAGCGGAGATGCCCGGCAATCTTGGGCTTTACCTTGCGAATGATTTTTCTCCTCTGGCAAAGGACATTCTTCCGGAGGTTATGCCGGAAATGGACAAGCCCATTTCCAGGGAAATCACGCTGATGGCAGTGGGCGATAACCTCATGCACATGGGCATTGTCACCTCCGGCAAACAGGCGGACGGCAGCTACGATTATTCCATGCTCTATGCGGACATTGCGGATTTTCTGGAGGCTGCGGATATCAAGGTCATCAACCAGGAAACCATTTTAGGCGGCAACGAGCGGGGCTTTTCCGGTTATCCCCGGTTCAACTCTCCCACAGAGGTGGGCGATGCCATTGCTGCTGCAGGCTTTAACGTGGTGCTGCATGCTTCCAACCATTCCGCCGACCAGGGCATTGCCGGTCTGCTCTCCTGCATTGCTTTCTGGAAAACACACCCGGAGGTACTGATGGTGGGCATTTTTGATGACCCGTCCGAAGCCGGAGAAATTCCGCTTCTTACCATTGACGACGTCACCTTTGCCATCCTCAATTATACCTACGGACCCAATGCGGAGATTTTACCTTCTTCCATAGAGGGGCATCTGAATATGCTCTGCGCCTACGATGAGCGGACCAATGTGATTGACTTTACCACCTTAAATCCGCAGGTGATTGCCGATATTGAAAAAGCGGACGCACTTGCCGATGTGGTTCTGGTGTTCCCTCACTGGGGTACGGAATATGTCACCACGCCCTCCACTTATCAGAAGGAATTTGCCCGGCAGATGACAGAGGCGGGCGCCGATATCATCATCGGAACCCATCCCCATGTGGTGCAGCCCATTGAATGGGTGGAAGCGGATAACGGCAACAAAGCCCTCTGCTACTACTCCCTCGGCAACTATGTTTCCACCCAGAAGGATGCCATCAGCATGCTGGAGGGCATGGCATGGGTAACCTTTGAGGCAACCGCAGGCGGTGTTACCATCGACACGGAAAAATCCGGCGTCATCCCTCTGGTATGTCAGTACAAGAGCGGGCCCGTGCGCTTCGACCACATTTACCTTTTAGAGGACTATACACAGGAGCTTGCCGACGCACACGGTATCCGCGGATATGGCGGTGTCAGCTTAAAGGCGGACAAGCTGAAGGAATGGAGTGCGGAAATTTTCGGTGATTTCGTGCTGCCAAAGTCCCAGGTGCTGCCGTAAGGTGCTTTTCTGCAGAAAATCTGCTGCTCTAAACAAATCTAAAAATTTTGTAAACTCATTGACAATTTAAATTCCTTTTACTATAATCTGTAGCATGCTACATATATTTGTGTAGCACGCTACATTTTTTTATCTGGCAGCCAGATACTTTTCGGTGCTGCCAATACTACCATGAGAAAGGAGTTATGCATGCAGCAGCCATCAGATACCGGTGTTTATTTTAAGCTCATCAACGATAAACTGCGAACCAAAGCCGATGCCGATCTAAGGGCACACGGTCTGACAATGACACAGTCACGGGTTCTGCGTTTTTTATCCGACAGTGGCGGAGAAGCCACACAGAAGGAGATTGAAGATTTTCTCTCCGTTTCCCACCCTACCGTGGTTGGCATCGTGTCCCGCTTAGAGCAGAACGGGTTTATTACCTTCCATCCCGATTCTGCGGACAAGCGCAACAAGGTTGTGGTGCTTACGGAAAAAGCCGTTCAGGTTGACAAGGAAATGAGGGAAATCATCCGCAGGCAGGATAAAAAACTGTTTGCTTCCTTATCCAGAGAACAGGTGAAAGAGCTTACTTTTTTATTACAAACCATTTATGAAAACTTAAATACCGAAGAGGAGGATACCCCATGTTAAAAACATTAGCAGGAAGCTTAAGAGAATACAAAAAAAGCTCTTTTGCTGCCATCTTTTTTTCCGGCATAGAGGTTATTTTTGAAATTGTAATCCCTCTGTGTATGTCCGATTTAATCGACAGCGGTATTGAAAAAAGCAATATGGCCATGGTCTGGAAATTCGGCATTCTGCTGCTTATTTTTGCTCTGCTGCAGCTTGCAAGCGGCATGCTTTCCGCTTACACCGCAGCAAAAGCGTCCACCGGATTTTCCGCCAACTTACGTCAGGATATGTACGACAACATGCAGACCTTTGCTTTTTCCAACATCGACCGTTTTTCCACAGCATCCATCGTTACCCGTCTGACCACAGACGTAACCAACGTGCAGAATGCTTACCAGATGATAATCAAATTAGCTGTCCGCGGACCCGTTATGCTCATCGTTTCCATGATTGTTTCCTTCCGCATCAACCGTCAGATTTCCCTTATTTTCCTGGCGATTGTACCGGTACTGGGCGTTCTGCTTGCCCTGATTGTACGCAAGGTGCATCCTGTTTTTGAAAAGGTTTTCCATACCTACGACGACTTAAACAACGTGGTGCAGGAAGACCTCCGCGGCATCCGCGTGGTAAAGTCCTGCAACCGGGAAGACCTGGAAATCAGTAAATTCAAGAAAATTTCCCAGGATATTTACAAGGGCTTTGCCAAGGCGGAGCAGATACTTGCCTTAAACTCTCCCCTGATGCAGATCTGCATGTATACCTGTATGATTTTAACCTCCTGGATTGGGGCAAAGGCCATTGTTGCCAGCGGAAACAACGCCGCTCTGGGCTTAACCACCGGTGATCTGACCGCACTCATCACTTATTCCATTCAGATTTTGTCCAGTCTGATGATGCTTTCCATGGTATTTGCCATGATTACCATTGCCAGCTCCTCCGCCGGACGAATCGCAGAAATCCTGCAGGAAAAAACGGATATTGCCAATCCGGAGAATCCGGTTATGTATGTGGCTGACGGCGAAATCAACTACAACAATGTAGAATTTGTTTACGCCTCCAAAGCCGATAAAAAGGTGCTAAGCAACATTAACCTGCACATTGCTTCCGGCGAAACCCTGGGTATCATCGGCGGTACCGGTTCCTCCAAGTCTTCCCTGGTGCAGCTCATTCCGAGACTCTACGACGTTACCTCCGGCAGCCTGACGCTGGGCGGTGTGGACGTGCGGAAATACGACCTGGATACCCTGCGTAACGCCGTTGCCATGGTACTTCAGAAAAACGAACTGTTTTCCGGCACCATTGCGGAAAACCTGCGCTGGGGCGATGAAAACGCCACCGACGAGGAAATAAAAGAAGCCTGCCGTCTTGCCTGTGCGGATGAATTTATCAATGCCATGCCGAAGGGCTACGAAACCTACATTGAGCAGGGCGGCACCAATGTTTCCGGCGGTCAGAAGCAACGTCTCTGTATTGCCCGGGCACTGCTTAAGAAACCCAGGGTGCTGATTTTGGACGACTCCACCAGTGCCGTGGATACCCGCACAGATGCGCTGATCCAGAAGGCACTCAAGGAGTATCTGCCGGAAACCACGAAAATTATTATTGCGCAGCGAATCAGCTCCGTACAGAATGCGGACAAGATTATTGTCATGGACGATGGAAAAGTAGGCGCCGTCGGCACACATGACGAGCTGTTAAAGACCTGCGGCATTTACCGCGAAGTATTCGCATCCCAGCAGAAAGGAGAGAGTGAAAATGCCTAACGAAAAAAATGAAACAAAAGCCATGCCCGGCAAAGAACCCGATTTCAGCAAACGCCCCCGGCAGAAGTTAGATATGAAAACCTTAAAAAGACTGCTTTCTTACCTGAAGGCATACAAGGGCACCCTGATTTTAGTTACCGTCTGCATTCTTCTTTCCGCATTGGCGGGCGCTGCCTCCTCCATGTTTCTGCAGTCCCTGATTGACGATTACATCACGCCGCTGTTAGCTTCCGCCGGAGCTCCCGATTATTCCGGACTTATCAAAGCACTAACTGTCATGGCGGTGATTTACCTGGTGGGCGCATTATCCACCTATCTTTATAACAGACAGATGGTAACCGCAGCCCAGGGCACCTTAAAAACCATCCGTGATGAGATGTTTGAAAAAATGCAGAAGCTGCCCATCCGTTATTTTGACTCCCACACCCACGGTGACATCATGAGTCTTTACACCAACGATACGGATACCTTACGGCAGATGATTGCCCAGTCCATGGCACAGCTCATTTCTTCCGCCTTTACCATTACCGCTGTGTTCGTCTGCATGCTGAATATCAGCATCTGGCTGACAATCGTGGTGCTTGTGGTACTTTTCCTCATTATGCAGTTTGCCGGCATTATTATGAAGAAAAGCGGCCGCTACTTTATGGCACAGCAGAAAACCCTGGCTGATTTAGACGGCTACATTGAGGAAATGATTAACGGTCAGAAGGTTATCAAGGTCTTCTGCCACGAAGGAAAAGCCCGTGAGGAAATGGTCCGCCGCAATAAACTGTGGGAAGAAAATTCCTCCAAGGCAAACGGTCACGGCGGTGCCATGATGCCTCTTATGAACGCCCTCGGTTACATCCAGTATGTTATCGTTGCCGTTTTAGGCGCTTACCTTGCCATTGCCAGGGTTCCCAATTTAGGGCTGACCGGCTTCCACACCATGACCGTCGGTATGATTGCTTCTTTCCTGACACTGTCCAGAAACTTTACCCAGCCGATTTCCCAGATTTCCAACCAGTATAACTCCATCGTCACGGCTCTTGCCGGTGCTTCCCGTATTTTCGCTTTCATGGACGAGGCGCCCGAAACCGATGAAGGTTATGTTACCCTGGTAAATGCCGTGGAAAACGAAGACGGTTCTCTTACCGAAACCGACCGCTACACCGGCATCTGGGCATGGAAGCATCCCCACCATGACGGCACCGTTACCTACGCCCGTCTGCGGGGCGAAATTGTACTGGACCATGTGGACTTCGGTTACAATCCCGACAAGGAAATTCTGCACGACATTACCCTATATGCGAATCCCGGAGAAAAGGTCGCCTTTGTCGGATCCACCGGTGCGGGCAAAACCACCATTACCAACCTGATTAACCGTTTTTATGACATTGCCGACGGTAAAATCCGTTACGACGGCATCAACATCAACAAAATCAAAAAAGCGGACCTGCGCCGTTCCCTCGGCATGGTGCTGCAGGACGTCAACCTTTTTACCGGCACGATTATGGAAAACTTACGATACTCCAATCCCAATGCCACGGATGAAGAATGCATTGCTGCCGCAAAGCTTGCCAATGCCGACAGCTTTATCCGCATGCTACCGGACGGCTACAACACCGTCTTAAAGGGTGACGGCAGTGGTCTTTCCCAGGGACAGCGCCAGCTTATTTCCATTGCCAGAGCGGCTGTTTCCAATCCGCCGGTCATGATTCTGGATGAAGCAACCTCTTCCATCGATACCAGAACGGAAGTTCTCGTACAGAACGGTATGGATAAGCTGATGCAGGGACGTACGGTATTTGTCATTGCCCACAGACTTTCCACCGTCCAGAACTCCGATGTAATTATGGTACTTGACCACGGACGCATCATTGAACGCGGCAGCCATGAAAAACTGATTGCCGAAAAGGGCACCTATTACCAGTTGTACACCGGTGCTTTTGATTTGGAATAAAGGATTGGAAGCGGCCCCCATTTTTACCATTCATCTCCCATTGCGTAATTGTTACAAAATTGTTACAATTCATTTGTGCTCAGGCAGGGCGTACTACAAGTCAACACGTCAGACGCCGGACAAACTAATCCATAGATACCATCTTCTGCAACGCAGAACCGCCGGGCACAAAATCTGAAAAGGAGGTAAATAGTATGTGTTTCAAGTTTTTCCATAACTGCAATCTGCTTAACCTTATCCGTAACTGTTTCGGATGTTAGTCATAAAAAGACCGCTGCTTTCACGCAGCGGCCTTTTTTCGTCTAAGGCAGATTCTGTTTTTGCCCTTTAATCTATTACGTTTTTAATTGCCAGAATGTTGTCATAGTCCGCGGCGCTTATAATGACGCCCTTTCTGGAATTGGCGGAATGGATAATCTGTCCGTCGCCGATATACAGCCCCACATGCGTACATTTGCTTTTGCCGTAGCAGATAATATCGCCCGGCTGGATTTCGTCGTAGCTGACACTTCTGCCATTGGTGGAATACTGCCCACCGGGAGTACGGCTTAGGGAATAGCCGAAGTCTTTATAGATATAGCTGGTAAAACCGGAACAGTCCGTTCCGCCTGCCAGGCTTCTGCCGCCGTGCACATATTTATTGCCCAGATACTGCATCGCGTAGTCCACAATGGCTGTACGCAGCTCCTCATTGGAAGTATACTGGTTGGTCGGGAAGGTAATGTTGCCAATCACCTCCGGGGTGCTCTGCTCCGCTTCCTGCGCTCTCGCCGCCAGCGCCTGCCGTTCCGCTTCTTCCCGGCGTTCCTCCTCTATGGATTTGGCATACACAAATTCTTCATGCACGGAAACGTATTCCGCCGAAACATAACCCTGTTTGCTGTCCGTGTACTGCACCTTCAGCCAGTCTCCGCAATCTTCCACCACTTTGACATTCTCGCCGTTGTCTATGTAACCAATCCGCCTGCTGTCCGCGGACTGCTCTTCTCTTACATTCAGACGGTCCGCCAGTACCGTCGCATAATACGTTACATACTGGTCAATCACCGCCTCCGCTTCTTCGCCGTATAAGAAATATTCCGCTTTGATAAAGCCCTCCACATCGCCGGAAATAATCTGGAACCAGTCGTCATTGTCCCCTGCCGTTGCCAGCACCTGCGCCACGGAACCGTTATAAATCTTTCCCACAATCTCGCCGTCCGTGTTTGGCAGGCTGCGCACATTCACATAATCGGTAACCTGGGCAATCGCCAGGTTTGCGTATTCCGACTCTTCTTCATCCGGCGCTACGGCAAAGCTGATGGCTTCCGGGTCCTGCACCTCGGCAAAGGAAACGCCGGACGCAATGGTCAGCGCCGGGAGGTCATTAAGCGTCATGCCCTCCTCCAGAGCCCAAGTGGAAAATGCCGCCGCGCCCGTCACTGCATCATTGCCGGAGACTGTGGCCGCATCGTTGCCGGAAACTGTGGCAGTGTCGTTGCCGGAGACTGTGGTCGCGTCGTTGCCGGAAATTGTGGCAGTGTCGTTGCCTGAGACTGTTGTCTCCGTTGCCGTGCTGTCTGCTACCGGCTCCATGTCCTTTCCGGCTGCCGATACCACTGCGCCGTTGGCTGCTGCCACATGCGGATGCCGGTACGCCACAATTCCCAGTCCCAGCGCCAGCGCTCCGCAGCCGCCCGCTATATAAATAAGTAATTTCTTTTTCTCGTTCTTCATTTTAATCTTTCCATGATTTCATAGTTTCAAAACAGTTACTTTTCTGCTCAGGTTCTTTTCTGTTTTGCATTTCATTCCGGTGTTGCCGCTCTTTTCATAACTGCTTTTCAGCAGCTCCCGTAGCCGTTTTCCAGTCTCATCCGGAAGTCCGCTTCACAAAGCGGCTTGTCAAATACATATCCCTGTACGATATCGCAGCCTGCATTTTCCAGATACCGAAGCTGCTGCTGTGTTTCCACACCCTCCGCAATGGTCTTTTTGCCCAGCTCACGCAAAAGGGTCACAATGTTGCAGAACATAATCATGTCCTTGTCTTTGCCGGAATAATCCGTTTCCAACGGAATAAAGGATCTGTCAATTTTAATCACCTTCAAATCCAGCTTCTTTATCATGTTCAGGGAAGAAAATCCGGTTCCGAAGTCGTCCATGGAAGTACCGATTCCCGCTTCGGAAAGCTCGTTGACGATGTTCGTCATAATTTCGTAATTCTGGAAATCCTCACTCTCCGTCAGTTCAATTTCTATGTACTGATGGGCAATGCCATGCTCGTCCAAAATCGAAACAATATGCTCCACCATATCGTCCTCATCCAGATGCTTTCTGGAAAAGTTCACGGAAATACAGATGGGAGCATGTCCTTCGTCCATCCATTTTCTCAGGAAACGACAGACCTCTTCCAGCATATAATAATCCAGTTTGATAATACTGCCTTCCCTTTCCAGCTGCGGTATAAACTGCATGGGAGATATCAGTTTTCCGTCCCTCTGCCATCTGACCAGGGCCTCCGCACCGCAGATTGTCTGATTTTTAATGTTGACCTTAGGCTGGTAATACACCTGAAATTCTCTTTCTTCCAGCGCCGCCATGAAGTTTGCAATAATGCTCTGGTTCTGCATCATGATTTTCTGGATGTCGTCGGAAAATTTCACAGCAACACCCGTACCCTTTAGCCGGGCTGCCTGATAAGCAATGCTGGCTCTTGCCATCACATCCTGTGGTCTGGTAATACCGTTTAATTCACTGTAACCGATGGTTGCCCCAAACACAAAATTCTTGGATTTGCGGGGTGTTTCATGGAACAGCCTTACATTCTGCAGCTTTTCAAGCATTTCCGGCAGGCGTTCCATTTTTACCAGCATTACGAAATTATCGCCCCCAAGGCGGGCAAGCTTTTCCTCTTCCTGACAATAGCTATTTACCTCACAGGCATATTTTTTCAACACCTTATCGCCTTCGTCATAGGGAAACACCTTATTTACATATTTAAAATTATGAATATTAAAGAAAAGAATGGCATATCCATCCAGTTTTCTCTGTGCAAACAATTTTGCCGCATACCCCATAAACGCCGCCTGATTGGCTACGCCGGTTGCCATATCCGTCTGCATCACATGTGCCAGTAAATTCTGCAAGATAGCACGGCTGAACTGCTGGAATATTTCCTTGGAAATCATATGCAGTACTTTCTGTTCTTCTTCCGAAAAAGGCGCCTCGCCATACGGATACCACTTGCACCGCACCTGTCCTCCGTCCGAAACCGGGTACACCCGTAAAAAGCATTCTTCGCAAACAGTGCCGTCTTTTCTGTCATAAAGAACGCTCGTTTGATATGCGCCCGAAGGTCTTAATGCAGACACCGGTGAATCCAGCATCAGCTCCATTCTTCCGAGCCGCAGGCTGTCCGCCATCTCCGCGAGGGCTTCTGCCACCCTGCCCTTACATGCTTCCACCGTGGAATCGTCCGCATACAATTTATCATAAAAAGAAGCTAATCTGTCATCAATTTTTATTCTTTCGTCCATTTTCCAAACTCCTCGCATTTATCATACAACAGCAGGAATAAAACCGCAATCCCTCCGGAAATGTATACAATCTTCAATAAATTTTCTTTTAATTTGATTGCGGATTTTCTGTATGTCGGTTATAATAAATAAAATTGTTTTTTATTTTCTATTATACTCGATCCGCCTAACGGCGCCTTTTCTTATACTTTACTCTACTGTATTTCATGATTTTCCTTTTTGTCGTGTACCCGTTTATAAGTTTTAACCAACCTATTTTCAATTTTAAGGAGGTATTTTTATATGATATTTCAAGGACTCCAAAACCGCTATGACTACATTACAGCCAAATTGACCGAGATAGAAAGAGAGCTGCCGCATTTACCACCCGGAAGGCTGATATGTGGTTTTTATAAAGGACATCCCAAATATTATTTAAGTTGTGATAAAGTTCGAACCTATCTTTCTTCCAAAGACGCTACTCTGATACAGCAATTATCTTATAAAAAATATCTTCTTGCTTTACAAAAGGACCTCCTTGCAGAAAAGAAAGCCCTATCGCCTTATATAGAATATCAACGCAACCTCACCTGCCAAAGTGAAAAACTATTATATTCTAATTCGCAATTTCCATCTTTGCTATCGCCCTATATCATGCCAGTTTCAACCACCGCACGTCAATGGATGGAAGCACCTTTTGAAAGCAATCCTAATTATCATGAACATCTCATCTATAAAACAAATGCCGGCATCTATGTCCGCTCAAAATCAGAAGCTCTAATTGTGTCTCTTTTGGTTCAATATCAAATTCCTTTTCGCTATGAATGTCCTTTGCCTTTAGATGGCATTATCTATTATCCGGATTTTACAATCATGCATCCAAAAACAGGGAGGTTTTATTACTGGGAACATCTTGGACTGTTGGACAAGGAAACTTATCTAAAAGATAATGCTTCTAAGTTACAGCATTTTATTAAAAATGGGATTATACCTACCCAGCAGCTCATTATAACCTGTGAAACCAAGGAAAATCCACTTGACTTAAACTATGTAGACAACCTTATTCATTTTTACTTTTTATAAAATAATTCATTTTTTTGCTTGTAGGCATCAATGTCAACTTTTGTTGGCTTAGTGCCTACTTTCTTTTTTTCGGTAGGCACTTTGGTCTACCTTTGTTCACTTAGTGCCTACTTTCTTTTTTTCGGTAGGCACTTTGGTCTACCTTAGCTCACTTAGTGCCTACTTCTTCCTTTAGCCGCTTTCACTTACCCAATCACGCCGGTTATTTTGAGAACCCAGTAGCCCAGACCCAGCAACCAGCTTGTAAAGATGCCGTATAGAATAACCGGTCCGGCAATGGAGAAAATCTTGCAGCCTACGCCAAAGACCCAGCCTTCCTTTTTGAACTCAATGGCAGGCGCCGCCACAGAATTGGCAAAACCGGTAATGGGCACCAGAGCACCGGCGCCGCCCCACTTTACAATTGAAGGATAAATGTTAAACCCGGTCAGGATAACACTGCACAAAACCAGAAGCAATGTACAGATTGTGGCAGCCGCCTCTTTTTCCATGCCCATCACATTCGTACAATAATTCAGAATGCACTGTCCGATCAGACAGATAATACCGCCGGTAAGAAATGCTTTTCCCATCTGTGCAAAAAGATTGTGTGTCGGCGTCATGCCCTTTACGTATTCCTCGTAATTCTGTTTTTTTTCTTCAATCGTTTGTCTGGTAACCTGTTCGTCCATAAAAATACCTCCTTATTTCACCACTTCATGTAAACGCAAGTAAAAATACATCAACGATCCTGCCAGTTTTCCCGCTGCCATGGCACAGATAGCAATGCCAAGACCATGCCGGAAGCCAATCCGTCTGGTAAAAATGGGTATGCTGTCCAGCATTTCCGCAATGGCAAGTGCCAGACAGCCGATAAACATGCCGGAAAATAATCCAATTATACCCGTCACAAAATTACCGCCCACCTGCACTACGGAAAACGGCACCCCCATTCGGAACAGCCGGGTACCGATATGAAAATACCGTTCAAAAATACTGACAATACAGCCCACCACGGTTCCCCAGATTACCATATCCTCATAGAGGAGCACATGCCCTGCCGTATGCGTTTTTCCGGCAAACCGCGGGACAATTCCCACTGCAACAAGAACAGTAAAAACACCCGCTGCCGCCAAAAGCCCAAAGCTTGTTCCGAACACTACTAAAAATATGCTACCCCACATCGATGGTTCTGCCCTCCCTGTCCGCCGTGTCCACTAAAGTGGTATTTACGTCGGCTTCGTACTTGCGCATTTCCACTTCAATGGGGGTCGGGTCCGTGGTAATACGCCTTTTCCCCACATGGTTAAAGAATACGATAATTCCTAAGGACAGCCCTATCGAATAGGAAACCTCCAGTACCGAAATGCCCGTCGGTTCCGTTCCCATTACAATACGGTGAATTTGGGAAAACACATTCGCTATGCCGATGTCGTTGTGGTACGCCATGATGGTGAATGCGGTGCCGAAAAAACTGATGACGGAAACCAGCAGAATTTTCCAAAACTCCTTTGCCTTTTTGTGTATGGAAACCTGCACCCATTCCGCCACAACATCGGTTTCTCCCACACTCTGCACCGTCACCTGCGGACAAAGCTCCTCAATCATTTCGGTAATCTTCAGCACACTGATAACACACCGGCTGCCCTGTCCCTTTTCAAAATGATGTAGTTTCATGCTTTTTACTTTCGCCGTCACCAGTTTGTCCGCACAGTAAACACTCCCCACATCCTTTAGGAATACCGAGTCCTCCATAACCTCCACATTACGGTTTAATTTAAGATAGCAGACTGTTCCCGCCATAACTCATCCTCCAAAATCCCTGCCTTTGCTTCACGATAAAGAATAAACACACAAACAGGGCATAACAAGAAAGTTCTTCACCTGCTTGTTATGCCCTGTCCTGTAAAAATTATGCATTTTTAACAATTACTTATTATCATTCCGGTTTTGAAACCCGGCCTCTTTCGTCTGTTCACCCTGATTTTCCGCATCCGTGTCCATCTGCTTTTGATTTTCCTTGAGTTGCTCCACAACCTTATTGGAAACAGCACTGACCCTGACACAACAATATAGTAAAAAATTAAACAGCACAAACAGGATAATCCCTACTGTCCAACTAAAAGCTGTCATGAATTCTCTCCCTATACATTATACTCAACATCTATTTCTTGCATTATGCATATTACATATTATATGTACAGAAAGCCGATACCCGCTCCCAGTGTATTCATGATAACATCATCCAGCTGACAAAATCCCCGTCCCGTGCGGAGCTGGCAATACTCTATAGCCACACTGCATAAAAATCCGACCGGTATCGTCCATGCGGTTTTCTTTTTCGGAAGCCAGACCGGGAATAAAAAACCAAAGGGCAGGAATAAAAAGATGTTTTCAATGACCCAGGCGTGATTCTGCATGGTTGTTCCCCATGTTCCCATAAACCGAAAATCGGTCCCCATACGGGAGCCCGGTTCTCTGCAGAAAAACACAATCATGACAAGCATCCACAGATAAATAACAAACAGATTGCTTCCAAGAAAATGTCCGGCATTTTTTAACCACAGATTCAGCCGTTCTGACAATGCCGCTCTCTCCGGCAGACCGCCGTTTTCCTCAGTCGGCTGCTGCCCATTTTTCTGTAATCTTCTTGCAAGCATACCTGTGATCAGAGTCACCAGTCCATAACAGACAGCATAAATGCCGCACGCACAAAGTGCCTGCGGCAGATAGATTAACACATTTTTCATATCCTTGACGATGAAAGGGAACATTTTTGTCATACTGCTATCCTTAATTTATCAGACAGGGAAAAAAAGCCACTACGCTTTTTCCGTTCCATGATGCATACAGTTGAAACTCAGACTCTCTCCAGCTCATGCTTGTGCTTGTCATGGACGCTGATGTCCTTACCGATCTGTACCTCGATAAGCTGCAGCTCCGTTTCCGCAATGATCGTATGCCTGCTGCCGGCGGGCATGGTAATCACATCTCCCACACCGACCACCTGTTCCTTAATACCGATAATCGCACGACCGGTACCCTGAATGACTGTCCACACCTCATCCCGATGGTCATGGCTGTGGTAATTCATGCTGTGTCCCGGATTTAAGGTTACTTTAATGGTCAGGCTTTCCTTCCCCACATCCAGCACCCGGAAGCTGCCCCAGGATTTTTCTGCAAACATAACCCTGTGATCCAGACTGTCCACAAATGGTTTGATGTAGCTCGACTGTTCCTTATCGGAAACTAAAATGCCGTCAGGGCTTGCCGAAACCACCACATCTTTAAGCCCCATACAAAGAATGGGCACATTCAGTTCATTCACCACATGCACATTTCTGCAGTTTTCATTAAATAATGCTTCGCCGACCGCCTGCGCGTCCATGGCTTCCGTCAGGGTATTCCAGGTACCCAGATCCTTCCAGGTTCCTGCGAAACGCATCACCTCAATGGCAGGTTCATGCTCCACTACCGCATAGTCAAAGCTGATTTTCTGCAAAGAGTCATACTTATTATATAAATCCTGATAGTCCGTAAAATCAATCAGTTCATGTGCGCGTTTTAAAACATATCCCAGACGCAGGGCAAATACACCCCCATTCCAGAGAGCCCCTTTTGCAATATATGCGGCTGCCGTTTCCTTGTCCGGTTTTTCCTTAAACATGGAAACCCTGCTCACCGCATCCTTGGACTCCGGAATAATATAACCGTATTTTTCACTGGGATAGGTAGGTTCCATGCCCATTAAAAGCAGGTTGGCGCCGCTGTCCGCCGCAAGAGAAGCCAGTTTTTCTATAGCAAGAAAATAGTCATTTTCCACATAAGGGTCAACCGGGCAGATAACCACCGCTTCTTCTTCCGGCACCCCCTTTTCATCCCTTAAATAAGCCGCCGCCAGGGCAATCGCCGGAAAGGTGTCCTTTCTGCAGGGCTCCACACTGATTCCCACATCCGGTCCCAGCTGGTTGTGAATGGAGGAAACCTGCATCTTGGAGGTTGCAATAGTGACCGTTGCCTCCCTGTCCACTTCCTTTATCTGGCGGTATACCCGCTGCACCATGGACTCCGCATCCCCCGAAGGGTTGTGGAAAATTTTAATGAACTGTTTGGAACGGATATCATTGGACAACGGCCAGAGCCGCTGACCGGAACCGCCTGACAATAAAATAATATTCATACTGCCTACCTTTCCGCACGCATGGGATTGTTTAAGAAATCCTCATACGCCAGGCGAATACCGTCCTTTAACTCTGTTTTGTATGTCCAGCCTAAATCGGCTGCCTTGGAAACATCCAGAAGCTTGCGGGGTGTGCCGTTCGGTTTTGTGGTATCCCACTTAATTTTGCCCGTATAGCCGATGACCTCCGCTACCATTTCCGTCAGTTCCTTAATGGTAAGCTCCTTGCCGGTTCCCGCATTTACGGTTTCATTGCCGGAATAATGGTTCATTAAAAATACGCACAGGTTTGCCAGATCGTCCACATACAAAAATTCGCGCAGCGGAGAACCGTCTCCCCAACAGGTCACTTCCGTTACTCCGTTTACCTTTGCTTCGTGGAAACGGCGAATCAGCGCCGGCAGTACATGACTGTGCGTCGGATGATAGTTGTCATTGGGACCGTAAAGGTTGGTCGGCATGACACTGATATAATCCGTACCGTACTGTCTGTTCAGAAATTCACAGTATTTCAGACCGCTGATTTTCGCCAGCGCATATGCTTCATTTGTTTTTTCCAGTTCACCGGTGAGCAGGCAGTCTTCCTTCATGGGCTGCGGCGCCATGCGGGGATAAATACAGGAGGAGCCTAAGAATTCCAGTTTTTTGCAGCCGTTCTGCCATGCGGAATGAATGACGTTCATTTCCAGTGTCATATTGTCATACATAAAGTCCGCCAGTGCCTCTTCGTTTGCCACGATACCGCCCACCTTGGCTGCTGCCAGGAAAACATATTCCGGCTTTTCCTGTGCAAAAAACTTTTCTACATCATCCTGTCTGCAAAGATTTAACTCCTTATGCGTCCGGGTCACAATGTTGGTGTAACCCTGTCTTTCCAGCTCTCTTACAATAGCGGAACCAACCATTCCTCTGTGGCCCGCCACATATATTTTTGCATTTTTATCCATCATTTCACTAATCGCACCTTTCACTGTCACGCAGAACCTTTTCTCTTTTTGCAAGTTTTCTGTCATGCTCCGCCATAATCTTCACCAGTTCCTCGTAGCCGGTCTTCTGGGGATTCCATCCCAGAACCGTTTTTGCCTTGGTCGGGTCGCCCCAGAGGTTATCCACATCGGTGGGCCGGAACCATGCCGGATTTACACATACGAGCATCTTACCGGTAGCGGCATCGTAACCCTTTTCTTCAAGCCCGGTGCCCTCCCAACGGATGGTAATGCCGTTTGCTGCAAAAGCCTTTTCCGTAAAATCACGGACCGTATGCTGCACACCCGTTGCAATTACAAAATCATCCGGCTTATCCTGCTGCATAATCAGCCACATGCATTCCACATAGTCCTTTGCGTAACCCCAGTCGCGTAAAGAATCCATATTTCCCAGCTCCAGATGATCCTGCAGACCTTCAGCAATCCGCCCTGCTGCCAGCGTGATTTTTCTGGTAACAAAATTTTCTCCGCGGCGTTCGGACTCATGATTAAATAAAATGCCGTTAACCGCAAACATTCCGTATGCCTCCCGGTATTCCTTCACCATCCAGAAACCGTACTGCTTGGCAACCGCATAGGGGCTGTACGGATGAAACGGTGTGGTTTCTCTCTGGGGAACCTCTTCCACTTTTCCGTAAAGCTCGGAAGTAGATGCCTGATATACTCTGATTTTCTTCACAAGACCGCAGACACGGACCGCCTCTAAAACGCGGAGCACGCCAAGTGCATCCACATCCCCGGAATACTCCGGAGCGTCAAAGGAAACCTGCACATGGCTCTGTGCCGCCAGATTGTAAATTTCATCCGGCTGCAGCTCCCCGATAATGCGGATAAGTCCGGAGGAGTCGGATAAATCACCGTCATGCAACGTAATGGAATGCTGCTCCAGCAAATGGTCAATCCGTCCGGTATTGGAAATAGACGCACGGCGGACAATGCCGTGAACCTCATACCCTTTTTCCAGTAAAAACTCTGCCAGATAGGAACCGTCCTGTCCCGTAATGCCCGTAATAAGCGCTTTTTTCATCTCTCTATTCCTTTCCAAAGTTTTGTAAATCTACTCTGCCTGTCAATGTTTATAGCTTACACCAGGAGCATCTCCTGTAACATTCATTATTTTGTCATAAACTTGCATTATATTGGTTTTTACCATTGTTTCCGATATTCTCTCGGACTGATGCCTTCCACCTTCTTAAAGGTACGGCTGAAATAGTCCGGCTCCGGCATTCCCACCATACTGCCGATTTCTTCTATGGTCCGGTCCGAAAACCGCAGCAGCTGCTTTGCCCGGGTAATTCTTTTTTCCAGAATATAACCGCTGATGGTAATTCCCTGCGTTTCCTTGAAAATCTTTGTTAAATAAAACTTATTGATGAAAAAAAGGCCTGCCAGTTCATCCAGACTTATCTTTTCCGAAAAATGCTCGTTCAGATACTCCCGGACGGCAATAATCTCCTTCTTTTTTCCGGATATTTCGCCGTTTTCCGGGTGCCAGGATTCTTCCATCAGAAGGGTAAGCAGCCGGTTCAGTTCTTCATTGATGCGCATGTCCCGGATGTAATCTGCTGACTCCGCCAGATTATAAAGTCCCTGCAGAATATTCACAAATTTTTCGGGATTTTGCGGCCGGAATACCGGTCTGCCGCCCCTTTCCCTGTACTTTTCATATATTTCGGGCATAAGCTGGGAATAAAAATGGCACCAGGAAAGCGCCCAGAGATGTTCACCCGTACTGTGGCTGTAAGCTTTTTCGCAGTTTAAGAACACACAGTCACCGGCTTTCAGTCGGAAATGTTCTTCCTCATAGACAAGCTCTCCTTCCCCTTCCCGCACCGCAAAGCACAGGAAAGAGGCAAGATTGCTTCTGGATGATGTATGCGGCTTTACCGCATACAGTGTACCCACCTCCTGCAGATGCAATAGAGAAGTCTTCGCAAATGAGGTGGGTGTATAAAGAATTCGTTCTGATTTTACGGATGCAGAGGGGGAAAATAAATTATCCATGAATACCGGTATCCTTTACGTCGTTTGTCTTGTACTTTATTGGTTTCAGTATACCATATTTTTCCCATTCCGGCAAAATTAAACCAATGTACAGTTCCATACGTCCACACCGCAATCCTCAAATGTCTCATGCAGACGTTCTCTAAGCATTTCCTTTGTCACATTCTTTTTCAGAATGACCTGCAGGAAACCGCCGCCTCCGGCACCGCATATCATTTTACCGTCCAGCAAATCCTCAATAGCTGCAAAAATCTGGTCAATACAGGTATTGGTACTGCCTGCATCAATCATCTTGGACAGCTCCCAATGCTTATTTAAGAGCTCCGCAAAGCCGTCAATATTTCCCCTCTCCAGCTCAAATACCATCATGGCCGCCATACGCTGAATTTCTTCCAGTGCATACAGACTGTCGGGATTGTTTCCAAGATACCTGCCCACAACATCACGCAGAAGATTTCTGGCAAGCCGTCGCTGTCCCGTATAGATAAGTGCAAATCTTTCCTGCAATTCCCGTAGCGCCGGCTCAGGAACCGAAATGTGGCGTACGGACAAAATCTGTCTGTTTCCAGGTGCTGAGGTAATGTATTTTATGCCTTCCGTCATGCCGCCTACCTGGTCCTGCCACCCACCGCCGGTAGACATAATCTGCTCCATGCACATGGCATGGTTATACAAATCCGGTTCCGTGCAGGGAATCCCAAAATACTTAAACAAAGCCTTTACACAGGCACCTGCTAATATACTGCTGGTGCCAAGCCCGCTTCCCTTGGGTACATTATGCATCTGTGTGGAAAGATACAATCCTCCTATCCTGTCTGTAATGCTGTTTAAGCTGCCCCCTTCTGCCGGAATAACACCGCAGGCAATCAGCGCTGCTTTATGCAGGGCAAATGCATCAAACGGATTATGACAGTCCTGCAGAGCGGCTATATCCGTAAATTCTCCGTAAGTCCCCATATCCGCACTTTCCAGTATAACCTTCGGCTCCTTAAGCTGCCGAACGCAGACCTCTACCGGATACTCGCCATTTAACAGAACCGCCGCATTTAAGACCGTACCTCCATGCTCGTTACAGTACGGCGGTGTATCACTCCAGCCACCTCCGAAATTCACGCGAAGCGGAAGGTACACCGTTACTTCCTTCTCCGCAGGAACGGGAAGTGCAGACACATGCACTCCCTGCCGCCAGGTTGCCACACCGGAAAGTACGGTTTTCTGAATTTCCGCAAAAGCTCTCTGCATATAATTTTCCGCCATAGAGACCGGTGCCTGCTTATTTTTCTGCCATATTTTTCCCAGAAAAAAATAAAGTCTGGTTCTTACGGCATCCGTGGAACCCGCTGCCTTTTCTTCTAACAGATTAAGCTGATAATCACTGAGAACCGCATCCCTGAAAACCGCTTCCGCTTCTTCCACCGTGCCACCCTTTTGAATAATTTCTACTAATTTTTCCACTTTAACAGTCTGGCGCAGATGTCTTTCCCAGTCTAAAACAGCTGCCGTATCCGCCTGATTAAAAGAAGTACAAAGGCTTGTCCTCTCTGCCTGCCTCCATGTCTGCTTATTGCCTCTTCCCTGCGCTATTTCATAGACATTCAGGGCTGCCGCCACTGCTTCTTCCATCGTACCACGGATTGGGTATATGTCCGCCGTCCAGAGAGAACGCTCCGCATTGGTAAAGACCTCTTCAAAGCTGCGGATATCTTTTCCTAAAAATACCGGTTCCTTGGGATTGTCCTGCACACCGTAAATCCTCACCACAAACCTGCCATCCTGCAGTTTCAGTCCATGCAGCACCACATTGTCCGGTATCACCTGTCCCGAGACGGTAACATGGGAAAGCACACTTCCTTCGCCCACTTCTGTTTTTCCGCAGATATAACTATCCTCTATATAGCAGTTCCTTCCAATCCGGCAAGTTTCTTCCACTATCGCATTGTTTACGGCATAATCGGAAGCCTCTCTGCCGGACACACATTTTTTCCAGTCCAGAAAGGAAAACTGCTCCACTTCCTTTGTCATAAGCTCCCGCAGCTCCAGCGTAGTACCGAAATGTATGAACGCCGCCGGAGAAAGACGTAGTAGACGCATACCGTATTTATGCAATACCTGCCAGAGAACCGTTCTGCAGTCATGGAGTTCCTGTGTAAAACTGCCCTCCGGTTTTTCCCGGTAAAACTGCTCCAGGGTAGCATGACTTGCCAGCGGGTATAAAAAGTCACCGTAAAAGGAAAGTCTTGCTTTCTCATTCACATACACGGAAAACTTCTCCTCCGTATCCACCAGCCCATACAAATCCCGCAGCATATCCGCACTGAAAAGTACCGCTCCGGTATCAATATCTACTTTCCCGCGTTCATTTACCGCTCCGTGATTTTGCAGGGTTTCTACCGTCTGCTTGTGCAGAAATTCACCTACATTCCCTTCTGCGTCCATGTGAAATACACCATGGTCTTTTCCGGTTTCCACGTCCTCCTTAAAAGAAATGGCGGCCGCTCCGGAAGCCGGCGCATCAATCTGCAATGGATTGAACAAAAGCAGCACATCTCCGGACAGCACCAGCATACCGTCCTTCATCCTTGCCGGAACACCGCTCATACCAATCATAAATTCATCAAAGAGTGTAGAACGTTTACCATTGGGAAGCTCCCGCGGAACAGGCGAAAACAATTTTCCCAACGCGCTGTACTGCGGCACACGTTTGCTGTCGCCTCCCGAATGTATGCATAAAATCCGTTTTCCTTCAAACGTATCGCTCTGCTGCCTGATATACCGCAGGACATTTAAGGTCGCACCGCCGCTGCCCACACGAAGACCGTCCGGGTCCGGCAATACCGCATAATGACTTCTGTCCGTTAAAAGCCCTTTGCTCACGCGAAGTGCAATCTGTCTGCGGTAGCTTTCCGCCTGTGCTTCATTGGATGCTGTCAAAATCACATAGTCCCATACGGGAAAGTCCGTACGGTTCATGGTGCGTTTATAATCTTCCCACGCATCCAGATAGGATTGACGTAAGAATAAAGAATACGTGTTGTTCATAGCTGTCTCTCTTTCGGTATCATCTGCCCCTCTTTGCTCCGGACTTTCCGGTAAATCTCCTCCACATCATACTCCGGGGCAGCTTCCTTTACTGCTTCGTAGATGGGAGCTATTACCGCAACATCTTCTTCCAGCTCCTCTGCAGTTTCTTCCAGGAACTTGCCTCTCTGCATCTTTTTGATGACAAGAGCAATTATACTTTTGAGTTCTCCGATAGCTTCACCTTCCTCGCGTCCCTCTGCCCGGCCTTCCTGCTTCTTTTCCTCCATCATCATTTCGAATGTCATATAGTTCGTCCTCCATTCGTCGTCATAGCGGGCTTCCTCCACCTCTTCCTGTAAGCCCTGCGTGTAGGCATCCATCGGGGTTCCCGTCTTAAAATAATCGAGCAGTTTTGTTAAGTCTTCTGAAAGCCCATCACGCTTTCCTCCTATATTTACAAAAAAATAGCGGCTCCGTAACGGCAGTATTTTCTGCATAGTGGTCTGCATTTCAATATCGTAAACATTGCCGTCCTCGTCTTTGGCATAAATATCTAAGCGGGAGCCTTTCCCAAAAAAGCTTCCCTCTATCGGCATCTGTGCTATCACATGAATCTCCCTGATGTGGATACCCAGTATCCGCTGCAGCAGTTCCCTGCATTCTTCTTCGTTTTGGAATACCGTGCCAAACATCCGGTCATCGGTGATCCCGATGTGGGCAAAATCAATGTTCGGAGATGCTATAGACATATCATCCTGCCGAGATACTCCTGCTGCAGGCATTCCAACCTGTCCTGAGGTTCCTGCTACGGCCACCCCATCCTGCCTCTGCTCTTCTTCCGTAAACAGCTTCCGCCTCTGCATGCTTTGTGTCTTTCTTGTCATACGTTCCTCCTTTCAGGGAGACCGTATGAAGAAACTGTCAAACAAGTATGCGCATTTATTCATAATAAAAATCCGCATCTGTTCAACATGTTTTCTCTATCTCAACCTCCCTGCTATTCAATTGTTTTGTGATTTAAGCAGCGAAGTTTGAAATTAAAGAATAAATAGAATTTAATAGATTTATATACAAAGAAACGACTGCTTGTATTTAGAATACCATACAAGCAGTCAATTTACAATAGACAAATCAAATATTTTATTTTGAGTTACTCCACGGTCACACTTTTTGCAAGATTTTTTGGGCTAATTTCCACATCACTCATATGCAGATTCCTCATCCCAAAAGCCAGTCGATGACATTCACAACTTTTATACCATCGTAATTTCCGAGTGAAAATCGATCCAATGTCAGGACAATCTTTTCATAATTATCCTGAATGCTCCTCAACGGTCTCATCTCTCTCTCAAAGGTTTCTTCCGCCGTCATATCAGCAGTTACCTGATAATAGGTAAGCACGCCTTCCTTCTGTGTCACAAAGTCAACCTCAGTAGAACCATATTTACCGATGTTGACTTTGCCGCCCCTTCGTGAAAGTTCAAGATACACAATGTTCTCAATGGTAAATCCAAGATCATATCGCTTTCTCGGAAGAATGTGGTTTCTGATTCCCATATCTACCATGTAAAACTTATTGTTGACCTTTAAGAGCTGCTTTCCCACAATGTCAAACCGCTCCACAGGATAAAAAATGAAAGACTCTGTCAGGGCTTCAACATAATCGCTGACTGTGTTTTGAGATACTTTTCTGCCGGCTGAGGTCAGATAGTCGGTTATACTTTTCATTGACACCGGACTGCCAATAACGCTTGCCAGATACCTGGCAATTGTCTTTAGTAACGCAATGTCTGTAATTTTTCGTTTTCCGCCCTCTTTTTTCCTTCTCGCCTGACGCTGCTCAATATCTTTTACAATAACGGTATTGTAGATTCCCTCCAAATACTGTTCTATTTTTTCATCCGTGCGGTTCATTACTGCCACATACGGAATTCCACCAGTTTTCATAAACTCCGCAAAAGCTTCCTCTTTTGCCATACCTGTCACCGCCATATACTCACGGAAAGAAAGCGGCAGCATCTTAATCTCTGTGTACCTCCCTGACAAAAGCGTTGCAAGCTCGCTTGACAGCATATATGCATTGGAGCCTGTGATATAAACATCCACATGGTCTCTGATATAAAGACTGTCAACCACTTTCTCGAATGATGGAACTTCCTGAACCTCATCCAAAAAGATGTACGTCATCTTATCAGCACACAGACGTTCTTTGAGGTAGTTGTACAGCTTCATATAATCTTTTAAAGGTTCGTAATCCAGATTTTCAAAATTGATAGAGATAATCTGTTCCGGTGTGACTCCATTCGCTAAGAGTCTCTGCTGATACTGTTCCAGAAGTACAGATTTTCCACAGCGACGGATTCCGGTCACGACTTTGATCTGCTGCTCGTCTTTCCATGCCCAAAGCTGGTCAAGATATTCTTTTCGTTCAACCATATCTGCATTCCTCCTTTTTCTCAGTATAGCATATTATACGCAAATATCAAATTATTTTCCCGTTTCGGAAACTTTTATTTCATTCAGTACAATATTTTCCAAATTCAGAAACATATTGGATACGAGACGCAGCCCATCATGGGGGCGTGTACCAAATCCCTGTGGAACCAGGTAGCTGTAATCCAGCCGCTCCTCCACCATGACCAATGGATGCGGGCAAGTTTCCTTGATACGCTCCACCGTGGAAATGATGAACTCTGCATAGATGTCGGTGTTTGCTTCCATCTCTTCGTTCTCGTACTCGGAAGTCGGACGCTGCACCCGCTCATGCTGGTACTTGCGGAGCTTATACTCACCCAGAGCGTTGGCGGCAGTACCCTCCTCGGCATACACCGAGGATTCATTTGGAAAGTTCTGTTCCAGCCTTGCCGATGGCGTACAGTTCAGCCACCGCTTCGAGCTGAAAGCAGACAGGAACCACGACCTTTTATGTAAGTACGTAATCATCCGTATCTTGTATTTTAATAAATGCTGCCACCGGGCGGCACATTTTATTTCTTCTCTTTAGTTCGAAATCCTTCCGGTAATTCATCTGACCATGGCAGAAGCCGATTTAGGTCATCCGGTTTTGGAAAAGGATCCATTTTACGAAGCTCATCTAATACATAGGTAAGATATATATACGGCTTCAGACCATTCAGCAGGGCGGTTTCTGCAATACTATAAACAACTGCGCTGGCATCTGCCCCACGTATACTCTTGGCAAACAGCCAGTTTCGGCGACCGACCGCAAAATTTTTGATGGCGTGCTCCGCACTATTATTATCAATGCTCAGATGTCCGTCATCCAGATATCGTCTGAGATAGGTTTCCTGATTTTATCTTATCTAAAATGTGCTTTATTACATTGTTTTTGTACAGATTTTGTCCTCTCGCGGTTCTCCACCGTGATTTCCGTACAGTAATTATCGGGGGATTCTTTGATTTCCATCTGTCCGTTATACCGTTCCACCAGTTCTTTAATAATCACTTTCCCATAGCCTTTTCTGGCATTCAGAGGTTTCTTTTCCACTATCCTGGTGTTTTCGGTTACGATGTGGAGATACTCTCCTGAAACCGCTGCTTTTACGGATACATAGATTCCCCCTGCGTTCCTGCCTTCCGCCTTCTGCGAAGCATGCTCACCGGCAGCCTCTTTTGCCTTCCGTGCAGCAGCCACCGCATTGCGCATAAGGTTGGAAAAAATACTGCAGATACTGATGGTGTCCATCTGCAGCGGTTCCGGTATGTAGAACTCATATTGCAGGGAAATACCGTTTTCCTTGCAGATTTTCTCGTTTTCCGCCATAACCGCATTGACCACAGGGTCGCCGCAGTACATTTTTTCTCTTGTGGAGGCCACATATTCGGTAAGGGTGTCCAGCATGGCATTTACCTTGGTGTATTCTCCCCGTTTCATGAGTTCCTTGATAATGTTCAGGTGTTCATTCATGTCATGACGGATCTTGGCGAGGTTTTCCCGTCTGTCTTCAATCTCCCGGTAATGATTCCTCTCCGTTTCCCATGCCTTGGTCAGCTCGTCAATCTGTTCGGACATTCCCTGCATTTTCTGCTGGCGCACCAGAGTATACAGAAGCAGGATATCCGCTGCGATGCTTAAGATCACGCCGATTGCCACCTGAATGAGATTGCCGCCCTTTTCATAATACACGTTGGAATCCATTGACATCAGCAGTACGGTCTGGCCGATCGGGAATATACAGAATACCAGAAACTGGGATACGTTTTTGTTCCTTTTGGACATAAAAATCCGCCAGAGCATAAGGCTCAACGCATAGCAGAGGGTGCACATAAGTGTCCCCGCCATATTCAGATACAGCATTTTTGCGTCATAAAAGGTAATCGTATTGATATCCACACCCACTTTGTTGACCAGCAGCGCTGCCGCAACCACTTCTCCCAGTGTCATCATGATGATGTTGCCAAAGCGGAAAAGTACCTTCTGCCAGAAATAGCCTTGAAAAAAGATATGCATAAAAAGAAGGGTGATTGCCGCCATGCCGATAATACAGCTGTTGCGAATCACCGCATTGTTGTTGTTTGTAATTTTAATGAGTGCAACCGGCAGGTCCGCCGCCATCATAGGTAAGATATACCGCCAGGGGCTTCTGCCTTCTTTTTTGGGTTCAAATGCCAGTCCGCAGGCGGCACAGTCCTCAAAAATACAGATTGTCCATACAATATAATTCATAATCCGATGAATATTGTCAAGACGGTTTTTCAAATGAAACTGTAAACACTTTGCGAACAAGCTGAGTTTGCAGTGATTTTCGGAGAAAAAGGGCTTAGAATCAAGCGGGAAAAATCAATGGTTGACGGATTCGTGAAGTATCTGCCATCTGCGCGTATGGATTTCACCGTTCCGCGATTCACGGTGTCGTGCAGCCGGTGCGCGGCTTCGCGTGACCTTTTACGGTTTGGCTGATTATCGTCCGATTCTGTGAAGTGCAAAGGTGTGTCCTGCGTACAGGGTATCGTATGTGATGCTCAAAATCGCCAGAAACGAAAAAAGCCCTGTGCCGCGTTCGATACGCAGCACAGGGCTAAGGTTGATATAGAGTTGTTGAAATAGGTAGATTTGTTCACAATAGTATGCTATACTTTAAATAAAAATAAAAGGATTTGCTAAATCGTAATATGACAAGGGAGTGTGATTGCGTGAAAAAGTTAATTGCATTAGTTTTAGCATTGGCTTGTGTTTTTGCTTTGGCAAGTTGCGGTAAATCAAATAGTGGGGACTACCCTGCAACTATAATGGTAAATGGTACTAACTACTATTCCACCGATAATGCTGTTCCCGTCGAAGTAGACGAGAGTGTTATTCAATATACTACTTCCTATGCAGAAAACGGCATACCGCAAAAAGATGGCGAAGCCAATTTCAACAAAGATTTAGGAACCCCTTATGCTGTTATTGAGGGTGATAGGGTAGTTGTCCTTATAGACAACGAATGGATAGAGTTCAAAGCAAAGTAAGACTACTTCCAGTTTGCAACCCTCTTTCTGAAAACGCAAAATACCCCGCACCATGCGTCCTGTAAACGCACGGTGCGGGGTGTCCATTCTGTTATGCAGCTTTTGTCAGATACACGATCCCGGCGGCTAAATCCACGCGGTCAACGTCGTATCCTGCGTTGTAAATGGTATTGGACAGCGGTCTGTCCTGCGCCGGGTACCAGTAGGAAGCATACTTGTACGCCGACTTGCAGAGCGGCTTGCCGGTCAGTTCCTCCACCTTGGAGAACGACAGCGCAATCGCTTCTTCGCCCTGCGCGGAGAGGTAGTCCCCGATGGGGGCAAAGCTGGAATTACTGGCAACATGAAGCGTTTTCGGGGCTTCCTGCGCGGCTTCCGTTTCTTCCTCCGGCAGCGTCACCTTTCCGATGAAATTGAAGTAAATCTCGATCTGCTGGTCGTACTGATAGCGGTTGATCTTCCTGCGCTCGTAGACGATCACCTTGTCGATAAACTCATTGAGCATGGGCGTGGTCAGCTCGGTAAAGTCCGTATAGCGGTCTACCAGCTCCATGAAGCGGTCAACATTGACGCTTTCTTCCTGCTCCGCGTTCATCTGCTCCATCAGCTCGGCGCTGCGCTGCTCAAGCTGTGCCTGTTCCGCTTCATACTGGGCGGAGAGCTTTGCGTGCCGCTTCTCCGGCAAACGTCCGAGGGCGTAATCCTCATAGAGCTTTTGCAGCAGCGTGTCCAACTCGTTTGTGCGGCGCATGATGCGGTCAAGCTCCGTCCTGCCGCTTTGCAGACTGCGCTTTCTCGCGTCGGAAGTGGTCTGCATCACAAGCTGCTCAAAATCCTCCTTGTTGGCTCTGGCGTAGGTCGCTACATTCCGCAGCGCGTCCAGAATCAGGTCACGGACGATCTCGGTACGGATAAAGTGAATGGTGCAGGAGGTCGTTTTCTTGCGATAGGAAGCGCAAACATAGTTGTCCTTCGGGGTCTTGTGGTATGCGTCCCCGTCGCTGCGCTCGTTATACATCTTCGCGCCGCATTCGCCGCAGTAGAGCAGCCCCGTCAGCGGATTCGGCTCTCTATTACGGTCGCCGCGCCGGATCGTCCTGCGCAGCTTCTGTGCGGTTTCCCACGTAGTCTTGTCAATGATGGCCTCGTGGGTGTTCTCAAAGATTTTCCAGTCCTCTTTGGGAGCCTGCTTGCGGTGCTTGTCCCGGTAGCAGGTCTTGAAGGTTTTGAAATTGACGGTATGCCCCATGTACTCCACACGGGCGAGAATGTAGCTCACCGTCGTACCCCACCAGCGGTAGGGATCTTCAAACTTGTTGTTTCTGCGGTTTCCTACACCCTTTGCGGCAAGGTAGGCAGACGGGCAAAGCACCTTTTCCTCAGACAGAATATCCGCGATCTGATACACGCCCTTGCCGTCAATGACCATACAGAAGATACGCCGCACAACAGCGGCAGCTTCCTCGTCAATGATCCAGCGCTGCTTGTTCTCCGGGTCTTTCAGATACCCGTAGATGGGGTGGTTGCCGGTGTGTTCGCCCTTGTTGCCCTTCGCCCGATAGACGGCGCTGACCTTCTTGGAGGTATCACGAGCGTAAAAATCGTTCATGATGTTCAAAAAGGGAGCGAAATCATTCTCGGACTGATTGGCGCTGTCCACGCCGTTGTTGACGGCAATGAAGCGAACGCCGTTCTGCGGGAAGGTGACCTCCGTATAGAAGCCCACACGGAGGTAATCACGACCCACCCGGCTGAGATCTTTTACAAGGACAATGCCAACCTTACCGGCTTCAATGTCGGCAATCAGGCGTTTCCAGTCCGGACGCTCAAAATTCGTGCCGCTCCAACCGTCGTCAGAATATACCGATACATTCGGAAAATTCCGTTCACGGGCATAGCGTGTGAGCATATCCTTCTGATGAATGATGGAATTACTGTCCCCGGCAAGATCATCGTCGCGGCTCAGGCGGCAATAGATGGCGGTGATTTTTTCTTGTGACTGTCTGTTGTTCATAACGATACCTCTTTCAGACAGCCAGCTCATTTGTGGCAATTACAGTATAGCTGATTTTCCTGCCGCAGTAAAGCGGACAATGTAAACTTTTCCGGGTTTTCATCGTAATTCCTCGCTTTCTCAACCTTCGCAGCCCATTTTGATCAGCCGCTTGATTTTATCGTTCATGTCCTCCTTGCCATTTTCTTTGAAATGCAGCGTCACGCGGTAGGTGGTGTTGCCCACCCTGCGGGTCATCCTTCCGGCAGAGGAAGGAGCGGCGGGCGCGGGACGGCGCACGGTTTCTTTTGCGGTCGCGGTGGCGGTATTGTTCATAGGCACTCCTTCTCCTTCATCATCGTTTTCAGCTTATCCAGCTTACTTTGTGCGGTCTGTTTGCGGAAGTTCGTCCCGGTGAACAGGATCGGGGCGCACATTTCCAGCAGCCGGTCATAAATACGGGCGTGGGGCGTGTCCTGCGGATGCTGCAACTCGTCAAGGCTCAGATTGGTGGTAACGATCAGGGGCTTGCCGCTGCGGTAGCGGCTGTCTATCACGCTATAGACCTGTTCCAGAGCGTATTCCGTGCCGCGCTCCATACCGAAATCGTCCAGAATCAGCAGCGGATAGCGGCACAGGCAGGCGATGTATTGGTTTCTGCCCTCAAAGCTGCCAGACAGGTCATTGAGAACGGCGGCAAAGTTCGTCATGCGGACGGGGATTTCTTTTTCCATCAGGGCGTTGGCGATACAGGCGGCGAAAAAACTCTTGCCCGTCCCGACGCTGCCCCAGAGCAGATAGCCGATATTATCAAGGAGCATCTCGTCAAAATGATCGGCGTAAAACCTCGCGTGCTTCATCTGCGGATTTGCGCCGTTGTCCTGTGCGAAGCACCATTCCCGCAGCTTCGGCGTGTCAAAGCAGTACTTTTTCAGCTCCTTTACGGTGTCCTCATGCTTGCGCTTCCGGTCAGCCATCCGCTTTTCATCAATACGTTTCTGCTGACAGGCGCAGTTTGTGGGATGCCGGTCGCGTCCGAACAGGGCGGCGTGACCATCTTCAAAATAGGCTTCCTTCGGCGTATGGCACTTGCCGCAGTACAGCAAGCCGTCCTCGCCGGTGTAATCGCCCTCGTCGGGTCTGACTTCCATCACTTTGGAAACAATATCGGTAAAATCGTTCATAAACTTTCTCCCTCCTTGCAGGTGTAGTCGGGGATGCCCTGTTTTGGGACACCCTTTGTTTTAGCGTTCTCTGCCCACCGTCTGATGGTGGCAGCGTGATTCTGATAGCTTCTGCCCGTGGATTCCATGTAGGAGGACAGCTCGGAAATGAGCCTGTCCAGCCTGTCGGGAAAATCCCGCAGCAGCTCGGCATATTCACTCTCTGTCAGGAAAACATTCTCATACCGCCCGTATGTGGCGGGCGCTTCACTCTCTCTACTCAGGTCGTTCTGATTCAGGTTGCTACTACTCAGGTTGTTAGGGGACAGTTTTCTTTCCATCATAGGGACAATTTTCTGTCCATCAGTCGGATAGTTTTCTGTCCCAATAGAGGAAGGCTTTCTGTCTGTCACTTGGAAAGTTTTCTGTCCGTCTGGCGGCAGCTTCACATAGATGCGGTTCGGCTTGGAAAAGCCGCTCCTGCGCCGCTCAATCAGCCCAGCGTTCTCCAGCTCGGAAAGGGCGTTTTTCACGGTCATGGGGCTTCTGTCCAGCGCGGCGGCGATTTTCTCAATGGGGAACACAAGATAGATCCTGCCGCTCTCGTCCAGCCAGCCGTTTGCCTGTGAGAGCGTCGCCCGGTCAAGCAGCAGCGCGTACAGCAGCTTCGCCGTCTGGGTCAGGTCTGCTTGCAGCAGGAAGCGGGGATATGGCAGATACGGCGGCAGCCGGGTATCCGCTCTCATGTACTCGGTGATGGAATGTCACCTCCTTCGCGGAAATTAGGGGTATCACGAATCGTGACAGCCCTCAGTCGGGCGGTTTCCAGCGTTTTGACCAGTAATGCGGGCAAAGAACAACGATTGCCCGGAAGCTCTGCTTACAGCCGTGGATGCAGCCACGGCAAAGGAGATTGTAGGAAATGCGGTTTCGGTGGTCGAGGAAAAACGACCATTCCAGCCGCCGCTGTTTGCTCATTCTTGGCACTTTTACGCTCCTGTCTGTCGCCAAAGCGTCACGCTCCGGCAGACGGTCAAATTGTAAATATCGGTATCATTTTCGAGCTTTTTCTGCCCTGTACGCTCCGTTTGGGGAACGGGCGGTATTGCGGTATGGGTAAGTCCCTTCGGAGCGTTCTGGCGCTTTTGGGGCGGGATGTTTGCCCCGGAAAAACGTGCTAACGCAGCTTAGCTCGTCATGCTCTGAATGACCCTCACTACAAATGAGTGTCATTACCGCTCCGGTACGTTCCGTTCCCGTCATAGAAAGTTATCGGACGGTTCACAAAATATTTCGCACGAACTGGTTGCATATTTCGCCCGATTCGGATATAATAAAGGTGAACCAAATCACGAAGGGAGGAACCAGATCATGTCGATTACTGCGACGGAACTGAAAAGCAATCTCGGAAAGTATCTTCTGCTTGCAGCGACGGAGGACATTTTCATCACCCGCAACGGCAAGGTTGTCGCCAAACTCTCCAACCCCCATCAGGACAGAGTGGACATTGCCAAGTCCCTGTTCGGGATTCTTCCGGCTGATGTGACATTGGAGGAAGCGAAGGAAGAAAGGCTGAACCGGATATGAGAGCTGTCATTGATACCTGCGTCATTGTGGACGCGCTGCAAAGCCGCGAACCGTTCTGCAAGGATGCGCAGTCGATTTTCCTGCTCTGCGCCAACCGGCAGTTTGAAGGATTTTTGACGGCGAAAGCCATCACGGATATTTACTACTTGACACACCGGCAGACCCACAGTGACAAAGCGACCCGCGACGTTCTGACTAAGCTCTGCGCGTTGTTCGGTCTGCTGGACACTACGGCGCTGGACATCCGCAAGGCGATTTCAGCGGAGATTTCCGATTTCGAGGATGCCGTGATGGTCGAGACGGCGGTGCGCTCCGGCGTGGACTGCATCGTGACGCGGAACACCAAGGATTACAGCAAAGCGCCGATCCCTGTGTACGCCCCGGTAGAGTTCATAGAGCTGCTGACCGAAACAAGTGAAGATCAAACGGATTGACTGTCCGCAAATGCCGCCGCTTCTGGCGGCATTTTGCTTTTACCGTTCCTGCTCATGGCTACGCCCTCGCTTCGGCTGCGGCATCGCCATCTGATAGTTGCGCTGCATGGTCATCAGCTCATGCAGCCGGTCGCTTTTCTCGCGGTAATCGTTGTAGCACTCGTTTTTCTGGGACACGAGAGACTGAATCTCCTGGGCGACCTCTTTGCGCTTCGGAAGCTGCTTGGGTGCGCCCAGCTTGTCAAGCTGGCGCTTGGCAGCGTCGTTGATGATAAAATCCGCTTCATGCGCGGCGTAGAACTTCTGCTTGTCCTTTTCCTTGCGGATCGCACGATACTCCTTGATAACGGGATAGGTCTTGCGGTAATTGTCCATCGCTTCCAGCATTGCCCTTTTGTCTGTCACTTTGGAAGCGGCAGCGTCATAGCGGCTGCGTGCTTCCCGCGTTTCCGCACCGGCAGCGTCCACGGCGGCGCTCAGCTTATCCGGGGATAGAAGGTCATGCTCCTGCAAGTATAGGAAGGTTTTCGACCATGCCTTGAGGTTGTGCATCGTTGCCCAGCGGTCATAGCCGATGCCCTTGCCCTCGGTGCGTTTTGCTTCACGGTCAACCATGCGCCCAATGGAGGGCGTTTGCGGTGCGCTCTGCTTCGGAGTGTGCCTGTCGGAAGCACCCTCGTTTGAAGATAGGGTGCGGTCAAGCGGAACACCATCATTTGAATCGAGGGTATTCTCAGAACGCAGGGCATTTTGCTCCAAAGCGGCAAGCACAGCGGCTTTGTCAAAGCTGTCGCCCAGCTTCCGCGCCGTGATGGGCTTTGTGCGGTCGGGGGTGAGATAAGAAAACCGTCCTCGGCTCTCCTTGACGGTCACGCCGTATTGCAGGAGCTTCCGCGCAAAATCCTCGACGGTGAACGATTCGTTCAGCGTTTTTCGGATGATCTGACGCAGCTTTTCCTTGTCGGTTTCAAAGCGTGTCGGCTTGGTGGGCTTACCCTCTGCGGCAAGGGCGGCGTTTTCCTGATCCAGCGCAGCCTGTCCCTTTTTCTTCGCCCAATACTCGCGCTCGGTGACACGGTTTGCGCTGCCGTTCAGAAGATCGATCTGATAAAGACCGGCTTCGTGGCACAGCTCCATGACCTCGGACTTGAAATATTCCATCGCCGCGTCGGTGCAGCGGTGCTTGCATCCGGCTTTTGTGTCCGCTGGTCTGTCCATGTAAGGCAGCAGCGGCACATTTTCGATCCGCAGACTGTTGATGACGATATGCACATGGATGTTGCCGGACTGGTTATGCCCGTCCGGGTGGGTGCAGATGATCGTCTGATGACCGGGAAACTGCTCCCGGCAAAACCTTTCGCCAAGCTCCTGCGCCTTGTCCACGGTCAGCCCGTTGTCCGGGCCGTCCCGTGGGTCAAAGCTGATGATGTAATGGTGGCTTTTGACATCCTCGCGCTTCTGATTCTTGCCATAGCGGAGATTGGATCGCATACAGGCAACCGCAAAATCTTCTTCGCCGCAGTTTAACGTGGAAATGCGGTAATCCTCTCTCGGCACAAGCCGCCCGTCCGCATCCAGCGTGGGCTTCATGGTGAACTCGTCGTGTGCAAAGGTCAGGTATTTTTCAGCGTCGCCGTAGTTGGCGTTTTTAGAGCTGATATGTTTGAACGTTGCCAACGGCTTCACCTACCTTTTCCAGAACCTCAAACTTCAAAGCGGCGAGATCGGAAGCCGCCGCCCGCACCTCTGCTGCAAGCTGGGGATAGGGATTGTGCCAGTCGTTCAGCGTCCGGGCGATCTGATTGAGGTTGTTTCCGATCCTGCCGTATTCGGCGGTCAGCTTCCCAAGCGCGGCAAGCAGCTCGTCGTTGACCGGGGAAACCGTGACAACGGGACGGATGCTTGCGCCCTGAATGGCTCTGCGGATAAACTCGGACTGACTGATGCCGTAGGGCGCAAGGCGTGCGGCAAAGTCCGCGTATTCTTCCTCGGTCATGCGGGTCTTGACAACACGGCTGCGGTGCGGCGTGTCGTACCTTTTGCGGGGCATGGGCTTCAACTCCTTTCACTTATCATCTTTTTTAGGGCGTTTTTGCACCCTATTACCGGTTCAAACTCACAAGGGTTTTCCAAAACGGAAAGCCCTTTGCTTTATAACTTCTGCCTTTTCAGACTGCCTGACGTTCTCGGCACTCGCTTCACGCCCGCAATTAACTCATGCGGCCTTTCATCGGATGGTCTGCGACGGTTGTTATCACGCTCGGACGATCCCGGATGGGGAGTAGCTACCCTCTGCTGTCATCGCCCACCGGGAACGACCCGGCTTTCCCGAAGCTGATGTTGATCGCTCACTCCCGTGCGGGAGGTCTTGGCGCGTCCTTCGGCTCGGCTATCACAGAGAGCTTGTTGCCTGAAAAAGCTATTCACTTGTCAAGGAACACCGTCCCGCCGGGGTCAAACTGTTACCGGCTCCGGCACGGGAAGGGCTTTCCGGTTTGGAAGCCCCTCTCAACATACAACGGACATTTTTTCTCGAAAACTTGGTACTGCCGGAGAAAAAATTTCTGAAAACCTCTCCACCTTACTAAGTGAATCAGCTCCCGTTTTTGTCCCAATGCTTTGCCCTTTCACTTTACAACGGACAATTATTTTGCGAATTAGGGGGTGCAGCTTCAGGAAAATTTCCCTTTCTACTTTTCAACGGACAGAAATCTGCCGTTTGTTGAGTATGCCGGTGAGAAAAATTTTTCTGCGGGAGGCGGTTTCAGCTCAGGTGATTTTCAAAACCTTGCGCAGCGATAGAGCTTGCAAAGCTCTGTCGCTGGGCGAGGTTGCCGCAGCCGTCAGGCTGCGTATAGCAGGGTTTGGGGAAGGCACTCCCCAACAAGATTCCGATGGGGCAGAATGAGCGAAATGCGAAATCTGGCACCTTGGTAGAATCTTGCTCTCTGCTGCTCCTAACCTCCCTTCACTTTACAACGGACATTTTTTCGGCAAAAAGCAGGGTGCGTATTTGTAAATATTCTGCGAACGAGCAGTTATCGCCCGCCGTTCGTCGCTGCAACTTTTTCTGTTTTTATGGTATCGCAGGAGCGGCAGGATTACGACGTACCAATGGGAACATCGGTAACACCATTGGGAACATTGACCGCTGAGATTTTCTTTTTCTCTACCCTTACTGCAATCACAAAAACGCTTTTTGGCAAAGTTTCAGATAGTATTTTGATAAGAGACGACCTAAAATAAAGAAGCAAGCCGAAAAATCAGCTTGCTTCCTTTACGGCGCGGTGGTCACCTGCGCATTCACAAAATTGTTACAACTTATTTTTGAATAATAGGTTGTCTCTGCCCTAAATTCGTGGTACACTTATTATGCAGATGGACTATCTGTCTGACATACTATGATTAGGAGGTAACGCCATGTATCGTTTTCATGATGCACAGTCCGGTTTTATTCGAATGCGGCAGTGGTGCGTCCCCCAGTTATGGAGAGGTCGTATTAAAATTGTTTCCGTTAGCGCATAAGCTGGACTGTTGATTGTCGGCTTATGCGCTTTTTTGAAATTCCTAGTTAGGGTGTGATAAGATGAAGAAAAAAATTGTGCCTGTTGGTTTCTTTGTTTTGATCGTGGTTCTCGGTGCCTTGATTCTTTTTGTAACCAATAAACACAGTGGGACTTCAGCTATACCTTTTGTAAAAGTAAACGACGTGATATATGTTTACGACTCCACAGGATACAAAGTTGAAGAACTGCCAGAGACATACTCGGTTATAGGAGAGGTTATAGGCAATACTGCGTCTGCTTCTAAAGCTCAAAACGGTTATGCTTCTGGATTAAAGGTTGGTGAAAAAATATACCAAACTTCTGTGAAAACTGATGAAGTATTTGTATATACAAGCCTTTTTTCCGGAGATGGAACGTATCGATATGTTAAGTTTACTTCTGAATAGAACAAGTATAGGAGGAATACTATAATGACAAAACGAATTTGCTTTAACGGATACTGCGTTGCTATCTCCGATTAAGCTCTGAGTAATTCACATAACCTTCGGCGGACAAACAGATATGTTTGTCCGCCTTGACTGTTTAACGAAAGTTTTCAGTAGATAGCAATGCAAGACATAATATGAAACTTCCGCACTTTAGTCATTTCATTCTGCCACAAATGAGCTGACCATCGTTGTAATAGCGAGGACTTGAAAGTCCTCGCTATTAGCATACATCGTCAGATAAAACATTCTTCCACTCCCTCATAACTCTGCTCCCTCTATGTGGCACCCTCCCCTGTGCCTGCTTAAATCTGTGACCGGATAAATGCAAAGTACCGGTCTCTTGCAGAGAGAAACTTGGACTTGCTCACCGGAAGCAGAACATCGTTCTGCAGGAGAAGTTCTTTCCTGTCAATTCTCTTTATGTACTGCATATTTACCAGATAGCTCTGATGCACTCTGACAAAGCCGTCTTTGAGCTGCTCCTCGTATGCATTTAATTTTTCATATACAACGATATCCTTTTCTTTCGAATGGATAATTACCTGATGTGCCTTGCTTTCCAGGTACAGAATCTCCTGGTAGGTATATACCTCCGAACCTGCTTTGTACCGTATGATAATGCTCTTCTCTTTTTCTTCCTGCTGTTTCCGCTTCATTCTGTCAAATTTGTCAAAAAGCATTACAAGATTTCTTTCCTGTACCGGCTTCACCAGATAACCGCATAAATTCACCGTTTCCCAAAATATTTCCTGCGAAAAACGTTCGTTGTAGGAAGTCGTAAAAATAATATATGTTTCGGGATACAGCCTGTTAATTTCCGCCGCATACTGTATTCCGTTTTCCTCTTCTCTTTTCCATTCGATATCCATAAAGACGATATCATATGAGACACCTTTTCTGAGTGCTGCCCGGATGCTGTCCGGATTGTCATACAAATCGCATTTCTCGGTGCGTCCCGTTTTTTCTACCATTTCATGTAGCTGCTCTATAAAAATCCTTTCGTCATCACAAATCGCAACCTGCATGATATGTCCTCCTGTGTAGCCCTGTTTTTTTGCTTAAACGCCTTATGGCACTCCCCAGCCTGCCTTCATCCACTCCCGGCACGAATCACCCTTTCAACACAGAGAAATCATATGTTGTTGCATTTAAGAACAACATGATGAATATAGCTTATTTTCGTTTGAAATGCAATACTGCAGAATTGCTAACTACTTTCGTCTTTTCAAAGCATATCATCATTGAAAACCATGTTTATATTTACATGTTTTCAGCACCTTTTCAGTATAACTTGTATTCTTTTCCAACTTGTTTTTTCGTTTATTTTTATATTTTCTTAATTATTTACAGTTTCAACCTGTGCGCAGCAGGGCTTTATCTTGTATTTTTATCTAAAATGTTCGGTATAATATTGGTATAACTTGTATTTTGTTTTCTGCATTTATCCGGGAAGGAGGTTTTTTATGCCCCAGAACAGAATTCGTGAGCTTCGTCAGAAAAAAACCTTTCTCAGCTCCAGCTCTCTATAGAACTGGAGGTCACACAGGAAACCATCAGCGCCTATGAGCATAGCAAGCATCTCCCCAGTGTCACCGCTCTTATGAAAATGTCGCAGCTTTTCGATGTCAGCATGGATTACATTATGGGGCTTTCCTATGCGCTGGGTCTGCTCGATTCCGAATCCCGGTAGTTCTTTGTTATTTTCCTCCCTGCCTTGCAAATTTCCTTCCGCTGTACTAAAATATTTTTATGTATTTGTGTGTATTTCGTGTTCGGAGTATGTGCAGATTTTGAAAGAAAGGCATGGTGAATGAAATGGAAGGAAAGAAAGTAGCGGATTCTGTCACAGAACAGATTCGTGTTGTAATATATCCTGATATTAACGGATTCGGGCGCCTGTTCGGCGGTCAGCTTTTGAAATGGGTGGATGAAGTGGCAGGTGCCACTGCCCGCAGGCACTGCGGACACAATGCGACCACTGCCGCCATTGACAATCTGCAGTTCAAGGCAGGTGCATTTTTGAATGATGTGCTGGTACTGATCGGACGGGTTACCTATGTGGGCCACACTTCCATGGAGGTGCGGGTAGATACTTATAAAGAAGAACCGGACGGCAGCCGGCATCCCATCAACCGGGCTTATTTTGTCATGGTTTCCATGGGGGAGGACGGACATCCCACCGAAGTACCGCCTCTTATTTTAGACCCGGATGACCCTGCCGAGCAGATGGAATGGGAAAGCGCAAAAAAGCGCAGGGAACTGCGTCTCCTGCGCCGTAGGGAAGGGTTTTAACTCCTACCATTCCTTAAAACTGATATTCAAATCTACATCGCCGGTGATACCGGGAACGGTACCTGTATCGGAATACTGCCAGATGGCGTATTCGTAAGGGAAATAAACGACGGGCGAATAGTAGGCATACCATTTATCCACATCTTCAAACTCCGACATGTTAATGAGGATGCTCCACATTTCCATGTTGGCGTATATCATGGGCGTATAGCCGGCTTCCTTGATGCGATCGATAAAGACATGCGCCATACGGGTGCGTTCTTCCACCGTAAGCTGATTCATACGTCCTTCTTTTGCCCCGGTTTTTTCCACATCATAAACGATGGGATAAGTCACATTCAGACCGTCAATGGCATCTATCACAAGATCCGCTTCCTCTTTGGCTTCCTCTTCCGTTATGGCCTGGGAGAAAAAGTAAACGCCCACCTTGATGCCCGCCTTGGAAGCGCCTTCAATATTGGTCTTGTACTTTTCATCGAGGGTAAGCTTTCCTTCTGTGCCGTAACCTCTGACGCCGACTCTTACAAAGGCAAATTCCACACCGGAGTCCGCCACCTTCTTCCAGTCAATGGTGCCCTGATAGCGGGAAACGTCAATGCCTTTATGTGAAACCACTTCTCCGTTTTCCACATACTGCAGCTCACCGTTTTCCAGTACCTGCAGGTTTTCCTGCACAAGTGTACTCTGCTTTAAGCTCCTGTCAATGGGTACAAAGTGGTATTCTTTATTGCTGACCACCACGATTTTATCCTTATAAATCGGACGCAGGGACTCCACCATGGTGGTGCCGCTCTCCAGTGATGCCTGCAGACTGTCAAGGATTTCGGAAGAAACCTGCTGTCTCGTGGAGCTTTCTGTAGTGGCAATGGCATCCGCCAGCATCATATCCACTTCCTCCTGGCTGTAGCTTATCACTTCCGGGTCCGCTGCTACCTGTTGTGCCAGCTCCTGTTCTTTTTCCACCGCTTTGTCCTCTATAATTTTATCGTAAATAAGTAGCGCCGCAATGACCACGATTGTCATGGCAATCAGGCAGCTCGCTATGGTTATCACATAAAAGAGCAATTCTTTTTTCTTTCGTTTCATGTAGCCTCCCACGGTTCGTTTTTCTATAGTATATCTCACTTCCGTTTTCCTGTGAAGTGGAAAGAATGCGGATTCACAGAAAATTAAGAAAGCCCCGCATCTTAAACAGGATTTTTTTCTCCAGACGGCTCACCTGCACCTGGCTGATGCCCATGCATGCCGCCACCTCCGACTGGGTTTTGTCCTGAAAGTAACGCATTTCAATGAGTTTTTTTTCTTTTTCATCCAGTGCTTCCAGCACCTGTTTCAGCATCAGATGATTGAGCAGTGCTTCTTTTTCGGTGTCTGCCACGTTTCCGGCGCCGCCTACAAATGCCGTGGCGTTCTGTCCGTTTTTGCCTGCTACCTTGTCCACTAAATAGACTTCGCTTCCGTCGTTCTGGTAGACGGATTTGTAAATGGACTCCACCTCGGCTCCCGCCTCCAGCGCCACGGTAATTTCTTCCTCCGATAGCCCTGACTCTTCCGCAATCTCCGAAATCCTCGGCTCCCTGCCTAATTTCTTTATCAGATTTTCCGAAACGACGCGCACCTTCAGTCCGTTTTCCTTAATGGTACGGCTTACCTTTATCATACCGTCATCCCGAAGAAAACGTTTTATTTCCCCTAATATCATGGGGACGGCATAGGTGGAGAATTTCACATCGTAGGACAGATCAAATTTATCAATGGCCTTCATGAGTCCGATAACGCCTATCTGGAACAAATCCTCCGTTTCATACCCTCTTCCGGCAAACCGTTTGACGATGTGATGCACCAGCCCCAGGTTATTTTCTATCAGTATACTTCTTGTCTCTTTATCCCCTGCCTGTGATTTTTCTATTAATACGGACAGTTCCTCCATGATTTCATTCCCGCTCCCCCACAATCCATTTTGTTCTGCATCCCATTCTGCACAGTTTCCTTTCTCTCATTCTCCCTCGGGCATTTTGACCCAGTCCCCGCATTTTAGCTTTTTCTTCATGCGCACGATGGTACCCACAAGTGGGGTGCTTTCCACCTCCAGCTCGTCCATGAAGGCTTCCATGAAAGAAAAGCCCATGCCGGAGCGCTCTAATTCCGGCTTGGATGTGTACATGGGTTCCATGGCCTTGTCCACATTTTCCATGCCGACGCCCTTGTCCTCCACTTCTATGTATAAAACGCCGTTCTCAATCCGGCAGCGCAGATACACCTTTCCGTCCCTGATTTTGCAGCATACCGGGCGCACCTCGCCGTGTCTTCCGTAGCCGTATACGTTTTCATAGCCGTGGATAATGGCGTTGGTTACCGCCTCGGATACTGCGGTCTTGATATCGGACAGTTCCTCCAGGGTAGGATTTAAGTGTGTGACAAAGGCTGCCACCGCCACTCTGGCAAAGCTTTCATTGTTGGATATGGCATCAAATTCCATGGACATTTCATTTTTCATAAAACCTTTTCCTGCCTTTTCGCAAACTTCCTGTGGTTTGATTTCAATCATCTTTTTTCTCCTTTTACTCCATAATCTCTATGATGCGTGTCAGTCCCGACATGGTAAGTATTCTTTTAATCTGCCTGTCTGCATGGATGGCAAAAACCTTCCCGCCGAAGCAGGAAATTTTCCGGTATCTTCCCATAATAACGCCGATTCCCGACGAATCCATGAAACGGGTATCCTCAAAATCAAATACCACGTTACTCACCTGTTCCGCCAGAATCAGCCTGTCCGCATTTTCACTGATATAAGCCGATTTGTGATGGTCAATTTCTTCCGGCAGCTTCACACACAGATAATCATCAATGACCTTAAAATCCTCCATAAATACTTTGCTCCTTTCCTCATTTTAAATATAAAAAGAGAACCTATAGCATATCCTATAAGTTCTCTTTCGTATGTCATATTCTTCTGTGTTCTGTACTGCTCGCGTAACGAAATTTTTGCTTATTCCGCGCTCAGTTCGTCGATATATTTCTGGGCTCTTGTGGCTCTGCCCGTATCGGGCAGAAGCTCAATTACCTTCTGATAGCATGCAATGGCATTTTCCTTCTGACCGTCCTGTCTGTAGGCGTTGCCAAGTACATTCACGGCATCACCATTGGTGGGGTCATATTCTACCGCTTTGGTCAGATTGTCAATCGCCTGCTTGTAATCCTTGTCATCATAGAAATCACTGCCCGTATTGTAGTAATTCAGTGCTACTTCCGGGCCGATTTTATCTATCAGCGCCTGATACAATGCCTTAAACGCATCGGATGTATCCTCTAAGTTGACGCCCTCCTGTACATTTTCAATATGGGAAGCGGTTGCCATGGCATCCTGTGTTGTCAGGTATTCCACCGCACCAAGAAGCAGCTCATCCACGGTCTTTAAGGTACCGTCCGTGCCCACATACTCCTCCAAGTCTGTACGGAGCTTGGTGTTTTCCTCGGTCAGGCTGTCAATCTGTTGCTGCATGGTAGTAATCGTGGATGTCTTGGTATCAAGCTGCTCCCCGATGCTCCTCACCTGTTCCTGTGCCTTTTCCCGTTCCGCTGCCACGGAAGACGGCAGAATAAGGAAATACATGGTCGCCACACCCAGCACGAGACCGATGGCTACATATAAAAAGGTGTGCCAGCCGGCACTTTTCTGCTCTCTTACATTCAAGGGCTGGATAATGATTTCGTTGTCGCTCTGGTAACGCACTGCCTCATCATTCTTGCGCTTTATGGGCGATTTGCTGTTTTCATCCGGCTGCAGCATGCTTTCCACTTCTTTTAAATAACGAAGTGTCTGTGTGCTGCCGGCATCGATTTTCAGGCATTTTTCCAGCTCCCTCTTCGCCTTGTCCCACTGCTCCATATCAATGTAAAGCAGTGCTAAAAGCTGATGCGCTCTTACGAATTTGGGATTTAGGGAAAGCACCTTTTTTAACTGGATACGTGCCAAGTCCTTGCTGTCCTGCATACAATAGGCAAGCGCCTGGTTGTATTTTTTTATGGTCTGATTGATGGTTTCCAGGCGGGATGCATTGCTCTGCACCATCTCAATGTAAGTATCTGCTATATTTTTCTGGGGACGTAAGTTTTTGCTGATGACCCATTCGCTTAATGCCGCCACAACTTCGCCCATTTCAAAATAGACCAGTCCCAGAAGATTCCGGGCTTCTACGTTATTTTTATTGAATTTTAAACTCTGCCGTAAGCTTGTCACCGCGCCGGTCAGATCCCTGACTCCGGCCTTTTCCAATCCTTCGTTATAATACATATTGGAAACGCGCATAATCTTTTTGTACAGCGTGACATCCGCACCGCAATTCGTGCAGAAATCCTGTTCGGACAAACGGCAGCCACAGTTATAACACCTCATGCTACCTTCCTCTTTTACTTTTCTTCTGTCTTGGTTTCCTGCAACATTTTCACCAGAATATCCGCCATGTCGGTGATGTCCTGATTGTAAATCGCCTCTTCTGCATCTTCTACTTCAAGGCTGGGATGAAACTTTTTCAGTTCCTCTTCAAAGTTAATCATAGTAAACCATGCCTTTCTTACAACAACGCTTTTATCTCTCCCACAAGGTAAAGGGAACCTGCAAAATAAACCCGGGTGTGTTCTCCCGTAAGTTTTTTTGCCGCCTCTAACGCTTTCTCTACGGAATGGTATTCCCCAATGTTTCTCTCTGTATACGTTCTAAAGGTTTCTGCTATGCTCTGTGCGGAAAGGGCTCTGCCACTCTGTATCTGTACCACGGATATCTCCGTAAACAGGCGGCTTTCCGTAAGCTCTTTCACCATTTCCGTGTAGTCCTTGTCCTTCACTACCCCGAAAAACAAATATCTCTGTACCGCTCCGTCCCCTGCAACCGACTCCAGAAAAGCCCGGATGCCGTCCGGATTGTGTGCGCCGTCCGCGAAAATACCGGGAAGCACTTCCTCCATGCGACCTTCCCAGACAGCTTTCGCCACTCCTTTTTGCATGGTTTCCGGTGTAAGCTCTTTTCCGAGCAGAACCTCCAGCGCCCGCAGCGCTAATGTGACATTTTCCATCTGGTACGCAGCTTCTGTATGGACACAAAGCCTAACACTATTATAATAAAGGGAATGAAAAGAAAAATCAATGCTTTTATTGTCTTTCTTCAAGAACTCATAGTCGCATTTCGACACAAAAAATGCCGGATTTTGCACATTTTCCGCACACTTTGTCAGAACTTCCCTTACCGACGGGGAAGTTTCCCAGCACACTGCGGGTACGTCTTTCTTAAAAATGCCCGCCTTTTCCCCGGCAATTTTTTCTATGGTATCTCCTAGATATTCCGTGTGGTCCAGCCCCATGTGGGTAATGACCGTAAGGCTTTTCTTCGTCACGGCATTGGTGGCATCCAGCCTGCCTCCCAGCCCCGTTTCCAAAATCCAGTAGTCACAGTCCGTCCGGGCAAACAGGACCATTGCCATAAAAAACAGATATTCAAAAAAAGAGGGATGATACCCTGCTTCCGCATACATGTCGCCGGGCAGTTTTTCGTAAACTTTAAGAAACGCACGCAGAAAATCTTCTTTTTCCACCATTTTTCCTTCTATAAGAAACCGTTCCCGGACATCCACCAGATGGGGGGAAATAAAACGGCAGACCCGGTGTCCCATTCCGGTGAGCACCGCATCCATATAGGTGCAGACACTGCCCTTACCGTTGGTACCCGCCACATGGATGACGTTCCTGCCCTTTTCCGGATTTCCCAGACACTGCAAGAACACCCCGGTATCCGCCAGGGTGTTCTTTTTGCTGAATTTCGGTATATTCAAGAGATATTCCACTGCATCGTCATAGGTTTCTATGCTTTTCTTTTCCATGGATACTCCTCCGGTCAGAGGCATTGACCTCTGCCTTTTCTTACATTGCCTCAAGCTGTGCCAGTCTTGCCTTTACCTGTTCTGCCAGGTTCGTGTACTTGGCAAGCTTTTCTTTTTCCTCTGCTACCTTTGCTTCCGGCGCCTTGGAAATGAATTTTTCATTCTTTAACATGCCTTCGCAACGGGCAATTTCACCGGCAAGTCGCTTCTCTTCTTTGGTAAGACGCTCGATTTCCGCCTGAATGTCCACCAGTTCCGCAAACGGAATGTAAAGAGCCGCGCCCGCAATCATAACGGAAACCGCATCATCCGCAATGCCGGTCTTGTCCTTCTGTACCAGTACTTCGGATGCATAGGACAGGGTGGCAAAGAACAGCTTTCCTTCTTCAAAGGTGCGGCGGATGCCTTCGTCTTCGCTGACAACGTATACCGTTGCTTTTTTGGAAGGAGCCACATTCATTTCGGTACGGATGTTGCGGATGCCTCTGACTGCTTCCTTGATGATTTCGATATCCTTTTCTTCCTTCGGATAATTCTTGTCTTCGCTGTATTCCGGCCATCTGGAAATCATAATGGACTCTTCTTCGGACTGCAGGGTGCAGAAGATTTCCTCGGTGATGAACGGCATATACGGATGCAGAAGCTTCAGCGCGTCAATGAGCACGCTCTTCAAGGTATAAAGGGCTGCATTCTGGCTCTTGGCATCGTCGGAATTATACAGTCTCGGTTTTACCATTTCAATGTACCAGTCGCAGAATTCGTCCCAGATGAAATCATAAACCTTCTGAACGGCAATGCCCAGGTCATAATTTTCCATGTTTTCGGTTACGTCTTTTACCAGAGTGTTGCATTTGGACAAAATCCACTTGTCAACGGGCTCTAATTCGGAAGCTGCCGGTACGGTAATTTCCTTGCCTTCCATATTCATCATAATGAATCGGGAAGCATTCCATACTTTGTTGGCAAAGTTGCGGTTTGCTTCTACCTTTTCATAGTAGAAACGCATATCGTTGCCGGGCGCATTGCCGGTAATCAGGGTCAGACGGAGAGCGTCTGCACCGTACTGGTCGATGATTTCCAGCGGGTCGATACCGTTTCCTAAGGACTTGGACATCTTTCTGCCCTGGCTGTCCCTGACAAGTCCGTGGAACAATACGGTCTTGAACGGTCTTTCGCCCATCTGCTCGTAGCCGGAGAAAATCATACGGATAACCCAGAAGAAAATGATATCGTATCCGGTTACCAGTACGTCCGTGGGATAGAAATACTTCAAATCTTCTGTCTGTTCCGGCCAGCCTAAGGTAGAGAAGGGCCACAATGCGGAGGAGAACCAGGTATCCAGGGTATCCGGGTCCTGGGTGAAATGGGTGCAGCCGCACTTCGGGCAGACCTCGGGCATCTTCTTTGCTACCACTACCTCACCACATTCGTCGCAGTAATAAGCAGGAATTCTGTGTCCCCACCAGAGCTGACGGCTGATACACCAGTCGCGGATATTGTCCGTCCAGTTAAAGTAGGTCTTTTCCATACGCTTCGGAATAAGCTTGATGTCGCCGTTCTTTACCGCTTCTACCGCGGGCTTAATAAGCTCATCCATCTTGACAAACCACTGCTCTTTTACCAGAGGCTCAATGGTGGTCTTACATCTGTCGTGGGTACCTACGTTGTGGGAGTAATCTTCGATACGGACCAGAAGTCCCATCTTGTCCAATTCTTCCACGATGGCTTTTCTTGCCTCATAACGGTCCATGCCTTCGAACTTGCCGCCGTTTTTGTTAATGGTGGCATCGTCATTCATAATGTTGATCACCGGCAGGTTGTGACGCTTTCCTACTTCAAAGTCGTTGGGGTCGTGCGCGGGGGTAATCTTTACTACGCCGGTTCCGAATTCCATGTCAACGTAGCTGTCTGCCACGATGGGAATTTCACGGTTTACAATAGGAAGAAGCACCTTTCTGCCGATGATGGACTTGTATCTGTCGTCGTCGGGATTAACCGCTACCGCCGTATCGCCTAACATGGTCTCGGGACGGGTGGTTGCAAATTCCAGAAATTCCTTTGTGCTTACGCTGCCGTCTTCCTCAATGAGAGGATATTTGATATGCCAGAAATGGCCTGCCTGCTCTTCGTATTCTACTTCCGCATCGGAAATGGAGGTATTGCATACGGGACACCAGTTGATGATACGGGAGCCTTTGTAAATCCAGCCTTTTTCATGCATCTTGCAGAAAACTTCCGTAACGGCTTTGTTACAGCCTTCGTCCATGGTGAAACGTTCTCTGTCCCAGTCGCAGGAAGAACCTAATTTCTTAAGCTGGGAAATAATTCTGCCGCCGTATTCTTTTTTCCAGTCCCAGGCTCTCTCCAAGAACTTTTCTCTGCCCAGGTCATGCTTGTCAATGCCCTGTTCTTTTAACTTTTCGATAATCTTTACTTCCGTTGCGATGGAAGCATGATCCGTGCCGGGCTGCCAGAGGGCATTGTATCCCTGCATTCTCTTAAAACGGATGAGAATATCCTGCATGGTGTTGTCCAGTGCATGGCCCATGTGGAGCTGTCCCGTGATATTTGGGGGCGGAATTACAATGGTAAACGGAGTTTTGCTGTGGTCTACTTCTGCATGGAAGTATTTTTTATCCAGCCACTTCTGGTACAGTCTGTCTTCTATGCCCTTCGGGTCATAGGTCTTTGCCAATTCTTTGCTCATACTGTTTTCATGCCTTTCTTTCTATTTTATATTTTATGCAAATAAAAACGCCCTCTGCCTACTTCTGTAAGCAAAGGGCGAATATCGCGGTACCACCTTTGTCTGCCGTATCCTCGCGGATAAGACCTCTGTGACTTCTTGTAAAGTCTTGTCCGGTAACGGGGACAAATCGTGAAAACTTACTGTGGCCGTTACACCTTCCGATGCAGTGGCCGGTTCTGTCTTCCGGTTCCAAAACTACCTTCCGCATTCCTTCCTTCAGATGACCTTTCAGCCGGTTTCCCGGGTCATCCTCTCTGCCAAGGGGTAATGCGTACTCCTTTTTGTCAATACCTTTTTCTTTTTATAAATATCACTATAATTCAGGTTTATTTTGCTGCAGGTGTGCCACACTTTGTGCAGAATGCACCGCCGTTAAGAGGTGCGCCGCAGTTTGCACATACATCTGCGTTAGCTGCCTGTGCGGGTGCCTGGGGAGCAGGAGCTGCTGCCTGAACAGGTGCCTGAGGAGCTACGGGCTGCTGGTATACAGGCTGCTGATATACGGGCTGTGCCTTTACCACGATCTTTCCGTATGCCCAGTTAGCAAAGCTTGAGAATACGGGAATACCTGCTTCCTTGCCCTTGGAAACATTGAGAATACCAATCAGTGCAAATACATATACGGCGATGTTTACCAGCCAGTTGATTACGGAATTAAATCTGCTCCAGATAGAAGAAATGGTGTAAACAGCGGAGCCGTAGCTTCCCCATCCGAACCAGTTCATGAAACCTAAAACACCAAATACCGCGCTTACCATAGAAGGCAGTAAGCAGAGCATAAGTGCCTGCAGAACCTGTCTGCCTGCCCATTCATCCTTTTCTGCAATCAGGACTACTGCAAGAAGACCGATGATTCCAAGGTACAGACCGAATGCAGCTAAAATGAATGCCAGTAATGCGTAAACGGATAATCTGATGCCTAACTTTCCTTTTTCCATAGTTAAAAACCCTCCTTAGTTATGTACATAATAGTATCCATTTGATACAAAAAACATTATATCCCCATTATCACAGTTTCGTCAATTACAAAATATTGCGGTTTTTCGCAAGAACGGAATTCAACCTGCCGGTTTCAAACTGGTTATATAAAAAAAATGCAAAGTGGTACTTTTTCAAATGCCAAGAACGGCTATAATGGGTAGAAACAAACACTAATGAAGATGTGTGAATTTTTTACACAGAGAAAGGAATGTATTATTATGAAAAAGAAAAATCCCGTTTTACTGATTGTGGGTGTCCTGCTCCTGATTGCAGGCATCATTCTCTCCGTTCACTTTTTCCACCCTGAACTGGAGGACTTCTTAAATACAACCACCGGCAGATATTACGCATATTCCCTGCTGCTTGCCTTTATCGGCGTGATTTTAACCGTTGCCGGACTGTACCGGCTCTTTGGCAAAAAGGAAGAACTTTCCCGCAGGGAAAAGCTGCTCCGTGTAACACAGGCAGGTCTGCTTGCCGCTCTCTGCTACATCGGTTTCGCTTTCTTTAAGCTTGATATTCCCGTAGGTACTTCCAGCACCGCATTCCATTTGGGAAATGTATTCTGCGTTCTGGCTGCTCTTTTATTAGGAGGCTTCTGGGGCGGACTTGCCGGTGCGGTCGGCATGACCATCGGCGACCTGACTACCATTTATGTAACCAGCGCTCCCAAGACTTTTATCTTAAAGTTCTGCATTGGTCTCATTGTCGGTCTGGTTGCCCATCAGATTTTCCATCTCTCCAAGTGCACCAGCAATGGAAAAATCGTGGGCGTTACGGTATTTGCTTCCGTATGCGGCATGGCTTTTAATGTAGTTGCCGATCCTTTGGTCGGTTATCTGTATAAAACCTACCTTCTCGGTGTTCCCCAGGATATTACCAAAGCCCTGCTGAAAATTGCCCAGCTCACCACCTCCGTCAATGCGGTAGTCGCTGTTGTCTGCGCTTCCATTTTCTATCTGGCTCTGCGTCCCGCGCTGAAAAGAGCCGGTCTTCTGGCGGATGTAAAGTAGAAAATATGAAAACCTTCATCATATAGCTTAGATTTTCAGGAGTCCTTTTATGAAACCTCTTAAAATAGCAATGATTAATGATTTAACCGGATTCGGCCACTGCTCTCTTGCAGTGGCTATTCCTATTATAAGTGTTATGGGCGTGCAGGCATGTCCCGTGCCCACCGGTATTTTTTCCAATCACATGGCATTTCCGGAATGGCATTATACGGATTTTACCCATGAAATGTCTTCCTACCTTTCGGTCTGGGAACGACTTTCCCTTTCTTTTGACGGCATTTCCTGCGGATTTTTGGGAAATGAAGCGCTTATCCCCACACTCTCCGGCTTTTTCAGACAACAGAAGGAAGCCTGCGGAACCTGTATCCTGCTTGACCCGGTTATGGGGGACCACGGCAGGGCTTATTCTTCCGTTACGCCTTCCTATCAGAAGGCGCTTACCGGTCTCTGCTCCCTTGCCGACATCCTCACTCCCAATCTGACGGAAGCCTGCTTTCTGACCGGCACCGCATACCCGGATGAGCTGCTTACTGCGCTTTCCGGATTGCCCTCTGTTTCCGGCACGTTGTCCTTCAGTCAGTCCGGTGCTTCCGGCACATTGTCCTCCGGTCAGTCCGGTGCTTCCGGCAGGCTGCAGCCGCTTTTATCGTTGCTGTCCGGCATGGCAGCAAAGCTGCACGCCATGGGCATCGGCAAGGTTGTCATCACCGGCATTAAAATAGGAAACTTCTTTGGCAATTATGTATCTGTTTCCGGCAGCGGCGAGCTTCTTTTTTCTCCTGCCGGCGGTCCGTCCCGTCCCGGCACCGGCGACATTTTTGCCGCCATCCTTTCCGCCGATGCTGTGAAAGGCGTTCCTTTTACCGACTCCGTAAAAAAGGCAGCCGAGTTCGTCCGCATCTGTACGGAGGGCTCAGCCGCCTTAAATATACCTATCGTGGAAGGTGTGTGTCTGGAACAGTATCTTTCCCTTCTGCAGGATAAGTCTTTTCCTTCCTGAAGTGCTCTTTAGATATTTATTTCATCTTTTGTTCTTCTTTTTTATATAAAATCCAAGCCACAATAGCGGCGGCTGTTTCCGCAAACCAGAAGCAGTTCCAGATACCGTCCGCACCGAGCAGCTTTCCGAACACGTAAGCTGCCGGAATAATGGCAACAAGATACCGCAGCAGGGAAATGGCAAGGGACATACTGCCCTTTCCCAGTCCTTCCAGCGTACCGCTTACGGTCACGGACACCGAAGAAACCACAAATCCCATACTGATAATGCGGATGGCGGTTTTTCCGGCGGCAATCGTTTCCGCACCGGTGGTAAAAATGCCCATAAGCTGTCCGCAGAATACCAGACAGATAATCATGCCTGCCAGCATAATACCGGCTATCAGCCGCAGAGAGGTGAAGAATGTTTTTTTCACTCTGCCATACTCGCCAGCTCCGTAATTGTAACCGATAATGGGACGGATGCCCTGCACCATACCGTTTGCGGTAAGGTAAATAAAGGTCTGCAGTTTGTAGTAAATTCCAAGTACCAGCACGTAAACATCGCCGTATGTGGACAGAATACCGTTTAAGGCGGTAATCATAAAGGAAGGCAGTGCCATATTCAGAGTTGCCGGTACTCCAACGCCGTAAATGCGCCGACAAAGCTCTTTATCAAACATTTCTTTACGAAGCTGCACCTTCAGCGGCAGTTTTAATTTAAAATACAGAAGCAGGTATACAACAAGTGGAATAATCTGACCGATACCCGTCGCCAGCGCTGCTCCGGCTATTCCCATTCTGGGGAAGGGCCCGATGCCGAAAATCATAAGCGGGTCCAGAATCACATTGGCAACACACCCGCAGATCATACTGAACATGGAAACCTTCATCTGACCTTCTGCCTGGAAAATTTTCTCATAAGTAATGGCTATGGTATAAGGAACCGTAAAGGCAAATACCATATAGGTATAGGTGAGTCCGTATTCAATTACCAGGTTATCCTTACTGAACATGCGTAAGAACGTGGGTGCAAACAGAAGGTTGAATGCCATCAGCAGAATGCCGTGCATAAAGCTTAAGACCAGGCCCACCGACACGGAATCGTTGGCTTTTCTGTCATTCTTTGCTCCCAGATAAAAGGCGGCAATGGCATTGATGCCCACACCAAATCCAACGGCCACCGCTGTTTCCAGCAGCTGCAGCGGATAGACTAAGGACAATGCCGTCATGGCTTCATCACTGATTTTTGCCACAAAATAACTGTCCACGATATTATACAGGGCATTTACCAGCATGGAAAGCACCATGGGCATGGACATGGATAATACCAGCGGCAATATTTTTTTCTCTTTCATAAAGGTCTGTTCCATTGTTTTTCTCCTATCAGCAGTTTTTCATCGTACCATGTTTCCTGGAAGAATGCAAGCTTGCTCTTTTGCCCATACTCCTATATAGCAGGAAAAAGAAAGGCAGGTATGTTATGTTACAAAAACCGTTTACCATTGAAGGTCTCCGCCCCATCCGGAAGGGCATGACCGTTTCCCGTGACTCCAAACTGGGAGACAAAACAAAAGTCACTTATTTTTCGCTGGGGGAACATACTTCCATCAGTCAGGAAAGCTATGACAGAGTGACCATGTATGTAGGCGCTTCCGGCAGCGGTACTTTTCTTTTGGGAAAGGAGCCCGAAAAAGTAACCCTGTCCCCTGACCGGGCTCTTGTAGTTTCCGCCGGCACTCTTTGCGGTATGGAAACAGAGGAAGGTCTTGTTTACACCGAAATTATTTTAGACAAGGAGAATGTTATGAACGATATCGTAAAAACAAACGAAGTATTTGCATTAAAGGATTTGATTTCCTATGAAGAAGGCAGCATTGCCAACATGGATGTGGTGAGCAACCCTACCATGAAATATGTGCTGATGGCTTTTGATGAAGGCACCGGTCTTACCCCGCACCGTGCTCCCGGCAACGCCATTGTTTTTGCACTGGAAGGAAACGCTACCATCGGTTACGAAGGCAGGGACTATGAACTCCATGCCGGCGAATGCTTCCGTTTTGAGAAAAACGGCCTTCACAGTGTCACTGCAAACGGCCGTTTCAAGATGGCTCTTTTATTGGTGTTAGAATAAGCTGAAAAGCTTCTTATTTTCCGTTTATTGGAATTTCACGGTAATGTTGCCCATGGCACATTCCAGCTTGTAGGTATTCGCCGCTCCGTTGTCAATGTCACTTTCCGTGGCAAGTCCGGCAAAGGAGCGGTTTCCTATATCAATATTGCCTGCAGAACAGCTCACTTCATAGTTGTGTTCTTCCATCGTGCTTCCGATAAACGTCATTTCCGTATTTCCCATTGCGCAGGAAACCTCTGCATTTCCCTGTATGTTTCCGGTCAGCCGCATTTCCCCTGCTCCGATGTCCCCGGCAAAGCTGCCTCCAATCTGCACATCGTTTAACAGCATCTGTCCGGCGCCGATTTCACATTTTGCGTCTTCACTGCAGACAAGCTTTTCTATCTGCAATCTTCCCGCTCCGATATCAATCGTTACATTTTTTACCGTCAGGCTCTCTATGGAAAAAACTCCGGCTCCTAAGTCTACTGCACACTTTTTCCAGCTTTTGTCCGCCGGTACCCGGATTTCCACTTTTGTCCAGCTGCCAGCCGCGATGCCGTTTTTGTTGGTCACGGTGATGTTCAGGGTGTTGTCCTCTACTCCCGTTTGCATTTTTTTCACTTTTTCGGCTCTGATATGCACCTTCTCGTCTTCCGAAGCCGTCATTTGTACCTCACAACCGCCAAGCTGCAGGAACAGACTGTCAAATTCCGACGGATCAAAGTCGCATTCGTAGGTTTCCCTATCCGTTATAACAGGGAAATCCTCCAGATATTTGCTGTTGTCATTGCCGTCGGTGATGGTCAGGCCGTCGTCCCCGGAAGAAACATAGTTTCCGATGATATTCTTCAAATCTTCATCCGTAAAATTAAAATCACCGTTCACAATCTTCTGTACGGTCTCGCTAATGCCGCCTCCGCAGCCGCCCACAGTAAAAAGGCTGATTCCTAAAAATATCATAATGCCCGCCGTAATGGCGCTTACCTTCATAAATTTTCTCATAATTTCCCTCTTTTCTTATATCTATAGCTATCTATATTTATAACATTTCTTTTTCATTTTTTAGTGTACTTTCTGCTTTTCATGGCTTTCTTTCATATCTGTTTTTTCATGCCTGTTTCTTTCCGAAGATTTTTCTCCATAACCAGGCAATTCCCCTGCAGCATCCCGGCAGGGCGTATGCACACATCCACACCGTAAGCATCATAAACAGTATGCCTGTCCCCACACAGATAAGTCCGCTGCCCGCCATAATCAGGCACACATACGGGAACGAAAACATGCAGGTAAATCCCATCACCGCGAAGGCAATGCCGCAAAGCATACAGGTCAGGGCAGCTGCCCCGAATGCCGCTATCAAAGAAATCAACACCAAAAACCAGGCAATCAGCAGGGATAAAATCACACTGGCGAATGCAAGCAGAAGCGGGGATGCACATATAATAAGAAACACGAGTCCGATGGTCTTCCACACAGAATGTTTTTTCGGCGGTTCCTGTTCGGTGTATGCTGCACCGCCGCTATTGTTTTGCATTCCCTGTACCGCATTGTTTTCCGCCGTTTGCGGTCCGTTTTCCACTCCTACCGTGGCATCCAGCCCTTCTTTTATTTTGGCAGCCACCTGCATGGGACTTCCTAATTCTTTCAGCACTTCCTGTTCTTTTTCCGGTCCTGCATCGTGAAAATATTCTTCGTAAAAGTTCAGCGCTTCCTGTCTTTCCTGTGGGGAAATGTCCCCCAGCAGCCTCGCTAACTCCTGCATAAAGCTCTCTTTGTTCATTGCCTGCTTCCTCCTTCGAAAATACCGGATATCTTTTCAGAATAGATTTTCCACTCTCTCACGTATTCCCTAAGCTTTTCCTGCCCGGTGGGCGTAATCTGGTAATATCTTCTGTTTCTGCCGGCGCATTCCCTGTCGTACACAAACAACATTTCATCCTTTTGTAGCCGCCTGAGCACCGGGTAAAGCGTGGACTCGGACACTTCCAAAACCTGCCTTACATCCTGCGTTATTTTATATCCGTAAGTCCCTTGCGGCTCTCTGGATACGACCGCCAAGACGATAGCATCAAGCAGTGCCGCTCCTGTATTAAAAACCATACAGCCTCCGTCCTTTCTGTCAGTTCTATGATATTATGTATTTTGCAATAATATATCTTTTGCAATACTATACGTTATATAATATATAAAGTCAATAGGGGAAAGGAAATATTTGATATATAATTTTATATTTAATTTTTAAAATAAAGATTGACAAAATAGTGATATGATGTTAGATTAAATGCCGTGGTTGCGCTACGGAAACTTGAGATGCCCGTGGCCGGTGGAGATCCATGCGTGGGCTCCACTTTTTTATTAGTCTATCTATTTATCTATCTGATGTCCCATCTACTTTCTTAGGAGGTTCTTAATCTGTCTGCCAAATCTTTTCTTACCTATGATGAACAACTTTCAAAATTACAAGAGAACACGGTGTTACCTTTGAGGAAATCGTATCGTTCTATTATTTTGATGAAAGTCTGCGTACACTCTTCCTCAAATACATCCTACAGGTAGAACGTCAGCTCAAATCCATGCTTTCCTATTCCTTCTGTGAAAAATACTCTGAAAATCAATCTGCATATCTTGACTTCCACAATTATAACATATCCCGTTACCGAAAAATCTAAAACCTTATCCCAGTACTCCCGTCATCCTGTACACCGGCATGGCATTGCAGAAAATCATCAGTAAAAGTGCCAGCACCACAAACATCATAATTCCCGTAAGAAGGATATTCTTTCTGCGCTCCCCTGCTTTCCGGTAAAACGGCAGTTTCTGAAATCCATAACAGAAATAGTACATAATGGGAATGACTGCCGGCATCAGATACCGTCCCTGCGCCTGATAATCCACGGTGTATGCATATTTCAACAGTAAAAGCAAAGGCATCAGAATACAGAAAACCATGTTTATATGGAAGAAAGCCGTGTGAAATCTTTCCGTACCTGCCTTTCTTTCCTCATCGAATGTTTTTTCCGACTTTTCCCCGGGGATAAAGAGCCCCACAAAAGCTGCACCGAAAAGAAGAAGATAGCCCGCATACATAATTTTATACATGTAAATGGTCCCGGAGCCGTAATTTCCCAGAAAGCTGATAATTACCTTGGGGACAAAGCTTGTGTGGGTCAGCATATACGCAAGAGAATAGCCGCTGCTCCGGAAGGTATCCCGGGCAATCCCGTAAGACCGGATAAATGCCTCCTTTGTCCGAAGTCCGATAAAATCCCCGTCATACAGCATGTAATTTCTCACAAAGGACCAGCCGGAGAGAAGAATAACAGCAAGAGCAACCGGGCATCCCTTTTTCAGGAAATTTTTCCAGTCAAAGGTCCATTTTTCTTTTCTTTTAACAAAATAAGCCGTAAACTGCAGGAAACTGCTGACTAAGAACCCATACGCATTGTAATACGACAGGATACACAGAACCATGCCTGTCGTTAACAGCACACAGCTTTTTACCGAAAAGGCATCTTCATATCCACACAGGAGTCCGTAAATCATCAGGGCGGTGGATAACATGCAGATGGAATCGGGGTTCACATAGGTATGCATAAACAGGCTTTGCGGTAAAAAAGTCACCAGAAAGCAGAACAGCCACCGGATTTTATTATCCGCAAACACCTTCCGCCCGATTAATAACACCAGATATGCCATGAAAAATCCGCTGACTACATTTACCATTCTCGCGGCATACAAAAGTGCCAGCGAAGAATGGGTAAACAGACTGACTCCCTTCATGACCGCCCCCTGTATCATATAGGGAAGAAGGGTATAAAAACCGTATGTCCATCTGCAGTCCCCGCTGAAAAGCTCTTCTTCAAAGCCGGTAGGCAGACTGCCGTGCTCTTCTATGTAAAGAGGCACCTTATAACGGGAATGCTCGTCAGGCGGATTGCCAAACAGAGGCGGTGTATCAAAGTGCGGCTGGTGCAGGGCAATGGTAAGCGCCGCTGCCAAATATAGGGCAAAATAGAAAAAAATAAGTCTGTTTTCTTGTTTCGATTTCATAAAAGGTGGTCCCCTCCTCTGTTTTCATGATATTGACCGATTCAGTACCGTTTTCGTCAGTTATCCACCGTGCTCAATGGAAAAAATGGAAATACTGTCGTATTTTTAGTGAATTTTTTAAAGAAATCCCCCATTTCCACATAGTTATCCACATATACACGTGTGTCAGTTTTTGTTTGATAGGTCCGTCAGATTGCATTTTTAGAGCCATTCATCCCAAAATCTTTCAATGCGCTCCGATATGGAGTCCTTCGTTACCTCTTCATAGGATGTCCATTCTCTGGGGAACAATCTCCGGTAGGAAATCTGCCGGAACCGCTCGTCCAGAAGGACAATAATACCCACATCCTCTTCCGTGCGGATAACTCTGCCCGCTGCCTGCAATACCTTATTCATGCCCGGAAAGCGGTAGGCATAATCAAACCCGTTTTCTTCCCGTTCATCAAAATATGCCTTCAACAGCTCTCTTTCATTACAGACCTGCGGAATGCCGGTGCCTACCACAATGACGCCAATCAGGCTGTCGTGCTTCAAGTCTATTCCTTCGGAAAAAATACCGCCCATGACACAGAAGCCCAGCAGGATTTTATCTGTTTCAGAGGACATTTCTGCGGAAAAACGCTGTAAAAACTGCTCCCGTTCCTCTTCGTTCATATATTCTTCCTGAAGGATGCATTCTATCTCGCTGGCCTCTTCTTCAAGGAAATATTTTACAAAGCAGTCATGCACTTCCATCATAAAAGCCCTGGATGGAAAGAATACCATATAGTTTCCATGCCTGTTTTTGATTATCTCATATAAATAACGGGCGATATTCATGTATTCCGTTTCATTTCTACGGCTGTATTTGCTGGTTACATCTCTTCCGATATAAATAGCCCTCTTCTCCGGGTCAAATATGGATTTGGCATACACCTCGTAATCCTCTTTGCTGCCGCCCAGCAGATTTTTATAATACTGGATAGGCAGGAAGGTAGCCGAGAACAATATGGTGCTTCTTGCCCTTTCCATACATTCTCCCAGTGCCTTAGCAGGGTTGACGCAGAACAGTTTCAATCTGAACATCCCGTCATAAGGCGGTGTTTCCATCATTTCGGAGTATATGACATAATTGTCGTCCAATAGTTCGTAAATGCCGAGAAAATGGGATATTTGAAAATAAAAATCCAGAATATCTGCCCTGACCGGGTTGTCATCCGTCTCTTCCAGGTACTTGTTCATAGTGTCAAACAAGCGCGTCAGTACCTGTATAAAGGGGTCTATACCGGAAAGCACCTCGCATTTTTCACAGTCCTTCTTCAAAATGAGAAGTTCTTTGTTGCATCTCTCCAGATCCCTCTCTAACTTCCTTGCAAAATCCCTTATTCTGCCAAAGGACCCGGACGGCATAGCAGAAACCGGAACCAGAAGCCCCGCTTCTGCCGCAACAATTTTTTTCTTCAGTGTCAGGAAATCTTCCTTGATAAGTTCGGCACTGTACATTTCCCTGCCTCTGTCCAACAGGTTATGCGCCTCGTCCACCAGAAAGATATAATTCCCATTGTTATTTTCCGCAAAAAATCTCCGCAGATATACGTGCGGGTCAAATACATAATTGTAATCGCAGATAATCCCGTCCGCAAACAGGCTCATATCCAGGCAAAATTCAAACGGGCATACCTTATGCTTTCCTGCATACTGCTCTATGACTTCTCTGGTAAAGCTTGTTTCATGTGTCAGCAAATCATAAACCGCTGCATTTATCCTGTCATAATGTCCTTTTGCATAGGAACAGGCATCCGGATTGCATTCCGTTTCTTCCTGAAAGCATATTTTTTCTTTGGCGGTCAGTATGACACTCTTAAATGCCAGACCCCTGTCCCGCAGAATACTGTAGGTATTTTCTGCCACGGTCCGGGTAATGGTCTTTGCCGTCAGATAAAAAATTTTGTCCCCCATTCCCTTTCCCATAGCCTTTAGGGCAGGGAAAACCGTGGACAGTGTTTTGCCGACACCGGTAGGTGCCTCGATAAATAACTTCTTCTTATGATAAATCGTCCGGTACACCTGGGCTGCCAGTTCTTTCTGTCCTTCCCGGTAGGTGTAAGGAAATTCTAACTTTTCCAGAGAGTCCTGACGTATCTGTTTCCATTCATATTCATAATCCGCCCAAATCCGGTACTCGCCTAAAAGCTCCAGAAACCAGTCCCTCAGCTCCTGTATGGTATAATCTTCAAAAAAATAACGGGTTTCTTCGGTTTCCACATTGCAGTATGTCATGCGCACACGCATTTCTTCCTGCTTTTCTTTCATGCCGTAAATGGCGGCATACACCTTTGCCTGCGCCAGATGCACCCCGTTTGGGCCTTTTAATTTTGCTATGTCCTTATAGGTGGTTTTGATTTCATCAATAACGGTAACACCGCTTTCATCCGTGAAAATACCGTCCGCCCTGCCTTCTACCACAATCCGGTATTTCTCCGTATCATAAAGATAGCGCAGGGAAACCTCCGGCAGATAACCTGCCCCCATTCTGCTTTGCAGAAGCCGGTGCAGTCTTGCACCTTCCAGCATGGCATTATCCGCTCCACCCGATTTTCTGTTGTCTATATCTCCGCTTCGTAACAGAAATTCCACAAGATTTCTGACGGATATCTGTATCTCCATAAGAGCAGTCCTTTCCCCGGAAGTAAAAACTCCCTGCTTAGATAGTATACCATCTAAAACAGGGAGTCAATTTTGTTGTTTCTATTTTGCGGTCCTATGCTCCATTAGCAGGCAATCGCCAGATTTGTCAGGAGCTTTTCTAATTCTTCATCATAACCATCATAGTGAACTGTCAGAACTTTTGTAAAGTCCAGTCCGTATACGCCAAGAAATGATTTGGCATCTACTACATATCTATTATAAGAAATGTCAATGTCAAAATCACATTTAGACGTAACTGCTACAAAATGCTTCACTTCATCCGGTGTCAATTTGATTCTACGTTCCATATAACAACAGCCTTCCATTCCAAAAAACCTCGCGTTCCTTGATTTCTCCTGTATTATACACAGTATTTTCAAAAAGTAAAGACCCTTTTTCCACAAAGTATGTCTTTTTTTTCGTACATCGCATTCCTAATTTCTGTCTTGAAACTCCGTCATATAAAGTCGGAAATGCAATGGAAGCAAATTCCTTTGTAATTTCAGATTTCTTCTCTCTTCAATACTTATATTATGGCAAAAAGTCCGGAACAGTTCCTGATAACAGGCTTCCGTTTCCGACCATCCGGCTTCCGTCACTTCCGCCCTACCTGTGGGTGTCATCAGAAACCATGGCTTATATGCCGGATGGAGGGCATACAGATTCCTCCCCTCATCCCGTAAAACAAAATTTTCTCCGGGCAGTCTGTCGGCAAAATGCTCCGCAAGCTCCGGCAGAATAGCATTTTTAGGCGAAATCACCCCGTACAGAACGCCTCCCTGCAGTTCCGTAAAACGTGTAAAGCCTCTCAAGTGCCGATATTCATTGCCGGCGTTTCTGGCAAGCTCCATGGTGATACGCACATTATCGTTGGACAAATGTTCTAAAATACTGTGCCTGTACTGCCCTTTCAGTCCCCACACTATAGTGTGGAAAACCGCATCCGCCTTTCTTTCATCCGGAGAAGAAAGCGCATAGCAGATTGTCCGGTAATCCTCTTCGGAAAATTTCTTTTTTAAAGTACGCATGACCTTCTCTGCTTTCTCTTCTTTAGGCTTCACATATTCATAAGTCGAAAACAGGGATGGCTGCGCCATCTCCCCTACGGTAAGGTGTATGTTGTCAAGAGTCTGTCTTTTTTCGTATGCCTCATAAATACCCGTAAAAATCCCTTCCATGCTATCTTCACATATAAAAAAAGTTTCCTCTGCCGTCATCTTTCCTCCTCTATATCTGTCCCAGCAATACCTTTCCACTGTCTGCCACGGTAGGATTTACCGTATACCGGTTGTCATCAAATAGGGATAACTGCCGGTAAGTCATACCGTCCTGTGAAAACTGCAGTTTGTCCCTGCTGTCCCGTGTAAGATTTCGCACGATTGCATCTTCCTCCACCTTTACCGGATACATCATACGCCCCTTACAGGTAATAAAATACAGGGCTCTTTTGAGCACCACTCCCATTTTTTTCAGGGAATCAAAATCCAGTACCGCCGTGCGTCTGGCTTTGACAATCCTCTGGGCGCTTTTCACACCTATTCCCGGAATACGCAGAAGCTCCTCGTAAGAAACCTTGTTGATTTCCATGGGAAACAGCTCCAGATGCCGGATTGCCCAGTCCTCCTTCGGATCTAACATCACGTTGAAAAAAGGCCGTGATTCACTGAGCAGCTCCTCAGCCCTAAACCCGTAGAACCGGAGAAGCCAGTCTGCCTGATAAAGCCTGTGTTCCCTTAAAAGCGGTGGTCCGCCCGGAAGGCTCGGCAATGCTTTGTCCTCATTTACCTTTACAAAAGCAGAATAAAAAACTCTCTTTAATCCGAAACCATCGTAGAGGCTCTCCGCCACCCGCATAATCTGGTAATCGCTTTCCGGTGTGGCACCGATAATCATCTGCGTGGACTGCCCGCCGCTGACAAAAACGGGCGCCTTCTTATATAAGGTAAGTTCATTTTTATTGCTTTCAATGCCATTCTGGATAAGCCGCATGGGTGTCAGGATTTTCTTCCGGTTTTTGGACGGAGCCAGATTTTTAAGTCCATCCGCGGTGGGGAGCTCCAAATTTACACTCATACGGTCTGCTAAAAAGCCCGTCATCCGGATGAGCCGCGGGTCCGCTCCCGGAATCGCCTTCACATGAATATATCCGCCGAAGTGATACTTTCTGCGCAGCAGATAAAGAGTCTGGTAAAGTTGCTCCATGGTATAGTCCGGGTTATGCAGGATACCGGAGCTTAAAAATAAGCCTTCTATATAATTTCTGCGATAAAACTGGATAGTCAGCTCACAGACCTCCTCCGGGGTAAAGCTTGCCCTTCTGATGTCGTTGGAGCGGCGGTTCAGACAGTATTTACAATCATATACACATTCATTGGAAAGCAGAATCTTCAAAAGGGAAATACATCTGCCGTCCGAGCTGAAGCTGTGACAGATGCCTCCCGCCGCACAGTTTCCCATATGCTTTCCGTCGCCCTTTCTCTCCACGCCGCTGGATGTGCAGGCTACATCATATTTCGCGGCATCGCTTAAAACTGCCAGCTTGTCCATCAGGCTCATATTGCCGTCTGCCAGATATTCCATTTCGGTATCCGCGCCTTTCTGCTCTTGCAAATTCAGAACAAATGTTCTATAATCAGAATATCACATTCTTTATGAAAAAGCAACAGAAAAATAGAACAAACGTTCTTCTTGCAAAGTGAATAAAAAAGCAGTTAAATAGAATAGTTAGAGTATTATTTTATGTTTAACATAGAAAGGAACAGAAAATCCGTATGAGCAAGATGATTTTACCGAAGGGGTATAAATCAGAGCTGAATCTGTATGATACCCAGATTGCTATTAAGACCGTAAAAGATTTTTTCCAGACGCTGCTTGCCGAAAGACTTCATCTTTTACGTGTATCCGCACCTTTATTTGTTGACCCCTCTTCCGGTCTGAACGACAACTTAAACGGTGTAGAGCGGCCTGTTACATTTGATATATCCGGTCAGGACGGCCGAGAAGCTGAAATTGTACACTCTCTTGCAAAATGGAAACGTTACGCACTGAAAAAATACGGCTTCCATGTAGGAGAAGGTCTTTATACCGATATGAGCGCCATCCGCCGTGACGAAGAAGTAGACAATATCCATTCCATTTATGTAGACCAGTGGGACTGGGAAAAAATTATCGAAAAGGAAGACCGTACCCTGGATACCCTGAAGGATACCGTCCGCAGTGTATACAAGGTTCTCCGCAAGACCGAGAAATACATGTCCATTCATTATGACTATATAGAAGAAATTCTTCCTCATGATATTTTCTTTATCACCACAAAGGAACTGGAAGAAATGTTCCCGGACAACACTCCGAAGGAAAGAGAATACTACATCACCAAAGCAAAGGGTGCTGTCTGCATCATGCAGATCGGTGACCTTTTGGAGTCAGGTGAGCGTCACGACGGACGTGCGCCGGACTATGATGACTGGTCCTTAAATGCGGACATCGTGGTTTATTATCCGGTGCTTGATATTGCTCTGGAGCTTTCCTCCATGGGTATCCGCGTTGACAAGGATGCGCTTCTCTCCCAGCTTGAAAAAGCGAACTGCTTAGACCGGGCTGAGCTTCCTTTCCAGAGAGCCATTATTAACGAAGAACTGCCTTACACCATCGGTGGCGGTATCGGTCAGTCCCGTATCTGTATGTTCTTCTTAAGAAAAGCTCACATCGGCGAAGTACAGTGCTCTTTATGGCCGGATGACATGATGGCAGAAGCGGAAAAGGCAAATCTGCAGTTACTGTAATTTTATGAACCTTAAGCCTGCATAGTGCAGGGTTCTTAAAAACGAAAAATAAAAAACAGAAAAAGGACATGCGGCACAATTTCCCGCATGTCCTTTTTCTGTTTTTTTGTGTTCAGGCACTTCTTCAATGGTCTTTTGCAACAATGTACTCTATGCCTTCACCGGATGCCAGAATATCCAGCAGCCTGAATACCGGTCCGGTAGGGTGTGTTCTGCCACATTCCCATGCTTCTACGGTCTTTTTTGACACTCCCATATAGGAAGCAAATACACTCTGTGTCATTCCGGCTTTCATTCGTATTTCTCTGATCTCCTTATTGCTGTATTCATTGACCGGTAAAATCATATATGTTTTTGTCTTTGCTTTGCCGGTTCCCTTTTCATATGAAATTGCTTCCTCAAGTCCTTCTCTTAAATCATCAAACAGTGAACTCATAGAAATCATCTCCTATTCTTTGCGGCTTCTTCCTTTAAAGCTTTAACCAATTTCTTCAGCACATTCTTTTCCTCATCGGAAAGATTTTCCTGTTCCTTTTTCTCAAAGGCAGTAATCAGATATATCACTTCGTATTTGGCAAAATCTGTATAGCACACGCGAATACTTCCGCTCTTTCCTCTGTCCTTTAACGGAAAGCGTACCTTACGAATTCCACCGGTACCTTCCATCACCGGTCCGGACTCCGGGTCCTTCAGCAACATTACCTGCAACATCCTCAATTCTTCTTCCCCTAAACCGATTTCTCTCCATCTTCTGGAAAATAATGGTACTTCAATAAAGGTTCTTGTCATTCCCCTATTACCTTTCACCTGTGTATATTTTTATAGTATACCCTATTTTATAGGGTGTCAATCTTTTATATTTCCTATCAAAATCTCCTTTAATTCGTCCACACTGTGTGCCAGAAAGTCCGGTTTTTCAGCAAGCAGCTCTTCTTCGGAACCGTACCCGTATGTGACGCCCACACTGATAACTCCTTCCGCCTTCGCCCCTATGATGTCAAACTTCCGGTCACCCACCATATAGGTACATTTTCTTTTTGCTGCATCAAGCAAAGCAGTTCCTTCTGTTTTTTCTGCCTTCTCCGCATCCTTTTCATACAGCCTCTTTAGCGCCTCTGCCACCACTTCTTTTTTGTCCGTGCGTCTGCCGTCCAGTTCGCTGCCCACTACGGCATCAAAATAGCTGTCGATGGAAAAATGGGTAAGAATTCTTTTCACAAAGACCTCCGGCTTACTGGACGCAACGGAGAGAAGCATTCCTTCTTTTTTTAAGGAAGAAAGCAGCTCCGGGATACCCTCGTAAACTTCATTTTCAAAAATGCCCACATCCTTAAAACGCTCCCGGTATTTTTCCACCGCCTGCTCTGCCTTTTCGTCCGAGAAGCCGTAAAATTCCATAAAACTCTGCTTTAAGGGCGGTCCGATAAACGGCGTCAGCTTCTGCAGATCCGGCTCCTCTATGCCTGCTGCCGCAAGCGCATACTGTACACAGGTAGTGATGCCCACCATGGGGTCAGTCAAAGTTCCGTCCAGATCAAACAATACATATTTTTTCATATTCCGTTCCTTTCTGCCTTACTTTTATAAATAATCATTGACAAATTTCTGCAAAACCCTTATAGTTTTCTTCGTAAAACAGAAACATTGCTAGGGGCGCATTTCGCTGAGATTGTATCTTCAGATACTAACCCTCACTACTTGAACCGGATAATACCGGCGTAAGGAAGCAACGAGACATCTTTTCCGATGCTCATTACTTTGTGTCCCTCTTTGTCAACCAAGGAGGTTTTTTTATGTCTAAAAACAAAACAAAAATTCTTGTGGAAGGCGCTGTTATGGTGGCACTGGCTACCGTATTAAGCTACGTTCGTGTTTACCGTCTTCCCTGGGGCGGCTCCATTACCCTGCTGTCCATGCTTCCCATCGTGCTTTTCTCTATCAGAAGAGGATTGGGAGCAGGTCTTACCGTATCCTTCGTATTCTCTTTAGTGCAGTTTACCCAGGGTATCGTTGACGGTATCTTCGGCTGGGGGCTTACGCCCGGCATGCTCATTGCCTGCATTCTGCTTGACTATATCGTGGCATTCACGGTGCTCGGTCTTGCAGGAATTTTCCGCAAAAGGGGCCTTGCAGGCTGGATAGGCGGTATTTCACTTGCTATTGTTCTCCGCTTTGCATGCCATTTTCTGTCCGGTGTAATCATATGGAAGAGCTTCGGCGAACTGTGGAACGGTTTCTCCACGGACAACACCTTCCTTTACAGCTTTTTGTATAACGGAAGCTACATGCTCCCCGAATTAATCTTCACCCTGATCGGCGCTATCGCCCTCTTAAAGGTACCGCAGACCAAGCGATATCTGATTACCACCGAAGACTAATCCGGTGCGATGCGCACCCTTTTTAAGGGTCAGGACAACTTAAAACAGGCAAAAGTCATTCCCTATAGTTGCACTTCACAGCCTAAATAAAAGGAATAGAGGATACGCTCCTTCATCCTCTTTCCCGTTAGGTTGTGGAGTGCTTTTTCATAGTAATCTATCTGTGTCTGATACCGTTTAACCAATTCTTCGCCGTTTTCCACCACATCCGTTTTATAGTCTAAAAGTACAATACCGTCCTCTTCCTCAAAATACGCATCCACTATACCCTGAATAAGAACCGTTTCGCCTTCCTTTGTTTCCACACCGTACACAAATGGCTGCTCTCTGAAAAGCTTTCCCCTTTCCTGGGCTTTCCGCATTCTGACCGCTAAAGGCGACTGTAAAAAGTGCAGGATTTTGTCCACTCTTATGGCTTCTTCGTATTCGGCGGACAATCTTCCTTCCTGCAGGAAATCCTGCATAACCGCCTTCACATCCTGCCAGCCCGCATAATTTCTGGTAAAATCCACCAGTTCCATAAGCCGGTGCATGGCGCTTCCTCTTGTGGTTCCGGAGATTTTTTCTTTTTCCCGCATGAAGCCCGGCACGTAGGGAACCACTTCCTTTTCCGGGAAAAGCTCTGCGGTTTCTTCCTTTTCCTCCAAGGCTGCCATTTTCAGTTCGGAAACCGTTGTCTTGGTATACAGATTTTGTAGATTCTCATAAGGATAAACAAACGAAAACCGCTCCGTCAGTTTTTGCAGAGCCTCCGCATCCGCTGTCCTGTCCGTAAGCAGTCTGCGTTTCCGGCTCTCCCTGTCCACTTCCTCTTTGATGGCACAAAGCCCTAAATCCTCCATGGTCACTACCTTTATGTTGGAAAATACCGGTATCAAAAACTGTAAAAAGCTGGTTGCCGATGTCAGCTCCGCGTAGGACAGCAGTCTGCCGTCACCTTTTCCGGCTGTTTCTGCCCGGCTGTCTTCCTCAGGCTGCACCTTTTCTTCCGTCTTTTCCGTGCAGGCGGTCAAAATCAGCTTCTCCCTGGCACGAGTCATGGCAACGTACAGCACACGCAGCTCCTCCGCCAAATTATCTAATTTCATTTTGGTTGCCAGAATATTTTTCCGCAAGGTCTTATTTTTGACACGGCTCTCCGTGTTCACATAATCCACGCCCAGCCCCAAGTCCATATCCATAATGATGGGGCTCGCCGCATCCTGCATGTTGAATTTTTTGGACAGACCTGCCACTATCGCCACCGGGAATTCCAGACCCTTGCTCTTATGAATACTCATAATCCGTACTACGTCCGCATTTTCATCCAACGTGACCGCTTCTCCGTAGTCCACGTCGTATTTCTCCAGCTGTTCCACATAACGAATAAAGTGGAACAGGCCGTAATAGCTGTTCTTTTCATAAGCCGCCGCTTTAGTAAGCAGCATTTCCGCATTGGCAAGCCGCTTCTCCCCGGCGGGCAGCGCCGATACATAGGCGAGGTAATCGTGCTCCTCAAAAAGAGTCTGCAAAAGCTCCAGAATAGCCATATAAGTCGCATATTCCCGGTATCTGTCGATTTTTGCAAGAAATCCTGCATATTTTTCTTCCGCATGACGCCGTAAATTTTCGTACAGTGGCTCGTCCTTTTCCTCCACGCTGCGAAGAACCGCCACCTCTTCCTCCGTAAAGCCTCCAAACACGGATTTCATTACGCCGTACAGGGGAATATCCTGCAGCGGGTTGTCCAATACCTTTAAGAATAACAGCACATCCTGAATTTCTTTGGATGCAAAATAGCCCGTTTTTCCTTCAATATAGGCAGGAATGCCCTGGGATGCCAACGTGTCCTTGAAGGGTTCGTCCCAGCCGCTGTTGGTACGGAGCAGAACGACAATATCCTTGTAACGGACAGGCCGCAGCGCTCCGGTTTCTTTATCCGTTACCTGAAAACCGGCAAGCAGCTCTTTGATTTTAGCTGCAATGAGAAGCGCCTCCGTCTGTCTGGCATCCAGTTCCGCTTCTTTTTCCGGCTTTTCTATCAGGAGCAGCTCACTCTCACAGCCGGGATTTTCCGGATATACGGCTCCGGCATAAAGTGCCGCTTCCTCATCGTATACAATGCCGCCCAGCTCTTTTTGCATGATTTTAGAAAAAACATCGTTTACCGTATCAATGACTTCGTTCCGGCTGCGGAAGTTTTTGTGCAAATCGATTTTCCGGTTTTCCCCGTCCGTCAGGGAATAGGTGTCGTATTTCTCTAAGAAAAGCTCCGGTCTTGCCAGTCGGAATTTGTAAATGCTCTGCTTCACATCGCCTACCATAAAGCGGTTCTTTTTGCCGTCTTCCTCTCTTGTCACCGCCTTTAGGAGATATTCCTGCACTAAATTGGAGTCCTGGTATTCGTCAATCAGCACCTCTTCAAAATAGTCCCGGTACTCCAGCGCCGTTTTGGTGGGCACCATATTGCCCTCTTCGTCCTCTTCCACCAGTATCTGCAGGGCATAATGCTCCATATCCGAGAAATCCAGCAGCTTTTTGTCCGTCTTTTTGACTTTCAGCCTCTCCATGAATTCCAGGCTTAAGTCCACCAGCGACTCCACCGCCTCCGCTGCCGTTTTTGCCTGACGGAATACGGTTTCGAAGGGCAGGTTAAAATAGGATGTCTGCATTTTTTTGACCATGTTTTTTATCTTGTCATGCAGGTTCTTTACCTGCTCTCTTTTTTCCGCGGAAACGGAGTCGTCTTTTTTTCCCGGAAATTTTCCCGGCATGAAAGCCGGAAGCAGTTCGGAAAGACGCACTAAGTTTTCGGCACGGGCTATCTTTTCGATTGCCTCCCTCTCCTGTTCCAGCACCTCGCCGTACATGTAGGGGCCGTCCGGTTCCTCACAGATGCTCTCCGCCCGTTTCAGTTCCTCTGCGACACCGGCAAGCAGCTTCTGTAAATGTCCGAACAGAAACACCCCGGCATCCGATGCGGCAATATCCTCCACCGTTTCGTATACATAATCTTTTTTCCGTTCCCGAAGCCATTTTTCGGGGAAAGGATAGCTTAACGCATACCTGCAGAGCTGCAGAATGTGCGACTCCAGCACACTTTCCCTGCCGCTCGGGCAAAAATATTCGATGGTATGGAAAAACCGTTCTTCCCCAGCGGCAAAATGCTCTTCCAGCATTTCTTTCATCACGTCCTGGGACAGCAGCTCCACTTCCCCTTCATCCGCAATCCGGAAGGCAGGATCCAGACCGATGTCCTCAAAATTGTTGCGCAGCACAAACAGACAGAAGCTGTCAATCGTGGTAATCTGGGCGTTGTGAATAATCGCCGCCTGCCTCTGCAGATGCTCGTTTCCGCCGTCCTCATTGAGCCTCTTTAAGATTGCCTGGCTGATACGCTCCCGCATCTCGGCCGCCGCCGCCTTGGTAAAGGTCACCACCAGCAGTCTGTCGATATCCACCGGATTTTCTTCCCGGCATACCATTTTCACAATACGCTCCGAAAGTACCGCCGTCTTGCCGCTTCCGGCTGCTGCCGACACCAATATGTTGCAGTCATGCAAATCGATTGCCTGCTGCTGTTCCGGTGTAAATTTTACTGCCATTCTTTCTCCCTGCCTTTTTCTGTATCATTTCCATATGCCATACGGCATATTATGTCGCATATGGCACATTATGTTACATGCGGCATAGTGCGCCGTATACGACATATTACACTGCTGCGTAACTTAGCGCAGCTTATTCCTGCTCCTCGTCCAGTTCCTTCCGGATATGCTCCATGGCGGTATCCTTGTCCATGTCCGGCAGCACCCGGTAGGAATAGCCGTCCATGCCGGTATCAAAGCCGCACACGCCCTTGTAGGGGCAGTAGGTACAGGCGCTTTCCTTGTCCTTTTTGTAAGGGTTGCAGGACACTTTTCCTTCTAAGATTTCCCTGCCCAGCTTTTTGACTTTGCCGGTTACAAACCGGGAAATCTCTTCCATTTCCGCCTCATCCATCACATCCGAGCGGGAAGACAGCGTTCCGTCTTTCTTAAATTCCACCGGAATGACATCGGACTTTCCGCTTTTTTCGTCAATGAGTCTGTCAATAACCGCCTCGTCCCTATTGATGACGCCGTTTGCCCTGAGATTTTCCCGGATTTTCCGGTTGATTTCCTCTTCCGTGAGCTCCGTCTCCGTTTCCAGACAGTCGTCCGCCACATGGTAGTAAAGCATGGCGGCGGGTACCACTTCTTTTCCGGGGTGCTTCTTTTTTTCCTGCTCCACGGCGGCATTCATGTATAACACAAGCTGAAGCTGCAGACCATAGTAAAGCGCCGCAATGTCAAACTTTTTGTTGCCGGATTTGTAATCCACGATTTTAACAAAGATTTTTCCTTCCGACTCCACGGTGTCCACACGGTCAATCCTGCCGAGCAGCTTCATTTTTTCCTCTTCGGAAAGGGAAATGTTCACGCTGTCCAGATCCGATACCGCCGAGAAAGACATTTCATAGCTCTCCGGCTTAAAAGAGCCTTTCCGCAGCTGATACTGCAGCGTGTCCACCGTCCGCAGAAGAATACGTTCCATACGCTCCACGGCATAGGCATTGCGCGCCGTAGCATACAGAATGGTGTCGCCGTACTCCGCCGCGCACAGGCTCATGACCTCTTTTACGGTTTTTTCCGCAAATTCCTTCGGGAAGTCAAACCAGGTATAATTGCTGCCCTCCAGCGCATGGGAAAATCCCTCCAGCACACTGTGGAACACATTTCCCATATCCACTGCTTCAAAGCCGAATTCCTGCCTCTCCTGCAGCTTCAATCCATATTGCAGGAAATGCCTGTATGCACATGCCGCATAGGTTTCCACCCGGCTGACGCTGTTCATCAGGATACTGCCGTACAAAGCCTTTGCCACCGCACGGGAAAGCCCGTCCTCCCGGTAATGGTAAAAGGCGGCGTCCATAAGCTTTTTCACCACCGACGCATAGTCCGCATTCTGCCGGTAAGCCTCGAAAAGGGTATCCGTCTGTTCTGCCAGACTCTTTTGTCCCCCGCCTTCTCCTTCGGCAAAAATACCGTCCTCCACCGTAAGGTCGCCCCTCTCCGCATAGTCCCGCAGGGACTGCGCCAGATAAGGAAGCCCTTCTCTCGGGGAATAAATCTGCTCATACACAGGCGCCAGCTCCGGCAGCTTCACCTTCAGTGCGGGGAACAAATCCTTCACCACATCCACCAGATAGGACGGGCGCAGGGTCTTTCCTTCCCCGTTTAATTTACAATAGGAAAGATACAGCCTTTCGGACGGCTTTGTCATATTTAAGTACAGATAAAGCCGCTGGATATACATCTGCTGCCTGGGCGTGGGCGCCAGTTCGATTTCCGACTCCCGTAAAAATTCCCGGTCAATATCGGAAATAATGCCGCCGCTGCCGTTATTGCCCGGAATATTTCCGTCGTTGATGCCTACGAAAAACAACACCTTTACCTCTTTTAAGCGGGTTCGTTCCATGTCGCCGACCAGCACCCTGTCCACGTTCTGGGGAATACTGCCCACTTCAATTTCGCCGAAGCCTGCCTCTAAAATTTCCCTGAATTCGGGCAGGGTCATGCTCTCGCCCTCCAAAAGCTCCATCATCTGCTCCAAAAGCTGCATGGTAAGCCGGTAAACCTGCGCATACTCCCGCTCCCGGACCGCATCCTTCTGCCGGGCAAATTTCTCTTCGTAAGCAGCCGTTTTTTCCGCCGCTTTGTTCTTTACAAGAAAGTCGTACAATGCCTTCACATAGTCTTCCGTTTTGTCGGAATGCAGCATAAGAAGGGGCGAAAGCTCTTCCACCAGTCTTTCCCGGAGTGCGTCCGTTTCCCATAAAAGGTCCACATTTTCCTTCATTTTTGCGGTTTTATGGGTAAACTGCCTCGTCCACGCACGTTTTCCCCGGATGCCCGTCCGGATACAGTAATTCTCTAATTTATCCACTTCTTCCCGGGTAAAATCCGCCAGTCCGCTCCGAAGAT
>OGMB01000017.1_pt1 | contig 97149 bp, 88 predicted proteins | sample 1573001 | NCBI WGS metagenome assembly OGMB01 (sample SAMEA2581921, study PRJEB24529) | metagenome | biome: Human gut stool | place: China | collected 2011
ACATGATTTCGGGCATGTCAAGAGCAGACGTCAAAAACGTCCTTCTCATCATGCATACAGATTCTGTTATTCTGGGAGTCGTCCCTCATACATAATGCTGAGTTCGCCGTAGACCTGTCCCCAGTTCCGAATGCTCATAGTCCATTTTTTAGTAGCTTCGAAAGTTGCCAGATACAGGGCTTTCAGAAGCGCTGTATCACTTGGAAATACGCTTCTCTGACGGTTGAGCTTACGGTAGGTAGGATTCAGACTTTCGATAGCATTTGTCGTGTAAATAACCTTTCTGACATCCGGTGAGAATTTGAAAATCGGCGTTATTGCATCCCAGTTATCATACCAGCGTTTCATAGAATTCGGGTATTTTGCGGTCCATTTTTCAGTAACACGATCCAGAGCCAGTCTAGCTTTCTCTTCATCGGAAGCATGGTAAATCGTTTTTAGGTCGGAAGCGAACGCTTTTCTGTCCTTATCCGGAACATATTTTAGCGTGTTTCTTACCTAATGTACAATACATCTCTGATACTCTGTTTTAGGGAATGCAGCGGCAATTGCCTCTTTAATACCACTAAGACCGTCGGCGCAGATAATCAGTATATCCTTTACACCACGATTCTTCAGCTCATTTAGAACAGACAGCCAGTACTTTGAACTTTCATTATCACCGACAGTGATTGAAAGAACCTCTTTTTTTCCTTCTGTGTTGATGCCAAGAATGACGTAGGCAGCCAGCTTTCTGATCACTCCATTATCGCGTACGGAATAATGGATGGCATCTATATAGAGGATCGGATATACCTCATCCAGCGGTCGATTTTGCCAGTCTTCGATCTGAGGCAGGATTTTATCTGTAACGTCTGAAATAAAGCCTTCTGATGTTTCTTTACAATCTGTGGCTCAAATGTCGATTTACGGTCCTGTGGAACATCGATATCCATGCTGCCATAGCTGCTGTTTACACACTTTGATTTACATCCATTGCGGTAATCATCGCTATCAGATCATTCGGATTTTTGGTACCCAAGATGATCATCCATTTCTGCATGATTGAGCGAGAAAGTCCGGGCAGAAAACCGTTCGGACTTTTCTCATATATTCCAAAATGACGGTAGAACTGTTCACAAGTTTCATGGTATAATTTGAATGCAAATTGAGCAACAAATCTGGGAAAACATAATCATCAATGTGTAAAATGTGATAGTCATGAGGAAAAAACGAGAATTACCGAAAGGGTGTGGGAGACATTGCGCGGGAAGAGGACCAAACAACCAGTAGCCTTGACTGTATTATTTGTTCTAATGCTTATTGGTGTATGTTTTTTTGTGAAAGCCAATCAAGCAAAGGAATTTGAGAAAAACGATTATGGGGTGTTTTTAAATGCGGATGCCTCATCTTTGGAACGATTTAAAATGTATGAAACGATTGTAATTGATGCACAGTATTTTACGAAAAGGGATATTGAATTGCTCCATCAAAATGGAACAGTCGTATATACATATCTAAATATTGGGTCGATTGAAAACTTCAGGGAGTACTATACAACCTATGCGGAACTGGCAATCGGTGAGTATGAGCACTGGGAGGAAGAAGAATGGGTAGATGTAGCAAACCCAGACTGGCAGAAGTTTATAGGACAGCTTTCTCAGGAACTATATGAAAAAGGTGTTGACGGATTCTTTATAGATAATTGTGATGTATATTATTACGATCCGCACGAGAGTATTTTTGAAGGCATTACAGCGATTCTACAAAACATAATGACGTTTGGAAAAGCGGTCATCATCAACGGTGGAGATACTTATGTGGCGGAATATAGGGAACGCTATGGGGCGATTGATCAGATTATGACAGGTGTAAATCAGGAATCAGTATGGAGCAATATTGATTTTGATAGCGGAACTTTTCGTGAACAAACGAGCGAGACGAGAGATTATTTCTGCAAATATTTGGAAACGTGCAAGGCGGATGGGGTGGAAGTGTATCTGTTGGAATATACAACTAATCAAAAACTGATTCAAAAAATAAAAGAATACTGCAAGGAGCAAGATTTCCATTTTTATATTTCCAGTTCCCTTGAACTTAGATAATGAGTGTTGAGAAATACGAAAAAGATGAGTAAATTAAAAAAGTTCGACCTATGAATACTAGCAGAGAAGGTGAAATTTAGTTAGGCGGCTGCGCCCAACTCTATCATCGAAGGGGACGCCAAAGTGAGAACGCTGCTGTTGCTGAAGAAAAAATGTAAAGAAAAATAGTGACTGGGTATGCGGTTGCTTTTTCTGGAACGGGATATTGATAAGGCACTGCGTAGGAAGGCACTGGAAGAAGAGAAGAATCTGACAGAGACAGTCAATGACATTTTATGGAAAGGATTGAAAGATTATTTAAAACAAACAGGCACGAACGAAAGGGCGCACTTCTATACTCTACTATCGGGAGTATGTGCGTCCTGCGGAGCTTCACTCCCGGTCGGCAGAAGAAAACTGCCCGACCGTGAATGTTTCGTCACTTCGTTCCGTCAAGGTGGCTACACCCCCTTGCGCCGCTAAAGCGGCTATCCCCTGTGGACTTGCCGTCCGCAAACAGCATAAAATGCTGTTCGCCGCCAGCAAGTTTGAAAAAGAAACATAATGCTTTGGAGGTACTTATTTGAATGAAAAAGTTGATAGCATTATTTCTATCACTGGTCTTTGTATTGCTGTTATAAATAATTATTTTATAACGGAGGTTCGGTTACATGGAAAACAGCATTGTAAATGTATATGGTTACATAAGGGTGTCAACAGAGGGACAGGTCAAACAGGGATATTCCCTAGCGGAGCAACGTGCAGAAATTGAAAAGTATTGCAGTTCCAAGGGATATAATTTGAACGTAGATGGTAAATGTATCTTATGGTTTGAGACAGATTGTGACAGCGCTTCTACAGAATTGGAAGATTGTGATATATATGCGTTTGTTCTGTATCCTACTGAAGGACTTGTGCTAAACGGATATGAATTTATGGATATACAGATGCGTAACGTGGTAAATTATTTTGGTAATCCGAATAGCATATCAGTGGGAAAAGAAGTTTCAGCACATAGTTGAAAAGTACAACAAAATCTACAAGGTGGAATTACCAAAGATTACACCCCATATATGCAGGCACACCTATTGTACGAATATGGCAAAGTCGGGAATAGCAGTAAAAACATTACAATATCTTATGGGACACGCAGACATAGCAACCACCCTAAACGTGTACACACATCTCAAATTAGAAGATGCCAAGGACGAACTGGAGCAGATGAAAGTAAGGGAGCAGTAAAAAAAGAAGATGGCATTGGTGGATATGGAGAATGCCAAGAGAGAATTGAAAAGAGTGAGTGCGGTATAAAACTGGGAGAAAAATAGGGCTGCTGTACGAGTGGTAAAATTTACAGCCATTTGTACAGCTTTTACCTACCAAGATAAGAAATAATATGCTAAGATATATCGAGATAGGGTTCTAAGGAAAATGGCTAGAACCATTGTAAATACAAGGAAAATCGAGGTTATACCAAGCTATGCAAGAAAAAATAAAAGTGCTCATGGTCTGCCACGGCAAGTCAGTTGGATGACAATGCATAGCTTCGCACAGTTGGGCAGAGTACGGCATAATAAGGCAGATGGAAAGGGTGATACTACCGTTCCTACTACTAAGGGACGGGAATGGATGCTATGTTGAAAGGGAGTGAATTATGCGAACGATACTACTAAGTTTTGATGAAAAGTGGTATCCGGTATTAAAGAGTGGAGAGAAGATATTTGAACATAGAAGAAAGTTTTGTAATGAAGAGGTTCGTGTTTTTTTGTATTTAGGTAAAACTAGGCAACAGATTGTTGCAGAGATAGGATTGGGTAAAAGAGAATTATTGGAGGATTGGTTACAGCAGTATCAAGAGGAAAAAGAAGTAGCTGATCGAATAAGTGATTTTATGCGAAGAAACAAATTTGCTATGAAAGTTCTCTGGTTCAAAGAAATTGAACCTATCAATATTATAGAAGTCCAAGAGTTATTTCCAGAACTGAAGATACCTATATCTTTTCATTTTCTTGATAAGAAGCCGGATGTTTTAAAGTGGCTTGATGATAATAAGCATTACACTGGATATCAAATTGAAAACGATTTTAGTAATGTTGGAAGAGATAGTATCTGTGTTTTATAAATTATGAATGCGCTGAGTAGATTATTACTCGGCGTTTTTTTGTTATGCAGTGTTGCTCATAGTCCGTTGCCTTAAAGTCATATTAAATATAGAATATTATCATTGGAGGAACTGTGCGATGATTCAAAAAGAATTGGGATTAGCATTAAAACAACTACGAGAAGAAAAAGGAATAAGCCAAGAAAAATTTGCATTGTCTATTGGCATGGATAGAACTTATTATGCTTCAGTTGAAGCGGGCAAAAGAAATGTTTCACTTCAAAACATCAAGAAGATAGCAGCTGGATTTGATATGCCTATTTCGGCTCTTTTTGTCGTTGTTGAAAAAGAGAAGGAGGTGTGATAGTTGCCAACACTTAATGAGGTTTCCAATGTGGAATTGGATGAAGATGAAAAAAAGCTTAGGGATGGCATTTTCAATTTAGAAACAATTCGATTTGGAAAAATTCCTGAGATAATGATAAAGAAAAAATACGGATATTCATTTTCAAACGGAACGACAGAATATGACTTAATAAGCGACTCAGGAGAGAAAATAGAAGTTAAATTCTCATGTGTGCGTGAAAAAGAAGCTGATATAACAGAGGAAAATGTATTGTCAATTTGTTTGGACAATTCGGAGTTTCGTACTGATCGGAAAGTTAATTCTAGCGAGTATCAATCAGCGGTGTTTGACTGCAACATCCAACAGGTCAAACCGGATTTATTCAATTATTTGTATTATGGTTTATTTTTTGAAGATCGAGTAGCTGTTTTTAAGATGTCTTCTGACGATATGCTCGAATTTTATACTGCAAAGCATTTTTCTTCAGCGGGAAAGAGATTAGAAAAGGTAGATGAAAAACTGCAAGAGGTTATAGAACGTATACAGAATTCGCCTGACGGCAAAGCAACTGAGAATTATATTCGAAAAAGACTGGAAGAAAAAATTCCAGAATTATTGACTGAGATATGTGAAACTCTGAAAAAAATCAAAAACAGTGATAGTAAAACATATTCATTAGCAAAGCGAATAATTGAGGAAGAGCAACTGTTAAAACACATTTCAAAAACAGTGAAATATATCAGTGATGATTCAAAGACAGTGTCAAAGAGAATTAGGAAGTGTGAACAGCTAGTAAATTCTTTGGATGAGATTCTTGTACTAGATTCAATCCCTGATTCGTCGACCAAACAACATTTAAAGAGTGACGGAGAAGGTCAGTTTCACATTAAAAATACCAATCTTGAATGGCATCTGAATAGTCAATTTTTTCATGAATGGATTACATATAAGGAACTATTTGAATTATTAGAAAACGACAGATAAAAGGAGAATGATTATGGATTACATGGTAGGAGATCAATTGATTGAAGAATTTAGAGATGGTATTTTTGCATTAAGAACCAGAAGATTTGGTACTGTTGCAGAAATAATGGTCAAAAGATTATATGATTTAGATGAATCTGGCTCATTGGCTTTTGATAAAAGAGACCGACATTCAAAGGAGAGAATTGAAGTTAAATTCTCAACTGTAATGAAGGAAAACGATGATAAGATTCGTGATGATAATGTTATTGACCAGTGTAAAAAGGCTAATTTAGCTAATAGAGCTATGAAATCAACAGAAACAAATAAGTATAGTTTTGATTGCAATATCCAGCAGGTTAAGAGAAAAGAATTTGATTTGTTGTATTATGGCCTATTTTTTGCCGATAAAGTTGAAATATATAAGATGACTAGTGATGAGGTACTTGATTGTCCGGGGTATTCGGATAAGCAGCATAGAGGTAATGAAGGAGAGGGACAGTTCCATCTGAATGAAAGTAATATTGAATTCCATAGAAAGAATTTTCTTGAAAGAGTACTTACTTATGCAGAATTATATAAGTTGTTAGATTAAAAAATGGAGCCAATGATAGAAGAAGCTGTCATTGGCTCTTTGAATATTATGCTAAAAATTTATTATCGCCATCTACGGCATTTTTAATGATATCCTGCTCGGATTGAGTAAGGTTAAATACTTCAAAAATATGTTGGTCGAGTTCATCATATGTTTTTTGGGCTTCATCTAAAGGTAAGGAACTAATAAGTCTCTCTGTGATTCCTAGGATGACGTCCTGCTTTTCTTTCTCAATAATAGGAATTGGTATGTTTTCTATATGAGAACGCAATACTTTTACGGAGTTGAACTCCATTTTATAGATAAACTGTGCAATTCTTGAGTTTAGTATGGCAAGAACATACTTCGTCTTTGCGCCTTGTAGCTTAGGTATGACAATGTTACAACTGTTTAGGGAAAGTGTTTGTTTATCGTCATAAGCAAAGACAAGCTGACTACTAATAAATCTATACAGTAGTTTTTCTGGTGAACGATACATTTCTGTTGGTGCAATTTGTTGAAAACTTTCCGGTTTGAAAATAATGTAGTTTTCTGTTGGATTGATATGGTACTTACAAATATTAGCACCTTTTAGTACCATTTCATTTTCATCTGTTTTTTGAGAAGAAATGTATTCTTTGTTATTGCCTGTTACGATTCCTAGTGCAAAATCAGCATTGCCTGCAAGATATTTTGCAGTTGGGTTATTATGTATTTTTTCTAGAATGTTATATTCCTCATCTGATGTTAGAAAACTGAAGTTTTCTGAAGAAACGTTTCTTTCTGTCATTATTGAAGTCAATTTGTCAGAGGAACATATTTGCATACCTACTGTGGAAAGCTGAGTGCCCGTATGAACTAATTGCAGTATTATGCAGGGACATTGAACTCCGTCAAAAGCATTGCCTAGGAATTCAAGGTATTTTATGGAGTTCTCCTTCATGATAATACTTCTGATATCGGTATGTGATTTTACATTCATAACAGCTTCTGGTAATACATATGAAAGCTGACCATTGCCAGAAAGCATTTGCAAAGCACTTTCAATAAACACATCATATGATTCAATATTCTTGCCAGAAGTGGCTTTATATTTTTTCTTAAGAACGGCCTTCTCATCTTCTGTGAATTCATACCCCCAAGGTGGATTACCGATTATATAACGAAATTCCGTTCCTTGATAGTCAGTCAAAAAGTCCATTTCTGTAATATGTTCTAAAATTATTTTTGTAGATAAATCATCATATTTTAAAGCCATATTTAGTCTTGTTATTTTGACGCTGATTGAGTCAATATCATTTCCGTACACTTTGTCGAAAGGTACATTGTTAGGTAGTTGAAGCAAGAAGTTTCCTGTTCCGCAACATGGATCAAGTACTTTATCTTCGTTTGTAATATCCAACTTTGAAATAAGTTTTTTTACCACCTTGGTAGGTGTGTAGTATGAACCAGTGGCTTTTCTGTTTCCTATATTTTTACAAGAAATATATATTAAGCCAAGGACATCTTCGTTTTGTTCATAGATGTAATCTAAGCCAAAGAGAAGAGGATTGGAATTACAAAATGATATGGCATCCTCACGTGACTCGATTAGTGCGTCAATCAATTCGGCATATGTTTCAAGTGATATTTCATCCTGTAGATATTTTACGAGTAACGACTTTTCGGTCTTAAAAGGATAATCATACTTTTGTGAAAGCAGGTGTAGAGCACAATCTGCAACAAAATACTGAATCGTTTCTAAAGAAAAATCAATGGATGTTTCTTCTGCCATGCCTAATAACTTTTGCAGAGCATCAATGCTTTTACATTGGTCTGAAACGTATGAGTTATAAAGAGAATTGCCGGAAACATATTTCTTGTTTCGTCTACTCTTTAATGCGCTATTTTTTCCTGACTGTATTTCAGCTTTTAGCGTTTCTACATATGTTTTTGAAAAATAAGGTGTTTTTTTTTCGGTGTACTCAGGAATAAGTTTTCCTAATTTAATCCAGTTTCTCCCTGTTGCTGTAGATATAGATAGGGAATCGCATAATTCCTTTAATGAAATGCATTCTGAATCATCAGGAATGTCAGAAAGTCTTTCGTCAGTTGGCTTTTGAGCGTCTGCGGGGATTAGCCATACTCCGCTTACCATACTGCATCCGTCAATACGATTGGTCTCACACAATTTTTGGACTCTTCTTTCTGATAATCCAAATAGCGATGCAGCATCCTTTACAGATATATAATCCATTTGTACCTCCTAAATATCGAGTTATAATAGTTATTATATACGCACAAACGAATAAAAGCAATATTAATGATATGTAATTGCTCAGGGGGAGTAGTAATCCTTACAATAAAAAATCTTTAGACCGATGCCCCCCTTTGTGCGAATTTTCGCAGAATTAAACAGGGGGGATGTAGAACTGGCACAGACAAAAGAGGAGATAGAGGTACTTACAAATGGAACAGAACTGCTTGGTATATACCAGGAAAACGATATCGAGACATGGAGGGATTTTTTATATTATCTGGCACAGGCACTCGGATGCTTTTCTACCATAGACCGTGATGGAAAGCTGAGACTTATCCCATATGGCATTACTGATAACAAGACAGTAGACAGCAGACACAGATTTTCAAGTACATTTTCAGATTTTGTGACAAGGTACACGGCAGTCAGTTCAACAAACAAAAGGACAGACATCGCAGAGTATTATTCGATAAAGCCGGATGATGGTTTGACAATGAATCTGGGGGTAAATCCATTACTGCAGTTTGGGTTGGAAGAAAAGCGTAAGAGGATCATAAATAATATCCTGTCTGCAATTACCGTAGTAAATTATGTGCCGTTTGATTCGGACACCATTGGTGACCCAGTTCTTGATCTGGGAGATATCATCAAATTTACAGGCGGTCACGCTGATGAAACAAAAAGGTCTGCCATGCCTGCTATATCGAGGACAGATTCGGAGGTGCAGAATAATGAATGAATTAGCCAATGAAGCAAATAAGAAGGAACTAATAGTACCTGTGTGTGAAAAATACACTCTTACAATCAAAGAGGCAGCAGCATATTTCAATATTGGAATAAAAAAGATGCGTAGATTGGCAGAAGAAAATACAGGAAGATTTTCTGTTTTTTGTGGAAATAAATTTCTGATTATCCGTCCGAAGTTTGAAAAATTTATTGATGATTCTTCAGAAATATAATCTGCTGAAAGTAGTTATTTATCTACCAAAAGTAGTTGATAAATAAGTGATTTAGAGTGATATATGTTATACCTCAAAAGAGGAATTTTAGCTGAGAAAGGGGCAAAGAATAATTGAAATCAAAAGTTGGTGACAAGGACACCATGACTGTTCAGGAGGCCGTTACCTATTATAAACTGAGCCGTAGAAAATTTTATGAATTATTGCATCAAGAAGGATTGGAATTTATAGCCTTTTATTATAATGGCAGGAGGCTGATTCTGAAAAAAGAGTTTGAAAGATATCTGAATGGACACCCAGAAATACGAAGGAGGGAACGAGGATGGCAGGAAAATCAGGATTGCGAAGAGATTCAAAACACAGAGTACTCCGAAGAGGCGAATCAATAAGAGCAAATGGAAAGTATCAGTTTAAGTATCATATAGGTGGAAAACCACATTTTGTTTATAGTTGGAGATTAGAACCTACGGATCCACTCCCAGTTGGTAAAAAGCCATGTCTTTCTCTGAGAGAATTGGAAAAACAGATAGGCTACGACCTTGATAATCGATTGGATCCGTTGGGAAAGAATATTACTGTAAATGAATTGGTGGAGAGATATCTTAAGACTAAGGTGGGAATGCGACCAAACACATTAGCCAATTACAATTTTGTGAGAAACATTCTTAAAAATGAGCCTTTTGGAAGTCAAAAGATATCAAAAATAAAGACATCTGATGCAAAATTGTTTCTGATAAAGATGCAGCAGGAAGATGGGAGAGGGCATAGCACGATAAAGACAGTGCGAGGAGTTCTTCGTCCGGCATTTCAGATGGCTGTGGATGATGACGTCCTTATGAAAAATCCCTTCCAATTTGAATTAGCTGGAGTGGTAGTCAATGATGCTGTCACAAGGGAAGCAATTTCAAAAGACCAAATGCGAAAATTCTTGAAATTCATACATGATGATGTGGTTTATTGTAAATATTATGAAGTGATTTACATCCTTTTCCACACTGGTATGAGAATTTCGGAATTTTGTGGACTTACGATGAGGGATATTGATTTAGAGAAAAGAACCATCAATATTAATCATCAGCTGCAAAGAACTTCCAAAAGAGAGTATGTAATTGAGCCAACAAAAACAAATGCCGGAACAAGGGTTATTCCAATGACAAATGAAGTGACAGAGATGTTTCGAGCAATTATTGAGGATAGACCAGATTATAGGGTTGAAAAAGTGGTAGATGGTTACACGGGATTCCTTTTTCTGGACAAGGATGGAATGCCACTTGTAGCCATGCATTGGGAACACAGATTCAATCATATGGTCAGCAGGTATAATGAAATTTATAAGGTTCAGATGCCAAATATTACTCCTCATGTTTGCAGACATACATATTGTTCCAATATGGCAAAGTCCGGCATGAATCCTAAAACACTGCAGTATTTGATGGGACATTCGGATATAGCTGTGACGCTCAATGTGTATACCCATGTAGGACTTGAAGATGCAGAAAAGGAACTTCAGAAGATGCAGGGATTGGAAAATGCCAGAAAAGAGATGGGAATTTCAGATACGGATGATAAGCCTTTGAAACAGAATATGTTTAAGGTGGTTTGATAATATAATAAGGAAGAGATTTTGAGGACACTCAGGCTTATAGCTTGGGTGCCTTTTTGACTGGTAAAAATATGCCTTGGCTGATATAATATAACTTGAGGATTTTATAACCATTTTTGAACGATAAAGTATGAGAAATAATACTATGAGTTGTTATTGGCATTTGAGTGAGTCCTAGGTACCTTTGGATTTTAGAATATACAACGATGTGTTTGTTGATAGTAAAATTGCCGATAAAATTAGTATAGGCTTACATTATTTTATCTGCGAGATGAAATTGAAATTTAACAAATGTGAGGATGAACAAAATGTCATATGGTAAATCAATAGAATTATTTCTTGTAAATGGAAGTGCAGATAGTTTGATAACAGCGGAGTTATCAAACTGGAATGGCAAGGCAATAAAGATACCTAGGATTGAGGTAGCTTCATGTAACAGAGAAGATATTACACAAGCAGGTGTTGAAGCAGATGGAATACGCACTTCTGAGGGCTTTGTTGTGCTACAAGGTAGTCGCATTGCTGTGGAAGATGATGATACAATTCCAACAGTACTTAAAGAGCAGAGACGAAAGGTAAGTATTGTTGAGGGCGTTCTTCAAGAAGATGTTTTGTTTTCCAGTCCATCATATGCTGCTATGTTTGTGATTGGCAAGAGCGCAAATGGTTTGACAAGCTGGAAGGATGAAGATGGACATTCTCTTAAGGAAATAGAGAACAGCGAGACAAGAGAAGAAAATAAGTAAAAAACACATTAGGAAGGTTGATGAAATGGCAAAAATTGAGACTCTTACAGCGTATAAATGTAAATTTAGTTATCTTCAGAGAAATAATCCTTTACTTGAAAAACAGAGGGAAGCTATAAAAGAGGGAAAAGATCCGGAATATTCTTTTTCCGATTTTATTGATGTTTATCAAACATATACGAAAAATTTGGCAATTGGTGAGAATACAGATAGAGCAATTATTTTAGATGAAGATAAAATATCAGAAAAAGAAAAAAAGGGGTTAAAAATGTGGCATCTTGTTCCTAGTGCTGGAAAGCAAGGAAAACCTGTCACAGTAGTAAAAAGAAAATCTGGGAAAAAGTATGATTTTGGTTCTGATTCTGCAGCACTATATGAGCATCATGTTTTTATTTATGAGAGCCAAGATGGTCTATATGCTATTTTTCATAGACAAAATGGTTCTGGATGTAAGAGCGTGTTTTTAGAAACTGCTAATAAAGCTATCAAATCGGAAGGTTTGAAACTGGAAATGGAATTGATTGTTCCAATGGCAGATGGGCTCAAGGATGCAACAGCAACAAAAATCACATTACAGTTTGTTAAGCATGATAAATCTTCTGATGTTGCGGACAATATAAAAGGATCAAAAAAGAAAAATATTATCCGAGATTTGGGACTAAATCTTGAGGCTAGTGAAAACAAAAAAATATTAGGTGTATTTAAGAATATGCAAGCAGGTAAAATAGATCAGGCGGAGGCGTTTGCTCAAATTAAAGCGGAGTTAAGGGATTCCGATGATTATAATGATGCGGAGATTAAACTTCGACTTGGAAATCGTTATAAAAAGGTAAAGTGGAATGAGTTTGAAAGTATTATGGGAGCTCATGATATATCAAATGCCCTTCATGAGGCCTGTAGGTTTTCACATGATTTTGTAGGAGAACTTACAAAATTGGCTGACGACTATTATAAGGATATAATAGAATCTGGGGAGGTGTAGTATGCCAAGTAAGATTATATTAATTGTGATGGCTATGGTAATTGTGTGTATGATGCTCTTTGGAAATAAGAAAGTAAGGATATTGTCAGTATTAATAAAACAATTACAAGTTTTCAAAAACGCAAAGACAGATAAGATATCGGTTTGGGATATTGTTTGTTTTATATTTTTCCCGATTGTTTTATCAGTCATTATTACGTTTGGATTCGGAAGTATAATTGACGATACACTAGCAGGGGTTTTGACAACAGTATTTGCATTTGTATTCACTGTATTATTTGGTTTTGCAGCTATTTTGGTTGGAAAACTTGATTGTGATAATGAAATTGAAAAACAGGTAGTCGGTGAAACATTTGTTTCTATTATGACATCAAATATTCTTTCCTTGATTGCATCTATTCTTTCGATAGCAATTATTATTACGGGTGACGAGAAAGCAAAACTAATTTTAACTATATGTGTATATAGTTTTTCGTTCATGATAATTATGCTGTTATTAATGATATCAAAGAGAACATTCATAATTTATTGTGAGAACAAGAAATGATAAAAATAAGGTGTGTTGATTTCAGCACACCCTTTTGTTAAATAATGCACACCCATATCCGTAGTCTGAACCCCCTTAACTGACTACGATTTGACTACTACACAAGGCATTGAATTGCTCCGTTTTGCATTATTTTGCAAAAAATATAGTTATTATAAAGAAAAATATGATGTCCAGGAAAGTCGATAAATCCTTGCAAAACTCGGCAACACAGGGCATTTTAGAACAGGAGAAATTTATGATTAAAATTTTATTCATCTGCCACGGCAACATCTGCCGCTCCCCCATGGCGGAATTTGTTTTCAAAGATATGGTAGAAAAACGTGGTCTTGCCGACCGGTTTGAAATCGCTTCGGCGGCTACCAGTACGGAAGAGATATGGAACGGTGTCGGTAATCCGGTGTACCCGCCGGCGAGGGAAGAACTGGCGAAGCACGGGATTTCCTGCGATGGGAAACGGGCGGTGCAGCTAAAAAAGTCCGATTATGATGCGTATGATTATCTGATTGGCATGGATTATATGAATATAAAAAACATAGAGCGGATGACGGGGCATCAGGGCGGCAAAATAAAACTGCTGCTTTCCTTTGCGGGAGAGGACAGGCCCATATCGGACCCCTGGTATACGGGGGACTTCCGAAAGACCTACGAAGATGTGGTAAAGGGATGTGAAGCGCTGCTTCGGTGCATAGATGGGAAAACGTTATGACACAAAAACAGTCGTACTTCATAGAAGGCTTGCAGGGAGCGGGCAAAAGTACGCTGGTAAACCGCCTGGCAGAAAATTATCCGGAGAAAAAGGTCTGTCGGGAGGGAGATTATACGCCGGTGGATTTGGCGTGGTGTGCTTATGTGGATGAAACGACCTATCAGGGCATTCTTGCAAGATTTCCGTCATTATCGGAGGAAATGGCAAAGTACGCCGTGCCGGAGGACGAAATCTTTGAATGTGCCATGTTTCAGAATATTCTGGAAAACATGATGCTGTATCTGCAGATGCAGGACGATGAAATCTTGGCTTTTTATAGAAAAGTGCATGAAATCCTGCAAAATAAGCCATATAAAATTCTTTATCTGGACGTAGAAGATATCGAGGGAAGCCTCGAAGTGATAAAAAAGAAAGAGCTGATGAAAATGGTGTGGAGTCCTGAAGGCGAAGGCTTATGACATAGAGACCATACCATAACAAAGAAGGAGTACTCATGGAACTTCGATTTCTGGATTTTTTACAGACCATACATACGCCGCTGCTTGATAAAATATTGGCATTTATCACCAGTCTCGGCAATGCCGGTATTATCTGGATTGTGCTGGCGGTTGTTTTGCTGATACTGCCGAAGACAAGAAAGACGGGGATAATCGTAGCGGCCGCGCTTCTAATGGACCTTATTTTATGCAACCTCATTCTGAAAAATCTGGTGGCAAGGGTGAGACCGTATGACGTCAATACGGCTATTGCCATTCTCATAAAAAAGCCCCTTGATTTTTCTTTTCCGTCGGGGCATACGGCTGCGTCCTTTGCGGCTATGACGGCTTTGTTCCTGGCAAAAATGAAAAAGGCATGGATTGCCGCACTTGTTCTGGCAGTACTGATTGCTTTTTCACGGTTGTATTTTTACGTGCATTATCCGACGGATGTACTGGGTGGAGCTGTAGTGGGCATTCTGTCGGGAATTATAGGGTACGCAATCGTTGAAAAAATAGACAAACGCCGGAAAGTGGCAAGGTAAAATTTCACAAAATGTAAGGTATTCAAACTACAAAAAACAGGGTATACGTTATCCTGTTTTTTCCTTATAATAAAATGAAATAGAACTAAGTTACCAATAAATTATCACACAGGAGGCAGGTATGGTCAGGCAGGAAGGAAACAGGCTGGTTATCGAAGAAGGACTCACACGGGTTTACATAGAATGCTGGGGAGAAAGTTCCCTGCGCGTCCGCATGACGGCGGAGCCGGAGATGGACAAAAATGACTGGGCGCTTTGCGAAAGGGTGGAAGAAGTGACGCCGATGATTACGTTCACGGAAGTGGATGTGACGGACCCCTGGTACAAGGGAGATGAGTGGAAAAAATATCACCAGACCGGTACGGTGGCAACGTTTACCAACGGAAAAATTACGGCGGAAGTAAGTCCCGAGGGCTGGATTCGTTTCTTAAATCAGAGAGGCGAGGTGCTGACGGAGGAATACTGGCGCAACCGCAACCGTATTAACCGCTACTGTGTGCCCCTTCGTGTGGATGCGAGAGAGTTAAAGCCGGTCATGGGCTCCTGCGATTATGAGCTGACGGCGCGTTTTGAAGCGTATGATGATGAAAAAATTTTCGGCATGGGGCAGTATCAGGAAAAGCATCTGGATAAAAAAGGCGCCACTCTGGAGCTTGCCCAGCGGAATTCCCAGGCAAGCGTGCCTTTTTATGTTTCCAGCAGAGGCTATGGCTTCCTCTGGAACAACCCGGCAATCGGCACGGCAACCTTCGGTACCAACAAGACGGAATGGTATGCGAAGAGAACCAAGAAATTAGATTATTTCATTACGGCAGGCGATACCCCGGCGGAAATTGAGCTGCATTACAGTGCGGCAGCGGGCAGAACGCCCATGATGCCGGAATTCGGTCTGGGCTACTGGCAGTGCAAATTAAGATACCGTACCCAGGAGGAAATCCTTGCGGTTGCAAGAGAGCATAAAAGACGCGGACTCCCCATGGATGCCATTGTGGTGGATTTTTTCCACTGGACCATGCAGGGAGATTTCAAATTTGAAAAAAGAGACTGGCCCGACCCGGATGCCATGGTAAAAGAACTGAAGGATATGGGCATTGAAACGGTTGTTTCGGTCTGGCCCACGGTGGATGAGCGCAGCGAAAACTTCTGGGAGATGAATGGAAAAGGGTATCTCGTGCATTCCGACAGGGGAAACGGCCTCCACATGACCTGGATGGGAAACACGGTATTTTACGATGCCACACATCCCGGCGCCAGAAAATTTGTCTGGGAAAAATGCAAGGAAAATTATTATAAGAAGGGCATCCGTATTTTCTGGCTGGATGAAGCGGAGCCGGAATACGGACCTTACGATTTTGACAATACCCGTTATTACATCGGACCGGCGCTGCTGTGCAGCAATATTTATCCTGCCATGTATGCCAAGGGCTTTTATGACGGGCTGAAAGAGTCCGGGGAAAAAGAAATCATGTCCCTGGTGCGTTGTGCCTGGGCGGGCAGCCAGAAATACGGAGTGCTGACCTGGTCCGGCGATATTTATTCTTCGTTCCGTGCCATGCGGGAGCAGTTACAGGCAGGCTTAAACATGGGCATGGCGGGTATCCCCTGGTGGACCAGCGACATCGGCGGCTTTGTCGGCGGCAACATTGAAGATGAAGATTTCCGGGAACTTCTGGTCAGATGGTTTGCATGGGGCGCCTTCTGCCCGGTATTCCGTATGCACGGAGAGCGTTCCCCCTGGTACGAGAGGGAGCAGGAGTTTATTGACAATGTGCGTCAGCTTACCTCCGGTCAGGACAACGAGGTCTGGAGCTTCGGCGAGGACAACTATGAAATCTTAAAGAAGTATTTATTTGTCCGGGAAAATATGCGTCCCTACATCCGGGAATGCATGCGGGCAGCCAGTGAAACCGGAGCGCCGGTGATGCGCCCGCTGTTCTTTGACTTCCCGGAGGATAAAAAATGCTGGGAAACCGAAGACGTTTACATGTTCGGCCCGGATGTGCTGGTGGCTCCCGTTATGGAGCTTGGCGCAAGGGAAAGAACCCTTTACTTACCTAAGGGCGCGGAATGGAAAGACGCCGTAAGCGGAAACCTGTACGAAGGCGGCCGGACGGTTATCGTAGATGCACCGTTGTCCGTTATCCCGGTCTTTGTCCGGGACGGAAAAGACATCAAGATATTTTAGAGTAGTAAACGACGGCTGTGCCCCTGCCCTTTACAAAGTAGCAAATTTACGGCTGTGCCATCCTGCCATTTCCTAAGCAGACTTTTAATCACCGTCAGTACTTAGTTGCCGTATTTTGGCAACTTATGTACTGCTACGGTGATTACTAAGCGCAAGCGGGTCTGCGAGGAAACGGCAGGAGGCACAGCACCCCGGCATACTAAGCGCAAGCGGGTCTGCGAGGAAATGCAGGAAGCACAGCTTCATCCCAACAACATAGAAAGAAGGAACCAAAATGACAGATTACCAGAAAACCATGGAAGAAATCGTAGAAAACGGCATTGCCCAGGGACATATCATCGGCGCCAATGTGCTGATGATAAAAGATGACAAAGAAGTATATTTTAAGAGCCACGGCTATGCAGATAAGGAGAACGGTGTGCCCATGAAAAGGGATGCCATTTTCCGGCTGTACTCCATGACAAAGCCGGTTACGGCAGCAGCCACCATGATACTGGCGGAACGGGGAAAAATCGACCTCTGGGACCCGGTATCCAAGTATATTCCCGAATTTGCGGACTGCAAGGTCATGGAGGAGGACGGCAGACTGGTGCCGCCCAGGCGCCCGGTGAAAATCTGGGATTTACTTACCATGACATCCGGTCTTACCTACCCGGATATGGGCTGCGAGCCCGGCAGACAGATGGATGCGCTGTTTAAGGAATTAAAAGAGAAGCTGGCGCAGGGCATTCACACCGATACGCTGGAGTATTGCCGGCGGATTGCCAAGGTGCCTCTTTGCTTCCATCCCGGCGAAAAATGGAGATATGGTTTGTCAGCGGACATTTTAGGTGGTATCATAGAGGTGGTTTCCGGGGATACCTTTGGAAACTTTTTACAGAAGGAAATTTTTGAACCGCTTGGGATGAAGGATACCGGCTTTGTAGTACCAAAGGAGAAGAGAGATCGTTTTGCAGCCTGCTATCAGTGGAGCAGCGAGGAGGGCAGACTCATTCCCTATACGGACAATCATCTGGGACTGGAAGGCTACGGCGAAGATGTGGTATACGAATCCGGCGGAGCGGGTCTTGTGTCCACTGTGGACGATTACGCAAAATTTGCTCGGATGATGATGCACTACGGCACCGTGGACGGTGTGCGGATTTTAGGCCGCAAAACCGTAGAGCTGATGACAAGCTCCCATCTGACCGCCGAACAGGCGAAAGATTTTAACTGGGACAGCCTGTGGGGATATGATTACGGCTTTTTGACGAGAGTCCTTAGAAATCCCGGTGAAGCGGGCTGTAATGCCAGCGTGGGCGAATACGGCTGGGACGGCTGGACAGGCAATTACATTACCATGGACCCCAGTGAGAATATGGCACTTCTTTACTTTATCCAGAAAACGGATGCAGGCACCACGGAAGAAGTGCGGAAGCTGCGAATGACGGTTTACGCATCTTTGTAAGAGTCCTTCTGAAGGAAAGGATATCACATGAACATTTTGACAGCGGACAATATCACAAAGGCATACGGAGAAAGAAGGCTTCTGGACGGAGCCTCCTTCTTTTTGCAGGAAGGGGAAAAAGTCGGTATCATCGGCATCAACGGTACCGGCAAAAGCACATTGCTTAAAATTCTGGCAGGTCTGGAAGAACCGGATGAGGGAAAGGTAATCCGGGCACAGGGTATGGTGGTCCGTTTTCTGCCCCAGCATCCGGTTTTTCGGCCGGAGGATACCCTGATAGAGGCACTGCTTCGGGAAAACGGGAAATTTGACGGAGAGTCCGGTACGTTGCTTACGGATGACGGCAAAAGTATGGCACTGCAGTCCGGTCAGGATGTGGCAGACAGAGAAGTGAGAAACCTGATCACCGATGCCCAGAATATGATGACAAGGCTCGGCATCACGGATTTTAACGAAACCTGCGGTCATTTGTCCGGCGGGCAGAAGAAAAGGCTGGCACTGATCAGTGTACTGCTGACACCTTCCGATGTGCTGATCTTGGATGAGCCTACCAACCATCTGGACGGGGATATGGCCGAATGGCTGGAAGAGGTATTGAAAAAAAGAAAGAATGCCGTGATCATGGTTACCCATGACCGCTATTTTCTCGACAGTGTGGCAGGACGGATTATAGAGATTGACAGAGGGAAGATTTATTCCCATGAAACCAATTATTCCGGTTATCTGGAAGAAAAAATAAGCCGGGAGGAAATGGCGGAAGCGGCAGAAAGAAAACGCCAGTCCATTCTCCGGACGGAGCTTGCCTGGGTACAGCGGGGAGCAAGAGCCCGTTCCACCAAGCAGAAAGCCAGACTGGAGCGCTACGAAGAGTTAAAGAACCGCAAAACAGAGTCCGTTACCGGCAATGTGGAGTTAAGTTCCGTTGCCAACCGCATGGGACGGACGACCATTGAGTTAAACCATATTTCCAAGAGCTATCCGGGCAAGGAACTGATACGGGATTTCTCTTATATTTTCCTAAAGAATGACAGAGTGGGATTTGTGGGAAAAAACGGCTGCGGCAAAACCACCCTGATGAAAATGATAACCGGAACCGTGCAGCCGGATGCGGGCGATATCGAAATCGGCCAGACCATTAAAATCGGCTATTATGCACAGGAATGTGACATGCCGGACAACAAACGGGTCATTGATTATATCCGGGATGTGGCGGAGATCATTGATACTACGGAGGGAAAGATTACCGCGGCAAGGATGCTGGAAAAGTTTTTGTTTGCCGGCGAGGAACAGTACGGCCTTGTGGGGAAGCTTTCCGGCGGGGAAAAAAGAAGGCTGGCTTTGTGCCGGGTACTGATGGAAGCACCGAATGTCCTTATTTTAGACGAGCCCACCAACGATGTGGATATTGCCACTCTTACCATTCTGGAAAGTTACCTGGATACTTTTCAGGGGATCGTCGTTGCCGTGTCCCATGACCGTTATTTCCTGGACCGCACCATGAAGCGGATTTTTGCGTTTGAAGGAAATGGTAGCATCCGGCAGTATGAGGGAAATTATTCCGATTATCTGTTGCGCAAGAGTGTGGAAGCCGAGCTTTCCCAGGAAGCTTTTGGGGGTGGAAAGAGCGGCAAAACGACAGGCAAAGAGAGCATGGAGAAGGATAGCAGTACGGAGGCAGAGTCTGCCGGGGAGAAAAAGAACACCTGGGATCCCGGAAAACGGAAATTAAAGTTTTCCTACAAGGAACAGAAGGAATACGAAACCATCGAGCAGGATATTGCGGATCTGGAACAACAGATTGCCGGGCTGGAAGACAGCATTTCTGTCTATGCCTCCGACTTTGTGAAGCTGCAGGAGATTAACCGGAAAATAGAAGAGCAGAAAGCCGCACTGGATGAAAAAATGGAACGCTGGATGTATCTGGAGGAGCTGGCGGCAAAGATTGCCGAACAATAAGCGGAAGATTTTTGAGGAAATTTTTAGAAGAGTTTGGGTTGTAGTTTTTCATAAAACAAGATATAATAAGGACAAGAAGTTTCGGAAGACTTTAACAATAATATACAGATTACAGAAAGGCATAGTGATTACGATGGAAATACTTTTATTGGGCGGCGGCCTTTTAATTGTGATTTTTGCGGTAGTGGTATCCGTGGTTTCATCCGTGGTAAGTGCTATTGCAGCAGACCAGGACGATGCAGAAGACTAAATAAGTCTTCTGCATTTTTCTTTCAGAAAAGATGGGAGGAAGAAACTTCTTGCCGGGACAGGAACTTCCTCTTCCGTATCAGTTCTGCCACAGTGGAGGAGGATGCTTCCACTTTTACCAGACTGCCGGGCATTCACAGAGAAATTCTTCTGCTGAACGGACAGCCGGGTGTGGTAAAGCTCATAAGCGACGAAGAACATCCGGAAAGAGCATCAGGATCTGACCCATATGATCGAAGAGGAACAGGAAAACTTAAACCGGCTGCCGGAAATTGTTTCCGGGGAAGCTTACCGGAAAATGGTAAAAGCCATGGCGGAGAAGAAAAAAATAGTGCTTCTTTCCGCAAGGATTTCCGCCACTCTGCTGCCTCAGATCCATTACATGCTTTCCAAAATAAGGGACAATGTACAGATGGTTCTGCCGGGAAGCCCCGAATGGAACAATCTGGTATTGGAAAATCCGGAAGATGTTTTTGTTTTCACGATTATGCTTCCCCGGTATCCCAATGTGCTGATCACGGAGATTACGGCTTTGTACGAGGCGGGATTTGAGATAGGGCTTATGACCAACAGCATGTTGTGCCCGGTCATTCCCTGTTCGGCGTGACACATTGAAGTACCGGTTTCCTCCACTTCCATTTTCGACAGCTACGGAACCGCAACGGTACTTTTGAATTTTCTGGTACGGGACATTGCCGGACAGAAGGAAAAGCTGGAGGAACGGCTTGACAGGCTGGAAACCTACGAGAAAGAAAACGATACCTATTATCGGATATAAAAAAGAGATGCGTAGACAACAGAAACGGATCTGCAGGCAAGAAAATGGCTGACGGATTACGCAGAAAAGCTGGGAGCCAGGGGCCGTACGGACGCCATTGCCAATATCCATGCCGTACTTCCCGGTACGGAGCACTTAAAAAAATTAGTCACCGGTTCCCACCACGATGCGGTGCCGAACGGCGGAAAGTTTGACGGAGCCATGGGCGTTTTGCTGGGAATCGAGGTCATGCAGTGCATTCTGGAAAACGGCATCTGGTTAAGACATCCATACGAAGTACTGATGTTTACGGCGGAAGAACCCAATCCCTTTTCCATCTCCACCATGGGAAGCCGCAGCATTACCGGAAAAATACCGGAGGAAATGCTCCTTTCCGCAACGGACTGCTATAGCGGCATGCCGCTGCCGGAGGCAATAAAAAGGGCGGGCGGTGATTTATTCCGACTGAAAGAGGACAGGATGACGGATAAGGAAATGAGCGCTTTTATCGAGTGCCATATTGAACAGAGCCGCAACCTGGACGATGCCGGACTTTCCGTGGCAACGGTCGGCAAGCTGGATGTGAAACCCAATTCTGCCAACATCATACCGGATTCGGTCAGCTTTATTATGGAAATCCGGACATCCTGTGAAGAAGAAAAGCAGGCATTTTTACAGAAGGTAACAGAAGAATTTGCAGGCATAGAAAAAGAAAGGGACGTTTCCCTTACACGGATTATAAATGGGGCGACATCACCAACTACAATATGGTTTTGGACCGCAGCAAATTCGGCATCGACGGCTGCGTGGAAATCCTGAAGGCGGCTTACGACGTCCTGTAGACAGCAGGTTCCGGGCGGGTACTCTTTACAGAAATGGAAGAATGCGGAAGGTTAAGTTCGCGGGCAGACATGCCGATAAATCTTTTACCGAAACAGTACGGTAAGGAGGACGGCCCATGATAACCATCAGTCTTTGTATGATAGTGAAAAATGAAGAAAAAGTCCTGAAGAGATGCTTAGACAGCGTCAGGGATCTGGTGGACGAAATGATTATCGTGGATACCGGCTCCACGGACAGGACGAAGGAAATCGCAGCCTCCTATCCCGGTGCGAAGATTTACGATTTTACCTGGGTGGACGATTTCGCAAAAGCGAGAAACTTCGCTTTTTCCAAGGCAACCTGTGACTATATTTATTCGGCGGATGCGGATGAGGAAATCAACGAGGAAAACCGGAAAAAATTCATGCGCTTAAAGCAGGTGCTTCTGCCGGAAATCGAAATTGTGCAGATGAAATACGTCAACCAGCTTTCTTACAGCACGGTTTACAATTACGACGAAGAGTACCGCCCCAAGCTGTTCAAGAGGGTGAGAGGCTTTATCTGGGAAGGCGCCATTCACGAAACCGTGGCAACGAGTCCCATTGTGTACGACAGCGACATCAGCATCCAGCACAAACCGGAGGGCTTACATACCGGCAGGGATTTTGCCGCATTTGAAAGACTGATAAAAAGAGGCGAGCCGCTCTCTAAGAGGCTTAAAAATATGTACGCCAAGGAGCTGTTTATTGCAGGCGGAAAAGAAGATTTCCGGCAGGCGGCGGATTATTTTGAACAGATTGCGGACACGGCGGAGGACGAAGAGGAGCTGAAGGAAGCGTTGGCGGTAGTGGTTGCTGCCAAACGGCAGAGAAAAGACACCGACAATTTCTTTAAGTATGCCTTAAAGTCCGTGATACTGGGCGGCTGCTCCGAGGTATGCTTTGAAATCGGCGAATATTATTTTTCTAAGGGCGATTATGAAGAAGCGGTGCTCTGGTATTACAATGCCCGCTACGAAACGGAAGCCATTCTCTGCCTTAAGAAAAAGGAAAGAGAACCGCTGGAAAAATTAGTGGAGTGCTGCGAGAAGTTAAACCGTCCGGAGGATGCTTATACCTACCGGAAAGAATTAGAACAGTTATAGGGGCTGTTACAGAAAAAGAAAGACCCCTGATTTGGTAAATATAACAGAAAAAATGCCACCCAATCTTGTGAAAATAAACCAATAGGCAGAAACACAAAAAGGTGGTAAGATAACCACATTACCTGTTGAAATTGAAGAAGCGAGACAGAGGGCCCGGAAAGGCTCTCTTAAACGTATATTCATTTCAGGAGGTTTTTTTATGCACAAATTTAAGAGTTATATCTGGGAATGGCTGATCGGCTTCAGCCTGATTGTTTTGTATCTGTTAAGCTCCGCAAGGGTGGTAAGCGCGGCGGAAAATCCGTCCTTTACCCATACACATGCGGCAAAATGCACGCAGAAATCTACGGAAACCTGTACGGTGCACCACACATGCAGTTATCACGAAGAGCACCAGACAAGGTTCTGCAATACCTGCGGCAAGGGAACCGACCACAAGCTGACTGCGCACACCTATACCTGCTCCAAGCAGAATGACACCTGGCAGCCGGACGGTGTCTGTACCTGTACGGTCTGCGGCACTTCCGTGGGCTGGGTCAATCCGCCCGGAAAAAAGCACGAATATACCGTGGACAGGAGAGTCTGCGGCATGGAAGAGGGAGAGGCAACCGCGACCTTAAGTGTCAGTGCCGACAGCACTGCATGGACCAATAAAGCGGTGGGACTGACGGCATCTGTGGCGGTACTTAAGGACGATATATCCAGTCAGGGGATTACACTAAGCTGGCAGGACGGCAAAATGAGTGCCACTCAGAACGGTACCTACACAGTGACCGCCACCAACGGGCAGGGACAGAGCATCAGTGCGTCCGTTGCGGTAAACTGCATTGATACCACGGCGCCGGTGATTTCTTCGGTGACCGGGGACACCGGCAGCATGAGCAAAACCGCCATTTCCGTTACGGTAGCAGCTTCTGACGCGGAAAGCGGTCTGGCGGAGGCTCCTTTTTCCGCGGACGGCGGCAGCAGCTTTGGCACAGTCAATACGTTTACGGTAACGGAAGGAAATCCCGTCACCTTTGTGGTAAAGGATAAAGCCGGAAATACGACGCAGAAAACCATTAAGCGGGGGGACTTTCCCTATCCTGCCGAAAAGCCTTCGGAGGGCGGCAACAAACCCGGCGGTGAGAGCGGCGGAACGGGAGGAAGCGGCAACGGAGGAAACAGCGGAACCGGAGGCAATAACGGGGGAAACAGCGGAACCGGAGGCAGCAATACGGGAGGAAACAGCGGCAACGGAGAAAACAGTGGAAACGACAGCAACAGTACCGGAGGAAACAACGATACCGGCAGTAACGGAACGGGCAACGGCGGATCAGGCGGTGCAGGCGGGAAAGGCAGCAGTACCGGAGCAGGCGGTAAACAGAATGGCGGCAATGCCGGTAAAAATTCCGATAAAAACAGAACTTCCGGAAAGGATACCGCAGGAAACAGCGGAAACAATGCGGATGCCGGAACCGGCGCGGAGGGAAGCAAGAAAGAAAATGCGGCAGGAAAGAGCGGAACGGACAGCAAAATGCTTCTCATTGCCAGATTAGAAAAGGAACGGCTGTTGGCCCAGAAGGATATGATGGACGACGACAGGCTGGCAGGCGGCTATGCGGATGCCGGAACCGGCATGGAGGAAAGCACGGATGAAGAAATGCCTTCCCTTAAAAGCAATGCGGGCGGTCTTGCCGGAATGGTAAGCTGGATAGGAGCAAATCCGCTTCCGGCAGCAGGGGGCATGCTGCTTCTGGCAGCTCTTCTTATCGGAGGGTATCTGTTCTGGTATTTCGGCGTGGATGTGTACTGCTACGACGGCGGCGAGGAGTATAAGCGTCTGGGACTTTTGTTCGTGAAGAAGAAGCAGGGCTCCTATGAATTACAGTTTCCCGACGGCATTACGGAGGATGAAGGGAAGGAACGGTTCCGTCTGGTCTTTAAGGGCAGACTGATAAAGCAGGCGAGACACCGCAAGCTTACCATTCATTACGGCGGACGAAAGATATTGCAGTCCATGGAAGAATGTGTAGACTTTGTACTTTAGTCATGTTAAAATCAAAGGCGTTAAAGCTGATAAAAAGAACAGTAATACATAGAGAATAACAGGAAAGAAGGCAGAGTATGAACTGGGAAGAAAATGTCAGAAGGGTAGTCCCCTATGTTCCGGGAGAACAGCCCAAGGACACAAATGTCATTAAACTCAATACAAACGAAAATCCCTACCCGCCCGCACCGGGTGTGGAGAAGCTTAAGCAGGAGTTTTCCTGCGACAGACTGCGGCTCTATCCCGACCCGGAGGCAACGGTGCTGGTGGATGCGATCGCGAAGTGTTATGGTGTAAAGCCCGCGCAGGTTTTTGTGGGCGTCGGCTCCGATGACGTGCTGGCAATGGCGTTCCTGACATTTTTCAATGGGGAAAAGCCGATACTTTTCCCGGATATTACCTACTCGTTCTATGATGTGTGGGCGGATCTTTACCGGATACCCTATAAGACCTGCCCGCTGGATGAAAATTTCCGGATGAACATCAGGGACTATGAGCAGGAAAACGGGGGTATCATTTTCCCCAATCCCAATGCTCCTACCGGTGTGCTGGAAACCGTGGAAAATATTGAAACCATTGTGAAGAACAATCCGGATGTGGTGGTGATTGTGGACGAAGCCTATATCGATTTCGGCGGCACCAGTGTTCTTCCTTTGGTGGAAAAATACGAAAACCTGCTGGTGGTGCAGACCTTTTCCAAATCCCGCTCCATGGCGGGCATGCGTATCGGTTTTGCAATCGGCAGCAAAAAGCTGATTTCCTATATGAATGATGTGAAGTTTTCCTTCAACTCCTACACCATGGACTGGTTTACCCAGATTTTGGGTGCGGAGGCTGTGCGTGACGAAGCCTATTTTAAGAAGTGTACGGATAAAATTGTGGAAGTACGGGAATGGACTAAGGAAGAACTTAAGAAATTACAGTTCACCTTTGAAGACTCCAGGGCAAACTTTATTTTTGCCAAGCATGCAACCTTAAGCGGTGATACCATTTTTAAGGCATTAAAGGAAAGAAAGATTTTTGTAAGGCATTGGAACAAGGAAAGAATTTCCGACTATCTGCGTATTACCATCGGTACGAGAGAGCAGATGCAGGCGCTTATAGATGCCCTGAAAGAAATCACACAGATGTAAAAGGAGAAAAATTATGCAGTTTATCAAGAACATGGCAAAGGGTGCCGTAATCGGTATTGCCAACATTATCCCCGGAGTCAGCGGCGGCACCATGGCGGTTACCATGGGCATTTACGACAAGCTGATTTTCTGTCTGACCCATTTATTCAAAGAATTCAAGAAGAGCGTTAAATTTTTAATTCCCATTCTGCTGGGCGCCGCAGTGGCGCTGGTGGCAGGTTCCTTCGGAATAGAATTTCTGTTTAGAAAGTTTCCGGTTCCCACAAACCTTTTCTTTATCGGTCTGATTCTGGGCGGACTTCCCATGATGACCAAGAAGGTAAAGGGACAGAAAATAAAGGTGGGACATATGATTTCCCTGATTGCCTTTTTTGCCCTGGTTGTGGTTATGGGACTGATGGGCGACAAGGAAGGCAGAGCTGTGGATTTAAGCTTTAATTTCCTTAATGTGATAATCCTTTTTCTGGTGGGCGTAATTGCTTCCGCAACCATGGTTATTCCCGGAGTCAGCGGCTCCATGGTTCTTTTACTGCTTGGTTTTTACAACCCCATTATTGCACAGATCAATGATTTTATCCGTTCCCTTACCTCCGGAGATTTTGCGGGGGTACTGAATGGCTGCGGCATACTGGTGCCTTTCGGTATCGGTGTGGTAATCGGTATTTTTGCCATTGCCAAGTTGATTGAGATTATTTTTGAAAAGTTCCCGCTGTATGCGAACTGGGCGATTATCGGTCTGATTGTGGCTTCCCCGTTTGCCATTATTTTCAACAATCTGGCAAGCTTTTCAGGTGTTACGGTACTGACGGTGGTAAGCAGTGTCATTACCTTTGCGGTTGGTTTCTTTGTAGCATTAAAACTGGGTGAATAAGGAGACGGAAGTGAAAGCATATACGGATTTCGCTTATGTATACGATACCTTCATGGATGAAACACCCTATGAGGAATGGAGCCTGTTTTTACAGGAAAAAATAAAACAGTACGGCATTTCCAGACCGGAGCGTTCCGAGGATGCCATAGAGTCCGAGAAAAATCTGGTTCTGGACCTTGGCTGCGGCACCGGCACCCTGACGGAGCTTTTAGCGGAAGCAGGTTACGACATGATTGGCGTGGACAATTCCTGCGACATGCTTAACATTGCCCGTGAAAAGAGTGAGGAGAAGGGGCTGGAAATTCTGTATCTGCTGCAGGATATGCGGGAGCTGGATTTATACAGTACCATCGGTACAGTGGTCAGTGTCTGCGACTCCTTAAATTACCTGCTTACCACACAGGATTTGGAAAAAACCTTCCGGCTGGTGAAAAATTTCCTCTATCCCGGCGGGATTTTTATCTTTGATTTCAATACGGTTTATAAGTACGCCGAGGTTATCGGGGATGCGACCATTGCCGAAAACAGAGAGGACTGCAGCTTTATCTGGGAAAATTATTACTACCCCGAAGAATGCATCAATGAATATGATGTGACGGTTTTTGTGGAAGAGGAAGAGGACTTGTACCGCAAATTTACGGAAACCCATTACCAGAGAGGATATACCCTTGCGGAAATGGAAGGGCTGGTAACAAAGGCGGGTATGTCCATTATTGAAGCACTGGATGCGGACACGAAGGGTCCCGTCCGTCCGGATAGCGAAAGAATTTATATCATTGCCGGAAAATCGGGAGCCGACACCTCGGTGCAGAACTGAAAACGCAGGCTTTGAAACAGAGCCTATGATGACAGAAAGCAGGAATGAACAATGCATGATTATATGGTAAGAGCCACAGCGGCAGGTGCCCAGATAAGGGCGTTTGCCTGTACCACAAAAGAGCTTGTGGAGGAAGCAAGAAAAGCACACAACACCAGTCCTGTGGTGACGGCAGGGCTTGGCAGACTGTTAAGCGCCGGCTGCATGATGGGCAGCATGTTAAAAGGAGAGGACGATCTGATTACCCTGATTGTGAGGGGAGACGGTCCTTTACAGGGACTGACGGTGACGGCTGACAGCAAAGGCCGCGTCAAGGGCTATCCTCTGGTGCCGGATGTGATATTACCGGCAAATGCCATAGGAAAACTGGATGTGGGCGGCGCCGTGGGCCGCGGTTACCTCAAAGTTATCCGGGATATGGGCTTAAAAGAGCCATATGTAGGACAGACGGAGCTTCAGACCGGAGAAATCGCAGAGGATTTAACGTATTATTTTGCCCTTTCCGAACAGGTGCCTTCTTCTGTAGGATTGGGTGTCCTCATGGAGAAGGACAATACCGTGAAGCAGGCAGGTGGCTTTATTATCCAGCTTATGCCTTTTGCGGAGGAAGAAGTCATTGCCAGACTGGAAGAAAATTTACAGAACATAAAGTCCGTTACCGCCATGCTGGAAGCGGGACACACTCCCGAAGAGATGCTTACGCAGATTTTGGACGGTATGGACGTGGAAATCCTGGACACCATGCCGGTTTCCTTCTACTGCAACTGCAGCAAGGAAAGAGTGCAGAAAGCCTTGATGGGCATGGGACGCAGGGATCTGGAGGATATTATAAAGGACGGAGAGGGCATTGACGTCAACTGCCACTTCTGCAACAAGAATTATCACTTCACCATAGACGAGCTGAAAGCCCTGCTGGACGGACAGGAATAGAATACAGAAGTAGAATATAGGAACAGATTACAGAGAAACAGGTTGATTATTTTCAAAATACTGTGTATACTAAATGTAGAAGTAAATGTTTGCCGCTTGCTGATGGCGCGGGATATAAATAATTCAGTTTGTATATGAAGCCACTTGCTATACAGGTGGGATAAAAATAGTATAGTTTGTAAATGTTCCCCATCAGTGTTTACTGATGGGGAATTTTCATATAAAGGAAAGGCGTTTTATGGAAATACGGCAGGGATATTCATATCATATCAAGGATGAATTTTTTTGCTTGGTTGATGATAAATATCTGATGAGCAATAAGGAACAGGGAAATTATCGTCCTCATTATTATGCGATTCAGGATAAAAAAAATCCGAAATTATATTGGATGATACCGATTAGTTCACAGGCAGAGAAATATAAGGAAATTATTGAGAAGAAAAAGAAACGATACGGTAGATGTAACACGATTGTGATTGGTTTGTTTGCAGGAAAAGAAAATGCTTTTCTGATACAGAATGCATTCCCTGTTATTGAAAAATATTTTGACCATATTCATACAATTCAAGAACAGCCGGTTACTGTACATAAAAAGCTGGATAAATTACTTGTTGAAAATCTGTATAAAGTGCTGGCTATGTGTAATTGTGGAATTAAATTGACTTTTACGGATATTAAAGCAATCAGAACAATTATGGAAGAAGAACTGGCAAGGGGCGGCGACTCAACTTAACAGGTCGCCGCCTGTTTTTCATTACCCGTTACTCGGAAACAACGGCCGCTTTATCCAGGCAGGTCTGTATGGTTTCCAGTAAAATGAGAGTGGTGTATTTGTTCTCGTCCTGATAGCTGACGGAGGAAAGGGGGGTGCCGTCTGTAAGCTGGGTGGAAACGGAAGCCAGTGTGGGTTCCATTAAGGGATACATGGTCGTTACCGCCTCATCTAAGTTGACCAGCCGGACAGAAGAAATGCCGCTTTCATTCACCACCACTTCCATATCTACACTGTAGCCGGAAAGGGGCAGGGTGGAAGCATATACGCCGGGTATGTAGGAATTTTTTGCTGCATCGGGATTTTCATTCAGGGAAAAGTCCTCCACAGAGCTTCCGGGCACAGGGGTTTCCATGCTTTCCGAAGACGGCGTGCCGTTTTTGTTTTTTGGCAGAAACATGATGATTAACAGTATAACAAACAAGATTCCCAGCGCGGCGAAGATGCCGGTATAAATCAGTTCTTTTAAATGGAGTACTACGATTTTTGTTTTAGAATTCATAAGGTGTCCTGCACGTGTTCTTTTTTATTAAGGATATGCGGGAAAACCGTGAATAATGCTATTGACAAGACGGTTTCTGCGTTGCTATTATGAAAAATAATGTGATAAATACGGAGGTTTTGCCATGCAGAAGTACACGAAGGAAGATATTTTTAATCTGGTAGAAGACGAGGATGTGGAATTTATCCGTCTGCAGTTTACGGATTTGTTCGGCAATCTGAAAAATATAGCTATTACCGTAAGCCAGCTGGAGAAAGCGCTGGACAATAAAATTTATTTTAACCCGGCATCCATTGACGGTTATGTAAAGGATGAGGACGATGTATTGTTTTTACATCCCGACCTTTCCACCTTTGTTATTTTCCCCTGGAGACCCCAGCAGGGAAAGGTTGCCCGTATGATCTGCGATGTCTATAGACAGGACGGCACTCCTTATGAGGGCGATTCCCGTTACATCTTAAAGCAGGCAGTGGAAGAGGCAGGCAGAAAGGGCTATACCTTTGATGTCAGAACGGAATGCGAATTTTTCCTGTTCCAGACGGATGAAAACGGACTGCCCACCACCGTTACTTATGAGCAGGCAGGTTATCTGGATTTAGCGCCGATTGATATGGGCGAGAATGCCAGAAGAGATATTATTATGACACTGGAGCAGATGGGCTTTGAAATTGAGTCCTCCCACCATGAGGATGCGCCCGCCCAGCATGAAATTGATTTTATGAACGATGAAGCTGTAGCGGCGGCTGACAATATGAACACCTTTAAGCTGGCAGTCAAGAGTATTGCCAAGTCCCACGGTCTGCATGCCACTTTTATGCCCAAGCCGAAGCAGGGCGTCAGCGGTTCCGGCATGAATATCAAGATGTCCTTAAAGAAGGACGGAAAGAGCATTTTCGAGCCGGTAAACGATAATGGAGAACTGAGTAAGGAAGCCATGTGGTTTATCGGAGGACTGCTTAAGCATGTAAGAAGCATGGCGCCGGTTACCAATCCACTGGTAAATTCCTACAAGCGTCTGGTGCCCGGTTTTGAAGCACCGGTGCAGATTGGTTTCGGCAGCCACAGCAGAAGCGTTATGGTATATCTTCCTCACATTGTAGGAGAAGAAGCCAGACTGGAATTCAGAAGCCCGGATCCTGCAGCCAATCCTTATCTGACCTTAAGCCTCTGCTTACAGGCAGGTCTTAAGGGTATTGAAGAACATACCGAACCGAATATGGATGCCAAGACGGATATGCCGGACAATCTCTGGGAAGCAATCCGCAGCATGGAAGAGGATGCTTTTGTGGAGAATGTGCTTGGCAGCAAGGTAAATAAACGCTACCTGGAATTAAAGAAAGCGGAATGGAACCGTTACCGTGTGCAGGTTTCCGAATGGGAAATCAATGAATATCTGTACCGTTTCTAAAGAGAGCCACCTCATAACAATACTTAAAAGGAAGGTGGTTCTGTGACAAATATTCTTGTGGTTTTTCCGAAACTGGAAGAAGGCAGGAGCATTAAGAACCTCTTGGTACGCAGTGGTTTCAACGTGACCGGTATCTGTACCTCCGGCGCACAGGCGGTGGCGCGTGCGGATGAATGGAACGAAGGAATTATTGTGTGCGGCTATAAGATGACGGATATGCTTTACTCACAGCTGCGGGAGCTTCTGCCGAACGATTTTGAAATGCTCGCCCTGATGCAGGCGCAGCACATTGGTGAAATACGAAAAGATAATATTGTATGCCTGGGAATGCCGCTTAAGGTACAGGAACTGGTGAACACCGTCAACATGATGGTGGACAACATGGAACGACGCCGGAGGAAGCGGAGACTCACTCCCAGGGTACGAAACGACAGGGACGCGGCTATGATTGCCGAAGCAAAGGAGCTTCTCATGAGCCGTAACCACATGACAGAAGAGGAAGCGCACCGTTATATCCAGCGCTCCAGCATGGATACCGGTACCAATATGGTGGAAACGGCGCAGATGGTACTGACCATGATGCGGTAAAAAACAGAAAAGCATTTTTTGCATGTAGAAATGGCACGAAGCTTGCAGTTATGGAAAGGAATGGACATTACTATGAAATTTACAAAAATGCATGGTTGCGGCAATGATTATATCTATGTGGACGGCAGCAAGGAGATTATCCCGGCGGAAAGAAAGCCGGAAATTGTAAAGCGGTTAAGCGACAGACATTTCGGCATCGGCGGAGACGGCGTGATTTTCATCAACCCTTCCGAAGAAGCGGATTTTGAAATGGAAATGTATAATGCGGACGGCAGCCGGGCAGAGATGTGCGGAAACGGTATCCGCTGTGTGGCAAAATATGTGTATGACAAGGGAATGACTGCACAAAAGAAAATCAGCATTATCAGTGCCGGAAAGGTAAAGCATTTATGCCTGACTACCCAGGACGGTAAAGTTATTCTGGTAAAGGTGAACATGGGCGCACCGGAGCTTGTTGCGGAAAACATTCCTGTGGTAAGCGAAACGGAAACCGTGCTGGATGCTCCCATTACCGTACAGGGAAAAGAATACCGCATGACCTGCGTGTCCATGGGCAATCCCCATGCAGTTGTTTTTATGGATAATGTGGCAGACCTTGCCATTGAAAAAATCGGTCCTTATTTTGAAAATCACGAAAGATTTCCGAAGCGGACCAACACGGAGTTTGTAAAGGTAATCGACAGAAACACGGTGGAAATGCGCGTCTGGGAAAGAGGAACCGGTGAAACCCTAGCCTGCGGAACCGGCGCCTGCGCTACGGTAGTGGCCTGTATCTTAAACGGTCTTACCGAAAATCAGGTTACCGTAAAACTGCTCGGCGGGGAACTGGAAATTTTCTGGGACAGGGATGCCAATCTGGTTTTCATGACAGGTCCCGCAGCTACCGTATTTGAAGGCGAAATTGAGATTTAGAAATTCCGAAAGAAAGTAAGAATATAAAAAGAGTCACCGGAAACTTTCGAAAGAAAGCACCGGTGACTTTTGGTTTTCAGAAACTGTGAATATACAGGCAGGCTATGCCAGTGTAGCCTTGTCAATCAGAAGGCAGGCACAGAAGCCTTTTTCCGGCTGGAAACAGTAGATGGATAAATCCCTGTCAAGCGCCCGGCTGTAACCGTGGAGTACATTGGAACCGCCGTTGATAGCAATTTCCGCATATTCGGGCAGCCATCTTTCGTCCGCATTTTCAAAGATATCGTAAAAGGAATGGTTCATCATCTGGGCTACCGGCTGATTGGAAAGCTCGCCCATGGAGTCGTTGCAGTAGCGGAAGATGAAGGTGGTTTCTTTGCCTTTTTCGTCAAATACCAGCTCAATCACGCAGAAAGGAGCCGGCATGATATCCAAAACGGAAAAACGGGTATTTAATTCAGCACTGACCTCTTTGGAATGACGCGCCTGACTTTTTGCAAGCTCCTTCATAATGGTCTTGTGCTGGATGGGATCGTGGGTACGGCCGGTGAAGCTTTTTCCGTCCGTGGTGAGGTAGGTGCCACGGTAAATCTTTACAATTTGCGATTTGGCAAGCAGTACACCTTTATTGATACGGAGAAAGTCCTCTTTGGGCAGGGCATCGGAAAATGCTTTTAAGCCGATGTAGGTATTTAGGGTTCGGCCGTCCAAAAGATGCAGCTCCGTCTGGGCGCCGGTGCGAATCAGATAACGGATATCTGCCGGTGCGATTTTTTTTCTTCTTAAAAAGGAGTGGGCATAATGTGTCATCTGCTCCATATAGAAACCTCCTGCTATGTGTTCATTTCACATCTATTATACGGGATTTCCGACAAAAAGACAATCTCCCTGTCAAAAAACTTTTCCCATTTTTGCTAAAATACTTTGCCAATTTCTTTATCCGGCTTCTCATTTTAACTGTATTGTGATAAAATAAAAAAGTTGCCTTGTAACAGGAAAACAGCCCTGCAATCGGCAGCAGGAAACAGAGAAAGGAAAGCTCGCTCTATGAAAAAAATTCTTGTGTATCTTAAGGACTACAAAAAAGAATCCATTTTAGCGCCTTTGTTCAAGATGCTGGAGGCTTCTTTTGAATTGCTGGTTCCTCTTGTAGTGAAAAAAATCGTAGATATCGGTATTGCTAATTCCGACAGGGGGTATGTGGGAAAAATGTGCCTTCTGATGATAGCGCTTGGTCTGATTGGTCTGGTGTGTTCCATTACGGCGCAGTACTTTTCAGCCAAGGCCGCGGTGGGGTTTGCTACAAAATTAAGACATGTGCTGTTCGGACACATGCAGAAGCTGTCCTATGCGCAGACAGATCACATGGGTACATCCACCATGATTACCCGTATGACCAGTGATATCAACCAGGTGCAGAACGGTGTCAATCTGGTGCTCCGTCTGTTCTTACGTTCTCCGTTCATCGTGTTCGGCGCCATGATTATGGCATTTACCATTGATGTAAAAGCAGCGCTTATCTTTGTGGTAGTTATCCCTCTTCTGTCCATCGTGGTATTCGGCATCATGCTGATAACCATTCCCTTATACAAAAAAGTGCAGGGCGGTCTGGACAGGCTCCTCGGCGTTACCAGAGGTAACTTAACCGGTGTGAGAGTCCTGCGTGCGTTCCATAAGGAAGAGGAAGAAAGAAAAGCATTTGACGAAGCCAATGAAAAGCTGACCGGCTTCCAGATGTTTGTAGGAAGAATTTCCGCCGTTATGAACCCGGCAACCTACATCATCATAAACGGCGGTCTGGTAGTTCTCCTATGGGTGGGTGCCGTAAAGGTGGACAACGGCATTCTGACACAGGGTGCGGTGCTGGCGCTGGTAAACTACATGTCCCAGATTCTGGTGGAGTTAATCAAGCTGGCAAATTTAATTATTACCGTCAACAAGTCCATTGCCTGCGGCAACCGTATTGAAGCCGTTTTAGAGCTTACCCCCGGTCTTACCAACGGCAAGGTAACGGAAACCGAAGCGAAGGAAGATGTTCCCGTGGTTTCCTTTGAACATGTGTCCCTGACCTATCCGGGCGCCGGTGCGGAAAGCTTAACGGACATTGACTTTAAGGCAATGAGAGGGCAGACCATCGGTGTTATCGGCGGTACCGGTTCCGGTAAATCTTCGCTGGTAAACTTAATTCCCCGGTTTTACGAAGCTACAAAGGGAAGTGTCAAAATCGACGGTGTGGCAGCGGAAGACTACGACTATAAGGTGCTTCGTGCCAAGATTGGTATGGTACCCCAGAAGGCAGTTCTGTTTAAGGGCACCATCCGGGAAAACCTGTTAATGGGACTTCCCGAAGAATACAAAAAGAAGCTGGAAGAAAATCCTGACAGCAGGGATGAAACCATAGAAAAAATGCTCCGCGACGCACTGGAAATTTCCCAGTCGGCAGAGTTCGTGGACAACAAGCCGGAAGGAATGGAAACCATGGTCAGCCAGGGCGGCAAGAACCTCTCAGGCGGTCAGAAGCAGCGTCTGACCATTGCAAGGGCGCTGGTCAGAAAACCGGAAATCCTCATTCTGGACGACAGCGCTTCCGCACTGGATTATGCAACCGACTTAAAGCTGCGGAAAGCCATTCACGGCATGGAGAAAACACCTGTGGTATTTATCGTATCCCAGCGTGCTTCCTCCCTGCTTGCGGCGGACAGCATTATTGTCCTGGATGACGGCAACGTGGCAGGTATTGGAACACATGATGAGTTGCTCGCTTCCTGCAGCGTTTATCAGGAAATTTACTATTCCCAGTACCCGGATAAGAGAAAGGAGGCACAGGTATGAAGACAAAAAACAATGGTTCTACCATGAAAAAAGTACTTCGTTATATTGGAAAATATTGGTTTTTCTTACTGTGCTCCATTGTCTGTGCGGCGCTGACCGTTACGTTTACTTTGTATATCCCCATTCTCACCGGTGATGCGGTGGATGCGATTATCGGTCCCGGACAGGTAGATTTTACAGTCCTTTTGGAAATCTTAAAGAAAATGGGCATTGCCATTCTGCTGACGGCGCTCACCCAGTGGATTATGAGCGTGTGCAACAACCGCATTGCCTACCATGTGGTACAGGACATCCGTAAGGATGCGTTTGACAAAATCCAGATTTTACCCCTGAAGTATCTGGATGCCCATCCCTACGGCGAAATCGTAAGCCGTGTCATTGCGGATGTGGACCAGTTCTCCGACGGTCTGATTTTAGGATTTACCCAGTTGTTCACCGGTGTCCTTACCATTTTCGGAACCCTGATTTTCATGTTCCGTCAGAATGTGGGCATTACACTGGTGGTTATCTGTATTACACCTGTCAGCATGCTGGTGGCAAACTTCATTGCGAAAAAGACATACCGCATGTTTAAGCTGCAGTCCGAAACCAGGGGCGAGCAGACCGCATTGATTGATGAAATGATTGGAAATCAGAAGGTCGTGCAGGCGTTCTCCTATGAAGAGGAAGCCATGAAGCGTTTTGATGTAATAAACGAAAAGCTTTCCAGATACTCCCTGCAGGCTATTTTCTTTTCCTCTACCACAAACCCGGCAACCCGTTTCGTAAACAGTCTGGTGTATACCGGTGTCTGCATCGTGGGTGCGCTGTCCGTTATTTCCGGCAGAATAACCGTCGGTGTGCTGTCCTGCTTCTTAAGCTACGCCAACCAGTATACCAAGCCCTTCAACGAAATCTCCGGCGTGTTTACGGAATTCCAGAATGCGCTTGCCTGTGCGGCACGTATTTTTGAACTGATTGAAGAAACTCCCCAGGTGGAAGAGCCTGCGGATGCCAGGGTGCTCACCCATGCGGACGGCAGAGTGGAGCTTACCGATGTGGCATTCTCCTATGACCCGGACAGAAAGTTAATCGAGGATTTGAATCTGCATGTGGAAAGCGGCAGGAGAGTGGCGATTGTCGGACCTACCGGCTGCGGCAAGACCACGATTATCAACCTGCTCATGCGTTTCTATGATGTGGATGCGGGAAGCATTGCAGTCGATGATACCGATATCCGTAAGCTCACCAGAAAGAGCCTGCGTGAAAATTATGGTATGGTGCTGCAGGAAACCTGGCTGAAGGCGGGAACGGTAAGAGAGAACCTGATTATGGGCAAGCCCGATGCAACGGATGAGGAAATGATTGCGGCGGCCAGGGCAGCCCATTCCCATAGCTTCATCAAGCGTCTGCCGAACGGTTACGACACCGTGCTTTCCGAGGACGGTGAGGGACTTTCCCAGGGACAGAAGCAGCTTTTGTGTATCACCAGAGTTATGCTCTGCCTGCCGCCCATGTTAATCTTAGACGAGGCAACCTCCTCCATCGATACCCGTACGGAAATCCGTATCCAGAAGGCGTTTGCCAAGATGATGAAGGGCAGAACCAGCTTTATCATTGCCCACCGTCTGTCTACCATCGTGGATGCCGACATCATCTTAGTGATGCGCGACGGCCACATCATCGAGCAGGGCAGACACGAGGAGCTGCTTGAGAAAAAGGGCTTCTATGCAGAACTCTACAACAGCCAGTTCGTGCTGAGTGAGAATTAGTGTATTATGATTTATTTCTTCAACACAAGCGATTTACGGTATGCCGACGGCGACATACCGTATTTCTTTTTAAATTGCAGATAGAAGGTCTGCCGGTTGGCAAAGCCGATCATGGTGTCGATGTCCTGAATGGGAATGGATGGATTGGCTAAAAGCTCCTCGGCGGCTTTCAGGCGGCAGGAAGTGACGCTTTCCCAGAGGGAGGTGCCGGTCGCCCGCTTGAAAATACGCTCCAGATACGTGGCATTTAAGCCGATGTGGTCGGCAATCTGCTCGTTGTTTTTAATCAGATAGAAGGCCTCACGAATATAGTCGGTGGCTTTTTCTACATAATACTGGGCGGAGGATTTCTCCGTCATGGGAAGGCGGGACAGCTCGGCTAAAAAGTGATAGCTTAAGCTGTTTAAGTAAAGATTGTCGCGCCTGCCTTCGTATTCGTGGTACAGCCGCAGCATGTCGGGCTTTAAGCTGCGGGCATCCGGAAAGATGCGCACATCCTCTAAGGAAGAGAATAAAAGGCAGATGTCTAAAGAACTGTTTAGTAACTGCAGAAAAGGCGGAAAGGCAGCCTGTCCGGGTGCCGCATCAAAGGACAAAGAAAAGCCCAGTACCGTGCAGGGACGTTCATGGTTAAAATGAATGCGGTGGGGAATGGAAGAGTCTAAAAGAATAAGGTTCCTCTTAGTGAGAGGGTATTCCCTTCTGGCTATTTCATACACACAGCTCCCTTCCGCAATATAGTTGCATTCAAACAGACCATGGCTGTGTACATCCATGGAATAGTACTTCCAGTTTCCGTTCATATAGGCACAGTCCACATAGAGTGGCAGATTGGGCACATTCTTAATATCCATAGTCATATCTCCTTTTTATTACTTTATCATGAAATGTTAAAAATAACAACCTGTATATTTGCAAAAAGTCAGGAATGATTATAGAAATATGGGTAAAAAATCAGTACAATGGGCTTACAGAAGCGAAAAACCAAGAAAGGCGGACAGGCTTTATGGCAATCATCTATCAGGAAAAAAGTAATAGTTTTATGTTAAATACGCCGAATACATCCTATGTAATCGGCATTGCGGATGCAGAAAAGTTCGTAGGACATGCTTACTATGGGCAGAGACTTTCGGAGGACGATGTCACTTATCTGATGCGTACGGGAGAAGCTCCTTTTACCCCGGACAAAAACAGCCGTGACAGACTTTCCTTTTTAGACTGCTTCCCCCAGGAATACCCCACACAGGGTATCGGGGACTACAGGGAAAGCGCCATCGTTGTAAAGAGCGCGGGCGGACACAATGCCCTGCAGTTAAATTTAACGGATTACCGCATTTACAGGGGGAAGGAAAAGTTACAGGGACTGCCCGCTACCTGGGGCAGCGAAGAGGATACGGAAACCCTGGAGCTTACACTGGAGGACAAGGTGCTTCACGTAAAAGCCATTCTGTCCTACAGCATTTTTGAAGGTATTGATGCGGTAGTAAGAAGCGTCCGCATTGTAAACGCCGGCACGGAGCCGGTGATGCTTGAAAAAGTAATGTCTGCATCCATCGATATGGATGATGCGGGCTACGACAAGATTATCCTGCACGGCTCCTGGGCAAGAGAACGTTATATTGACCGAACTCCCGTAAACCACGGCGTACAGAGCACCTCTTCCCTGCGCGGTGAAAGCGGGCATCAGCAGCAGCCGTTCATGGCGCTTCTTTCCCACAGCACCACACAGGATACCGGCGATATTTACGGTATGCATTTAATTTATTCCGGCAACTGCATGACACTGGCGGACAAGGGACAGTTTGACAACATCCGCCTGATGACCGGTATCAACCCGGCAGGCTTTTCCTGGAAATTAAATCCCGGTGAAGAGTTCCAGGCACCGGAAGCGGTTCTGGTTTACTCTAAGGAAGGCATCGGCGGCATGAGCCGTGTGTTCCACGACCTTTACAGACAGCATTTAATCCGCGGCGAGTACCGTGATAAAAAGCGTCCCATCCTCATTAACAACTGGGAAGCCACCTATTTTGATTTCAACACCGACAAGCTGCTTGCCATTGCAAAGGAAGCGGCAAAGGACGGCATTGAGATGCTGGTTATGGACGACGGCTGGTTTGGGAACCGCTGCGATGACAACCGTGCGCTGGGCGACTGGTTTGTAAACGAAGAGAAGTTAAAGGGCGGCCTGAAATATCTGGTTGACGAGGTCAACAAGGCAGGGCTTAAGTTCGGTATCTGGTTTGAGCCGGAAATGATAAGCCCCGATTCCGATTTGTACCGCGCGCATCCCGACTGGGCGATCGCCATTCCCGGCAGAACCCCGGGACTTGCCCGCAACCAGTATGTGCTGGATATGTCCCGCAAGGAAATCCAGGATTACATTTTTGAAAGACTTTCCGCAATCCTGCACAGTGCCAACATCGAATATGTAAAATGGGATATGAACCGTCCGCTGTGCGACATGGGAAGCGCAGCCCTTTCCGCAGACTGCCAGGGCGAGCTGTTCCACAGATATGTCCTGGGTATGTACAGCCTGCAGGAAAGACTGGTGACGGAATTCCCGCACCTGCTTCTGGAAAACTGCTCCGGCGGCGGCGCCCGCTTTGATGCCGGCATGCTTTACTACAGCCCGCAGATCTGGTGCTCCGATGACACGGATGCCATCGAAAGACTGACCATCCAGGAAGGTACGGCTCTTATTTACCCACTTTCCGCCATGGGCGCCCATGTCAGCGACTGCCCGAACCACACGGTAGGGCGTACCACGCCGTTTGAAACCAGAGGCTATGTGGCGCTGGCAGGTACATTCGGCTACGAGCTGGATATTACCCGCATTCCGGAAGAGGACAGAAAGATGATTCCCGACCAGGTAAAAATGTACCACAAGTACAATGACCTGGTGCGCACCGGTGATTATTACCGGATTGCTTCGTTCCGTGAAAACAGAATGTATGACTGCTACATGGTAGTGGCAAAGGACAAATCCGAAGCCCTTATGACCTACATTCAGGTAATGGGCAGACCCAACTCCCACTCCCGCCGCATTTTATTAAAGGGACTGGCACCGGAAAAGATTTACCGCATCGAAGGCGAAGACCGTACCTACACCGGCAGAACCCTGATGCAGGCAGGTATTCTGGCAGAGAACCTGTGGGGCGATTACAAGGGACGTCTGTATCATATTATCGAAGCATAAATGTGCAAAAATGTAAGATGGATTTTTAGGCTCCGGCAGTATATAATAGGGACATCAATACGAAAGGTGCGTAATTAGTATGGAAAATAAAGAAATTCTTTTTTTGAACCCCTGCTTAAAGGATGTGGTATGGGGCGGTAAAAAGCTTCGCGATGAATTTCATTACGAAGGAGCCGGGGATTCCACCGGCGAGTGCTGGGGTATCAGCGCGCATCCCAACGGGGACGATACCGTTAAGAACGGAGAATTCGCCGGCATGAAGCTTTCCGAGCTTTACAAAACTCACAGGGAACTGTTCGGAAACATTCAGGCGGAGGAATTCCCTCTTCTGGTGAAAATCATCAATGCGGATGCGGATTTAAGCATCCAGGTCCACCCGGACGATGCTTATGCCAGAGAGCACGAAGGCTGCCCTTATGGCAAGACCGAATGCTGGTATGTCATGGACTGCCCGGAGGACGCAAGCCTTGTCATCGGCCACCATGCAAAGACCAGAGAAGAACTTGCCCGGATGATTCACGAAGACAGATACGAAGAGCTGGTCCGCCAGATGCCGGTAAAGAAGGGTGACTTCATCCAGATTGTGCCCGGTACCGTGCATGCCATCAAGGGTGGCTTTACCATTTTGGAAACCCAGCAGAGCAGCGACATTACCTACCGTGTATACGATTACCACAGACTGGTGGACGGCAAGGAAAGACCGCTTCACGTACAGCAGAGCATCGATGTGATTACCGTGCCGGATACTTCCGCGGAAAAGGCAGTCAGCCATACCCAGGATATGCCGAAGGATACGGTAAATAAACTGATCAGTTGTGAATTCTACAAGGTTTACAAGGTAACAGTGGAAAAGGGCGTAACCGTGCCCATGGAAGGACCTTTTATGCTGGGCAGCGTGCTGGACGGCGAGGGCAGCATTGACGGCACTCCGGTAAAGAAGGGTGACCATTTCATTCTCCCGGCTGTTTACGGGGATGCGACGCTCACTGGTTCCATGGAACTGATTTTCTCTACGGTAAACGAGACCGGAAAGGACAAAGCATGAATTACACCATAGAAAATGAAGAATTAATACTGGTAATCAGCAGCCACGGTGCGGAGGTACGCTCCCTGAAGGATAAAAAGACCGGCAGGGAATACATGTGGTGCGGCGACGCCGCTTACTGGGGCAGGGTGTCCCCCGTTCTGTTCCCTATTGTGGGTGCGGTAAAGGACAATACCTACCGTTTTAAGGATAAGACCTATCATATGTCCCAGCACGGTTTTGCCAGAGATATGGATTTCTGCCTGACGGAAGAATCAGAAGGGGAAATCTGGTTCTGTCTAACCGAGCAGGAAGCCACACTGGAAAAATATCCGTTCCCGTTCGTGCTGGAAATCGGCTATAAATTGGAGGGACGGAAGGTAAAGGTGATGTGGCGTGTGACCAACCTTTCGGAAGAGCCGCTGTATTTCTCCATCGGCGGACATCCGGCTTTCCGCTGCGAAAAGAGAGAGGCGGAACGAATTACCTGTTATCTGAAATTTGAAGGGGTAAAAGAACTGGTCAACCGAAAGCTGGAGGGAGGTCTGGCCTCCGATACGGTAGAAAAGATTACATTGGAGGACGGCGGCTATCTGCCTGTGACGGAAGAGTTGTTTGCGGAGGATGCGCTTATTATTGAAAACCGCCAGACACAGGAGGTTTCCCTGTGTGATTCCGAAAAGGTTCCCTACCTTACCGTGAAATTCGATGCGCCCCTGTTCGGTGTATGGTCGCCGGTGGGTAAGAACGCGCCGTTCATCTGCATCGAGCCATGGTACGGCAGATGTGACAGCGTCCGTTTTGACGGAAGCTTTGAGGAAAGGGAATGGGGCAGCGAGCTTTTGCCCAATACGTCCTTCCAGACCGTGTACACCGTTTCCGTATAAATTTTTTAACTTAAAACGTAAAATGAGAAATCCGAAAGCATTATCTTATAAAATCTTAAGAAATGTTTTCGGATTTTTTTACATTTCGGACATGACCTCTATACAAAAATAGAGTATACTGTAAATTCAGAAGCAAACCGAAAGGAACAGAACATGACTAACGAACAGTATTACGATTTAATCCGGCCTTACGAGGATGCCATGAATCTGATGAAAACCAGACTGGAAATATTAAATCACAATATATACGACCGAAGCCATACCGAAGAAAACCAGCCGGTACATCACATGCAGTACCGTATCAAGGAAAAGAAGAGCATGGAGGAGAAGCTGGCGCGCATTGGTGTAACCGACAGTGTGATGAATGCCAAAGATTACCTGATGGACATTGCGGGCATCCGCGTCATCTGTTATTTTCAGGCAGAGGTTTACGAGATGGTGGAAGCCCTGAAACGGCATGAGGATTTAATCGTTATCAAGGAAAAGGATTACATCAAAAATCCCAAGGACAACGGCTACCGCAGCTATCACATCATTTTCGGGGTGCCACTTCATACCATGGACGCCATGGAGTACTATCCGGTGGAAGTGCAGTTCCGTACCCTGTCCATGGATTTCTGGTCCAGCATGGAGCACCGTATCTGTTACAAGAAGGACAGAAGCGATACGGAGGAATTGAAGAAGCAGCTCCATGCCCTTTCAGAGTCTCTGAATCTGATTGAAACCGAATTAAAAGATTATGTAAAGTAACACGAAATTTACCATAAATGAGGGGGTTCTGTTTCGTTACTATGACAGAAGCGGGATTCTTGGGAAGGAATCAGTGTGACCGAGGAGAAATTTTCAGAATGCATACAGGCCATGAACCGGGGAGACAAAGACGGGCTGCGGCAGGTTTACGAAGAGTATGTTTCGTACATATACGGTATTGTCCGCTCCCTGCTTGCAAGCAGGGAAGAAGCGGAGGACGTGACCAGTGAGTTTTTTATAAAGCTCTGGGAAAAGTCGGATTCTTACCGGGCGGGCAACGGACATAAGGGCTGGATGGCGACCATAGCCCGCAACTTAGCCATAGATACCTTGCGGAAAAAACGCCGGGAGGAGCCGGTGGACTTTCAGATGCGGGCAGGCTCCGGGGAAGAGGACTGTACGGAAGCGGCATCCAGGGCGCTTCATGCCACGGACGGCAAAAGTGTGGAAGAGGAAGTTGTCGGCAGCCTGACCGTGAAGGAGGCGTTTTCCTTACTGAAGGAGCCGGAGCGGGAGGTTGTGCACTTAAAGATCATGAGCGGCATGACCTTTCAGGAGATTGCGGACTTACTGGGCTCGCCCATGGGCACCGTCACCTGGCGGTACAGGGAAGCCATGAAGAAATTAAGGAGGTATGGGTATGAAGAAGCTTGACGAAGAATATAAAAAAGCATGCGCCGAAGAAACACCCGACCTCTGGAACCGGATAGAGGCGGGGCTTCCGCAAAAGACAGAGCAGACGGCAAAGGAGAAGGACCGGGCAGCAGCCTCACCACAGACGCAAAGCAGTGCATCAAAAGCTGGTACCGGTACGCAGACGCAGGCAGCTATCCGCAAGGTCTGGATGCGCTACGGAGCCTTTGTGGCAGCAGCCGTTATGGTGCTTGTGACAGTGCCGGGGCTTCTTCGCATGACGCAGGCCAAGAACACTGCAGAAAATGCTGCGCCTATGAGCGTGCAGGACATGACAGCCGCCAAAGAAAACACGACGGGTATGACGGATACGGAGGGGATAGCTGCGGACAGCGCGGATACGGCGTTTGCAGATGCCTTTCCCGGGGAATGTGACGATGCGTATTCGGAAGAAGCGGAGAACGGCACTGCGGTGGAAAATTCTTCTGCTACGGAAATGCTGTCGGGTGTGAGCAGCATGGAGCTTAAGGTGACGGCCGTAGAGGAATACGACGGTTACGAGCTGGTAAGCGCAGTGAGCGGGGACGGCATGTTTGAGACCAAAGCGGTTTTCCCGGAGGAAGTAAAAAAGAAACTGGATTTCACCCTGACGGAAGGGGAGTACTACACGTTTACCTTACGACAGGATACAGATAAAGATTTCCCGTACTGCCACGTTGTTGCGGTGGAGCAAAAAGGGGAATAACAGACAGAGGAATAAAAGGTTTGGAAGAGAAATGAATGTAAAAAAATTACTGAGTGTTTTATTGTTTCTGGTTATTATGGGAGCCACGGTTTTTGTGGTGCTCAAAAATCAGGATTTAACGGAAGTGCTGCATACGGTAGCCGGCATGAATAAAATTTATCTGGGACTGGCAATCGCCATGGCAATTTTTTTTGTGGGAGCGGAGGGACTTCTGTTTTTCCATATGTTTCATTCGCTGGGAGAAAAAGCGGGCTTCCTGCAGTGCATTAAGTACGCTTTTGTGGGCTTCTTTTATTCCGGCATTACACCTTCTGCATCCGGCGGACAGCCCATGCAGCTATATTATATGAACAGGGACGGACATTCCTTTGTGCACAGCACCATAGCATTGGTCTGCGCTGCCATGGCGTACAAGCTGATTTTGGTGCTCATGGGTATCGGCATTGCCCTGTTCTGGTGGCAGGGGCTTAAGGACAATATGGGCAATCTCATGCCACTTTATTTTTTAGGACTGGCGTTGAACTCCGTGCTGGTATTGTCCTTGCTCCTGTTACTTGCTTTCGGGGCGAAAATTGAGAAAATCATTCTGGTGCCTGAGAGGTTCCTTATTAAAATCCATCTGTTAAAGGATTCTCCGAAAAGAAAGGAAAAGCTGCATGAAATGGTGCTGCAGTATGCCGATACGGTGGTGTTTCTGCGGACGCATGTCCAGGTGATTCTGCATATCCTGGCAGTGACGTTTGTACAGAGATGTGCGGTGTTCGGACTGACGTATTTCGTCTACAGGGGAATGGGACTTTCCGGTACCGGAGCCATCCCCATCATGGCTCTGCAGGCGGTAGTTTACATAACGGTGGATATGCTGCCCCTGCCGGGCTCTCAGGGGGTAACGGAGCTGGTGTATGCCGCTATATTCGGTGCTGTTTTCACCGGCGGGACACTGACCATATCCATGTGTGTAACAAGAGGCATCAATTATTACCTGCCGCTGATTATCAGTGCGATTGTGGCAGGGTATTGTTCTCTGAAGAAGAAAAGAGAAACTGCACAAATTTAACGGCGGCGTCCGTGCGCTTGGAGTTGCGGACAATGCCGATATAAAGAGGTCCGTCCTCTTCAGTATAACCGTAAGCGCGAAGCAGCCCGGTGCAGCCGCTGACATCTATTCCCACGGGGTGCGGGTCGTCCATGCTTTCCGTATCGGAGCCGGCGGGAAATACCATATCCTCCGTGGAATCGTCTTCATCCTGACGTCTGCGGTATTCCTCCGCAAGCGGCAGGTCCACATAAAAGAGTTTGTCGGAAACGGAGTCGAGAAATTCTTTATCGAGACAGGTTTCCAAATCCAAAAAGGTGCAGTCGTAACCGTACATGGCAAAGCTTGCTTCATCCATGATGCAGATATCCAGACTTCTGGCAGCCACGTAGGTGGCGATGGACTGGTTTGCCTGGTAGGATGCCTGGGCGTTATCCGCTCTCATATAAAGCCCGGTGCTTAAATAGGCCTCGTTTTTGGAAGGGTCCAGCCCCATGGAGGACACATAACCGGCAAGCAGCTCTTCGGAGGCATCCGTGCCGATTTCCGTCAGGGAGCTGTTTAAGGCAATGCCGAACAGCACTTCATTTTTTGTGGTGACTCTTGTATAAATAATGTAGATGATAACGGCAAGCAGCGCCGCACCCCCGATGACATACCATTTATAATACCCCCAGAAATAATCCCACTGCTCTTTCCTGCTTTTCTGCTTTATCGCTTCCCGTTCTTCCCTGAATTCATCCATTACCGGCATATAAATACGTCCTTTCCATCTATTATAAATATATTTTCTATGATACTGTCCGGGATATTTTCTGTCAATGAACGAAACGGAAGAAGAATATTAAAAAAATATAAATCCTTGCTTTCTTTTTTAAAATGTACTATCCTATTTTAAGAACCTGAATAACAGAAAGGCAAGGGGTACGAATGAGCGAAGTATATGTAGAACATCTGGTAAAGAGAGAAAAGGCTTCCGGATTGAAATTCTTGAAAATTTTACTGATAATGCTGACCGTGGTATTCGGTCTGATGGGACTGATGATGATGTTTTACGGTCTGCCGTTACTGATTGCGGTCGGAACCGGCGTGGGTGCTTATTTTGCGGGTCTGTATGCCGACGTGGAATTTGAATACCTGTATCTGGACAAGGAGTTTTCCGTGGACAAAATTTTTGGCAAAACCAAAAGAAAAAAAGCGGAAACCTTTGAAGTGGAAAGAATGGAAATTTTAGCTCCCATTCATTCCTACCATCTGGATTCTTATAAAAACAGAAATGCAAAGGAAACCGATTACAGCATCGGCGTGGAGGAAAAGCCGGATTCACGTTATGTGATGTATTACGAAGGCAACCGCCGAATTGTCTTAAGTCCCAATGAGGAATTTGTGAAGGCAATGCGCAATGCTTCCCCGAGAAAAGTGTTTACGGATTAGACTTTGACACTTGACAGGCAGGTATGAGTTTGCTAAACTCATAAACATTTACAGTACTTATTTTTTCACAAAATGAACAACATAATAAATACGCACAAGGAGGAAAGAATGGGAAAGATTATTGGCGAAGGTATTACCTTTGATGATGTCCTTTTGGTTCCCGGATATTCTGAGGTAATTCCCAATCAGGTGGATTTGACAACATGGCTTACAAAGACGATTAAGCTGAACATTCCGATGATGAGTGCCGGCATGGACACCGTTACCGAGCACCGTATGGCGATTGCCATGGCAAGACAGGGCGGTATCGGTATCATTCACAAGAATATGTCTATTGAGGCGCAGGCAGAAGAGGTGGACAAGGTAAAGCGTTCCGAGAACGGCGTTATTACCGATCCGTTTTCACTTTCTCCGGAGCACACCCTGGCAGATGCCGATGCACTGATGGCTAAGTTCCGTATTTCCGGCGTTCCCATTACCGAGGGACGTAAATTAGTTGGTATCATTACCAACCGCGATTTGAAATTTGAAACAGATTTCTCCAAGAAAATCAAAGAGTCTATGACCAGCGAAGGTCTGATTACGGCTCCGGAAGGAATCACTCTGGAAGAGGCAAAAAAGATTCTCGCCAAGGCAAGAAAGGAAAAGCTTCCCATTGTTGACGCCGATTACAATCTGAAGGGTCTTATCACCATCAAGGATATTGAAAAGACCATCAAATATCCTCTGGCAGCAAAGGATGCACAGGGCAGACTTCTCTGCGGTGCCGCAGTCGGCATTACCGCAAACGTGCTGGAAAGAGTTGCAGCCCTGGTAGATGCCAAGGTGGACGTAGTCGTACTGGACTCCGCACACGGACATTCCGCAAACGTACTCCGCTGCGTTAAGATGATTAAAGAAAAATATCCCGATTTACCGGTTATCGCCGGCAATGTGGCAACGGGCGAAGGAACAAAGGCTTTAATCGAAGCCGGTGCGGATGCCGTTAAAGTCGGTATCGGTCCGGGTTCCATCTGTACCACACGTATCGTGGCAGGTATCGGTGTTCCCCAGATTTCCGCTATTATGGATTGCTACGCCGTAGCTAAAGAGTATGGCATCCCCATCATCGCAGACGGCGGTATCAAGTACTCCGGCGATATGACAAAGGCAATTGCAGCAGGCGGCAACGTATGTATGATGGGTTCCATCTTCGCAGGTTGTGAAGAAAGCCCGGGAGAGTTTGAACTGTTCCAGGGTAGAAAATACAAGGTATACCGCGGCATGGGTTCCATCGCAGCCATGGAAAACGGCAGCAAGGACCGTTATTTCCAGACAGATGCCAAGAAGCTTGTACCCGAAGGTGTAGAAGGACGTGTTGCTTACAAGGGCAATGTAGAAGATACCGTATTCCAGCTTATGGGCGGTCTCCGTTCCGGTATGGGTTACTGCGGTACCCACAACATCGAAGAGCTGAAGGAAAACGGCAGATTTGTCAAGATTTCTGCTGCATCCTTAAAGGAAAGCCATCCTCACGATATTCATATCACCAAGGAAGCTCCCAACTACAGCACGGATGAATGATGTGTTTGTAAATAGTATAACAATAGTATAACAGAACAGGAAAAGGGCTGTCGCATTGCGGCAGCCCTTGTTTTTGTATGTGGGAAAGTCTGTTTGCTTTAATGGTTTTCACTGTGGAAGTTTTATGCTGTCAATACAGCCCCTCCTGTTTTAAGTCTCCCCCACGTACCTTTAGTATTTCTCCGTTATCCAGTCTTACCCGCAGGGAAAAGTCGTTTTCAATTTCTTCCGCAATACCGCTGCGGATTCCTTCGGGACCGTTTAAGGTCACCTTTCTGCCGGGGGTTAAGTTTGCCGCCCGGTAGGCTTCTAAATAGGAGGGAAGCTTGTCGGGAAAGTGGGAGAGCATGGCGGTCATTTCCTGTAAAAGGGCAGCTGTCAGCTTTGCACGGGACTGTTTTGTACCGGTGAGCATCCGCAGGGACACCGCTTTTTCCTTAAGAGAGTCGTCAAAATCGGAGAGCATCTGGTTTACATTGATGCCGATGCCGATAATCACATATTCTACATGGTCACTTTCACTTTCCATGGACATTTCCGTTAAGATGCCGCTGAGCTTGCGTCCATCCGCCATTAAATCATTCAGCCATTTAATCTGAATATCCGTGCTGCAGACGGAAGAGATGGCATTCCGCACCGCCAGCGCCGTGCAGGCGGTCAGAGCGGGACTGTCACTAAGCTGCAGAAAGCCGCCGGGAAGACTTTGCGGATACAGAAGCAGGGAGAGGTAAATCCCCTTGTCTTTTGGGGAGCTGAAGGCTCTGCCCACTCTTCCCTTTCCGTTTGTCTGTTCGTTTGAGAGAACCACTGTATAGTTTTCGGCGCCGTTTAAGGCAAGGGATTTTAAATACCGGTTGGTGGAGTCCACGGAGTCTAAGCACAGAATGGAACCGGAGAATCCCTCCGGCAGATACCCCATGATTTCCCCCGTATTTAATAAGTCGGGCGCATTTTTAAGAAGATAGCCTCTGTTGGTAGAGGAGGCGATGTCGTAGCCTTCCTCCCGGAGGGCTTTTACGGCAGAACTGACTGCCATGCGGCTGACCCCGATCTGCTCACTGATCCATGCACCGGACAGATAATCCGTCTGATTTTTAAGTAAGGCAAGAACCTTGTCCTTTGTCATAACAAACACCGTGCCTTTCGACAGCCCGTATTCTTAAGGCAGGCTGCATCATGATTTCTGTTCTTTCATCATAACAGATTTTCCTTTCTTTTACCACAGAAGAAAAATAAATTGTAAAGGCAAATAAAAATAACTTGACAATCGGGTGGCTGTCCTTATAATTGTAAATGTTTGAAAAAATACATTTACAATTAACAGGAGGACTTCCCATGGAAGAACAGAAGAAAAACAGAATGAAATTAACGATACTGGATATGACCCAGATTGCCTTTTTTGCGGCGCTGATGGCCGTATGTGCCTGGATTGTGGTACCCGTACCCAATATTCCCTTCACGTTGCAGGTGTTTGCGATTTTTGCAGCACTTTGTACTCTGGGCGGTAAAAAAGGAACCATCAGTATTGTTGTGTATATTTTACTTGGTGCGGTAGGCGCTCCTGTGTTTGCCGGCTTTAAGGGCGGTCTTGGTGTACTGACCGGTACGACCGGCGGCTATATCGTAGGATTTTTATTCTCCGGTTTTGTATTCTGGCTGGTGACGGCACTCATGAAAAAGAAAAACTTTTTTGTGCTTCTTTTAAGCTGTATTCTCGGTCTCGCTGCCTGCTATGCGTTCGGTACCGCATGGTTTGTTGTTGTCTATATGCGGCAGGGCAAAACAATCAGCCTGGCAGCTGCCCTGATGGCATGCGTGGTTCCTTATATTGTTCCCGATGTGGTGAAAATTCTTCTGGCTATCAGTGTATCGAAGGCAGCCGGAAAAGTTATGAAAAAGTAACAAATAGTGTAAAATCTGACCAAAACGGTTGCGGTGACATTCTGTAATATGATACACTGATCAATGAAAGAGGGTTTATCTTATGATGGAACATGACGACTGGAATTGGAAGATTACATACAAAAGTCTGATAGATGAAAAAGAACTGTTATCCCTGCAGAAGCACTTCTGCAGTGCTTCCGGTTTGTGTGCCGGCTGTGTGGATGCTTACGGAAAGATGCGCACGGAATTTACCGGAGACAAGGAAGATCTGGACAGACTCCGGAGCATCGTGACGGACAGGCAGATAGAGGAAGCCTTAAAACGCGTGAAAGAAGGCTCCTTGGAAGAGCTTGTGGTAGAGGATACGGAGCTTCCCTATGTGAAGTATGCCGTGCTTTCCGTCCGGGTAAAGGGCAGGGTTATGATAAACTGGGTGCTGCTTGGCATCCTGAACGATACGGAAGGAGAGCCGGGTGTGCCGGCAGGCTGTCACAATGCCCTGTCCGAAATGAATTTCTACAAGGACATCGATCTGCTGATGGTCTGCTCCCGGCTTATTTTTGAAAATAAATGCAGGACACTGCTTGCGGACGAGCCCACAGGAAAGATGCAGGAGACGGCCTTAAAAAAGGACAGGCAGGACGAAATTGCCGCACTGACAGAGCTTCTTGACAGTGAGGATGCCGTGGAAGCGATTATGGCAAAATTCCTGCAGATTACCGTAAGCACCCTGAAATTATCCGGCGGCTTTGTATGCCACATGGACAGAAAAGAACGGACGGCAGATATTCTGGCGCAGTGGTACGGAAGAGGAAATGTTTCCCCATTTGAAAAAACAAGGGGAATTCCGGCGGAGGATATTCTGTTTACGAAGGAGCCTCTGATTGTGGACTCCGACTCCATACAGGGCAATCCGGAAGCGGAAAAGTGGTACCGGGACGGCGTAAGGGCATTTCTTTTGTATCCGCTTATGGAAAACGAAGAGAGCAGTATGTGCCTTTCTTTGTGCCAGTTAAACGTAGAACGTTATTTTGACGGCGGAGAGGTGCGGTTTATCTCCGGCGCCGTAAAGATTTTACAGAGTATTTTAGGAAAACGTATCCAGAAAAATTCCCTGTCCTGTGCCTATGTGTCCATGGAGTCCGTACTGGACGGCATGAAATGCGGCATTTACATCCGGGAGCCGGAAAGCGGACAGGTCCTGTTTTCCAATAAGCTTTTGCAGAACACCTTTGCAAAGGAATTGGAAGCGGGTACCTTTGAAGAGCTTTTAACACAGAAACTGCCGTTTCGATACGAAACGGCGCCAAAGACGGATGAAGAGGGCGAGGCCTGTAGCTGGTTTGACCTGGCAGTTTCGGATGTTACCTGGGTAGACGGCAGGAAAGTACAGATGTACGCAGTCTATGATGTGACCGACAGAAAGGTATACCAGAAGAAGGTGGAGCAGCAGATTTATACGGATTTCCTGACGGGACTTTACAACCGTATCTGCTGTGAAAGAGACCTGGCGGTTTACGTGGACAATGCCGGTGAAAAACAGAAAAAGGGCGCTCTGTTGTATCTGGATTTAGACGATTTTAAGCATATCAATGACGGACTGGGACACCAGTACGGCGATATGCTGTTAAAGCAGATTTCCAGGGAACTGAAAAAGATAAAGGGTATCGGGCAGAACTGCTACCGGGTCGGTGGGGATGAATTCATCATCATCATTCCGCCGGAAGAATACGGCGGGTACGACCGCATTCTTTCCGACATACAGGATATTTTCCTAAGACCCTGGAATTTAAAGGACATGGATTACTACTGCACCATGAGCATGGGGGTGGTGGAGTATCCCCAGAACGGACAGGGTATTCAGGACTTGATCAAAAAAGCGGATATTGCCATGTTTGAAGCCAAGAAAAACGGCAAGAACAGGGTAATCCGTTATGAGGACGGTTTGGACAGCGAGTCCGGCAGAAGGCTGACCATGGAGAAAAACATGAGGGATGCCACGGTTGCCGGTTACAAGGAGTTTGAAATTTACTACCAGCCCATTATGGATATCTCCAGACCCGGTGCTCCCTGTACGGGCGCGGAAGCATTACTTCGCTGGAACAGCGCCTCGCTTGGATTTATTTCCCCGGCTGACTTTATTCCTTTGGCAGAGTACCTGGGACTTATCAATCCCATCGGCCACCATGTGCTTGTGGAAGCCTGCAGGGAGTGCCGCAGATGGAATGAGAACGGTCATCCCGAATACAAGGTAAATGTCAATCTTTCGGTGGTGCAGCTTTTGCAGCCGGATATTGTGGAGTCCGTGGAAAGAGCGCTGGACGAAACCGGTATTTCCCCGAAAAACCTGACACTGGAGGTAACGGAAAGCCTTGCCATCAACGATATGAACCGCATGAAGGAAATCTTGGGCAATATCCGGAAGCTTGGCGTACGCATTGCATTGGATGATTTCGGCACCGGCTATTCTTCCTTAAACCACATAAGGGAGCTGCCCTTTGATGTTATCAAAGTCGACCAGAGCTTTGTCAGGGACCTGGCGGAGGATGCCTATTCCCAGTCCTTCATCAAGATGGTGGCGGAGCTGGCGCAGACCATCGGTGTGAACATCTGTGTGGAGGGCATTGAAACGAAGGAACAGTACCGCCTGCTCGGCGATATGAAGGTGCGTATGGTGCAGGGCTACTACTTTGCGCGTCCCTTAAAACGGGAAGTTTTTGAAGCGGATTATGTGCCGGAGCTTGCAGAGAAAAAAGAAACGCAGCCTTCTGCCAAACTTCTTGCGTTTCCCGAAAAAGCCACTTGAAATCCCTTATAAAATCATGTAGTATGGACTTATGAGCTACACAACTGGCGGAAACAGCAGCTGCTGTCGTGGGAGTACCCATAGGAAGTGTAGAAATAAGAAAATGCCGACCGCCTGGGCGAACACATATGTGCCGCTCAGGCGGTTTTATTGTTTGGAAACGGAGGAAATGAACATGGTATCATTACAACAGGAACTGATGGAAAACAGCTACCCCGGCAGAGGCATTGTCCTTGGTAAATCCGGCAATGGCAAATATGCGGTCAGCGCATACTTTATTATGGGAAGAAGCGTAAACAGCCGCAACCGTATTTTTGTACAGGACGGCGAAGGTATCCGCACACAGGCATTTGATCCTTCCAAGTTAGAGGATCCCTCTCTTATCATTTATGCACCCGTCAGAGTACTCGGCAACAAGACCATCGTCACAAACGGTGACCAGACCGACACCATTTACGAAGGCATGGATAAGCAGCTTACTTTTGAACAGTCTTTACGCTGCCGTAAGTTTGAACCGGACGCACCCAACTACACACCGAGAATTTCCGGTATTATTCATCTGGAGAACGGCAGCTTCAACTACGCCATGTCCATCTTAAAGAGTAACCACGGTGACCCGGACTCCTGCCGCCGCTATACATTTGCATATGAAAATCCCAAGGCAGGCGAAGGACATTTTATCCATACCTATATGCATGACGGCAATCCGCTGCCCAGCTTTGAAGGTGAACCGAAGGAAGTGGAAATTTCCAATGACATTGATGCGTTTACCGATATGCTGTGGAACAGCTTAAACGAAGACAACAAGGTTTCCTTATTTGTCAGATACATTGAAGTGGAAACCGGCAGATACGAAACCAGAATTGTCAACAAGAACAAATAGGCATGCCTTTTACGGCACATAGAAAGGAATACAGTTATTATGAACGAAATCGAATTAAAATACGGATGTAACCCCAACCAGAAGCCTTCCCGCATTTTTATGGAAGACGGCAGCGACCTGCCCGTTACGGTGTTAAACGGCAAGCCCGGCTATATTAACTTTCTGGATGCTTTTAACGGCTGGCAGCTTGTAAAGGAATTAAAGGAAGCAACCGGTCTTCCCGCAGCCACATCCTTTAAGCATGTTTCCCCTGCCGGCGCGGCGCTGGGACTTCATATGTCCGAAACCTTAAAGAAGATTTACTGGGTGGACGATTTAGGAGAGCTTTCTCCTCTGGCATGTGCGTATGCGAGAGCAAGAGGTGCGGACAGAATGTCTTCCTTCGGTGATTTCATTGCCCTTTCCGACGTATGCGACGAAGATACCGCCCGCCTGATTAAACGAGAGGTTTCCGACGGTGTTATCGCTCCCGGCTATACCGAAAAGGCACTGGAGCTTCTGAAATCCAAAAAGAAGGGCAACTACAATATTATTCAGATTGATCCTTCCTATGTACCGGCGCCCATCGAAAGAAAGCAGGTGTACGGCATTACCTTTGAACAGGGCAGAAACGAGTTAAAGATTGACAAAGAGCTTTTAAGCAACATCGTAACCCAGAATAAGGACATTCCCGAAAGCGCCCTTCGCGACATGAAGGTAGCGCTCATTACCTTAAAATACACCCAGTCCAATTCCGTATGTTATGTAAAGGACGGTCAGGCAATCGGTATCGGCGCAGGGCAGCAGTCCCGTGTACACTGCACCAGACTTGCCGGACAGAAAGCGGATAACTGGTTCTTACGTCAGGCACCGCAGGTTCTTTCCTTACAGTTTGCAGACTCCCTGGGCAGAGCGGACAGAGACAACGCCATTGACAACTACATCGGCGACGAATATATGGATGTACTGGCAGAGGGCGCATGGCAGAGAGTATTCAAGGAAAAGCCCCCTGTATTTACCGCAGAGGAAAAGAGAGCATGGCTTGACGGCTTAAAGGATGTTACCTTAGGCTCCGATGCGTTCTTCCCGTTCTCCGACAACGTGGAAAGAGCACACAAGAGCGGCGTGAAGTACATCGTACAGCCCGGCGGTTCCGTCAGGGATGATCTGGTGATTTCCTGCTGCGACAAGTACAATATGGCAATGGTATTTACCGGCATCCGTCTGTTCCATCACTAATAAGGAACCGGGCGGCACGGACATCTTCACGGACAATAAGGAATAAAACTATGACACTGAAAGATTTGGAAGCATTTGACCCTGTTACCATACAATGCCACGACAATCCGGATGCGGATGCACTGGGAGCCGGCTTTGGTCTGTATGCCTATTTCAAGAGCCTGGGCAGACAGACAAGGCTTATTTACAGCGGCAGAAATCCCATCCAGAAGTCCAATCTGAAAATCATGATTGATGAACTGCATATACCGGTGGAATATGTACGCCCGGATGAAGAACAGCCCCTTTTTATAAAGGGGCTGCTTGTGACAGTGGACTGTCAGTACGGCGCGGGCAATGTGACGAAGATAGCGGCTGACACGGTAGCCATTGTGGACCATCATCAGGTGGAAATAGACGGTGTGCCTTTAAGCCTGATTGTGCCGGCGCTGGGAAGCTGCTGCACACTTGTGTGGAAGCTTCTGCGTGATGAAAAGTTCGATATAAAGACGGAGCCGGGACTGGAAACGGCTCTGTATTACGGACTGTATACGGATACGAACCAGCTTTCCGAAATCCGCAATCCCCTCGATATGGATATGCGGGATGACCTGGCATTTGATGCCGGTCTTATCAATTATTTCAAAAATTCCAACCTTTCCTTAAAGGAGCTGGAGATTGCGGGAGTAGCATTGATACGCTACAGCTTCAACGAGGATTATAACTTTGCCGTGATTAAGGCACAGCCCTGCGACCCTAATATATTGGGACTTATCAGTGATTTCCTGCTGCAGGTGGATGTGATTACCAGTTGCTTGGTGTTTAACGAAAACGCGGACGGCTATAAGTTTTCCGTACGTAGCTGCATCAGGGAAGTGAATGCCAGCGAGCTGGCGTCCTATTTATGTGAGGGCATAGGCTCCGGCGGCGGGCATTATGAAAAAGCGGGCGGATTTGTCAGTAAGAAGCTTTACGAGAAGCATTATCCCACCCTGCATCCGGAAGCGTACTTCAACAACCGCATGAACCAGTATTTTGACAGCTTTGATCTGATTTATGCGGCGGACTATGACATTGACACCTCTGACATGAAGAAATACAGCAAAAAGAAAATCCCCATCGGCTTTGTGAAAGCGGATGAGGTGCTTCCGGCAGGTACGCCGATTACCATCCGTACCCTGGAAGGGGATGTGGATATGACCATTGAAGATGATCTGTATATCATGATTGGCATCAAAGGCGAGGTCTATCCCAACCGGAGAGCCAAATTTGAAAAAAGCTATCAGGTGCTTCCGGATAAATATGAGTTTGAAACCTATGCGCTATCGGCGGATTATGTGCCGACCATAAAGAACCGGAATGACGGAAGCACCCTGCATCTGACCGATTATGCAAGAGCCTGTGTGCCCACGGGGCAGGTGCACATCCATGCCAGGGAATTGACAAGAGGTGTAAAGGTTTTTACAGCATGGGATAAAAGTAAGTATATGCTGGGGAAACCGGGGGATTTTCTGGCTGTACGTTGTGAGGACAGACACGACATTTATGTGGTAGAAAGGGATATATTTGGTAAAACCTATGAAGAAACCGTATAAGTACGATGCGTTTATCAGCTACCGCCATGCAGAGCTTGACAGGTTTGTGGCGGAAAATCTGCAGAAGCAGTTGGAGTGGTTTAAGATACCCGGCTCTCTTAAGAAGGATAAAAAGCTTTCCCGGACAAAGATTGAAAGAATCTTTCGGGATAAGGACGAGCTGCCTCTTACCAATAATTTAGAGGACCCTATCCGGAAGGCGCTGGAGGAGTCGGAATACCTGATTGTCATCTGTTCCCCCAGACTGAAGGAGTCTTTGTGGTGCCGCAAGGAAATCGAAACCTTTATCAGCCTGCACGGCAGGGAAAATATTTTTGCGGTTCTGGTGGAAGGGGAGCCTGCGGAGTCCTTCCCGGAGGAACTTTTATACCGGGAAAAAACGGTTACTCATCCGGACGGCAGCACGGAAACCGTAAAAGAGGAAATGGAACCTCTGGCGGCGGATGTGCGCGGCAAAAATAAGAGAAATGTCCTGAAGGTCATGAAAACCGAAAAGCTGCGTCTGATAGCTCCCATGCTGGGTGTTGGCTTTGATGACTTAAAGCAGCGCCACCGGGAACAGAAATTAAAGAAAACACTCGGCTTTACTGCAGCGGGAGCTGCCGTATGTCTGGCATTCGGAGTTGTCAGCACCGCCATGGCCATGCAGATACGGGAGCAGAAAAAGCAGATCCAGATACAGAACGACTCCCTTGCAGAGCAGGCGGCACAGATTAGCAGCCAGAACGATATTCTGTCCAGGGAGCAGGCACTCAGTCTGGCGGAGGAATCCGGGCGGCTTTTGAAGAAGGGCGACAGAATAGGCGCTATGCAGACGGCAATCAGCGCCCTGACGGAGTATGACGGCATTGCCATGCCCTATACGGCACAGGCACAGAAAGCCCTGACGGACAGTCTGTATGTATATAACCGGACGGGAGATTTTTTGAGCCGGTACGAAGTGAAGACGGACAGTGTGATAACGGATATGCAGTCTTCCGGGGACATGTCTTATTATGCACTGAAGGAAAGTGCGGGAGACATTACGGTAAAAGAAAGCGAATACGGACATACGGTGGGGAAGCTTGCAGGGTTGCCGGGCTACTCGGACGGCGGTATGTTTTTTATAGATGACAGCAGACTGGTTTATCAGAACGAAGAGAAGGAACTGCTGGTATTTGATGCCAAGACCGGGGAAACCGAAAAGCCGGAGCTGCCGGGCAGCGCTTACAATTACTATCTGTCAGAGGACAGAACCCGGATAGCGGTAAGCGGTTACAATTATCTCCGTATTATAGATGCGGAGGATTATACAGAAGTTCAGAACTTAGATGAATACTGCAAGGAACAGACCGGACGGATTTATTTCAATGAAGACTCCACGGCGGTGGTGCTTACCCTGCGGAACAGCGACGACGTAATGTCGGAGGACAGAAGGCTTCTGTACCTTGGCATGACGGATGATACGAAGAGATATTCCGACTGGGAGACGGCATATGTGGAAGATGTGGTATTTAGGGACGGCTGCATGTATGTGCTGACCTATGAAACGCGGGATGTACTGTATTCCGTCTTTGACAGTTATTTGAGGGCATATGAGGAAGGCACGGGAAAACTGCTCTATCGAAAGGAATATAAAAATGCCATGCTGAATGATATTCTGTTTTCCCGGGGGGATGACGACAGCATGCTTCTGTACGGCAGTTATGAAGCCGATGCCGTCAGCCGGAAAAACGGCGAGGTTTACCTGCGCGCCGAGACGGGCATCAGCGGCATTGTATATGCGGAGGCGGTAAACGGCGCCAACCTGTATTCCTATATTACGAGCGACGGCTGCCAGTATATCATGAGCTATGAAAACAATGTATCCTTTACCCACGGCGTCACCTTCGACTGCTTCGCTGACAGGATTTATTATACGGTAAGACTGGCACAGGGCTTTGTGATGGCAACGCATACGGAGAACCGGGCGGTGTGCTATCAGCGCTTTTATCCGACGGACGATACCCTGACGGACAAAACGCCCGACAGGGAGGATACCGAAGTACTGTGGGGCAATGAGGTACAGGAAACCGCAAAGGAAAAGGGGTATGTCCTGCCTAAACTTGCGGAAGGCATTTTTTATAACGAAGACAAAACCATTACGTTTGTAACATATCAGGATTCTTCCTTAAGAATGTACGATACGGCTTCGGGAGAACTGCTTGCGGAAATCACGGATACGCCGGGCGATGCTTCGGAATATTACGGGAAGGATGCCCAGGGCAATTATTACGTGGGCTTCGGTTCCTGGGCGTATATGATGAGTCCCGGGAATGAAAATCTGGCATTCTTACGCGGTATGGCGCAGATAGATGAGTCGGGAAAACTGCTTACGACGGACAATCTGGACAATTACTATTTATGTCCGGTATACACTTTGGATGAACTGCTTGCTATGGCAGAGGCAGATGTGGTAAAATATACGCAAAACGAAATTACGGAATAATCGGAAACAGGAAGGTTTTAATATGAGCGAGACAGAAAGCAAAAATTTTATTGAACAGATTATAGAGAAGGATCTGGCGGATGGATTTTACGATACCGTGCACACCCGTTTTCCTCCCGAACCCAACGGCTATCTTCATATCGGACATGCCAAGAGTATTCTTTTAAACTACGGGCTGGCGCAGAAGTACAACGGCAAGTTCAACATGCGATTTGACGATACCAACCCGACCAAGGAAAAGGAAGAGTTCGTAGACTCCATCAAAGCGGATGTGGAATGGCTGGGCGCCGACTGGGAAGACAGACTTTTCTTTGCATCCAACTATTTTGAACAGATGTACGAAGCGGCTGTAAAGCTGATAAAAAAAGGAAAAGCCTATGTATCCGACTTGTCTGCAGAGCAGATGAAGGAATACAGAGGCACACTGACCGAGCCCGGAAAGGAAGACCCGGCAGCAGGCAGAAGCATTGAGGAAAACCTGCAGTTATTTGAGGACATGCGCGCCGGCAAATTTGCAGACGGTGAAAAGGTACTCCGCGTCCGTATCGATATGGCTTCTCCCAACATGAACATGAGAGACCCGGTTATTTACCGTGTAGCCCATATGACCCACCACAATACCGGGGATAAATGGTGCATTTATCCCATGTACGATTTTGCACATCCCATTGAGGATGCCATTGAAGGCATTACCCATTCCATCTGTACCCTGGAGTTTGAAGACCACAGACCTCTGTACGACTGGGTGGTAAGAGAATTAGAATATCCGCATCCTCCCAAACAGATTGAGTTTGCAAAGTTGTATCTGAAAAATGTGGTGACCGGCAAGAGATACATCAAAAAATTAGTGGAGGAAGGCATCGTGGACGGCTGGGACGACCCCAGATTAGTTTCCATCGCTGCGCTGAGAAGACGCGGTTTTACCCCGGAATCCATTAAAATGTTCGTAGAGCTCTGCGGCGTTTCCAAAGCAAATTCCATTGCCGATTATGCGATGCTTGAATACTGCATCCGCGAGGACTTAAAGATGAAGCGTCCCCGTATGATGGCGGTCTTAAATCCGGTGAAGCTTGTGATCGACAATTATCCCGAAGGACAGACCGAGATGCTTACCGCCGCCAACAACCTGGAGAATGAGTCCTTAGGCAGCAGGGAAATCCCGTTCGGCAGAGAGCTTTATATTGAAAGAGAAGATTTCATGGAGGAGCCTCCCAGGAAATATTTCCGACTGTTCCCCGGCAATGAAGTGCGTCTGATGAATGCTTACTTTGTCACCTGCACCGGTTGTGTGAAGGATGAAAACGGCAACGTAACGGAAGTGCACTGTACCTATGACCCCGCATCCAGAGGCGGCAACAGCCCGGACGGCAGAAAAGTAAAGGGTACCATTCACTGGGTTCCCGCAAAGGAAGCCGTAAAAGCAGAGGTCAGACTGTACGAAAACATCATTGACGAAGAAAAGGGCGTTTACAACGAGGATGGCAGCTTAAACTTAAATCCCAATTCCCTGACAATCTTAAAGGAATGTTATGCAGAGCCGGCACTTAAGGATGCAAAAGCCTATGAAAGCTTCCAGTTTGTCAGAAACGGGTTTTTCTGTGTGGACTGCAAGGATTCCAAAGAAGGAGCTTTGGTCTTTAACAGGATTGTATCCTTGAAGAGCTCATTCGTGTTACCAAAGAAGGAGGATTAATTATGGGTAATTTATTGTCTGGATTATCGGATTTGGGTCTTGGGGATCTGGAAGGTGTCAAATTATATGAGGACCCGAACAAGGATCAGGACAGTAATAAGGGGAAGAAAGCAACAGCAATCGAAGAAAAAGATTTAATCTATGACAGAAATTACGACTGCCCGGTCTGCGGGGAAAAGATTACGGCAAAGACCATGAAGGCGGGAAAAGCAAGACTGATACGGACCGACAACGATTTGCGTTCTGTTTTCGAGGGCATCGATGCCTATAAATACGACGTGATATGCTGCCCGAAATGCGGCTATTCCGCGCTTATCCGCTTTTTCAAGCCCATGCCGGAAGGACAGGTGCGGCTTATCCGGGAAAAAATCTGCCAGCATATTAAACTGAAGCCTCACACGGGAGATACCTATACCTATGAGGAGGCTATGGAGCATTATAAGGTGGCGCTTGCCTGCTCTATCGTAAAACAGGCAAGAAACAGTGAAAAAGCCTATACCTGCTTAAAGGCGGCATGGGTGCTCCGCGGCTGGAGAGAAACCCTGGAAAGGGAACCCGGCACGGAAGAAAAGAGAGCCGAATTAAAGGCACAGGAAAGAGAATATCTGAAAAATGCCATGGAGGGATTTATTGCGGCGGAAGCAGCGGAAAGCTTTCCTATCTGCGGTATGGACGATACCACATTGGAATACCTGATTGCCAATCTGGCTTTCGGGCTCGGCAAGTATGACATCGCTTCCAAACTCATTTCCGAGATTTTGATAAGGCCCTATGCCAACTCCCGCATGAAGGAAAAGACGAGGGAATTGAAGGATGCCATTTTAGCGGAGCTTCGAAAAAATAAGGCATAAAATCTTTTTACCGGCATAACAGGCGGTGCCGATAAATACAGACAGAAATAAAAAGGACGTATGAAAGAAAATTCATACGTCCTTTTTACGGTTCCGGTCAATAAACATGTAATCGGACCGGCTGATTATTCATTTTTCTCATCGTCTTCGTCGAAGAATTCTTCTACTTCATCGATTTTTTCGTCTGCCTTTTCGGTAACATCTTCTACTACGGAAGAAAGCTCTTCAAAGGGGGCGTCTTCTTTTTCTGCAGGTGCTTCTGCCTTGGGAGCTTCAGCAGCGGCTTCCTTTTCTTCAGCGGGGGCATCAGCAGGTGCCTCCTCTTTTACGGGAGCTTCTTCTTTATCTTCTGCGGGAGCATTCTCATGATTGAGAGCTACGTAAGAACGACTATTGTCTTCCTCATCGGACTCATCTCCGAAATCGTCGTAGTCATCATCTTCTTCACCATTGTATTCGGGAGAAAATTTTTCCTTGTTCAGATAATAATAGATACCGGCTCCGGCAGCGGCAACAGCAGTTGCAAATAATAAAACTTTACCAAATTTTTTAGCCATGAGGGTACTCCTTTCTTTTTATTCTTTCATTCTTAATGGAGACAGGAACAATATTTGTCCTTCTTAATAAACATTTTAATACTATTTTATGGAAAAAGGAAGAGATTATGTATAAATTTTTTATAAATTGCAGTACTTCATCCCCTATTTACAGATAGGCTGATTATTTTCTCTTTAGAGGGATTTCATTTTTTTCTAATATTTTGGACACAGAATGAACACAATTCCTTTGTATAGTATTCTTACAGATAGTTGATGAACTCACTATCTCCCCCCCTCATAAGAAAAGCGGAAAGCCCGGTTCTCCCCGGGCTTTTTGCTTTTTAAATTTTACATGGAAATTGAAAAGAAAGAATGATACAATAGGGCAAGGAAAAGAAAAGGAGACAGGCAGACATGATAGGACTGATTGTAGCATATACGAAGAACCGCGTTATCGGAAGTGAAGGCAGAATTCCCTGGAGGATTAAGGGGGAACAGCGCCGTTTTAAGGAGCTTACCACAGGCAATGTGGTAATTATGGGCAGGAAATCCTATGAGGAAATCGGACATCCCCTTCCCAACCGTTATACGGTGGTGGTATCTTCCACGGCAGACTATGAAGCGGAAAACTGCATTACGGTAAATTCCCTGCCGGCAGCCATAAAGAAGGCGGAAGAGCTGTGTCCGGGCAAAAATATTTACATATCCGGCGGTGCGGGCATTTATAAGGAAGGAATTGCCCTGGCGGAGAAGCTTTTTGTGACGGAAATCGATGCGGAGATAGAGGGAGATACCTATTTTCCGGAATTTGATGTGTCAGCCTATGAAAGGACGGTAGAAGAAATAGTGGATGGAGAAATCCCTTATTCTTATGTGACATACAGCAAAAAGAAAACAAAGATTTTTATCGACGGCAGCGAGGGAACGACGGGACTCCGCATCAACGAACGTTTTGCGGGAAGAGACGATTTGGAAATTTTACAGATTGACCCGGCGCTCAGAAAGGATACGGAGGAAAGAAAGAAGCTGATTAACGCCTCCGATATTACCATTCTCTGCCTGCCGGATGCTGCGGCAAAGGAAGCGGTTTCCTTAGTGGAAAACGAAAACGTGCGCATTCTGGATGCATCCACCGCACACCGTACGGAAGAAGGCTGGGCATACGGCTTTCCCGAACTGGCGCCGTCTTTCCGGGAAAAAATCAAAACCGGAAAAAGAGTGGCGGTTCCCGGCTGTTATGCCTCCGGTTTTATTGCCCTGATGTATCCGCTGGTAAAGGAGGGCATCCTTTCAGCCGATTACCCGGCATGTGCCTTTGCCATGTCCGGCTACAGCGGCGGCGGTAAAAAGATGATTGCGGAATACGAAGCGGAGGAACGTGCGGCAGAGCTTTCCGCACCCAGGGAATATGCCCTGAGCCAGCAGCATAAACATCTGAAAGAAATGAAGGCTGTTCCGGGACTTGCGAGGGAGCCTCTGTTTTCTCCCATTGTCTGTGATTACTACAGCGGTATGCTGGTTTCCCTCCCTATTCAGAAGGATTTTATGCAAAAAGCACTTACACCGGAAGAATTACAGGCGTTTTTTGCAGGATATTATGCAAATGAACCGTTTATCAAGGTCAATGCCTTCGGTGCCGAAGCGGAAAGCCGGGGATTTTTATCCGCCAATGTCAGAAGCGGCTGGGACGGCATGGAAATTTTTGTGACCGGCAATGAGGACAGAATGGTGGTCAGCTCCCGGTTTGACAATCTGGGAAAGGGTGCTTCCGGAGCAGCGGTACAGTGTCTGAATATCATGCTTGGCTGTGCAGAGGATAAGGGACTTGTTTTGTAAAACAAAAACAATCTTTTGTTGCCAAAGAAACCACATGTGGTTTATAATAGGGAAGACGTAGTTATGAAAACTACGAAATATGTTCAGGAGGATTTACGTGATATGTCAGATTTTATCTTGAGTTGTTGTTCCACGGCAGACATGCCCAAGTCTTTTTTTGAAGAAAGAAACGTAGCTTATGTTTGTTTCCACTTTAATATGGATGGAAAAGATTACCCGGATGATTTAGGGGAAAGCATGCCATTTCCTGAATTTTACAAAAGAATTGAAGAGGGAGCGCAGCCTACCACTTCACAGGTAAATGTGGATGAGTTTACAAATTTCTTTGAACCGTTTTTAAAAGAAGGAAAGGATATCCTGCACGTCAGCCTTTCCTCCGGTCTGTCCGGTTCCTTTAATTCCGCCAGTATCGCCGCAAGGGATCTGATGGAAAAATATCCGGAGAGAACCATCAAGGTAGTGGACTCCTTAGGGGCTTCTTCCGGTTTCGGTGTGCTGATGACGTATCTTGCGGACCTCAGGGACGAAGGAAAGAGCCTTACGGAAGTGTATGACTGGGCTGAGAAAAATAAACTCCGCGTGCATCACTGGTTCTTCTCCACCGACCTTACAAGCTACAAGAGAGGCGGCCGTATCAGCGCCACTTCCGCTATGGTAGGTACCCTGCTTGGTATTTGTCCGCTGCTAAACATGGATAATGAGGGACATCTGATTCCCCGCAAGAAAATCCGTACTAAAAAGAAAGTCATTGAAGAACTGGTCAATATGATGAAAGAACATGTGGAAGACGGTCCGGATTACAAAGGCTATTGCTACATCAGCAATTCCGCCTGCGAAGAGGATGCCGAAAAGGTGCGTGATTTAGTAGAAGCTTACTGCCCGAACTTAAAAGGCAAGGTTCTTATTAACAGCATCGGTACGGTAATCGGTTCCCATACCGGTCCTGGCACGGTGGCACTGTTCTTCTTAGGTGATGAAAGAGTGGACTAAAGGATATTATGAATAAGAAAGAAATTGCAGAAATCAAAAAGCAGTTTACCCAGGAGCGGTGTGCCATCACCCGTATCTGCGGTTGTTATGTAGACGGAGAAAAAAATAAAAAAACCGAGCTGAAGGAAGCTTTCCTTTCCCTGCCGGAAGAAGAGATGTTTAAATATTTTGCCATTTTCCGCAAAGCTCTTTCCGGCACGGTGGGTAAAAATCTCCTCACTATGGAATTTCCCCTGGCATCGGAGGAAGCCGGGGGTACCCAGGACTTTCTGATGCAGCTCCGTGCCTCTTCCCTGAAGGATGAAAACCTGCTGGAGGAATTTTACGATAAAATCATAGAGAATTACTATTCTGTGGAGAATTATCTCATTTTGCTCATTCATGCCGTGTACGATATTCCCGGCAAATCCTCGGACGGAGAGGAAATGTTCGATGCTTCCGACGAAGTGTATGACCATATTCTCTGCTGTATCTGTCCGGTTACGTTAAGCAAGCCGGGGCTTTCCTACGATGAGGAGAGCAACGCATTCCATACCCGTATCTGCGACAGGGTGGTAAACATGCCGGATATCGGTTTTCTGTTCCCCGCATTCCACGACAGAAGCACGGATGTTCACAGTCTGCTGTATTATGCGGCAAAGCCGGAAGAACTGCGGATGGAATTTGTAGAGCCGGTACTTGGCTGCAACCTGCCTCTTTCCGCAGGGGACCAGAAGGAAACCTTCCAGACCATCGTAGAAGAAACTCTTGGCGATGCCTGTGACTATGAGGTGGTTAAAAACATCCACGAAAAATTAAATGAGATGATTGAGGAAAAAAAGGATGAGCCGGACCCCGTGGTACTTGACCGGGCGGAAGTGAAAAGACTTCTGGAGTACAGTGGCGTGGAGGAAGAAAAGCTCAGCTCCTTTGAAGAAAAGTACGAGGAAGCGGCGGGGACGGATACCTGCTTTGTAGCTTCCAATGTGGCAAACACCAGACAGTTTGAAATCAAAACCCCCGATGTGGTGGTAAAGGTAAGCCCCGACCGGATGGATCTGGTGGAAACAAAAGTCATCAACGGCAGGAAGTGTCTGGTCATCTCCTTAGACAACAGCGTGGAGGTAAACGGTATTACCGTACGTATGGGGCTTTCCGGGGAAGAGGAAGAAGAGGAATAGTTTATAAAAATTTTCTCTATGTTAAGAAATCTTAACGGCACGGAGGCATAAATCTGTTACAATAAAATAGACATGAAAACACGGGAACATTCCCACGATGAAGTACCGACAGGAGGAACTTGCTTGCATCAGAATGAATTACTGCGTGAGAAGGTTTACGAATCCGTAACCTCCGTGCTCCCTATTACGTTAATTGTACTTGTTTTAAGTATTTCCATAGCCCCGCTTACTCCGGGAACACTGACGTTGTTTTTGTTCGGCGCAGTGCTTCTGATAGTAGGCATGGGCTTTTTTACTTTGGGCGTGGATATGTCCATGATTCCCATGGGAGAAGGCATAGGTGTGGAGTTGTCCCGTACCAAGAAGGTCTGGCTTTCCATGGTAGTCTGTTTTATCTTAGGCGTTATCATTACCGTTGCAGAGCCGGATCTGCAGGTTCTGGCGGGGCAGGTTTCTGCCATTCCCAATCTGGTCCTGATATTAACGGTGGCTATGGGTGTGGGAATCTTTCTGGTGATTGCGAAGCTCCGCATCCTTTTTAAAATCCCGATTTCGTACATACTCCTTGGCTTTTATGCCCTCATTTTTATCCTGACCGTTTTTGCGCCGGCGGACTTTATTCCGGTATCCTTTGATTCCGGCGGTGTTACCACGGGACCTGTGACCGTTCCGTTTATCATGGCGCTCGGTATCGGTATGGCATCCGTCCGAAGCGACAAAAATTCCAACAGCGACAGCTTCGGTCTAACTGCCATCTGCAGCATCGGCCCCATTCTTTCGGTGCTTCTTTTGGGGATTTTTTACCGTCCCGAAGAAACATCCTATACGTCGGTAAGTCTTCCGGAACTGACGGATACCAAAGCGGTAGCGGCTGAATTTGCCAGGGCATTTCCTGTCTATATGAAGGAAGTACTGATAGCCGTGCTTCCCATTATGGTTCTGTTTTTACTGTTCCAGCTTATTTTCCGGCGTTTCCATGCCAGAAAGATTGTGAAAATCTGTGCCGGATTTCTGTATAGTTATATTGGTCTGGTTTTGTTTCTGACAGGTGTCAATGTGGGATTTATGCCTGCCGGTCAGTACATCGGAGCGGCAGTGGCAGGCGGCAGAAAGCCGTATCTTTTAATTCCCATTGCCATGCTTATCGGTTACTTTATCGTAAGGGCGGAGCCTGCGGTACAGGTGCTCGCCCGACAGGTTGAGGATGTTACAAGCGGTTCCATTCCACAGAAGTCCATTTACAAAAGTCTGTCAGTAGGTGTGGCACTTTCGGCGGGCATCTCCATGGTGCGTATTCTGACGGGACTTCCCATTCTCTGGATTTTAATTCCGGGCTACCTGATTTCCCTGACACTTACCTTCTTTGTTCCACAGCTTTTTACCGGTATTGCTTTCGATGCCGGCGGTGTGGCAAGCGGTCCCATGACGACGACATTCCTTCTGCCCTTTGCCATGGGAGCCTGCGAAGCCTTCGGTGGAAATATTCTGACGGATGCTTTCGGCATTGTGGCGCTGGTTGCCATGACGCCGCTTCTTACCATTCAGCTTTTAGGTCTTGCGGACAATATCCGGAAACGCATCCGGAAGCGGAAGCTTATGCTGGAACTGAGGGAAGTGGAGGACAGTATTCTTTACTTTGATTAAGAAAGGTTGGGTACATACATGGCAGAAAAAAACAGCATACAGGCGGTTTTAACCATTGCGGAACGCGGCAGGGGAAAGCATCTGGCAAAGTGGTATACTGAGCAGGGCGTATATTTCGGCTTTCAGTGCAGGGGGCAGGGAACGGCTTCCTCCGAGCTTCTGGATGTGCTGGGCGTAGGCTCTCCCGAAAAGGATATTTTGATTTCTCTGACGGGTGCGGTTTTGGCGGGAAGGCTGCTTGAAAAAATAGAAGAAACGGATATGCGGAAATGGGGAAGCGGTATCGTGTGCTCCGTTCCGGTCACCGGATTAAACAGCACCATTGCTACCATATTCTTACATGAACAGGACGGCAGAACGGGAGGAAACAACATGGACGAACACAAGGAAAACAGTCTTATTTTAATAGCGGTCAACCAGGGCCATACCGACGATGTTATGGATACGGCAAGAGAAGCCGGCGCCAGAGGCGGCACCATTATCCGCGCCAGATGGGCGGGAGCAGAGGACGACGGGCAGTTCTATGGCATTTCCCTGCAGTCCGAAAAGGAGATTATTGCCATAGTGGCGCCAAGAGAACAACGAAATGCCATTATGGAAGTAGTAAACAAGAAGCACGGTCTCAAAACGGAAGCCGGCGCCGTTATCTGCTCTCTCGGAATTGACAGGATGGTGAAGCTGGCGTAGATTTTACTCGCAGCGTATGGATGTGCGGCATGGGATGCGCGCAGCGGGCGGCCGATTACTTGCATCGTACGGGCAGATATGCTATAATATTCTAAATTGTGCGAAAGGAACCAATTATCATGGAAGACGCAGACAGTGACGCGGATACCGATACTTATTTTTTTAATGGATTTATGATTTTGGCAGGGCAGACAGAATTGCACTGTTTATATGAAAAATGGAAACTGTAAGGTGTAGCTGGTAGTGTTTATATTTACCGGTTATGCCTTTTTGTGTTTATTTTTAAGAGAATGGAGATTATATTTTGAAAACGATAGTATTGCAGCTTTTATTACAGATACTGCTGATTTTACTGAATGCCTTTTTTGCGGGAACGGAGATGGCGGTAGTTTCCTTAAATACGGCGAAGCTACATAAACTGGAAGAGGAAGGAAACCCGCATGCCGTAAAACTTCTGAAGCTGGTAGCGGATCCGTCCGGATTTCTTTCCACCATACAGATTGGAATTACCCTGGCCGGATATCTGGGCAGTGCACTGGCATCTGAAAATTTTGCCGGTTACTTCGTACACTGGATTTACTACGATCTGCATTTTACCCTGTGGCCGGAAAATGTGCTGACAGGCATTGCCATTGTGCTGATTACCATGATACTGGCTTTTTTTACCTTGATTTTCGGGGAACTGGTGCCGAAAAGAATTGCCATGCAGAAGTCCTTTGAGTGGTCAAAGGCTGCTTACGGCGTGGTTTCGGGCATTGCTTTCCTAATGCGCCCGGTGATTGCACTTCTTTCCTTATCTACCAACCTGGTGCTTCGGCTGCTGCACTGCAAGGTGGAGGGCAACGATGAAAATGTGACAGAGGATGAGATCCGTATGCTGGTGGACATCGGGGAAGAAAAGGGAAGTATTGATGAGAACGAAAAGGAATGGATTCAGAATGTATTTGATTTCGATGATCTGAGTGTGCGCAGAGTGATGACTCCGAGAGCGGATGTGATTGCAGTTTCCAGGGATGCGGATAAAGAAGAAATCATGCACCTGATAGAAGAAAACGGTCTGTCCCGCTATCCGGTTTACGGAGAGGACCTGGATGATATCGTCGGTATCCTGTATGCCCGGGATTTTTTACTGGCACTGGGCAGGGGCGAACAGCCGCAGGTGGAGAAAACAATGCGTTCCGCTTATTTTGTGCCGGAAAGCATCCATGCGGATAAATTGTTTTCCGACATGCAGAAAAAGAAAATCCATATTGCCGTCATTGTGGACGAATACGGCGCCATGGAGGGTATTGTCACCATGGAAGACCTGGTGGAAGAAATTGTGGGTAACATTTATGATGAGTTTGATAAGGAAGAAGAACCTTCCATTGAAAAGATAGGCGATAACCTCTGGTGCGTACCGGGCAGTACTAATCTGGATGAGCTTTCGGAAGAACTGGATTTGCCGGAGGAACTGCCGGAAGAAGGATATGATACCATTGCGGGGCTGGTTATCAATTTACTGGAAGCTATTCCGGAGGATGGCGAGAAGATTGACGTGGAGGGCTATGGTCTGCATATCCATGTAGAGGACATTAAAGACAGGCGTATCGAAAAGGCATATGTGAGCAAACTGGATGCGACGGCTTAAATCCAGCCGCCGTCCAGCGAAATAATCTGTCCTGTCATATAGGAAGGGGAATTTACTACCTGCCAGACAAGGTGAGCCACTTCTTCGGGAGTGCCCATTCTGTCGGCAGGTATTTCTTCTATTATAGAAGAAATATCTTCTTCCGATAATATATGGTTCATAGCGGTATCAATCATACCGGGAGCAATGGCATTGACCTGGATGTTGCTGGGCGCAAGCTCCTTTGCCAGTGCCTTTGTCAGAGCATTGATTCCGCCTTTTGAAACGGAATAGGCAACTTCCATGGAGGCGCCCACATTTCCCCAGACGGAGGATATGTTTATAATTTTTCCCCATTTTTCATGCACCATATGGGGGATGGCAAGTTTGCTGGTATAAAAGGCGGCGTTCAAATTGGTATTTAATACCGTGTGCCAGTCGGCAATACTCATATCGGACAACAGGCCAAAATAAGAGATGCCGGCATTGTTTATAAGGATATCCGGCGCCGGTATTTGGGCAAACATTTTTTCCACGGAGGCAAAATCGCCCATATCGCAGACGTAAGAACGGCAGGCAACGGAAAAATTGTTTTCTATTTCTTCCTGCAGTTTTTGCAGCGCTTCCCTGTCGTGGAAACCGGTAATGGTGAGGGACATCCCCTCCTTGGCAAACTTTCTGGCAATGGCAGCCCCGATTCCGCGGGACGCACCGGTGATAAGCACTTGTTTCATGGCAAAACATCCTTTTCTTTTCTTTTGCATATCATAACACATTGCGGGGAAAGATACAAAAGTATTACGCTGTACAGTAAATAAATAGTTGTTATATGATATGAAGTGCAGTTGTAAAAACATAAAGTCTATGCTACACTTAGTCCATACAGAAAGCAGGGAGCTTATAATAGGAAGACTGAAAAAATACAGAATGGAGCAACGGAAAATGTACGATTTAATTATTATCGGTTCCGGTCCGGCGGGGCTGGGAGCAGCGGTATACGGAAAGCGGGCGGGAATGTCCACATTGGTGATTGAAAAAAATCCCATGAGCGGAGGACAGGTCCTGACCACGTATGAAGTGGATAATTACCTGGGACTGCCGGGTATAAACGGCTTTGATCTGGGAACGAAATTCCGGGAGCATGCGGACAAAATGGGCGCCGAGTTTGTGGAAGCTGAAGTGGAAGGAATTGAAGATGGCAGAAACTGCCAAACAGTGCACACTACCGCAGGAGATTACGAAGGCAGAACCCTGATTCTGGCAATGGGAGCGCATCACGCCAAACTCGGCGTACCGGGAGAAGAAGAACTGCAGGGAATGGGCGTTTCCTACTGCGCTACCTGCGACGGGGCATTTTTCAAGAACCGGACGGTGGCAGTAGTGGGCGGCGGAGACGTGGCGCTGGAAGATGCTGTTTTTCTTGCCAGAGCCTGTAAAAAAGTCTATCTCATTCACCGCAGGGATACGTTCCGGGCGGCAGGCGTGCTGCAGGAGGCAGTAAAGAAGCTGCCCAATGTGGAAATTCTGTATAATACTACCGTACAGGAAATCTGCGGAGAAGACATGGTGGAAAACCTCATTATACACCGGGACGGACAGCGGGAAGAACTGGCGGTAAACGGCATTTTCATCGCTGTGGGCATTCATCCCGATACAGAAATATGTAAACAACTTGTGAACTGTAACGAGGCGGGCTATGTACTGGCAGGCGAGGATACCCTTACCGACAAGCCGGGGATTTTTGCAGCCGGAGATATACGGAAAAAGCCGCTCCGGCAGATTATCACGGCGGTAGCGGACGGGGCCAATGCTGCCAGTGCCGCAGCTGCATATTTAGCCGAAACTATGTTGACAAATTAAAAAATCTGTGATATATTTTTTAACAGATTTAACAAATTTGTAACAAATGTTTCGGAGGATGAATGGATGCGGAAAAGCAGTAGACTTACAGTCGGCTTACTGGCAGCCGTTATGGCTGCTTCCTTATATTCAGTAGATGCAAATGCTTCTGCCAATGTAACCACGGTACTGCCCAACGGCGGTGTGAACCTGTCCTTGGCAAAGGCGGCACCTCTGGAAAGTATTCAGACAGAAAAAGTCAGCGCAACCAGTAAAATAGAAGCATCGGTCAGTCTTGAGGATATGGTGGATGTTCTGAATGAAAGTCTTCAGGATGCGGACAAGGATGAAGAAGAGGAACTTTTCAAGAACCTCGTTATAGCACAGGTAAATGCCTATGTCAATGTCAGAAGCCTTCCCAGTGAAGAGGGCGAAATTGTCGGAAAGCTTTACGATGATTCCGTCGGCACCTTTATCGAAGAGGACAACGGCTGGTACAAGATTAATTCCGGCAGTGTAACCGGTTATGTAAAGGCAGAGTACTGTGTGACCGGCGAGGATGCGGTAGAGCTTGCCAAGAAGGTAGGAACCAGACTGGCAACCGTAACCACCACCACACTTTACGTCAGAATGGAGCCCACCACCGATTCCAAAGTGTTATCCATGGTACCCGAAGGAGATGACTTCCTGGTAATGGATGAAACAGATGACTGGGCAAAGATTAACGTAGAAGAAGGCGACGGCTGGGTTTCCAAGGATTATCTGGAAATTCACACCGAATTTGTAGAGGCGGAGTCCAAGGAAGAAGAACAGGCACGTCTGGCAAAGGAAGAGGAAGAGAGAAAGAAAGCACGCGAAGCAGCCAAGAAGAGTCAGGCAGGAAAGCAGACATCTTCCCAGACTACACAGACTCAGACCACAACCTATGCGGTAGGCGAAGGCAGTGAATTAGGAAAATCCGTTGCAGAGTATGCATTGCAGTTTGTCGGCAATCCGTATGTATACGGCGGAACCAGTCTGACAAACGGTACGGACTGCTCCGGTTTCGTTATGAGTGTATACGCCAACTTTGGTGTCAGCCTTCCCCACAGCTCCAAGTCCGACAGATCACAGGGTGCTGCGGTTGACGGACTTGCCAATGCACAGCCCGGAGATTTGGTTTGCTATTCCGGTCATGTGGCGCTGTATATCGGAAACGGACAGATTGTGCATGCGTCCAACGCTAAGACAGGTATCATTGTTTCCAATGCAGATTATAAGAAGGTACTGGCAGTCAGAAGAATTTTCTAATTCAAACAAAAATAAAACAGAAAAATAAAACTGTGTCATGGACAACATCCGGGCACAGTTTTATTTCTTTATAGGAAATTTCGTTGAATTTTCCTATAAAGAAATAAAGCCCTCCGGGCAGGAGCGCACTGCGGCGGAGTGGGATTATGTCGCTGAAGCGACCCGCCGCAGGCGTGGAATCCTGCAAAGCAGGATTCTTTCTTAATTCCTTTCTTACTTTATAACCGTGCGCAATTTTGAACTGTTGTGCGACAATAATAAGTGACCGCAAACAGAAGGAGGAGTGTCCCATTGTGCAAGATGTACAAAGCCGAATGAATGCAAGAGGAAAAAAAGAAAAAAATAAAATTTTCATCGCGCAACTTATCCACCGGAAAAAGAGCCGGAAATGAGATGAAAGCTACTTATACACGGAGTTATCCACACTGTCCACAGGAAAAGAAAGGGAAAAAACAACATCCGATATGTTTCCGATGCAGAACGGATGTTTTGTAAAGAATACCTAAAAAAGAAAAAACGTCGAAAAAAGTCGAAATAAGTATTGACATTAAGAATGTCAAAAATATAGAAAAAATAAAGTAAATTATTGCAAAAATACAGGAAGATATGGTATAATGCTTATACAATAATAAACCGGAAGGGATGAGGTATATGAAATTTATTATAGTAGGCAGAAACATTGAGGTGACTCCCGGACTGAAAACGGCAGTGGAAGACAAAATCGGAAAACTGGAAAAGTATTTCACTCCCGAAACAGAAGTACATGTAACACTCAGCGTGGAAAAAGACAGACAGAAAATTGAAGTAACGATACCGGTGAAAGGCAGTATCATCCGTTCTGAACAGGTAAGCAACGACATGTATGTTTCCATTGACCTGGTGGAAGAAATCATTGAAAGACAGTTAAAGAAATATAAAACCAAATTAGTGGACAGGCAGAAAGATGCAACATCCTTCAGCCAGTTGTTTGTAGAAAACAACTATATGGATGATGAAGAAATTAAAATTGTCCGTACCAAGAAGTTTGATATCAAGCCCATGTATCCTGAGGATGCCTGCATCCAGATGGAGCTTTTGGGACACAGCTTCTTCGTATTCCACAATGCGGAAACCGGTCAGGTAAACGTAGTATACAAGCGTAAAGGCGATACCTACGGACTCATTGAGCCGGAAGATTAAGCACGGGACAGACCGGCAGACTGTAAACAAACTAAATAATGTATAAAGGGAAAAGGCAGATACCGCAAGGTGTCTGCCTTTTATATTGCGGGAAAGCAAGGCATATTTAGCGGAGCTTACGACATATACATGCATAGAAAATTGTATGTGGGGGTGGCATATGGAGGAAAAAAAGAAACGGAAAATCCGTATTTTACAGTTTGCCGTAGCAGCGGAGTTAGTACTGTGCCTGATTGCACTGGCGGGAATATGGACGAGCAGGAAGGAGAATGTGGGACGGCAGGACTGGATGGCAGAGGCAGTCAGTGACGGCTGCATCAAATGGGTGGATTTTGATGTGAGCTATACGGCACTCTGTGAAGCCTACCGCACGGATGTGGAAAGTTACGGACAGGACATCCATTTTGACTGGGTGGAGCTGCTTGCCTATCTCGGGACAAAATACGGCGGGGACTTTGACTCCCACGAGAAAAGCATAAAGAAGGATATCGCAGAAGTTACGGAAAAACTCACGGCGGAAAAAGGGCTTACCATGAAAGAACTGATGAAGGACAACGAATATTATTCTTATTATGAAGAAGCTTACCGCGCGGTTCTGGGCGGCATGGTGGGAGAATTTGAAAGAGAGGTCAGGTTGGAGGACGGAAGCAGCACCTGGGAAAAGGTATACGGACTGAAAGCCTATTCCCCCATTGCAAAAGGCTTTGAATACAGCCATTATGACGATTTCGGAGCGGGAAGAAGCTACGGCTATAAAAGACAGCATCTGGGGCACGACATGATGGGACAGGTAGGTACACCGATTATCGCCGTGGAGTCCGGCTATGTGGAGGCAATCGGCTGGAACCGGTACGGAGGCTGGCGCATCGGCATCCGCAGCTTTGATAAAAAACGCTATTACTATTATGCCCATCTGCGACAGAACTACCCCTATGCGGAAGAATTAAAGGAAGGCAGCGTGGTGACGGCGGGAGATGTCATCGGCTATATGGGGCATACCGGTTACAGCACCACGGAAAACACTAACAACATCAAAGTGACCCACCTGCACTGGGGGATGGAACTTATATTTGATGAGTCCCAGAAAGAGAGCGACCATGAAATCTGGATAAATGTCTATCCGCTTACCATGTTCCTAAGCAGACACCAGAGCGAGGCCGTAAAAGTGGAAGGAACGAAGGAGTGGAAACGGGTTTCGGACATCCGCGACCCGGCGGTAACGCTCTACCTGCAAAAAGAAAAGATTTCCCGGTGAGTTTTTTTGTTTTTCCATTGCAAAACCTAAAATGCTATGATAAAATGGGACTTGACAGAAATGATAAAAAAATAACAATCTATAAAATGAAAGGTTTTGGAGGAGAAAAGCAATGGCAAGAAAAGTAGTTTTAGCTGGAGCATGCCGTACAGCAATCGGTACTATGGGTGGTTCTTTAAGCACCACACCCGCACCTGAATTAGGCGCAATCGTTATTAAGGAAGCATTAAACAGAGCCGGAGTAAAGCCGGAAGATGTTGACCAGGTTTACATGGGATGTGTAATCCAGGCAGGTCTGGGTCAGAACGTAGCACGTCAGGCATCCATCAAAGCAGGTCTTCCCATCGAAGTACCCGCAGTTACCATGAATGTTGTCTGCGGTTCCGGTCTGAACTGTGTAAACCAGGCAGCACAGATGATTATGGCAGGAGATGCTGATGTAGTAGTAGCAGGTGGTATGGAAAACATGTCCATGGCTCCTTACGCTGTTCCCCAGGCTCGTTTCGGTTACCGTATGAACAACGGTACTTTAGTAGATACCATGGTAAACGATGCACTTTGGGATGCATTCAACAATTACCATATGATTACCACTGCAGACAATATCTGCAGAGAGTGGGGACTTACCAGAGAAGAACTGGATGAGTTCGCATTAAAGAGCCAGCAGAAAGCAGAAGCTGCCCAGAACAGCGGCGCATTTGAAAAAGAAATTGTTCCCGTTATGGTTAAGAAGAAAAAAGAAATGGTAGAGTTCAAGGTAGATGAAGGACCTCGTCACGGCTCTACTATCGAAGCTCTTGCAAAACTCCGTACCATCAACAAAGACGGATTCGTTACCGCAGGTAATGCTTCCGGTATCAACGACGGCGCAGCAGCAATCGTTGTTATGAGCGAAGAAAAAGCAAAAGAATTAGGCGTTAAGCCCATGGCTACTTTCGTAGCAGGCGCACTTGCAGGTGTAAGACCCGAAGTAATGGGTATCGGTCCCGTAGCTTCCACCAAGAAGGTAATGGCTAAGACCGGTATGAAGATTGAAGACTTTGACATCATTGAAGCAAACGAAGCATTCGCAGCACAGTCCGTAGCTGTAGGCAAGGACCTCGGTATTGATGTGGACAAGCAGCTCAACCCGAACGGCGGTGCTATCGCACTCGGCCATCCCGTTGGTGCTTCCGGTGCCCGTATCCTTGTTACCCTGCTTCATGAGATGCAGGCAAAGGGCGCTAAGACAGGTCTTGCTACCCTGTGTATCGGCGGTGGTATGGGATGCTCTACCATTGTTAAAATTGAAGACTAATTAAGAAACAAAAAGGCATTCCGAAGCGGGGCTATCCTGCTTCGGAGTATCTGTTTTGACAGTTACAAAGAGGAGACAATCATGGATTATATTTTATATGAACAGAAAGGCCAGACCGGTATTATCACCATCAACCGCGAAAAGGCATTAAATGCTCTGAATTCCCAGGTACTCGATGAATTAAACACAACTCTGGACGCCGTAAATCTTGACGAAGTAAGATGCTTGATCTTAACCGGCGCAGGCACCAAGTCCTTTGTGGCAGGTGCAGATATCGGAGAAATGAGCACCCTGACCAAGGCAGAAGGCGAAGCCTTCGGTAAGAAGGGCAACGACGTATTCCGTAAAATCGAAACCTTCCCTATTCCCGTTATTGCAGCTGTAAACGGCTTTGCATTAGGCGGCGGATGCGAGATTTCCATGAGCTGTGACATCAGAATCTGTTCCGACAACGCAGTATTCGGACAGCCCGAAGCAGGTCTCGGCATTACCCCCGGTTTCGGCGGTACCCAGAGACTGGCAAGACTTGTCGGCGCAGGCATGGCTAAGCAGATGATTTACACAGCAAGAAACATCAAGGCTGACGAAGCATACAGAATCGGCCTGGTAAATGCTGTTTACACCCAGGAAGAGCTTCTTCCCGCAGCAGAAAAAATGGCAGCAGGCATTGCAAAAAATGCACCTATCGCTGTCCGTAACTGCAAAAAGGCAATCAATGAAGGCTTAGACCTTGACATGGATGCGGCAGTAGCACTGGAAGAGAAGCTGTTCGGTGACTGCTTCGAATCCGAAGACCAGAAGTACGGCATGGCATTCTTCCTTGACAAGAACAAGGAAAAGGTAAAAGAGCCGTTCAAAAACCGTTAAGGAAAAACAATTCACATACAAGGAGGAACTACAATGAAAGTAGGTATTATTGGTGCAGGTACTATGGGTGCCGGAATTGCACAGGCATTTGCAATGACAGATGGTTATGAAGTATGTCTTTGCGACATCAAGCAGGAATTTGCTGATGGAGGAAAGGGCAGAATTTTAAAGAATCTGAACTTCCTCGTAGGCAAGGAGAAAATCACACAGGAGAAGGCAGATGCTATTGCTGCCAAAATTACAACAGGCTTAAAGGACATCTGCACAGACTGCGATTTAGTTATCGAAGTTGCTCCCGAAAATATGCAGATTAAGAAGACCACATTCAAGGAACTGGAAGCTATTGTAAAGCCCGACTGCGTTTTTGCAACCAACACCTCTTCCCTTTCCATTACCGAAATCGGTGCAGGTCTTGACAGACCCATGATCGGTATGCACTTCTTCAATCCTGCAGACAGAATGAAGCTGGTAGAAGTTATTGCCGGTGAAAACACTCCTGTAGAATTAGTAGAAAAGATTAAAGCAATCGCAACCGAAATCGGCAAGACTCCCGTAGAAGTTAAGGAAGCTCCCGGATTCGTTGTAAACAGAATTTTAATCCCTATGATTAACGAAGCAATCGGCATCTATGCAGACGGTATCGCAAGCGTAGCTGACATCGATGAAGCTATGAAGCTTGGCGCATCCCATCCCATGGGACCTCTTGCATTAGGCGACTTAGTAGGTCTGGATATCGTGCTTGCCATCATGGAAGTACTGCAGAATGAAACCGGAGATCCCAAGTATCGTCCTCATCCCCTTCTTCGTAAGATGGTTCGTGCAGGCAAACTTGGAAAGAAGACCGGCAAGGGCTTCTATGACTATGCAAAATAAGCAGCTTTCCGCAGCGTGAAGTGCTTATGATTAAAGAATAGATTGTATGGAGGAAAAGTAATCATGGATTTTACTTTGAAAAAAGAACATGAAATGGCGCGTTCTCTTTTTAAAGAGTTCGCAGAAAAAGAAGTAAAGCCTCTTGCACAGGAGGTTGATGAAACTGAAGTATTCCCTCGCGGAACAGTTGAAAAAATGGCAAAGAACGGTTTCCTCGGAATTCCCGTTCCCGAACAGTACGGCGGACAGGGAGCAGACGCTCTTACCTATGTACTTTGCGTAGAAGAGCTCTCTAAGGTATGCGGCACCACAGGTGTTATCGTTTCCGCACATACCTCTCTTTGCTGCGACCCCATCCTGACCTTCGGTACCGAAGAACAGAAGCAGAAATACTTAGTTCCCCTTGCAAAGGGCGAAAAGTTAGGCGCATTCGGTCTTACCGAGCCCGGCGCAGGTACTGATGCACAGGGTCAGCAGACCAAGGCTGTACTTGACGGTGACGAATATGTATTAAACGGCTCCAAGATTTTCATTACCAACGGTAAGGAAGCAGACGTATATGTAATCTTTGCTGTTACCGGTACTGTTACAAAGGGAACCAAGACCTTAAAGGAAATCTCCGCATTCATCGTAGAAAAAGGAACTCCCGGATTTACCTTCGGTACCAAGGAAAAGAAGATGGGTATCCGCGGTTCATCCACATACGAACTGATTTTCACAGACTGCAGAATTCCCAAGGAAAACATGCTTGGCAAGCAGGGACAGGGCTTTAAGATTGCAATGCATACTCTGGACGGCGGCCGTATCGGTATCGCTGCTCAGGCACTTGGTATTGCAGAAGGCGCTCTTGACAGAACCATTGCTTACACCAAGGAAAGAAAGCAGTTCGGACGTTCCATTTCCGCTTTCCAGAACACCCAGTTCCAGTTAGCAGATATGGCTACCAAGGTAGAAGCTGCTAAGATGCTTGTTTACAAAGCAGCAATGAAGAAGGCAGAATTTGCAACCAATCCTAAGGTAAGCTACTCCGTAGAAGCAGCTATGGCTAAGTTATATGCTGCAGAAGTTGCTATGGAAGTTACTACCAAGGCTGTTCAGCTTCACGGCGGTTACGGCTACACCAGAGAATACGATGTAGAGCGTATGATGCGTGATGCTAAGATTACCGAGATTTATGAAGGTACCAGCGAAGTTCAGAGAATGGTTATCTCTGGTGCCCTGCTTAAATAAAAATGGATAAGGAGTGAAATACAATGAAAATCGTTGTTTGTGTAAAACAGGTACCTGATACCAAGGGCGGCGTTAAGTTCAATCCCGACGGAACACTGGACAGAGGTGCCATGCTGACAATCATGAACCCTGATGACAAAGCAGGTCTGGAAGCAGCATTAAGATTAAAAGATAAATACGGCGCAGAAGTTACTGTTATCACCATGGGTCTTCCCAAGGCTGAAGATGTACTTCGCGAAGCAATCGCTATGGGTGCAGATAAGGGTATCCTTGTTACCGACCGTGTACTCGGCGGTGCTGATACCTGGGCTACCAGCCAGACACTGGCAGGCGCCATCCGCAACTTAGACTATGATTTAATTATCACAGGACGTCAGGCAATCGACGGCGATACCGCTCAGGTAGGTCCTCAGATTTCCGAACACTTAAACATTCCTGTTATCTCCTATGCTCAGAAGATCGACGTAGAAGGCGACAGCGTTATCGTAGAGCGTCAGTTCGATGACAGATATCATGTACTGAAAGCTAAGATGCCTTGTCTGATTACTGCACTTGCAGAATTAAACGAGCCCCGTTACATGACTCCGGGCGGAATCTTCAAGGCTTGCAAAGCTGACATCACCGTATGGGGCAGAGCAAACTTAGTTGACGTGGAAGACTCCAACCTTGGTCTGAACGGTTCTCCTACCAAGATTGCAAAGGCTTCTGATAAGGTAAGAAAGGGTGCCGGCGAAAAGGTTACTCTGGATCCTACAGAATCTGTAGAGTATATCATGAACAAGTTAAAAGAAAAACATGTTATCTAACAGGAAGAGGTGTGGACAATGAATTTAGAAGAATATAAAGGCGTATATGTCTTTGCTCAGCAGGTTGACAACGAAATCAACAACATCGCTTTTGAACTGATCGGAAAGGGCAAAGATCTTGCAAATGCTTTAGGTACAGATGTAACTGCAGTACTTGTCGGCAGCAACGTAAAGAACCTTGCAGATGAACTTGGCGAGTACGGCGCAGACAGAGTTATCGTAGTAGACGATCCCGAATTAAAAGAATACAGAACAGAGCCTTATGCACATGCACTGGCATCCGTTATCAAGAAGTACAAACCCGATGTATTCCTTGTAGGCGCAACCGCAATCGGTCGTGACTTAGGTCCCCGCGTATCCGCAAGAATTCATACAGGTCTGACAGCAGACTGTACACAGCTTGAAATCGGTGATTTCCCTATCAATCCGATTCCCGGCAAGGAACAGCTTCACAATCAGCTCCTTATGACCCGTCCTGCATTTGGTGGTAACACCATCGCAACCATCGCATGTCCGGAATTCCGTCCCCAGATGGCAACTGTACGTCCCGGTGTTATGCAGAAGCTTCCCAAGGAAGCAGGCAGAAAGGCTGTTATTGAAGAGTTCAATCCCGGATTTACTCCCGACAACAAGTATGTAGAGATTCTTGAAGTTGTTAAGGCTGTAAACGACGTAGCAGATATCATGGATGCTAAAATCTTAGTTTCCGGCGGACGTGGTGTTGGCAGTGCAGAGAACTTCAAGCTCTTAGACGACCTTGCAGAAGCAATCGGCGGTACCGTAAGCTGCTCCCGTGCAGTTGTAGATGCCGGCTGGAAGTCCAAAGACCTTCAGGTTGGACAGACCGGTAAGACCGTTCGTCCCAACGTATACTTCGCAATCGGTATTTCCGGTGCTATCCAGCACTTAGCCGGTATGGAAGAATCCGACCTCATCATTGCCATCAACAAAGATGAGACTGCTCCTATCTTTGATGTAGCGGACTACGGTATCGTAGGTGACTTAAACAAGATTGTTCCCATGCTGACCGAAAAGATTAAAGAAGCAAACGCTGCAAAGGTTCAGTAATAACCAAATAACGAATTCTTAAGAGACTCCGGAGTATAAGCTCCGGGGTCTTTTTTGATTTTTCTTGTGAGAAGAGCAAACCTCTGTTATAATGCGGTAAAAGGCACCCGTTTACCGACGGGGCAAAAGTCTTGCAGACGGTAATGAATAGTCTTTGCCGGCGGAAAGAAGCATGTGTATGAATTGTGTACGGGTAGAGGGACTGCAAAGTGCATACGGAAGAAAAAAGATACTGCAGGACATTACCTTTGAAGCCCATGCAGGAGAATGTATTGGAATAGTAGGCAGGAACGGCTGCGGTAAAAGCACACTCTTAAATATTCTGGCGGGCATTTATAAACCGGCGGCGGGAAGTCTCTTTTTTGATGAAAAACCCGGTACACCCGAAAATATCCGTAAATTTACAGCTTATGTTCCCCAAAATAGCAATCTGTACGAAGAACTTTCCGTGTGGGATAACCTGCTGTTCTGGTATCCGGACAAAAGGAGTCTGCAAAACGCATTGAAGGAAGGTATCCTGCAAAGTCTGGGAATTGAGGAATTTCTGCATAAACGTGTGAGCCATTTGTCAGGCGGCATGAAGAAAAAAGTCAGCATTGCCTGTGCCATGGCACAAAACGCGCCGGTGTTGCTGCTGGATGAACCCGGAACCGCACTGGATATGGCCTCCAAGCGGGAATTGCGGGCTTATTTAAGAAAGTACAAATTACAGGGAGGCTGCATCATTCTGGCAACCCACGAAGAAGCGGATCTGGAATTGTGTGATAAAATTTATTCCATCCGCAACGGGAAAATGGGACAGGAAGCAAGGAAAAGAGAAAACCGGCAGGAGCCGGAAGAGGGAGGAAACTATGGATTTTGAAAATCAGAACATGGAAACGAAAAAGAGCGGCAAGGGGGGCAGCATCGGTATCTGTGTTGCCGCCGTCATCGTTCTTCTGGCAGTAGCCGCCGCTTTGGTATATACGTTTGTATACAATACCCCGCAACGGAAACTGACCAAAGCCTTTGAAAAACTGGGCAGGGAATTTGCCGGCAGCGAAAGCAGCTTTTTAGAGGAACTGAAGATAGAGGATATTCTGGCAAATGCCCGGAAAAATCCTACCGGCATGGAAGGCTCCGCCAATATTACTGTTCCGCATCTGGAGGAAAACAGTATGTTTGATACAGTGGGCATTGATTTTACATCCCACGTAAACAGACCGGAACGGAAAAGTGAAACAACGTTTACGCTCAGCGTGGCAAATGTGGATTTCCTGGAGCTGCAGACGGCACTCATTGGGGATAATCTGTACATGGCGTTGCCGGGACTTTTGTCCGATACCTATGAAATGAACCTGAAAACCATCGGTAAGGACTACCAGGGTTCCGTATGGGAAAGCTTACTGGGCGCGGACTTAGACGAAGATTTCAGTATTGATGTATATAATGACAAGGAAGAGGACAATGCTTCCGCAGAGGAAACTCTCGCAAGGGGAACACAGTTTGCAAAGGAAATGCTGGTGGTTATCGACCGGCATAAGGAGGCTCTGCGCAAGGCATCCGTTTATAAGCAGCAAAAAGGCTATATTACCGTTACCGTCGATAAAGATGCTGTCAATGACTTCATGGAAGACCTGGGCAGGGCTGTTACAGACAGTGAAGCCTTAAATGCTGCCATAGATGAATACATTGACAGTCAGTACGCGGCTATCAGCTATCTGCAGGTTTCCGAAGAAGAACTGCAGGAGATGAAGGATGATGCCAAGGAAGAGATAACCGATGTCATAGCAGAAGTCTTTGACATCAGTCTGAAAGAAGACGCAGTCATTCGTTTCAGTATCGACAAGAGCGGAAAACTCACCGGCATAGAAACGGAAGAGGATATCCTTCTTGACAATGCAGGCGTTTCCGGCATTGGCTTTGCGTTAAACTTTAACGGAGAGAAAAATTCCACGGAGGATATTACCGGCAAGTGGAATGTGGAAATGACCACGGGTGAAACCACAGAGTGTGAACTCCATTATACGGCGGAGAGAACCAAAGAAGAGGATGTCATTACCTACACGCTTCATGCAGACTTCACAGATGCGGACGGAGAGAAAAGCTCCGGAGATTTTGCCTTTCACAGCACCTTTGCCAAGGCGGACAAAGAGTTTTCTGTTTCTGTAAAAATAGGTGATGGCTCCGAAAATCTGTCCTTAGACATAGACGGCGCTTTTACCGACTATAAGGCGGGTGAAAGCTTTGAAATCACATTCGGAAATATCCTTCTTGAAGAAGACGGCAAGACGGTATTTAAGGCAACCGGCTCTTATAAGATTGCACCCTATGACGGAGAAATCAATACTCCGGAGGGGGCGGTCAATGTATTTGAAATGTCTCAGATGGATATTTATTCTCTGATTCTGGAACTGGAACAAAACTTAAGTTCCCTGACAAGTCTTGCCAAATAGGAAAATAAAATGGGACGTTTTACTAAATTTTTGCAAACAGAATACAAACGGGCAGCGGTAAGGCTGCCCGGTATTTTGCTGAAAGCGGCGATACCGGTATGCATAGCGGGTATGGCTGTTTTTTGCATGCAGAAATGGTTCCGTGATGTCCCCAAAGAAAAAATAAAGATAGGCTTTTCCACAGAAGAAAGCACATATACGGATTACGGACTACGGTTTGTGGAGGGTATGGACTCCGTAAAGGCATACTGCAGCCTTGAAAAAACGGGGGAGCAGGCAGGAAAGGAAGCCGTAAAGGATGGCAGCCTGCAGGCACTTCTGGTATTGCCGGAAAATACAGTGGAAGGAATTTTAAGCGGCAACAACGTGCAGGCAAAGCTTTATCTTGCGGATAAAACCGATTTACAGGGACTTGTGCTGGAGACTCTTTTGCAGGCGGGAGTGGGTTCCTTACAAACGGCACAGGGAGAAATATATACGATAAGCAGACTTGCCGGCATTTACGGGCTTGACGGGGAGCAGATACAGAGTATGTATAACGACGTGGATGCCGCCAACCTGAAACTTTACTTAAACAGAGAGCAGTATTTCCGGACACGCAGGCTCTCCCGGACGGAAAACGAGGGAGCTGTGAATTATTACGGAAGCAGCCTGCTTGCACTGTATTTTCTGCTTACGGGTCTTTTTTTCAGTGCATACCTTTTACGGGACGGCATGCAGGAAAAAATCATAGCCGGACGGGCGGGAATACCGGTGGGTATGCAGCTTGCGGCGAGATTTCTCGTCCTGTTTACCGGTACGGTGTGCCTGGGAGCACTTATTCTTTCGGGGATGCTCCTGTTGCCGGGAAGGACGGTTACACTGCGGTTGTCTTTACAGACAGTAAGCGTCCTTATCTGCGGACTGCTGGCAGTTTCGGCTTGGACACTTCTGTTGTCCTGTTTTACGGAAAAGAAATCGGTTTTTCCGCTGCCGGTTATTTTGACTGCCGCTCTTTTAGGATACGGCGCCGGCTGTGTGGTGCCCAGGGCGCTGATGCCCGGGGCAATGCAGAAGCTTGCAGCATATAATCCGGTCCGGTATCTGAAAAAAGCTTTTTTGTCCCTGCTTTCCGGAAATACGGAGAGAACCGGTAAAACGGCCGGTATTCTGCTTGGCACTGCCATATTGTGTATGGCGATTGCCGTTTTTTATAAAAAGGAGAGCCGCCATGCCAAAGCGCCTGAAAGTTTCCACGGCATGCACCGGCAAAAAACACACTCCCTGCCACATACCGGGCTTCTTGCGGCAATTTTAAGGCGGACACTCCGCAGTAAAATGCTTTGGATAAGCCTGCTTTTTGTGCTTGCGTGCTCATCTGCCGTAGGGAATATCGAAAAGAAGTCGCAAAATCAGGTAACAGCGGTGTTTTATGGAGCAGAGGAAGGGATGACACAGCTTTTACAGGAAAAGACCGGACTGGTAACGTTTGAATCCTGTGTCTCCGAAGAGGATGTGAAGAAACAGGTCCTGCTGGGGAAAGCGGAATGTGGTTATATTTTGCAGGATAACTTGCAGAATGAACTGCTGGACGGTAATGGCAACTGGAGCATCACGGTTTACGAAAATGAGGAATCCACACTTACAAAGTTAGTAAACGAGGTGCTTTTTGAGAGGGTATTCTATCAGACATCCCTTACATGGTTTGAAGGATATCTTGCAAAAAAGGGGCTCATCACAGAAGACGGTGGAAAAGGTGCAGCGGATGGCGAATTCTCCGGCAGTGTGAAAGACATTACCGATTCCATTATCCGTTCGGGCGAAACCTTCGCGGTGGAAACCCTGTATCTGTCCGACGGACAAGCGGAGAAATCCGCAAGAAGCAGCGCAAGTACTTACCCGGCGCGTATTATGGCAGCTTTGTGTGTGATACTCTGCACTTTGACGGGGGTCCTGCAGCTTGTGCAGGATAAACGGGCAAAAAGACAGCATAAATACCACCGCATACTGATACCGGTCCTGACCATGGGGTATCCCCTGCTTCTGGGTGTGGCGACGGGAACTGTTCTGCTATGGCTTTTCTAAACTTGATTTTTCAAATGCTACGTGATATTATTTTAACGAATGATTTTACAAGCGAAAACGTGAAAGATAGAAAGATGAAGCGTTTCGGAATGGAGGAAAAAATGAGCAAGGGTTTTGATGACATTTTCGCTAAAGTAGGCGAATGCGGAATGAAAAAAGTAGCAGTTTCCGTAGCACAGGACGAAGCAGTGCTGGAAGCTGTAAGAGAAGCCAAGAAAAGAGGCATCGCAGATGCAATTTTAGTAGGTGATGAAGCAAAGATCAGAGAAATTGCAGCATCCATCGGCATGGACCTGGATGGATACGAAATTATTGACGAGCCGGATATGATCCAGGCATCCTTAAAGGCAGTAAAGCTTGCCCATGAAGGAAAAGCGGATATGTATATGAAGGGACTGATTGATTCCAAGAACTTCTTGAAAAGCGTTCTGGACAAAGAAGTAGGTCTTCGTACCGGCGGTGTGCTTTCCCACGTATGCGTATTTGAAATTCCCGGTATCGACAGACTTCTGTTCTTAACCGACGTAGCATTTATGACATATCCCACTCTGGAGGATAAAGTAAACATTATTAAAAATACCCTTCCCGTAGCAAGAGCATGCGGCGTGGAATGTCCGAAGGTAGCACCTTTAGCTGCAGTAGAAGTGGTAAATCCCAAGATGCCCGTTACCGTGGATGCGGCAGAGCTTACAAAGATGAACGAAAACGGCGAAATTACCGGCTGTATCGTAGACGGACCTCTGTCCCTCGACTTAGCGATTGACCCCGAAGCTGCAAAGCATAAGGGTGCAACCGACAGAAAAATCCAGGGTGATGCCGATATCCTTCTGTTCCCGGATATCCACGCAGGAAACCTGGTATACAAGGCAATCGTACATATGGTAAAGGTAAAGAACGGATGCATCCTGACCGGTACCAAGGTTCCTGTTATCTTAACCAGCCGTTCCGATACCTTTGAAACCAAGGTAAACTCTATTGCCCTGGCAGCCGTAGTAGCGGAAGAAATGAAGAAAAACCAGCAGTAATGCGCAGAATGCAGCAGCTCCTTAAAAGGAAGGCTGCGGGAAAAGGAGAAATAAAATGTCCATTAAAAGTCTGATTATCAATCCGGGCTCCACTTCCACCAAAATCGGTGTATTTGAAGACGAGACCCTATTATTTGAAGAAACCTTAAGACACAGCACCGAAGAAATCGGTCAGTATGCCACTATTTTTGACCAGAAGGATTTCCGTAAGAAAATCATTACCGACCTTCTGGCAGAAAAGAACTTCGACATGAAGTCCCTTAATATGGTAGTAGGCCGCGGCGGTATGTTAAAGCCCATTCCCGGCGGTACCTATGCCGTAACCGACGAACTGCTTGAGGACTTAAAGATTGGCAGGCAGGGACAGCATGCTTCCAACCTGGGCGGTATCTTAGCAAGAGAAATCGGTGATGAATTAGGAGTTCCTTCCTATATTGTAGACCCCGTTGTAGTAGATGAGCTGCAGACCGTAGCCAGATACTCCGGCGTACCCGAACTTCCCCGCACCAGTGTGTTCCACGCACTGAACCAGAAAGCGGTAGCAAAGCGCTACGCAAAGGAATGCGGCAAAGCATATGAATCCTTAAGACTGATTGTTGTCCATATGGGCGGCGGTGTTTCCGTAGGCGCTCACATCGGCGGCCGTGTAGTAGATGTATTCAACGCCCTTGACGGCGACGGCGCTTTCTCTCCCGAGAGAGCAGGTGCGGTTCCTTCCGGCGCACTGGTTAAAATGTGCTTCTCCGGTAAGTATACCGAAAAAGAAGTTTACAGCAAGATCGTAGGTAAGGGCGGCTTCAACGCATACCTTGGTACCAACGATATGCGTACCGTTACCAGGATGGCAAACGAAGGCGATGCGCACGCAGCCGAAGTAAAGGAAGCATTCCTGTATCAGGTAGCAAAGGACATCGGCTCCATGGCATGCGTACTGGAGGGCAAGGTAGACCGGATTATCGTAACCGGCGGCATTGCTTACGGCGCAGAAGTAATTGAAAACTTAAAGAAGAAAGCAGAATGGATTGCACCCTTTACCGTATATCCCGGCGAAGATGAGCTTTTAGCTCTCTGTCAGGGCGGACTTCGTGTACTGACAGGCGAAGAAAAGGCAATGGAATACTAATAAAAATGCAAAACTGCCATGCTCACATATGGGCGTGGCGGTTTTTTTCGTACCCGGAAAACCGGAAATATTGCTATTTTGTTAATAAAACTTTAACGGTTTAGTCATGTATTTTGGTTGAATATGGTATGGAAATCTGCTAAAATAAACTTTATGTTGTGAAAGAACGCAGATTGGAGTATTGGATTTATGAGCTTGGTTTCAAAGATATTTGGCACACACAGCGAAAGAGAACTAAAGAGAATTGAACCGATTGTAAATAAAATCGAGTCCCTTCGTCCGGAAATGCAGTCCCTTACCGATGAGGAACTGAGAGGCAAGACGGAGGAATTTAAAAAGAGATTACAGAATGGGGAGACACTGGATGATCTTCTGCCGGAGGCATATGCCGTAGTCAGAGAAGGCGCCAAGAGGTCATTAAATATGGAACATTACCGCGTACAGCTTATCGGCGGCATCATTCTTCATCAGGGACGTATTGCGGAAATGCGTACCGGTGAAGGTAAAACCCTGGTTTCCACCCTTCCGGCTTACTTGAATGCTTTGGAAGGAAAGGGCGTACACATCGTTACCGTTAACGATTATCTGGCACACCGTGATGCAGAATGGATGGGACAGGTACATCGTTTCTTAGGACTTACGGTCGGCGTGGTATTAAACAGCATGACTCCCGAGGAACGCCGCGAAGCCTACAACTGCGACATTACCTATGTTACCAACAACGAACTGGGCTTCGACTACCTGCGTGACAACATGGTAGTTTACAAAAAGCAGCTCGTTCTCCGTGATTTACACTATGCCATCATCGATGAAGTGGACTCCGTTCTCATCGATGAAGCCCGTACCCCTCTGATTATTTCCGGTCAGAGCGGCAAGTCCACCAGACTGTACGAAGCCTGTGATATCCTGGCGCGCCAGATGAAGCGTGGTGAAGATGTGGCAGAGCTTTCCAAGATTGATGCCATGATGGGCGTGGTACAGGAAGAAACCGGTGATTTCATTGTCAATGAAAAGGACAAGGTTATCAACCTGACCGAAGCCGGCGTGGAAAAAGTAGAAAGATTCTTCCAGATTGACAACTTTGCAGACCCGGAAAATCTGGAAATCCAGCATAACATTATTCTGGCGCTCCGTGCCCACAACCTGATGTTCCGTGACAAGGATTATGTGGTAAAGGACGACCAGGTACTTATTGTAGACGAGTTTACCGGACGTATCATGCCGGGACGCCGCTATTCCGACGGCCTGCATCAGGCGATCGAAGCCAAGGAGCATGTAAAGGTCAAGAGAGAAAGCAAGACCCTTGCTACCATTACCTTCCAGAACTTCTTCAACCTGTTTGCCAAGAAAGCCGGTATGACCGGTACCGCTCTTACGGAAGAAAGAGAATTCCGTGACATTTACGGCATGGACGTAATTGAAATCCCGACCAACAGGCCGGTAGCCAGAGTGGACCATCAGGATGCGGTTTACAAGACCAAGAAAGAAAAACTGCATGCCATCGTACAGGCAGTGGAAGAGGCACATGCCAAGGGTCAGCCGGTACTGGTCGGTACCATTACCATTGAGGCTTCCGAAGAAATCAGCGATATGTTAAAGAGAAGAGGCATCCAGCATAAAGTTTTAAATGCAAAATTCCATGAACTGGAAGCGGAAATCGTAGCCGATGCCGGTATTCACGGAGCCGTTACCATCGCCACCAACATGGCGGGCCGTGGTACGGATATCAAGCTGGACGAAGAGGCAAAGGCGGCAGGCGGTCTTATGATTATCGGTACCGAGCGCCATGAGTCCAGACGTATTGACAATCAGCTGCGTGGTCGTGCCGGACGTCAGGGTGACCCCGGTGAATCCAAGTTCTACATCTCTCTGGAAGACGATGTTATGAGACTGTTCGGTTCCGAGAGACTGATAAATATGTTCAATACCCTCGGTATTCCCGAAGGTCAGGAAATCCAGCACAAGATGTTAAGCAATGCCATCGAATCCGCACAGAAAAAGATTGAAAACAACAACTACGGTGTGCGTAAAAATCTGTTGGAATATGACCGTGTCATGAGCGAACAGAGAGAGATTATTTACAGCGAAAGACGCCGTGTACTGGATGGCGAAAGCATGCGCGATGTTATCTACAAGATGATTACGGATGTGGTAGAGCACTGCGTGGATATGGCAATCGGAGAGGATGCAAGCTCCGACGAATGGGATTTCAACGAACTGAATTCCCTGTTGCTGCCCATCATTCCGTTAAAGCCGGTGACAAAGGAAAGAATTACCGCTACCAGGAAAAACGGCTTAAAGCAGCAGCTTAAGGAAGAGGCAGTCAAGCTCTACGAAGCCAAGGAAACCGAATTCCCCGAAGCGGAAATGATGCGTGAGGTAGAGCGTGTTATCCTGCTTAAGGTAATTGACAAGAAGTGGATGGCACATATCGACGATATGGACCAGTTACGTCAGGGTATCGGCTTACAGGCTTACGGACAGAGAGATCCCGTTATCGAGTACAAGATAAGCGGCTACGAAATGTTCGATGAAATGACGGAAAACATCCGGGAGGATACCGTCAGACTCTTACTTCGTGTGAAATTAGAGCAGAAGGTGGAAAGAGAACAGGTTGCCAAGGTAACCGGCACCAATAAGGACGACTCCGGCCCCAAAGCACCGAAGAAGAGAGAAAACATCAAGGTTTATCCCAACGATCCCTGCCCCTGCGGAAGCGGCAAAAAATACAAACAGTGCTGTGGCAGAAACAAATAGAGCGCACTGCCCTGTTATCAATAAAAAGAAAGAGGTGACGTTTAAGTGGTAGAATTGGATAACATGAAAGCAAAATTGCTTACCTATGAAACCCCTTTAGCGGAAGTGAGGGATTCACTTTGACTTAGCTAATAAGGAAAAGCGAATCGAAGAATTAGAGCGGGAAATGGAGGCACCCGGTTTCTGGGACAATCCCGACCGTTCCAACAAGCTCATGAAAGAGCTGAAAAACTTAAAAGATACCTGTCAGACCTACAAGGATTTACGGACCGGTTATGATGACATTCTGACCCTGATTGAAATGGGCTATGAGGAAAACGACGAAAGCCTTATTCCCGAAATCCAGGAAGAGCTGGACCACTTCATCAGTGTATTTGAGCAGATGCGTATCGGTACGTTATTGTCCGGAGAATACGACAAAAACAATGCCATCTTAAAGCTCAATGCCGGTGCTGGCGGTACGGAAAGCTGCGACTGGTGCGGCATGTTGTACCGTATGTATACCAGATGGGCGGAGAGAAAAGGATTTTCCATTGAAGTGCTGGACTATCTGGACGGCGATGAAGCCGGTATCAAATCCGTAACATTCCAGGTAAACGGCGAAAATGCCTATGGTTATCTGAAGTCTGAAAAAGGCGTGCACAGACTGGTACGCATTTCGCCCTTCAATGCGCAGGGCAAGCGCCAGACCTCCTTTGTGTCGCTGGATGTCATGCCGGATATCGAAGAGGATCTGGATGTGGATATCAACGAAGAGGATTTACGAATTGATACCTACCGAAGCAGCGGTGCGGGCGGTCAGCATATCAACAAGACATCTTCCGCCATCCGTATTACCCATATTCCCACGGGAACCGTGGTACAGTGCCAGAATGAACGGAGCCAGTTCCAGAACAAGGAAAAGGCAATGCAGATGCTGAAGGCGAAGCTGTATTTGTTAAAGCAGGAGGCCAATGCGGAAAAACTGTCCGACATCCGCGGCGAAGTAAAGGAAATCGGCTGGGGCAACCAGATACGTTCCTATGTGCTGCAGCCCTATACGCTGGTAAAAGACCATCGTACCGGAGTGGAAAGCGGCAATGCTGATGCAGTGCTGGACGGCGCTCTGGACAATTTTATAAACGGATACTTAAAGTGGATTAGCACAGGCGCTAAGACAGTAGAAGGAGCAGCGGATGCGTAAAGCATCGCTGCTCCTTTTCTATAGAGACCGGTTCAGGCTTTCCGGAAGTTCTGCATGAGATTGAGATAGAAAATCGTGTAGGTCATATTGACGTAGGGGGTTAACCACAGGACGCCGATCAGGGATAAGCATGCCAGTAACGTAATGGGGATAAAGCTTAAAATCAAAACAAACAGCCGCTTTTTCTGCCCCTTCATGATTTCTGCACTGAATTGCAAAACTTCTTTTACGGACTTATCCGGGAAGTCCAGCATAATAAACAGGCACTGGGAAAGCATCAGGTAAAACGGCAGGTAAATCACGGTAACAACAAGCAAAAGACCGATGCTTACATACAGATAATTCACTTTTCCCGTAAGCTGGAACAGACTTAACGGAACGGCATAGGCAAGTCCCGGCAAAAGGGAGAGAAGATCGCGGAAAAAGGAAACTCCGAGGGATATGTTGAAGCGGTTCCGGTAGCCGGAGAAAAGGTCCGAAAAGCTGCAGGGCGCTCCGCAGGCAGTTTTTAAATAAATCAGGGTAAGTCCCACGTTTAAGACGCCGGTAAACAGGGAAACTAAAAAGGAAATCGCCTCGCCAAGTGCAAACTCCGCCATGTTGGAGAAGGTATAGACATTGGTAAAAAGGACGGAAACAATATAAGTAAGAAAAGAGGAAAGCAGGGTGCATCCGATTAAAAAGCCGTAATGCCCGGTCAGTTTTTCCTTCGCTTTGTCTTTCAGTTCAGCATTGGATAAATAAGAATTCACAGTGGTCCCTCCTTTATTCTTCACCGTAAAGACGGTTGATATATTCGTCAAAATCCACACCGTAAAGGGATTCAAACTGTGCGTTTAACACATCGCGGTTTTCTGGCTTTAAGAGCTGTACGGAGGAATACACGGTAAAGCCCATGAAAATCAGTCCTGCGCATAAACCAATCAGGGAAGTCACAAGCCCTGCCTTTGCGGAGGAATCCACCGGCTTATGAAGCCTTTTGGACAGAAAATAAAAGAGAAGTCCCAGCGCACCCAGAGGAATGGGGAGAAAAAGGGTGCATACAAGAACAATGGAACACATCCCCAGAATCAGGGAAGCACGGGCAAATTTATTGCGGTTGTCAGTAAAAGACGGAAACGGATAGTTATAAAAATCATCGTCCGTATAACGGTCATCCATAGGGGGTACTCCTTATCATAAAAATTTTAAAACTTTTCAGATATTGTAGCATTTTTTTTACTCTTTTACAATTGAAACAAGTCCTCTTTTTCAGTATAATAGCAAGAGTAATTACAAGACAGAACCCGCAAGGGAATGCCGTTTGGGCAGAATGTGAGGAAATATGGACATTATAAGCAAAATCACAGAAGAACTTCAGGTGAAAAAATGGCAGGTGGAAGCAGCCGTGGGACTGATTGATGAGGGCAACACCATTCCCTTCATCTCCCGTTACCGGAAGGAGGCAACCGGCTCCTTAAATGACGAGCAGCTCCGAAATCTGCATGAAAGACTGCTGTACCTTCGCAACCTTGAGGAGAAAAAGGAGCAGGTACTGGGCAGCATAGAGGAACAGGGAAAGCTGACGGATGAGTTAAAAAAGCAGATTCTGGCAGCGGAAACACTGGTAGTGGTAGAGGATTTATACCGTCCGTACCGTCCCAAGAGAAAAACGAGGGCCAGCATTGCCAAGGAAAAAGGACTGGAGGGACTGGCGGAATACATACTGGCGCAGACGGCGGAAACACCTGTTTTGGAAGAAGCAAAGAAATATGTGACAGGTGAGGACGCAGAGGAAGGAAAACAGGTAAAGAATGCGGAAGAAGCACTGCAGGGAGCAAAGGACATCATAGCCGAAAGCATTTCCGACTCCGCAGAATACCGTGCATACATCCGCTCAGCCACCATGGATGAGGGAGTGATTACCTCCGGAGCCAAGGATGAAAAGGCAGAGAGCGTATACGAAATGTATTATCATTTTGAAGAGCCGGTGAAAAAGGTGGCCGGTCACAGAGTCCTTGCCTTAAACAGAGGTGAGGCGGAAAAGGTGCTTACTGTAAAGGTCAATGCACCGGAAGAGAGAATTCTCCGTTATCTGGAGAAACAGCTTGTTACAAAGGACAACGAATTTACCACACCGGTACTGAAGGAAGCAGTGGAAGATGCTTACGACAGACTGATTGCTCCTTCCATTGAAAGAGAAGTCAGAAATGAACTGACGGAAAAAGCGGAAGACGGTGCCATCAGTGTATTCGGTAAGAACTTAAAGCAGCTTCTCATGCAGCCTCCCATTGCCGGGAAAGTGGTACTGGGCTGGGATCCGGCATTCCGTACCGGCTGTAAATTAGCGGTCGTGGATGCTACCGGAAAGGTGCTGGACACCAAGGTGGTGTATCCCACAGCACCCCAGAATAAAGTAGAAGAAGCCAAGACAGAAGTAAAGAAGCTCATTAAAAAATACGGTGTTTCCCTGATTTCCGTAGGAAACGGAACCGCATCCCGTGAGTCAGAGCAGGTTATTGTGGAAATGATTAAGGAACTGAAGGAGCCGGTGCAGTACGTGATTGTAAACGAAGCCGGTGCTTCCGTTTATTCCGCAAGCAAACTGGCAACGGAGGAATTCCCCAACTTTGATGTGGGACAGAGAAGCGCAGCTTCTATCGCAAGAAGACTGCAGGATCCGCTGGCAGAGCTTGTCAAAATCGATCCGAAATCCATCGGTGTCGGACAGTACCAGCATGACATGAACCAGAAGAATCTTGGCAATGCCCTTAACAATGTTGTGGAAGATTGTGTAAACTCAGTCGGAATTGATTTGAATACAGCCAGCCCGGCATTGCTTTCGTATGTGTCCGGTATCAATAAGACACTGGCAAAATCAATCGTGTCATACCGCGAGACAAATGGCAGCTTCAAGAACCGTAAGGAGCTTTTGAAGGTGCCGAAGCTTGGACCAAAGGCATACGAGCAGTGTGCCGGTTTCCTGCGTATCCATGGCGGAAGCGAAGCACTGGATGCGACAAGCGTTCATCCGGAAAGCTACGAGGCAACCAAGGCTTTGATGGAGAAAATCGGTGTTTCCGAGGATGATATCAAGCATGGCGGCATGAAAGGCATCAGCAAGAAAACAAAGGATACGAAGAAGCTTGCGGAAGAGCTTGGAATCGGTGAACCGACGCTTGTCGATATCGTGAAGGAACTGGAGAAGCCGGGCAGAGATCCGCGAGAGGAGATGCCAAAGCCGATCCTTCGAAGCGATGTACTGGAGATGAAAGATTTAAAACCGGGTATGGAGCTGAAAGGAACGGTGCGGAATGTGATCGACTTTGGTGCGTTTGTCGATATCGGTGTGCATCAGGATGGACTCGTGCATATTTCCCGGATGTCAGACAAATACATCAAGCATCCGCTGGAGGTTGTATCGGTTGGAGATATCGTGGATGTGACGGTAATGAGTGTCGATCTGGACAAGCATCGGATACAGTTATCTATGATAAAATAGGGTGAAATAGAAAAATTTTAAAAAAAATCAAAAAATATGAAAATTTTTCTTGCATATTGAAAAGTTATTTGGTAAAATAGCCTATGTTGTGAGCCCGCAAAGAAGAAATATGCAGGCAGGGCTTAATATTTGTCAAGGAGGTGCTAACGGTGGCAAAGTGTAGTATTTGTGAAAAAGGAGCTCATTTCGGTAACAATGTGAGCCATTCTCATAGAAGATCAAACAGAATGTGGAAATCAAACATCAAGTCTGTGAAGGCAGTAGTTAACGGTACTCCTAAGAAGATTTATGTTTGCACACAGTGCTTGAA
>OGMB01000019.1_pt1 | contig 96130 bp, 66 predicted proteins | sample 1573001 | NCBI WGS metagenome assembly OGMB01 (sample SAMEA2581921, study PRJEB24529) | metagenome | biome: Human gut stool | place: China | collected 2011
TGCGGGAAAACCCGTTGTAGTCCTCCAGCGAGACCCTGCCGCCGCTGTGCTGCTCGACGGCGGACAGCACGCCGAACACCGCGAGGTTGGCGGCCATGTAGACCAGCACATAGAAGACCAGCGAGGTCATGCCGATGGCGCTGCCGCCGATGACGGCCAGCATGATGTATCCGGCCTGCGAGATGGACGAGAAGGCCATGAAACGCTTGAGGTCCTTCTGCCGGATGGCGAAGAGGTTCGCGACGGTGATGCTCGACACCGTCACGATCCAGAGCAGCGTCTGCCACTGTTCGGTCATCGGGGCGAACACCTTCACGAGCACCGTCAGCAGCACGAACGCCGCAGCGCCCTTCGAGACCACCGAAAGATAGGCGGTCACGTTCGTCGGCGCGCCCTGGTAGGCGTCCGCCGTCCAGAGGTGGAAGGGCACGAGCGAAATCTTGAAGCCGAGCCCCGAGAGGAAGAAGACCAGGGCCATCACCTGCAACGGCGAACCGTCGATGCGGGCGGCCATGTCGCCGAAATAGAGCGTCCCGGTCGTTCCGTAGAGGAACGAGATGCCGTAGAGCATCAGTCCGCTCGAGAACAGCGCGCAGAGGATGTATTTGGCCCCCGCCTCGGCCGAATAGCGTTTGTATTTGTCGAAGGCCACCAGACAGGCCATCGGGATACTGGCCAGTTCCAGGCCTACGTAGAACAGGATGAAGCTGCCTGCGCTGACCATGAAATACATACCCAGCAGCGTGCTGAGTGTCAGCATATAGAATTCTCCGGCTTTGTGACGGGTATCTTCGCGTGAGAGCCATTCACCTGACTGCAGGAATACGAGCAGCGTGCCGGCAGTCAGTATGGTTTTTACAACAGATGCCATTTGGCTGGCATGATACATTCCTCCAAAGGCTTCTCCGCTGGTAGGTACAATGTTTAAGACCAGTTGTACGACCATCAGTGTGCAGGCAAGAGTTTGAAGCGGCTTGTGATTAGGCATTTTCAGTATCAAGTCTGCCAACAGCATGAAGAGGATAATGGCGACCAGGCTTATTTCAGCCTGCATGGTTAATAATTCGCTCATATAATTTCTTTTAGTTTATTCAGGTTATCGGATAAGTTGGCTGATAATAGGTTCTACGCTTCCGCTGATGACATTGCTGACCCAGTAAGGAGCGAGTCCCAGTCCGGCTACAGCTATAATCAGGCAGATTACGGCAAAACGTTCGTCCCAGGTAGCGTCGGTCAGTTTCAGGTGTTCCGGGTTCTGACAGGTGCCATACAGGATTTTTCCTACTACACGCAGGATGTACACAGCCGTGATGACAATACTCATCGTGGCGATGATGGTACAAGTGCGGTGGAACAGGTCCGGATTCTGGAATGAGCCTACGAATACGGTCATCTCAGCCACGAAACCGCTCAGACCAGGCAGACCTAAGTTGGCCAGACCGGCAATGACATAACCCACGGCCAGGAAAGGCATGATTTTCATCAGTCCGCTCAGCTGGCGGATGTCACGTGTGTGCGTACGGCCGTAAATCATACCGATAAGGGCAAAGAACAAGGCGGTCATCAAGCCGTGGCTCAACATCTGCAGGATGGCGCCGGTAGCACTCACGCGCGTCATCATCAGCAGAGCGAACAATACTAGTCCGCAGTGGCTTACAGAAGAGTAGGCGTTGATGTATTTCAAGTCGGTCTGTACTACGGCACTGAACGCTCCGTACACTACAGAAATGGTGGTCAGTACCAGGAAGAAATCACCCCAGATAGCGGCACCGGTCGGCATCAGGTACATGGCAATACGGAAACATCCGTAACCTCCTAACTTCATCAACACACCGGCGTGCAGCATACTTACGGCTGTCGGGGCAGAAGCATGACCGTCGGGGCTCCATGTATGGAAGGGGAATAAGGCACCCAGCACACCGAATCCTAAGAAGACCATCGGGAAGAAGATACGTTGCATTTCGGTCGGTATCTGGTGTTTTACGATTTCCAGGATATTCATCGTCTCGGCTCCGGCTCCGTAGTAGATGCCCAGGATACCAATCAGCAGGAAGGCAGAACCACCCATCAGCATCAAGGTCAGCTTCATGGCAGCATATTCCTTGCGGCCGCTTCCCCACACACCAATCAGCAGGTACATCGGAATCAAAGCCACTTCATAGAACATGAACATGGTGAACAGGTCGGTTGAGATGAAGAATCCGAATACTCCGGTGCTCAGCAGGGTAAACCATAAGAAATATTCTTTAGTGAGCGGTTTCAGCTTCCAGGAAGCGAATGTACCGGTAAATACGATGATGGCACTCAGCAGCAGCATCACTACAGAGATACCGTCTACTCCTACCGAATAACAAATGTGAAGCGGGGCATACCATACGATGCTGTCTGTGAAAAGCATTTCAGCTGTAGCTCCCGCATGGCGCTGTCCGATGTAAGACACCGTGAGGTAAGCCGCAAGCGCCAGCAATAAAGTGGAACCGGCCACCATCACTCCTCTGACTTGATTGACGTTGCGGGCAATCCATAGTCCTAACAACATCAGCAGAGGTATCAATACGAAAAGACTTAATATATTCATAAGCGTATAAGTTCTTCTTTTTTAGTTCAACAGCAAGATAATTGTCAGGACAATGATACCTGCCAGGAAATAATGCGTGTAGGTTTGTACCTTTCCACTTTGTATAGGCTGTACGGTTTCTCCGGCTGCGTTGGTACCCCAGGCCATGAAATTCATGAACTGGTCGATGACATGGCGGTCAAACCATGCCAGCGGAGTAGAGATGCAGCGGAAGATGATCTTCTTGGTCACGAACAACCAGATTTCGTCCATGTAGAAACGCTTGTAGGCCGCACGATGCAGGGTGCTGAAGCGTGTGGCGAGCATGTCGGCTACAGGCTGCTGTTCGCGGGCGTACATCCAGGTAGCCAAGGCAATGGCGATTACTGCAATAGCGATACTCGTACCGGCTACTGTCCAGTCGAGGTGGATGTCGTAGGATTCACCGTTGGCTGAAACGAAATGTCCGAAAGGAATAAAACCGGCTACGATGGTGACCAGCGCCAGGAACATCAGCGGGAAAGTCATGGTCAGCGGACTTTCATGCGGCACGTGGTGTGCATGCAGTTCCTTGTTTTCCTTTCCCCAAAAGATGCAGTAGTACAAGCGGAACATATAGAAAGCAGTCATTCCGGCAATGATGGCCATAATCCATCCCATCACAGGGCTGTACTGGAAGCAGGCGGTCAGGATTTCGTCTTTTGAGAAGAATCCGGAGAACGGAGGGATACCTGCGATGGCCAGACAGGCAATCAGGAAGGTGATGTGGGTAATCGGCATGTATTTGCGCAGACCGCCCATGGTTTCCATTTCGTTGCTGTGTACGGCGTGGATGATGCATCCGGCTCCCAAGAAAAGCAGGGCTTTGAACATGGCGTGTGTGAACAGGTGGAACATACTGGCCATGTAACCTAAACCACCTTCGTGCGGGTTGGCTGCTGTACAAACACCCAGTGCTACCATCATGAAACCAATCTGTGAGATGGTAGAGAAGGCCAGTACACGTTTGATGTCACTCTGTGCACAGGCTACGCTGGCGGCATAGAATGCAGTGAAAGCACCTACCCAGGCTACCAAGTGGAGTGTGTGCGGCGCAAAGCCGATGAACAAGGGGAACATACGGGCTACCAGATACACTCCGGCTACTACCATCGTGGCGGCATGAATCAGGGCAGATACCGGTGTCGGACCTTCCATGGCATCCGGCAACCAGATGTGCAGCGGGAACATGGCACTTTTTCCGGCACCACCGATAAACATCAGTCCCAATGCCCAGGGAAGTACCATCCCGGCCTGCATCAGGCGTTCGGTTCCAGGGTTGAAGGTGAAAGTCTGCATGTAGTATCCGTAGATAAGGATACCAATCAGGAAGCCCAAGTCGGCAAAACGGGTGACGATAAAGGCTTTCTTGCTGGCAGCGATTGCTTCCGGTTTGGTGTAGTAGAAACCAATAAGCAGATAAGAAGACACACCTACCAGTTCCCAGAACACATACATCTGGAAAATGTTGGTAGCTACCACCAGGCCTAACATAGAGAAGGTAAACAACGACAGAAAAGCGTAGTACCGCTGGAAGCCGACTTCACCTTTCATGTAGCCGAAAGAATAGATGTGTACCATCAGTGACACCGTGGAAATAACCACCAGCATCATGACGGAAATCGGATCGAGCAAAATGCCCATGTCGATGTGAAGGGAGGAAGTGAACGGCAGCCATTCAATGTTCCACGGAGTCAGCGTAGGGTAGAGGCCTTCGGCAGTGCGTGGGGCAGAGAAATAATTGAATGCCGTCAGATAGCTCAGCACGGCTACCGCTCCTAACGATAGGGTACCGATTGTGCCTGCTACGCGATGAGGCATTTTCATGCCGGCCAATGCCAGAACCAGGAAGCTCAGCACCGGGAGGGCAAGTATCAGAATTGTATAATCCATAAGCAATTGAATAAAATGTGAGAAAGTTATCCTTTCAAGTCAGTAATATCATCGGTAAGCACCTGTTTCAGGTTGCGATACACATTAATAATGATGGCAATGGCTACAGCCGTTTCAGCTGCGGCAATGGCTATGCCGAACAGGCTGAAGAAATGGCCTTCCAGTTGTCCGGGGAAAAGATAACGGTTGAATACCGCGAAATTGATGTTGGTTGCATTAAGCATCAATTCTACCGAAATCAGCAAAGCCAGCAAGTTTTTGCGGGTAAAGAATCCGTAGATGCCGCAAAACAACATGACGGTACTGATGACGAGGTAGTGAACTACATGAATTTCTATTTCCATAATCTTACTGTGTTATTTTTGTTTACGTGCAATCAGTATCGCACCAATCATACAAGCTAAGAGCAATACACTGACTACCTCAAATGGTAATACAAACTGGTATTTCCCTGTACCAATCAAGGCATGTCCGATGTTTTCTACCGGAAGTTCGACTCCCTGTGGAATCAGGTTCAGGGCAAATCCGTTGGTCATAACTAAGAAAAGCACGAGAGCTGCACCGATAACTATGGTCAGCAGTACACTGATAAGCTTGGCGCGGTTTATCTTGTATTTCATATTCTTGTCCGACTGGGTCAGCAGGATGGAGAATACATACAGCACCACGATACCTCCAGCGTAAACCATCAGCTGTACGGCGCTCAGGAAGGTATAGCCCAGGATTCCGTAGATGGCTCCCGTACCTAAAAGAACGAACAGCAGATAAGTAGCGGCACGCAGGATTTTTCCTGTAGTGACAGCTAAAATGGAACAAGCAATGATACAGGCTCCTACGATATAAAATACGATTTCTTGAAGTGATATATTCATATCCGTTTCGTTTTATTTATTTCTTGTTCAGTGTCATGACGAGTTTTTCTTTCTGGAATACTGCATTCTCAAAGTCATTCGTAAACTGAATGGCATTGTGAGGACAGGCATTGACGCACAGCATGCAGAACATGCAAGAGCCTAAGTTGTACTCGTATTTCACCAGGAATTTTTTCTTTTTACCGTCTTCCGTCTCACGCATTTCCGTGGTCAGCCGGATGGTGCCGTTCGGGCAGCTCATCTGGCAAAGTCCGCAGGCAATGCAATGGTGATTTCCTTCTTCATCCACCGGCATCACCAGCATGGCCCGGTGACGTTCCGGAATGTGAAGTGTAGTATGGCGGTTTTCAGGATACTGTTCGGTAATTTTCTTCTGGCAGAACACCTTCATGGAAGTGCGCATACCTACCAGCAGACTCTTGACTCCACCGACATATCCTTTTAAATATTCTTTAAATCCATTCATAGTCAAAAATTTTTAATCAAAATGTCAGACCAAATACTTTGCATACGGTCATTAATAACAATACGACCAGTGAGAGCGGCATCAGGTATTTCCATTCCAGTGTCAGTACCTGGTCGATACGCAAACGGGGGAAGGTCCAGCGAATCCACATGAGCAGGAAGACGATGAAGAAGGTCTTTCCAATGAACCATACAAATCCGGGAATGTAGTCCATCACCATGTTCAGTCCGTCGAGTCCGGCAATGTGCAAGGGCATCCAGCCTCCCAAGAACAACGTGGTGGCGATACCGGCAGTAATGAACAGGTTCAAGTATTCGGCCAGATAGAAGAATCCGAAATGCATACCAGAATATTCTGTGTGGTATCCGGCAGTCAACTCCTGTTCTGCTTCTGCCAAGTCGAACGGACCACGGTTGGCTTCCGCGTTTCCGGCAATCAGGTAGATGATGAAAGCCATGATGGCAGGAATGTGTCCTTTGAAAATGTTCCATCCGTTGGCCTGACCTTCTACGATGGTCTGAATGTCCATGGCGCCACTCATTACGACCATGGTCAGTACGCTGAGGCCGATAGAAAGCTCGTAACTGATAATCATGGCTCCACTTCGTACGGCACCAATCAATGTATATTTGCTGTTACTACTCCATCCGGCCAGCAAAATACCCAATACACCGATGGAAGAAGCTGCCAGCACAAAGAAGATACCGATGTTCATGTGAAGGATTTCTCCACCTTTATTCCATGGAAGACAAGAGAATGTCAGAATGGAAGCAAGAATAACCAGGAACGGAGCCAAAGCATAAAGAAAATGGTCGGAATGCTTCAGGCTGATGATTTCCTTGGTAAGGATTTTCAATACGTCGGCAGGTACTTGCAACAAACCTCCTTTTCCTCCTACACGGTTCGGGCCGATACGGCACTGGAAAGCCGCACAGACTTTACGTTCCATGTAGATAAGAATGATGGCCAGTACCGCGTACATGACGAGGATAAATACTCCCACAACGAGTCCTTCCAATGTAAGTGCCAGCCATTCAGGCATTACACTGCAAAGGAATGCATGAATCTGCATGAGCAGCGGGCTGAGATTATAATAATCTAAAAACATAATTCTTTTATTTTTTCAGTTTTCTGTAATGATTGTTCCTCTGTTTGTGTGGAGATTAACGGTCAATGTCAGGGATGACAAAGTCGAGTGTACCTCCAATGGCAATTAAGTCGGCAATTTTAGCTCCACGGCAAACGGTGTCCATGGCGTGAACCAATGGAAGTCCGGTAGAACGATAGTGCAGACGGTAAGGAACTTTATCACCATGGCTCTCCAATATCACATCAAACTCACCACGACTGGTTTCTACTGATGAAGTGAATACACCCTCCGGCAACTTGATGATGGGTTTGGTCTTGGCACGGAATTCTCCTTCCGGAATATTGTCAATCAGTTGCTCGATGATATGGCAAGACTCCATGATTTCGTCCATACGTACCATGTAACGGGCAAAGGAATCACCTTCCGTGTACACAATCTCCTTAAAGTCCACCTTGTCGTAGAGTGCGTACGGATGATGCTTACGCACGTCGTTGGCCCATCCGGAAGCACGTCCGGTACCTCCTGTACATCCCAGTGAGATGGCATCTTCCTTTGACAAAACTCCTACACCTTTCAGACGGGTATCGGCAATGACGTTTGAAGTAAAGATGTCATGATAGTCCTGAATTACACTGCGCAGGTGTTTGATAAAGTCTTTCACCTTCTGCTGGAAGGTAGGATGGATGTCAGCCTGTACACCTCCAATCATGTTGTAGTTCTGAATCAGACGGCCTCCGGTAGTTTCTTCAAAAATATCCAGAATCATCTCACGTTCACGGAAACCATAGAAGAAAGGAGTCAGTCCACCCATATCCATGACCAGACAGGAGTAGAACAGCAAGTGTGAGTCGATACGCTGCAACTCGTCCATGATGGTACGGATGTATTGAGCACGTTCCGGTACTTCTATTCCGGCAGCTTTTTCAATACACATACACAACGCATGGCGATTCTGGTGAGCACTCAGGTAGTCCAGACGGTCGGTCAAAGCTAATGTCTGCGGGTAGGTGAGGCTTTCGTTCATTTTTTCGATGCCTCGGTGGATATATCCCAGTATCGGGTCAATCTTACGAATGTTTTCTCCTTCAAGAGAGGTACGCATACGCAATACACCGTGTGTAGAAGGGTGCTGCGGCCCGATATTTACTACAAAATCATCTTCTCCAAACACCACGTTCTTACGGCCCTCAAGTGTGCCGTCGGGACGGAGAAAGTATTCATCTGTCATATCGGCATTTTCCTCGTTGTCCATCCGAAGTGGGTTGGAGTTCATGTCATAATCCTTTCGCATAGGATAGCCAATCCAGTCTTCACGCAAGAAGATACGGCGCATATCCGGATGATTTAGGAAGCAGATACCGAAGAAGTCGTACACTTCACGTTCTTTAATCAGAGCGGTTTTCCACAAGTCGCTTACTGTGGGGAGCAATGCCTTTTCACGGTCTGTTGTTACCGCTTTGAGTGTGATTCTTGCGCCCGTGCGGGTAGATTCCAGTAAGTAAAGCGCACCTAAGCCTTCTTCCCCCCAGTCCATTCCTACGATGTCGCGTAAGAAATCCATGGGATTTTCTTTGTCATTCAGTAATGTCTCAGCTATCTGGTGTAACTTTTCTGCCGGGACTTTTACGACAGTCTCTCCTGTCTGACTGATTTCGGCTTCAGGAATAATGCTTGTTATTTTTTCAATTTCCATTTGCATTTTCTTTTTACGTAGGGTTTATTCCTCTTTTTCTTTACGGTTTACTTCTCCTAAGAAACGCTCCACTTTGATTTTACGTTGAAGCTGCATCATGCCATAGAAGAAAGCTTCCGGTCGGGGAGGACATCCCGGAATGTACACGTCTACCGGAATAATCTTGTCAATACCGTTTACTACGTGGTAAGATTTGATGAAAGGACCTCCGGAGATGGTACATCCACCTACTGCCACTACGTATTTCGGTTCTGCCATCTGGTCATACAGACGTTTTAACACCGGAGCCATTTTGTGTGTGATGGTTCCCAACACCATGATCATATCGGCCTGACGAGGAGAGTTTCGGGTTACCTCAAACCCGAAGCGGGCCATGTCATAACGGGCTGCGCCTAATGCCATAAATTCGATGGCACAACAGCTGGTTCCGAAAGTCAGACTCCAGAGCGAATTGCTTCGTCCCCAGTTTATCAGTTCGTCCACTGTTCCCAGTATGATTCCGGCACCGTCCATGTTCAGACGACGTACCATGTCTTCCAGATAATCATTGTTCTTGAAGTCCTCATACTCCATAGAACGAATAGAGGTAGCTTTTTTTACTTCCATTCAAGAGCTCCTTTCCGCCAGGCGTATGCCAGGCCCAAAATTAAAACTACCAGGAAGAAACCTACACTGACCAGTGCATATACTCCTACCTGGTCTGCCACTACAGCCCAAGGAAAGAGAAATACCGTTTCAATGTCGAACATCAGGAACAGGATAGCAAACAGGTAGTAACCTGCCTTGAATTGCACCCATGATTGTCCACGCGTAGGAATACCACATTCGTACGGTTCTCCTTTCTGCGGATTGAATGACCGTGGAGCAAGTAATTTTGCGATGGTCATTGCTGCCACAACAAGGACGATAGCAGTCAGAATAACGACAATAATAAATGTAAAAAACATATATCTAAGAATTTTTGATGATACATATAGATGGCAAATTGCTTCCGTTACACCGCAAGCCTCTGTCTGCAATGTATCGGAACAATCTATTTTAAACTGTTCTTAGATAGTATTAAATAAGGATTTTTTTGAGGGTATATAGATAATAGAATTTATCTAATTGTGTATAAGGATGTGTGGAATATACAGAACAGACCAGCCCTAAATGTGTGGGTGGTCTGGAAATAAAGTCTTGTCCAAACGAGAATACAGGCAGGAAAAACTTACCGTCCAAATTTTTCTGGGTTTGTATGAATAAAATTTTCTGCGGAATATCTGCTTGTCTGTTGGCTATCAGAAAGTCAAGCGTTTTCGAAGGAATATTGTCTGGATGCTGGTAGATGAAATCAGCCGATTGGTTTTCCTCTGTTGTATTGTTCTCATTGAGCACGGTGGAATAAAGCGCAAAGAAGTTTGCTCCTACGAGTACGCTCATAAGAGTAATTAGGGATATACAAGCAAAAATCCTCCACTTATTCATGCTAATACCTTCAAAAAACGCTGCAAAGGTAGCCATTTATTTTGATTCATGAATCTGTATTTTCATTAATTTTTCTTGTCGGACAGTTTACTCTGTTTTTAGAAAGGATAACCAATGGCAAAATGAATACCCATTCCGTCCTTGAATTTAGGGATATTATAGTATCCACTCTTTTCGGTGTCGTATGGCACATGAAGGGCAAAACCGAAGTCCAGTCTCAGAATCAGGAAGGAAAGATCATAACGAATTCCGACTCCAGTTCCTAATGCTATGCTGTCAAAGAAATGTCGGAGACTAAATTCTGCACCGGGGCGAGCTTCATCTTTGCGCATTAGCCATACGTTTCCTGCATCTAAAAAGGTAGCTCCGTTTAAGTTTCCGCCCAAAAAATTGGATAAGATGCGGAAACGATATTCCAGGTTGGCTTCCAGTTTAATGTCTCCTGTTTCATCCACGTAGGAATAACCGGAATTGTTGGCCGGATGAAATCTTCCCGGACCGATGGAGCGTACGGTAAAGGCACGAATACTGTTGGCTCCTCCCACATAAAACTGTTCGCTATAAGGTGCGATTGTCTTGTTACCGTATGCCCATATCACACCTCCCATCAGTCGGGTGGCTAACTGCTGCTTTTCACTGATGTGGTAGGTATATCTTACTTCTGAAGAATATTTCAGGAACTGTGCAAACGGATTTCCCAATAGTTCCTTCTCCTTTTTGCTGAATTTCTGTCCAAAAGCTGCATAAATGACGGATGTCACGTTTCCGGCTGAGGTGAGCGAATTTTCCCACCACACACGATTCTTTTTCTTCCGGTAGCTATTGTCGTAAGTAACCGTGTAGGTCAGTGATGGAATGAATTGGTCGTCCAAGCTATGGAAGAGCATCGGGTTAGCGTTGGCAATGGAGTCAAAGCGTGCAGTACGGTGCTGCAAGGTGTTGAACGCCAAGTGAATTGGAGTTACGGTATGCTTGATGCTACGCTTCGGCTGAAAACTATAAGATACAGTACCTCCAAATGACAACATCTTGAAGTAACGGGCACGGTTTACCTGTTCTGCGTAAATCTTAAAGTTGGTTTCAGATGGGAAACGGAAGGGGTCTACCCGGTTTTTAATCCAGGGTAAGACTAATCGTGGAAAATTCAGAGAGAGGGCAGCCCCCAGCTCGTAAGAATTCATCACAGAACTTTCTCCGTCTACAGTGGAACTGGTCTGCCATTCGTAAGAACCTTTCAACTCTAAGTTCAATGAAGCACCCATTCTTTTGAAATTCTTTTTCGAAAGATTGAATTTGGCTCCCGGCCCTGTTTGCTTGGTACTCTTGGTGGTGACATTAAGTTCCAGTTCGCTGTCGTAAGGCAGGTCGAACATGGCATTGACCGTAATGTCCAGGGTATCTCTTCCCGGACGAGGAGTATAATTGAAATCATTGTATTTGAATACGCCTAATCTGGACAATGCTTGTTGGGTATAGTTCTGACGTTGCTGAGAGTACATTTCTCCGCTTTTATAAAGAAAGCGTCGGCGGAGTACTCCATATCGTATACCCGGCTTTTTCCCTGCATAATTGATGGTGAAGTTATGAAAATTCAATGAATCATTGGGTTGTTCTCCATTATGTCCTACCAGATTGATGCTTGTCTTTCCAATGTAGTAAGTACGCAATCCCTCTTCCGGAATATTATGTTTCTGTACAACTCTTAAGTTGACATAACCGGGACGAATCAATGTGTCGGCCATGAACGTAATGAAGTCAGGGCGATAGAAATAATATCCATTGTTACGGAATAGTTCTACCAGGCGATTTCTTTCTTCGTCCAGTTTATTGACAGTGAACGCATCTTCTTTTATTAGCAGGCGTTTACTATATGTCGCCTGAATCAGACTGTCTTCTTTGGGTGAAAATCCTACATAGGTAACGGAGTCTAACTTGTAACGTTGTCCGGTGTATATGGTATAATTTAATTTGGCTTTCTTCGGATTCTTGGCAGTATCTACCTGTACTGTCACATTACCCTGGAAAAAACCATTCTCACGTAAAACGTTGCTTGCTACCTTTGTACGGGTATCAGGATTGACGGTAGATACATAAATCGGGTCGGCGGCCAGTTTCTTGAAAATCCATTTGCCAATGCCTTTTTCGTATCGTTCAAATCGGTTATACACCCATAATCCCAATGGGAAGGGAATACGATACTTAGGGCTGCCGAAAAATGAATTGTTCGGTGCCACGTTCAATGCGCCTTGTACTTCTTCCAGAGTTGCTTCTCCATTATCGGCTTCATTGTATCCCACAATTTTAGGAGTCGGTGTACCGATATAAAGCAACTCGTCTTCCGGAAGATGCTTGGTTGTGGAACATCCGGTTATGATAAATAACAGAAGTCCTGTCAGTAACAGTTTATTTATTCTTCTCTTCCTCATTTTCATCTTCTTCTTTTTTTTCGACTTCAGGCTGTGGTCTTTTCTTCTTTCTGAAAATAAACAGTTCGCCTACTTTACTTACTTTCTTACGTAATACGATACCGGCTCCGGTTTCTATGACTTCTCCATCAAGCACACTTTCGTAATTCTTATCATGGAAAAGTTTTACATAGCGGGTACCACTGTTGTCCAAACGATATTCCAATGAGATATTATCGATAAAAGACTCGTCCTGCTGCACATTATTACCTGTGGATACTTTTCCACCAATCACTACTCGAATACGGTTGTTCCAGAATCTCTTGGCAAATTGGAAGTTATAATCCGTAGATGTCTGTCCGGTTTCTTCTCCGTTATTGGTTTCTATACCGAAATTCACATCAATAGTCTTGAGAGCACTTCCAGCCACTTTAGAAATCTGGTCTTGCAGGAAAGAGTTCATGACACTGCTTCCACCACCTCCCAGTGTACTACCTTCTGTCAGGTACATACCTGTTACCAGCATGGTTACAGCTACCTTATTCTTTTCTTCAGCCGACATGGATGCCAATTCGTTTTGCATGGTACCGTCATCCGGTGCATCAATGATAAAGGTAAATCCTAAATTCTCCAGTGTATTGGTAATGTTTACACCCACATCGAAGTTGACCATGCGTGAAGCTTGTCCTTCTTGTGCAACAGAAGAACGTACTCTTTCCGTGGCTTTTATACTCATGAGGGGATTCATTGCATTTCCACTCCATTGTATGTAACTTCCGCTTTGAATATGGAAGGTCTTTAACTGGATAATCGGGAGCTGGTATTTCATTTCACCGCTTAGCAGAGAATACCTTCCATTCAGGATGATGTTTCCTTCTGGGGTATATTGGAAAGACAAGTCGCCACCTCCTTCAAAATACATGTAATTGCTTCCTTTTTCATCCATATTGACACGGCACTGCACTCCCTCGTCTATGTGTAAGGTCATTAGCATATCGATACCTCCTAATGAAAGTGCAGGAAGGGCTCTTCTTTGTATAGAAGTCGTATCGCTGAAGTTGGTAAAGGTTACAGTTTCCCCCAAACGGTCTTCTACAGTGAGCGGAGAATCCTGCAGGATATAGGTAAAGTTGCTTGTACCCAGGATATTCATATTACCACGTATGTTCATATTATCTGGCGTACCTTTAAGAGTGGAGTGGAAGTCCACGTACAGTTTTCCATATACAAGCGACTGTTTGGTCTGTTTGGCATTCAGCAACTCAAAATTGTTGGCGTCCATTTTCAGATTCATCTTCATCTGGCTGAAATCTGCCATATCCACATCTCCGTCAATGGTGAACGGAGTTTTTCCTTTTGTGAATATCTTGAAGCGGTTAAATGTGAGCTTACTATCTTTGATTTCCACAGGCTTGTCATCAAATCGAAGATTCAGAGAAGCTTGCGGAACATAGATATTCACACTGTCCAGATTGATTTTTCCGTTCATAAGAGGTTGTGACGCATTACCGGTCATGTGCATGGTGCCATCAATATCTCCACTTAACATAGCCATTTTTCCCGGAATGAAAGAATTGGCTATTTCCAGTGGAAAATGATGTAATGCCATACGTGCATCAATTCTGTCTTCTGTCTGTTCTTTCTTTTCTGCAGGGAAGTATGATCCTTCTATGCTGATAATTTCGTTGTCATTCTGCATGATGAGGCCGTTGATATGTTGCTCTCCGCTTTGTTTAGGAAGATAAACAGCACTCAAAGCCCAATTTCCTAATGCTATTCCATTATAGCTAAGCTTATTGATGTTATTTTCAAGTGAAATTTGATCCATGCCTTCCTCTGTCTGTACATAATGTGCTTCAGAGTTGATGATGCCTTCTATATCAGGCATATATGGAATGACTCGTTTGAATTCTCCAATATTTATTTGGTTTAGAGACAAAGTCAGATCTTGTCGTGCCGTAGAGTCAGGGGTAGAATAAAAGCTGAGTCCTGTCCGCAATTCATCATAGATGGATAAATTAGCCATAATACGGCCGTCATCTCTCAGGTAGATGTAATTATCTGGATTAACCGTAAATTTGCGGTAAACCAGAATCGGGTCAAATGGGGTAATGTGGAGACTGATTCCACCTTTTTGCAGACCAGCCACCATACCTATATTTACACCACATTCCTTTTTACCGTTCAGGTATTCAATGGTTGCATTTGCTTTGTCAGCTCCAATATCTCCATTCAGCATAATATCGAATGCCTCCTGAAACGGCTTATCATTGGCAATCACTCCGCTACTGAATAAAATTTTCTCCGGCTGCTGAGTTGCATTAAAATAAATTGTATCAAAAGCCAGACTATCAGTCCTTAATCCATAAAGATTCATAGATGCATTCAATCCTTCTGCAGGGGAGGTGCGTATATTCACATTCATGCGGTCGAAATTTATCTTTTTGATGGCCAGTGTATTGGAAATAGGGTTGTCCTTCCCTGCAAAGATTCTGAACTGGGTTTCTGGCCACAGCTCACGAAGAGCTACCTGATCAATTGATTTTTGCTTCCATTGTGTACTCAGTGCATCCGTCAGTTTGGTTATCTGATTGCCTAACTCATCAATACCTCCTCGGCTTCTGAATAAAAAAGTAAGGTCGCCCGCATTCGCATAACTTCTGATAGAATCGCGTGCAGTACTGAATCCGAAATGTATGTCTTTCGTCTTAAACGTCTTTTTTTCAGTAATTAAATTTATGTCTTTTACAGATAAACGAACACCGTGGCTCTTTTTCATGTCCGTTTTCAACTGAATATCTATATTTTCAGTAGTCTTTAACGGAGAGTTGAGCAATCCCATTCCGTATAAATCCAGGTTCTTCACTTGAATCAACATATCTGCAGCAATTGCAGAAGGCTGTAAAGATGCATCTAACTGGGATGAAATGTTCATCAGGTTGTCATTTACATCCAGATTAAGATTCGCTTTAGATTCTTTCAGGGCTGCATTAAGTTGTACGCCAGAAAAGATACGAGTTCCCCATTGAAGGTGATTGAGACCAGCATGGGCTGTTAATGTAGTTTGTTTAGAAAAAATGTCGGTTCCTGCTCCTTCAAGTTGCATACCAGCAGAGAGATAAAACAACGAATCAGCTGGCAGGAAATCATGCAGGTTAAGTTCATTGATTTGTATATCTGCCTTATAAGCCTCTTTAAAAAGGTTGTATTCGGCATTTAGTTGTACTTTTCCCTCATGCTGGCTTAATGTTGTTTCAGTAAATAAATCGTTACCTTTCATACCGGCCTTTCCATGAATATTCATTCCTGACGGAATAACTACTCCGCCGGTCAGACTACTCAGAAAATCCATTTTGTAGAAATCTGAATTTAGGTTGATGACTCCCTCTCTGGAAAGACTGTCGAGCACATTTTTTACCGTTCCGTCCATTTCCATCCGGAAACAATCGGGAATTTTAACCTGACAAGTGGTCAGTTTCAGGTCACTCAGACTTCCATCTACCCCGATACGAACTTGTAATGGAGCCGCAGGGAAGGATTGAATAAATTCTTGCGGCATATCTGGTATTAGCTTGAATAAGTCTGCTTTACCGATTTCTGCCATGAATTGTCCGTTCAATGCGCCGTCCTGATTTTGTTCGGTGACCGACCAGTCTATCGTAGCCTTGAGAGCCAGAAAAGAATTTGCCGTTTTGATTTGTAAAGAAGGCACACGTATGGCTTTCTCGTCTGCTTGTAATTGTCCCTCAGTCGATTTGATTTCCAGTCCCGAACGCTCTTTCAGTTCGAACTGGTGCAGTAATGCCCGGATGTTATTCCCTTGATAGTATAAAGAATCCATCTGCAAATTGATGTCGGTCACTGCAATATGTGACGGATCCAATCCCTTTTCTATGGGAGGTGTATTCCCTGAGTTATAGTATAATCCACTTTGTAAAAGCTTAAATTCTTTAGCAGAATAAGCCGCTTTATGCAAGTCAACCAATCCGTCTCTTAAAGAAGCATTCCCGACTGTAAGCCCTAAATTCATGGAGTCAAGCGGCATATCCATCTGAAAGTCCACATTGGCCAAATCAATCTTTTCTAATTTAAACTTCCAGAATGTAGGTGTACTTTGAGTGGTATCTTGTGCGGTTGTATCTGCCAGACATAGCTTCAGATTGGCATCTTTCAGTGTGAGCTCGTTGAGTATAGCAGTTTCCGGCGTCAAGTCAACTCCATGTGATTTCAGGAAAAGTTCTCCCAGGTTTCCTTGTAAAGACATTCCTTCAATCAGGTCAACCGTATTGACCGAAGCATTTTTCAGTTCCACTCCGTCAATCTCTATCTGTTTCTTTACCAGAGGGAGTAATTGTATTTTTACGGTCAGCTTTTCCACATTCAGGAGTGTATCCTGAGGATTGGTAACCGTAGTTTCATGGACTACTAAATTTAGTGGAAAAGAAAGCGAAATTCGTTGTATATGAATGTTCATCCCCGTAGCTTGCGAAGCGTATGATGTCGCCTTATCCACAATAAAATTCTGGATAGCAGGTATGTAGATTAATATACACAAGACTATAAAAAGGATAAATGGACTTGCTAATGCAATTCCTCCCCATTTTATATATTTTTTCATATACAGTTTAATCATTGGTTATGCGAATATATAAAAAAGAACCAAAAGGTGATACATTTTGTTTATGACAATGAGTTGAAATCACATTATTTGTTTACCTTTGCGTAGTTACTAATTTTAATACAATTCTATGAAACCAACTTTATTTGTACTGGCTGCCGGTATGGGGAGTCGTTACGGTGGCTTAAAACAGCTTGATGGACTGGGTCCTAACGGTGAAACAATCATGGATTATTCAATTTTTGATGCTATCCGTGGTGGTTTCGGGAAATTGGTTTTCGTAATCCGTCGTGATTTTGAAAAAGATTTCCGTGAAAAGATTGTAAGCAAATATGAAAATCATATTCCTGTAGAAGTTGTGTTCCAGGATTTGAACGATCTGCCTGCTGGCTTTACTTGTCCGGAAGGTCGTGTTAAACCTTGGGGAACAAACCATGCAGTGTTGATGGGTAAGAATGTGATTAAAGAGCCATTTGCCGTAATCAATGCTGACGACTTCTATGGACGTGACAGTTTTGCCGTATTGGGTAAATACTTGTCAGAATTGCCGGAAGGTGCAAAGAACGACTACAGCATGGTAGGTTTCCGTGTAGGAAACACTTTGTCTGAAAGTGGAACAGTGGCTCGTGGTGTATGTGCAACTGATGAAAATGCTCATTTGACAACAGTCGTTGAACGCACAGAAATTATGCGTGTAGACGGTGTAGTTTCTTATAAAGATGAAGAAGGTAAATGGGTTGGTATCGAAGATAATACTCCTGTTTCAATGAACATGTGGGGATTCACTCCTGACTATTTCGAACATTCAGAAAAATATTTTGTAGAATTCCTGAAAGAAAATATCAGCAACTTGAAATGTGAATATTTCATTCCGTTGATGGTGAACAAGTTGATCAATGAAGGAATTGCTACTGTAAAAGTACTGGATACTACTTCTAAGTGGTTTGGTGTGACATACGCTGCTGACCGTCAGAGTGTAGTTGACAAGATTCAGGCTTTGGTAGATGCCGGTGAGTATCCTGCTAAATTGTTCTGATTAGAAAACAGATTATAATACTTATTAAGGAAAACCGGGATTGCAGAAATGTGATTCCGGTTTTTTTATTTAAGTTGTGTGCTGGCTTATTAAAAAACTTGCAGTGAATTATATAATAGACCGTTGAAGAGTGTGTATCTCAAGTAGTGTAAAATAAAAAAAACCACCTCGGGTAATATATTCACCAAGGTGGTTCTTATCTTATTAATTCAGTTATATAATAAAACTATATAAACTGATATTGGTATTCATCAATTTCTTTGCGGCAGTGTTGATGACCAGTTTTCATTCTGTGCTACACCATAGCCTGTATTAACTTCAGCACTTGGAATTGGGAATACCAGGTTAGAAATTTTATAATTTGTATATACAAATGAAATGTTCGGAGCTTGAGTTGCATTAACTTTAGCCATTTCATCCCATCGGCGCAGGTCATACAAACGTAATCCTTCTTGGAACAATTCACGGGCGCGTTCATCTTTAATGAAAGACATCAGATTTTCTTTTGTAGATGGCAAATCACCGACAGATGTGATATCAGAATTACGTTTAGCTACAGTCAACAATGCCTTCTGTGCATTGTTGATAGTTCCATTGGCACTGTATAAATTGGCTTCTGCAATGATGAGGAACATTTCTGGAGCATTTACGATATAATTTGTCGCATATGCAGGGTTACCTGATGAAAAGTGAGAAAATTTACCACCTTTGAATTTAGGAACTTCTGGAGTCGATTGGCTATCCCATGCAAAAATGCTTGTACGGCAGTCATTTTCACCATATAAAGCCTGAAGTTTCGGGCTTGGGCTATAGTTATAGCTGCTCCACAATGTACCGCTTGAATTAGCTGACCAGTTCTGACTAGCTGTAATGGCAAGTGCAAACATACTTTCAGTATTAGATGTTTCACTGTTGTATAAAGCTTTATAGTTATCATTGCCATATGTAAGAGTGGAAATATTAGCTGCATCAAGTGCATTTTGTGCATTTGACATAGCTGCATCCCAATTTTCCATATATAAATTAGTACGTGCCAATAATCCGTAGACAGCTGCTTTACCGAAATATTGTAATTGTCCTCTATCACCACCCGCAGCATCGAAATGGCTGATAGCATTATTTAAGTCAGACAATACAGCCTCATAGCTTTGTCCTATGGTTGAACGGGATACTTTTTCGAATGCAGGTATAGGTGTATTAATTACTACGATACCCGGTTCAGAAGAAAAGTCTGTGCCGTTTACTTTTATTTGATGGCAGAATATATTTGTTAGCATCAATTGGGCATAGCCGCGTAATGAATATGCTTCGGCTAGGTATAGCTCAAGTTCAGCTTTTTCTTCTTCTGTTGCATTTTCGTATAAAGCTGGTATAGCTTCTATTATTCGAGCTGCATTATCTGCAACTTTATATCCATATTCCCATATAGAGTTTAAATAAGTATCTGTATCTACAATAGTGAATGTATAGATACCATCAAAATGTCCGGTTTTGCCATTCCAATAGCTGAGGTCTGTCGGAATATCTCCTATATTGATGGCATAATTGCCGGCAAAGCTATAATGGTATAAGTTATAATACGTTCCATTCAGTGCGGTTGAAATTTTTGAAATCGATGTCAGAGCATCTTCCGTATCGATGCCTGAATAATAATCGGTTTCCAGGAAAGTATCACCACAACTTGTCATGCCAGCTCCCAAAGCCACCAGCATAAATGCTTTTAATATATATTTCTTCATATTATAAAGTTCCTTTTAAGTTGCTAATAGTTAGAAAGTAAGTTGGATACCTCCAATAAATGTACGGGTTGCAGGATATTGCCATGCTATAACACCGTTTGCTGATGTTTCAGGGTTGTAACCTACGAAATCACTTGCTGTGAATGTGTAAAGGTTATCTACAGAAATATATGCACGGAGTCTCTGTATCAGGATTTTTGTTGTCCATTTTTTAGGAAGAGTGTATCCAAGTGTCAAGTTACTTATGCGTAAGTAGTCCCCGCTATATAAGAAACGTGATGAAGTTGATGTTGCGTTATATGGATCTTTATAGATGTATTGAGGATATTTAGCATCTTTGTTTTCTTCTGTCCATGAGTTGAGTGCAACGTCTTCCAAAGGAGTTCTGAATGCCATTCCGAATCCTGTGAAAGCAGCTCCTGAATCATAGACTTTTCCTCCAAGGCGATAGTTGAATGACAATCCGAAATCAATGTCTTTCCATCTCAGATTAGTTCCAAATCCACCTAATACATTCGGATCGGCGTCTCCTACATAACGTTTAGCTGCGGCATTATAATCACTGGTAGTTTCGTTTCCTGTTTCGTTCAGATACCATAATGGTTTTCCTGTTTCACGGTCAACACCAGCATATTCTTTCATCTTGAATTGTGTATAAGGCCGGCCTTCTTCTATAATTTGGAATGTATATTCTATTGGTTCATCAGTAGACAATTTTACAACTTCATTTTCATTCCATGTCAAGTTAGCGTAAGCACTCCATGTCCAGTCTTTAGTTTGAAGAATATTAGCGTTAACAGAGAATTCGATACCGTGGTTACGGATTTTTCCGATGTTTTTGTAAGTCTCAGTCATACCAGTAGTCATAGACAAAGGTACCTGGAAAAGTGCATCAGAAGTAATTTCGTTATAAAAATCGAAAGTGAAATGCAGGCGATGCCACAATGAAAAATCAAATCCTATGTCGAATTTCTTGGAAACCTCCCATGTCAACTCTTGGTTAGAAATACTTACAGGAATCATACCTGGCATCTGGTTATAGTTATAACCTGCACCGTAGAATCCGCGGGCTGCATACCAGTCTATATCCTGGTTTCCAACAGTACCATAAGAGGCACGTAATGTAGCGTTTGTAATTACATTGTTTCCGTTTAAGAAATCTTCACCAGAAATACGCCATTTACCTCCTACTGACCAGAAGTTACCCCAACGTGTGTTGCTACCGAAAACAGAAGAACCGTCTCGACGGTATGAACCTGAGAGATAATATTTATCAGCATATGAGTAGTGTGCATCCATAAAGTAAGAAGCTAGACGAGCTTCTTTTTTGTAGTATTCACTTCCCTGCTCTGTTCCGGCTGTAGTCAAATCACGCATACCAGAATCAGCAAATGGGAAATCAGACTTAGCATAATATTCATAGAAGTATGATTTCTTTTGCATTTCTTGTCCTAACATTACACTGACATCATGTTTGTCGGCAAATTTATGATTCCATCCAACTACATTATTCCATGTAACTACAGTGTTACGTGAATTGTACTGCTGTCCCAATCCGTTATAGTCCATGGCTTGTGGATTGTAGAGTGCACTCCAATATTGGTATTGGCGTAAATCTGTAAGATTGACACCCAAAGTGGTTTTAGCATAGATGCCTAATCCGAAATCAACTTGTAAATATGGATTCAAGTTGATAGTTTGCATCTTATTTTCATTCAATTCTCCCGCATCCTCATCCATTAATGCTACAGGGTTGTACATATTTATGTTGTTGTAGTTTCCTTCAGAGTCATATATGGGATCCATTGGAGTCTGGCTAGATATTGCAGCAGTTAACGGGCTTGACATGGAGCCAGCGGTAGACAATGAGAATCCGTTTTGTGTAGAATAACTGTAAGATGTATTTACACCGATAGTTGCCCATTTGAATTTTGAATCAAGATTCATACGACCTGAGAATCGTTCCATATCCGAACCGATAATCAGACCGTCAGTGTTCAAATAACCTAAACTTACATAATAACCGGTATTTCCGTTTCTACCTTGTGCGCTGAGGTTATAGTCCTGATAATATCCTTTACGTGTGATGGCATCCATCCAGTCTGTACTGGTTTTACGATCCCAACCGAAATAGTTATCAGCCAGGTAATTATAATTCTCTTGCCAGTCTCCTCCTTGGTAAGCCGTTAATCCGTCGGTAAACAACTTCATAGATTCTTCAGCGTTAGCAAAATCCATATTGTTGTTTCCCATAGATACGAAACCTTGTTTAATGTCTAAATTCAAGTTGAATTTACCTTCTGAACCTTTCTTCGTTGTTACTACAATAACACCGTTGGCAGCACGTGAACCATAGATAGCTGTAGCTGCCGCATCTTTTAATACGGTAATGCTTTCGATATCGGCCGGATTAATTGAGGACATCGGGTCTACCATGTTGTTGGCACTCGTACTCATTGCGTCAGTATCAGAGTTTACTGGCATTCCGTCTATTACATAAAGTGGCTGTGTACCTGAATTCAATGAGGCACGTCCACGTATATATACAGATCCCCATACACCTGGCATACTGGTAGAGTTGTTCATTTGTACACCTGGAACAGAACCTTCCAGTACTTTTACAAAGTTTGCATCATTCTTTTTTGCAATAGCTTCCTCACCAACAATAGAAGCTGCACCTGTAAATGAAGCTTTACGCTGTACACCATATCCGGTTACTACGACTTCGTCAAGTACCTCAGCATCAGACTTCAACACCACTTTTACGTTCGGCTTAATCTTCACTTCCTGCGACTGCATTCCGATGAAAGAAATGACCAAAGTTCCGGCGGAACTTGGCACATTAGTCAACGTAAAATTACCATCAATGTCGGTAACAGTACCTACAGTGGTACCTTTTACCAATACTGATGCGCCCACTACAGGTAAACCATCCTCTTCAGAAGTAACATTACCTGTTACCTTTGAGATTTGAGCGTTTACCAGACCAATACCTATCATCAGGCAGGTCATTAACAGCATCAATTTTCTTTTCATAAAAATCTCTCTTAAAGTTTAACTTTACATTAATAAAAATTCATTCACTCTAACAGGACGCAAAAGTAGTAATATCTTTTTAAATATTTATACCATTTTCAATAAAATTCCCCCAAAAGCTTGCTTTTTAACACTTATACCTGCCACTTTCATGCAAAAGTATGTTTTTATAAAGTAAATGATATGCATTTCTTGTATCTGGGATTTATCATCGAATCAAAATAATGAATCCTTTTTGCTAGATACTTGTTAGTTTTAATTTAGCTAAAATAGACGTTATATAAGTAATAAACTTCTTTCTATTGCATATTATCTGCATATTTTCTTAAAAACAACATAGTATGAACAAGATTTATTTCAGATTGGTCTACAATCGTAAAAAGAAGTTAAACAAGTCAGGCAATGCTCTTATTCAGGTAGAAGCTTATAGAAATCGCAAAAAGGTTTACATTTCGACAGGAATATATGTCAATCCGCAAGAATGGGACAGCCGTCATAACAGAATCATTAGACATCCACACTCTGAGGAGCTGAATCGAATGTTGGAAGAATTTATTCTGCAATTACAATGGGAAGAATTAAAATCATGGAAACGTGGTGTTCATATTAACTTGTCTGCTTTTAAAACTATAAGCCGTCAAAGTGATACTGAAAGAATGACATTTTTATCCTTTGGTAGAAACTGGGTAGAACATTCATTGCGTAAGGATGCTACCAAAAAGAATCTTTTAACAACATTGGATTTGCTTAATCATTTTCGCTCTTCTATTGAATTTGAAGATATAACTTATTCATTTCTTCTTGAATTTGAAGATTTCATGCGACAAAAAATGTACGAGACAAATACAATTGCCAAACACATGAGACAATTAAGGACTTTTGTCAACGAGGCTATCAAAAGAGGATACATTCAGCCGGAAGATTATCCGTTCAGAAAATACCAGATAAAAACAACTCAGAGCAAACATAGTTTTCTGCTTCCCGAAGAAATCAGGAAATTGGAAAAACTGGAACTTTCATTGTGTTCAAAATCGCTAATGCACAGCTTAAAGGCTTTTTTATTTTGCTGTTACACAGGAGTCCGGTATTCAGACTTTGTGCTTCTTAATGAAAACAATATTGTTACGATAAAAGGAGAAAAATGGCTTATATTCAAAACCGTAAAGACTAATACGGAAGTCAGTATACCATTATACCTTCTTTTTCAAGGAAAAGCTCTCCAGTTATTGCAGGAATATCATCAGAATGTAAATGATTTTTTTCATCTAAAATCGAATTCCTCCGTAAATAAGGATTTAAAGAAAATCGGTATGTTGGCTAAAATAGAAAAACACTTTTCATTTCATACGGCCCGACATACTAATGCTACTCTTTTGATTTATAATGGTGCACAAATAACTACAGTCCAGAAATTATTAGGTCATCAAAGTGTGAAGACTACTCAAGGATACAGTGATATTTTTTCAGGAACGATTGTGAAAGACTTGAAGAAATGTAAGTTTTAATTTTATTATACATTGAAATTCCGATATAGCCATGTAAATTTATGTTAACTTCTTTTCATCGTATTGCTTCTTCTTCTACTCTAAGGCCTTATACGAGCATACGCTTGACGGGTTGACGGGTTGACGGGTTGGCACTGGTTTTTCTAACATTATATATATAGGTGTGGAATAACTTATATGACTTGTTCCACACCTATATATTATAGAAGTTGTAAAAATACCTGCCAACCCGTCAACCTGTCAACTTAGTCAGGAATAAATCTTCAAACTGACAACTATATTCAGTACACTTCAAACGCCCTTACGTTCGAAGTGAAACGCCCTTGCGTTTGAAGTAAAACGCCTAAGCGTTTTAATCAAAACGTCCTTGCGTTTCGGATAAAACGTACTTACGTTTTCTTCCAGACACAAAGGCGATAGTTTTTTCAGTTTAATTCTTCAGTAGAGTCTTAGTAGAAAACTTGTATTAGAGATTAATCTAAAATCACCATGCATCATACTCTGAGTGGATAATATAGTTTCTATTTACCTCATTATCAATTAGTTGTTTTGATTTATAGTTCCGCCGGAACTTTGGTCATTTCTTTCATCGGAATGCAGTCGCAGGAAGTGAAGATCAAGCCGAACGTGAAAGTGGTGATGAAGTCGGATGCGGAGCAGCTGGATGAAGTGATGGTTGTGGCGTATGGTACTGCTAAGAAATCATCATTTACCGGTTCTGCCACATCAATCAAGGCAGACCAAATCACTTCAGGGTCTAAAGAATCTTTGGATAAGGCTTTTTCCGGGAAAATGGCCGGAGTACGAGTTGCATCTGCTACAGGTGACCCGGGTTCTGTTGGAAAGGTTAATATTCGTGGTGTCGGTTCTATCAATGGTTCGACAGCTCCATTATATGTGATTGATGGTGTTGTCATGAAATCAGATGAGGATATGAGTTATTACGGCAAATCACAAAGTATTCTTAGTACATTGAATCCAGAAGACATTGAGTCTATGACGGTATTGAAGGATGCGGCAGCCGCATCATTATACGGATCCCGTGCGGCCAACGGAGTGGTAATTATTACTACAAAAAGTGGAAAAGAAGGTAAGACTCGTGTTTCCTATAATGGAGAAGTAGGATGGAATAAAATGGCTGTTGACCAATATAATATGATGAGTGGAACAGATTACATTGGTTATGCACGAGAATCTATCGCGAATTATTATATGGAGTATGAAGGAGTAACTTCCAAAGAAGATGCTTATGCGTTAATTGAACAGAATAATGATTTGAGTGGTTTTGTGAAAGATCCTTCAGGAAAAACGAGCACTAACTGGAAAGATGAAATCTACCGCACGGCTATTACCCAAAATCATCAGATTTCACTTAATGGCGGTAATCAAAATACACGTTTTTATGCGGGACTTGGTTATAACAAAAGTGAAGGTATTGTATTAGGTAGTGATTTCCAGCGTATTTCAGCTCGTGTAAATATTGACCAGAAAATAACAGACTGGGCAGACTTCTCTGTGAAGCAAATGATTGCATCAACAACCCAGAACGGTTTCCGTGATCAGAATGACCAGGCACAAGGATTGGGTACAAGTTCTCCTTTGGGAGTTTTATTTGCGCTAGACCCAACAGCACCGATATATAATTCGGATGGAACATATAATGAAGATGTAAGTTTCGGACAAATAACAAACCCTCATTTAATGCTGGGTAGTAAAGATGATGCAAATTCTCTGGAGTGGATTCAAAGTAAAATGTTCCGCAGCCTGACAAATGCAGAATTGGGTCTTCATTTCTTGGATAAAATATTCTTTAAGTCTGTATTTGGTTATGACTATATAGACAATAAACATTTCGAATATTGGGACAAGAACAGCGTAAATGGACTAGCTGTTGGAGGTATGGGTTCACGTTATACTTTTCAAAATTCAACATTGACAAGTTCAAACACATTGACTTATACCAATACTTTCAATGACAAACATAACCTGTCTGCTATGATTGGTTTTGAGCTTGAGAATCAGAATCTTCTTCAAATAGTAACGGTTGCAAAAAATTATTCAAACCATTTGCCGGAATTGGTAAATGGACAGCCTGATGCAGCTTCAAGTTCAACTTACGGAGCAGGTATGCTTTCTTATCTCGGAAATGTAAATTATAACTTTGATGACAAATATTATCTTTCTGCCAGTTTTCGCCGTGATGGTTCTTCACGTTTAAGCAAAGATAACCGTTGGGCAAATTTCTGGTCTGTTTCAGGAGCATGGAGACTTAGCAAGGAAGGATTTATGGAAGATATGCCATTATTCACTGATTTTAAAATTAAGGCTTCCTATGGTACGAATGGTAATTTGCCAACAGACTATTATGGCTATAAAGATTTATATGCAGGATCTGGCTATGGAGGCAATCCTTCTATCTACTGGTATCAGTTACCAAATGACCAACTGACATGGGAACGTTCTAAAAATCTGAATGTAGGAATTGAATGGAATATGTTTGACCGTGTTACATTGGGAGTAGAATATTACCTAAAAAAGACAACTGATTTGCTGTTCCAGGTACCGAATTCCTATGTCACAGGTTTCTCTAGTCGTTGGGAAAATTTAGGAGAGCTGAAAAATAATGGTGTGGAAATAGAATTTAATTCACAAAATATTCGCACAAAAGATTTCACATGGACTACTAACTTCAACTTAACTTATCAACAAGCTATTGTAGAAAAGTTACCTGATGGTGCAGATATTCAATACGGTGACGGACAAATGTATATACATCGTGAAGGTGAATCAATGTATACATTCTATCTTCCAGAATGGAAGGGAGTTAATCCAGATACAGGATTAGGCGAATTCTGGCTTGACCCTAATGATCATTCAAAAGGAGTCACAACAGATTACAGTAAAGCTCAATGGGGCATAGTCGGTAAAGCCTTGCCTGATGTCATAGGAGGTCTGACCAATAGCTTTACTTATAAAGACTTTGATCTTTCATTCTTGATTACCTATCAGTTTGGAGGTGACATGTTCGATTATCCAGGATACTTTTTGCATAGTGACGGATACCGGTTAGGAAGTACAACTCCATCAGCTGATGTGGCAGGAAATTATTGGACAAAACCTGGTGACGTGGTGGATAATCCTAAACCAATTTATGGTAATCCATATCGCGCAGACCGTTTTTCCAGTCGCCACATCAAATCTACTGATAATATCCGATTGCGTGAGTTTACTGTAGGATATAATATTCCAATTTCTAAAAAATACATGCAGCGCCTGAGAGTTTATTTCAGAGCTAACAATCCATGGTTAATTTGGGCTAAGACAAAAGATGTAGATCCAGATGTCGCTATTAATGGGTATCGACAAGTAGATACTCCACAATTGAAGAGTTGTGTATTTGGAATTAATATTGAATTATAAGCTAAAAATGATAACTATGAAATTTAAATATTTAACGATATTGACATTCGCCACCGCCATGGTGTCCTGTGATGTTTTGGATAAAGAGCCAGCAGATTCATGGGAATCGTCATCAGCCATAACATCATACGAAGACTTGGTATATGCTGTTAATGGAGTATATGAAAGCCAGACTTGGACATCTGCCACGTCATCACGTGGTATTTATTCCGGGGATTTTACATTATACGCCGATATGAAAGGAGAAGACTTTCAGTGCATAGGAAAAAACGGTCAAGCTACCGATGTCTCATGGTATTTAGCAACTCCAACCAGTTTAAGTCCGGAAACATTTTACTTTTCATTTTATCAATCTTTAGCCAGAGTGAATAAAGTGATAGAGCAAGTTGCAGAAGTTGGACTCTCTGGAGAAGAAGTTGAACAACAACTTGGTGAACTCTATGCTTTACGTGCATTATTCCATTTTGATTTGGCTCGTTTGTATGCCAAGATACCTTCCACTGTAAATGATATGAACAGTGAGTTAGGTATTACTTTAGCAACGCAAACTTTCCCGGCAAATTATATTGGAGAAAGGACATCATTGGCCAAAACATATGAAACCATATTTTCAGATCTTGATACGGCATTACAAAAGCTTGCCAATATGAAAGATAAAACAACTGGCCATATTAATTATTGGGGAGCTTTAGCTTTGCGTTCAAGAGTTCATTTATATATGGATAATGCAGATGGAACAGACCATAATGCTTTAGCTTTGAAAGATGCCAAAGAAGTGATAGAAAATAGTCCTTATAAATTATATAGTATTGGAGACTATTTAAGTGTTTGGTCTCAGCAATTCACTCCATCTGAGAATATTTTTGAAATTGCAGTAACTTCTCAATACAATGCTCAACGTAATTCATTAGGATATTACACGCACGCAGAAGGATATGCAGAAGCAGCCATAAGTGACTCTTTTAAACAATTGCTTGCCTCACAACCAGCAGGTGATGTCCGGAAAGAACTGATTGCAGAAGAAACAGATAATGGTAATAATACCGGGTTTTACACACAAAAATATCCAGGCTATAATGGAGAAATTTATGTGAATAATCCTAAAGTCATTCGTTTATCAGAAGTTTATCTCATTGCGGCAGAAGCAGCACTAAAGTCCATTGATGACAATGGAGTGACAGCAGCAAAATACATCAATGATTTGAGAGAGAAACGCATTACTGGTTACTCTGATGTCAATACTGTTACATTGGATGAAATTCTGAAAGAACGACGAATCGAATTAAACGGTGAAGGACATATGGCATGGGATATGTGGAGAAATAAAAAATCGGTAAACAACCCTAAAGTCGGAAAAATCGATTATACAGACTATCGGACTATTTTACCTATACCACAAGCTGAAATTAATACATCACACGGAGTTATAAAACAAAACTTCGGATATTAAGAAAAGTAAGAGAATAAATAAATGACTTACCCAAGTCTGCGTATAATAAACGCATTCTTGGGTAAGTCTTTTATTGAGCCTGCCTCAACTGGCCGGTAAGATATTCTCTTTTTTTGTCTAACTTCGGGTTATAATATAGCAAATCTTTGTGTAGAGACAAGCAGGCTTAATGTGGACTCCCCTGCATCCATATCTCGCTTTCTTGTTTTCTTACAAGTTTTCCAGCCATTTTTTTCCTGGCTTCGTAAATGTCCAAGCATACAATCCGCCTATAATTACAATCCCTACTGCAAATACAAAAATCAAGACATCCATTATTTTAAAATTTTATTTGCCAGCAAAGCCGACAAGGTTGTTAATATTATACCGAATACGGCTATTATCCACATTTTGGCGTTTTCAGTATCAGATAACAATGGTAATATAAGACCTATTACCATGCCTGCAAATATGAGCTTTGACAAATCAAAGAAATATCCGGCGAGTTTTTCCCTTCTGGTGGCATCTCTTTTCTTCATCTCATCTTTAATTTTCCCTGCTTCAGCAAAATTTCCCATGCACTACTTGTTTGCTTTATTCTGCAAAAATAGAAAATTACTTTCGATTTCCAGTAAAATTCCGGAAGGAAATCAGGGCAAACTCATCTTCCCCCTCACTTCCAGAACCGACCTGTCCGTTGTTAAACCGGATATTACCGAATCTGGTGAAGAATCCATCTCCTAAAGAACGATGATTGTCGCTATTAAGCGTTTGTTTTACTTGCTGCAGTTCTTCAATTCTGTCTGTGAAAAACTCATCTTCTACGACTGTTCCGAATTTAAATGGATTCTTCATGTTTGCGATTTTTTTCGTTGCGAGTTTCTTCGCAGTCAAATGTAAGTATAAATTCTAATAAAATCATAAGAATCCGTTTGTTTTTTACATAAATAGAACCTTGCATAAGAACTGTTTTCGGTAGAGTCCCGGTAGAAAATTTGCATTAGAAGTTAATCCAAAAGCCATTATGCGTTATGTTCTGATTTGAAGGGATAAATATGTATCTATCTAATGTACAATGAATTACAGCATTTTTCAGTTCCGCCGGAACTTTGGTCATTTCTTTCATCGGAATGCAGTCGCAGGAAGTGAAGATTAAGCCAATCGTAAAAGTGGTGTTGAAATCTGATGCGGAAGTGCTTGATGAAGTTGTGGTAACTGCGTATGGTACTTCTACCAAAGGGTCATTTACAGGTTCTGCAGCAGTGATGAAAGCTGATAAGATTGAGAAACGTCAGGTGTCAAACGTTTCTAATGCATTGGCTGGAGCTGTGGCAGGTGTGCAGATTTTAAGTAATAACGGTCAGCCGGGTGAAGATGCGAAAGTACGTATCCGTGGTGTCGGATCAATCAATGCCGGAACAGATCCGCTGTATGTAGTGGACGGTGTGCCTTATGATGGAGACTTGTCATCTATCAACTCTGCAGATATTGAATCAATGACAGTGTTGAAGGATGCGGCTTCTACAGCATTGTATGGTGCGCGTGGTGCAAACGGTATTATCATGATTACTACTAAAAAAGGTACTTCTGGAAAGGCTCGTGTGAATTTCGATGCAAAATGGGGTGCCAACTCTCGTGGAGTAAAGAACTATGATGTGTTGACCAGTTCAAAGAATTATCTGGAAAAAGCTTATGAAGCTATTTATAATGGCTATGTACAGACTAATGGTATGACTCCGCAAGCTGCCAACGTCGCTGCTAACAATACTTTGCTTTCTGCCGGAAATGGTGGTGTCGGTTATCAGATTTATACAGTGCCTGAAGGCCAGTTGCTGATTGGTAGCAACGGTTTGCTGAACCCGAATGCGACATTGGGTTATACTGATGAGTATGGCTATTATTATACTCCGGATAACTGGGCCGATGAAACATTTAGAACTGCTCTTCGTCAGGAATATAACTTGAATGTATCTGGTGGTAACGACAAGTCTACTTTCTATATGGCTTTCGGCTATTTGGATGATCAGGGTGTAATTGAAGGCTCTGGCTTGACTCGTTTCAGTGGTCGTTTGAAAGGTGACTACAAGGTAACAGACTGGTTGAAAGTGGGTGCCAACATGAACTATGTAAACTCAAAGAGTAACTATCCGGGCGATCAGGATAATACATCATCTTCTGGTAACGCTTTCTATATTGCCAATAACATTGCACCGGTTTATCCGATGTATGTGCGTGGAGCTGACAAACAGATTATGACACTGAATGGTCGTAAGGTGTATGATTATGGTGACGGCGTAAGCAGTCCTTCATCACGTGCCTTTATGTCTATTGCCAATCCGGCAGGTGACCTTATTTATAACAAGACTGAATATTTGGCTGACGTGTTGAATGCAAACTGGTTTGCTGAATTGACTCCGATTAAAGGCCTGACTATCAGTGCACGCTTTGGTATGAATATCGACAATACCCGTTACAATGATTTGGGCAACGCATATATGGGTCAGAGTGCTTCTTATGGAGGTAATGCTTATCAGGCTGCTATGCGTACTTTCGGTTTCGACCAGCAGTATGTAGCTAACTATCAGTTTGCAGTGAAAGATGTACATCATTTTGATATTACTGCCGGTTATGATGGTTATTCATACGAATATACGGAACTGGCTGGTTCTGGTCAGAACTTGTATGATCCTGAAAGCTTTTATATCAGCAATACGATTGATAAGAAGACTGCCAGCGGTATGAAGTTGACTTATGCAACTGAAGGTTTCTTTGGTCGTGTAAACTATTCTTATGATGACAAATACTTTGGTAACGTTTCTTACCGTCGTGATGCTTCTTCTCGTTTTGCTCCTGAGAATCGTTGGGGTGACTTCTGGGCTGCAAGTGTGGCTTGGATGATTACACGTGAAGAATTCATGAAGGACATCACTTGGATTAACATGTTGAAACTGAAGGCTTCTTTCGGCCAGCAGGGTAATGATGATATCTTGTTCGCTGGTGGATATACAGTGGGTGGTTCAAGTAAGAACTATTATCCATGGCAAGACCAGTATAATATGACAGGTGCTGACGGGGTTTTCTCTGATGGTACGATGATTGCAAAAGGTAATCGCGATTTGACTTGGGAAACTTCAACTTCTTATAACGTAGGTATTGATTTTGCCTTGTTCAATAACCGTTTGAACGGATCGGCTGAATACTTCGGTCGTAAGTCAAGTGATATGCTTTACAATAAACCTGTTGCCGGAAGTGTGGGTTATACTTCTATCCCGATGAACGTAGGTTCTATGACTAACTCTGGTTTTGAATTGGATTTGACTTATTTGATTTTCAACCAGAAAAACTTTACTTGGGATGTGAACTTGAATGCAACTTTCATCAAAAATAAAATCAACAAGCTGCATCCGGACTTGGATGGTCAGTTGATTGATGGAAACTACATTTACGAAGAAGGTGAATCAATGTACCGTATGTACTTGGTAGATTATGCTGGTGTAGATCCTGAAACTGGTTTGGCTCAGTATTGGGCAAAAGATGACAAGGGTGAGTTATATAAAACAGATAATTATGCATTAGCTCAGACTACAAACAAGGTAGCCACAGACAACTTGATGCCGAAGGTATACGGTGGCTTGGGTACTTCTGTACAGGTTTACGGTTTTGATGCTTCTATTCAGTTGTCTTATCAGTTGGGTGGTCAGATTTATGACTCAGGTTATCGTTTCATGATGGCCGGAAAAGGTGACGGACAGAACTGGCATAAGGATATTTACAATGCATGGACTCCGGAAAATAAATATACGGATGTACCTCGTCTGAATGCACAGGATAAGTATACAAACTCTACTTCTACTCGTTGGCTTACAAGCTCTAACTATTTGAGTGTAAATAATATTACTATAGGATATACACTTCCGTCTAGCTTGGTTCGCAAGATGATGCTGGAAAAACTGCGTGTATATTTCACAGCCGACAATGTGGGATTACTTTCTGCACGTAAGGGGCTTGACCCACGTCAGAGCTATACAAGTGCTACTACATCACTTTATACTGCTATCCGTACAATTTCTGGAGGTATCAGCCTTACATTTTAATTAAAATATAAATAAGAAACAGATATGAAAACAAAATATATTTTTGCTTCATTGCTTGTATCTGCACTGGCCGTGACTGGTTGCCAGGATATGGATACATTACCCGATGGAGGAATCGTGACTGACTCTCAGAAGGAAACAGTTTCTACATTGAATCCTGAACGTGGAGTGGCAAAAGTAAATGCGATTTTCTCTACTTTCAACCAAGCTTTTCCTAACTCAAGTGCATTGGGAGCTGAACGTCATAATGATATTGGTTATCCTACCGTGATGTTGTGCCTGGATTCTAATACAGAAGATGTGGTGAGCGATAATAACGGCTATAACTGGACAGGATATGACTTGACATTCGAAGACCGTGAAAATACTTCTTTGGAAGGACAGATGGTATGGAATGACTTGTATTCTATCGTTTTTGCAGCCAACAATGTGGTAGGAAGTATTGACGAAAAAACAGAGGATGCTAATGAACAGTTCTATTTGGGACAGGGACTGGCTGCACGTGCATTCTCTTATTGGGTAATGGCACAGCTGTATCAGTTTAATTATAAAGGCAATGAAGACAAGCCTTGTGTACCGCTGATTACAGAAAAGAACTCGGAAGATGCTTCTGTAAATGGTTGCAAGCGTTCTTCTGTAAAAGAAGTATATGCACAGATTGAATCAGACTTGACTAATGCTATTGGTTTGTTGACTAATGCAGAACAAGGCAGAGTGAAACGTGCAGATAAACGTTATATCAGTTTGTCGGTGGCATACGGACTTCGTGCGCGTATGTATCTGTCAATGCATGAATATGCTAAGGCTGCCGATGATGCGGCAAATGCTATTAAGGCTGCGAATAGTGAGGGTATTGCAATTGCTTCTCGTGATGAAGTGGCAAAACCGACATTCTGGAGTGTGGACGAAGTAAACTGGATGTGGGGTATCATTGTCAGCGAAACGGATGACGTAGTGGATACGGGTATCTGTAACTGGCCTTCTCACATGGGTTCTTTGAACTATGGATATGCAAACTATTCAGGTGGCCGTCAGATTAGCTTGGAATTATATAACGGAATCAACGATAGTGATATTCGTAAATCATGGTGGCTGGATGCAGCAGCTGAAGCTCAGGATAAATATTTGACCGATGAACAAGCTGCTTTTGTGGCTAAGCAGGGTTATAAGCCTTACACTCAGGTAAAATTCGGTCCTTACAATGATGTGGTAGGTACTACTATCAATGCTAATGACATTGTGTTGATGCGTATTGAGGAAATGTACCTGATCGCTGCAGAAGCATACGCTGAAGCTGGAAATCAGTCAGAAGGTGAAAAATATTTCAAGGAATTGCTTAATAATCGTCTGTCAACCGGATCGCAAGCTTATTTAACTGACTATGCTTCTAATCCTCAGGAAGCTGTTTATTTCCAGCGTCGTATAGAACTATGGGGTGAAGGAGTAATCTGGTTCGATGTAATGCGTCTGAACAAGGGAGTAGACCGTCGTGGATGCGGCTTCCCGAATGCAGAATGTATATTTAACATTGCACCGACTGATGATATTCTGTTGTGGCGTATACCAGAAGCAGAACTTCAGGCTAATAAGGCATTGACTCCTGCTGATAGTCCTGCATGGACATTGCCGAAACCAGTGGAAGAATAATAAGTTGGATTAAAGTTAAAACTAAGAGTATTATGAAATTAAATAAATTCTTTTTCGGATTATTGATGACTCCTGCCGTAATGATGGTAGGATGCAGCGATTATGAAGATACGGAAGTGGCAAGCCCGGAAGCCGATGCGGATGCAATTGGAGCTTATTTTGAGACCAGTTCAGTTTCTGAACAGTTGTCACCGGGGCAAACTTCTTTTAATGTTGTGTTGAACAGAGCTTCTTTTTCTGAAGCTGTAAATGTACCGGTTAAAATAACTGCTAATGATGATAACTTTTTCTCCTTGTCAGCCAATCAGTTTGTGTTTGATGCTGAAAAACAGGTTAGCAGCCCGATTACTGTGACTTTTAACCAAAGCACAGTGGAGCTTCAGAAAACGTATTCTTTAGGATTGCAGGTAGCAGACGGAGTGAAAGACCATTTGTATGGTGCCGGTTATACAGATGCACAATATTCTATGGTCGTTGATTATGAATGGAAAAGTGATTCATTGGCATCTACAATGGTGAAGGACGAGTATGCAGGAACATTCGATAAAGAAGGAGCTTTAGCTGCTGTAGAAATAGCAAAAGATTTTGAGGTAGTAAAGGCAAATCCGTCACCAGACTATACAAAGAATTCTTTGGTGCGTATCTCTAGTTTCTTTGCTACTATTGGCAAGTCGAAAGCGGCTGGAAAAGATCATATTCAGTTTGTAGTAGATAAAAATCATAAGAATCCTCAATTCTTAACAACTGAATACCTGGCTGGTAAGGAGATTTCTCTGAAAGTAAACACAACAGAATTGTCGACTGGAATGACTCAGAAATTTGCTGAAGAAAAAGAGTATCCTGTCTGCATGGATTTGGTAGGTATTGAAGTAGATGAAACAGCTACGGAGGCAGCTACTACAACTGATGATGTTACTTATCTGGTAACATACAAGTTGTATGCATTTGATGAGAAGGCTGATAAAAAATATCAGCTTTCAACAGAAGATGATACTGTGCCAGTAGAAGGCAATACTCAATATAAAGCTAAATTTGAAGTAAAATTCGTAAAAGCTTCTGCTGAATAAGCGTTATTATAGCTAAAATCGTAAAAAGAGGTATATCCTATGTGGATGTACCTCTTTTTCGTCTTATTCGCTTAAAAACTGGTCTTTTTGTTAGATTGAACTTCTTAATAATACAAAATAAATGCAATTTTATTCTATTTGTATTCACTTTTTATACGGTTGCAGAAGTAAAAGCAAGTTCTTAAAAACCATTTGTTTACCTCTTTTAATATCGTTTTGCTCCTTATAGATAAATTTTAGTGTAAAATTGCCCACTGTTTTATAATTTCTCTTTATTTTCTTACATTCGCGCCCCGTTTGTGATAAATGTATTAGACTAACTTAACTAAATTAAAAGAGAGATTTTATGAAACAAAGAATGACGTTGTTCATGGCCATTCTTCTGATGGGGATTGGTCTGTCAAACGCCCAAGTTTCTCAAGTGACCGGTAATGTGATGTCGGAAGAAGACGGATTGCCGGTAGTGGGCGCATCGGTGTTGGTAAAAGGTACTACTGTAGGGACAGTGACCGACATTGATGGAAACTTTACAATTTCTGGTGTGCCGGCTTCGGCAAAAACTTTAGTAGTTTCTTTTATCGGCTTGCAGAGCCAGGAAGTAGCTGTAAAACCGGTGGTGAACGTAGTGTTGAAGTCGGATGCGCAGGCTTTGGAAGAAGTGGTGGTTGTGGCGTATGGTACGCAGAGCGCACGTACGGTAACTGCTTCAGTAGCTTCAATCCGTAACGATGCTTTAAAGGACGTGCCTAATACAAGTTTGGACCAGATGATGCAGGGACGTGCCTCTGGTTTGAATGTAACGACTCCTTCTGGAGGAGTAGGTCAGGCTCCTGTGGTACATATCCGTGGTGTAAACTCTATTACTTCGGGGACTTCTCCTTTGTACGTAGTGGATGGAATGCCGATTCAGTCGGGTGATTTGGGCGGAGGATTGGGTAATGCCAATGCGCTGGCAGACATTAATCCGGCCGATATTCTTTCTATTGACGTGTTGAAGGATGCGGCAGCAGCAGCTTTGTATGGTTCACGTGCGGCAAACGGGGTCGTGCTGATTACTACCAAGCAGGGAAGCAGCGGAAAAGCAAAAGTAACGTATGATGCTTCTGTCGGTTTCTCTAACCGGACGAAGTTTATTGATATGATGAATGCACAGGGGTATGTAGACTTTAAGAACATGGCGGTTCGTAATGCATACGGAACAGATGTTGCAGCAGAACTGGCTGCTATGGATAGGACATTCATGGCTAATCCTGCTTATGGTGATAAGGCGTTTAACTTGATGCCGGGAGTAGACTCTAATTGGGCAGACGCTATTTTTCAGAATGGGTTTACACAAGACCAGACTGTAGCAGTAAGTGGTGGAACGGAAAAAGTGAAATATTATATGTCGGCTAATTACAATACGCAGAAAGGTATTGTAGTAGGCGATAACTATAAACGTCTGGGCGGTAAGGCTAACATTGTGGCTAACGTGACAGACTGGCTGAAGATTGGTATGAATTCGAGCGTGAACGTAAGTTCTACATCGCAGGTGGATGCGGCACGTAACGGTTCAAACTTTGCAGTAGGTGGTTTCCCGCGTATGGCGCTGGCTAACTCTCCTAATATTCCTATTTACGATGAAAATGGAAAAGGATATTATGACCGTTCGTTGGGGGTATTAGGTTATGGACCGAATGCAGTGATGAATACTTTCTCAAATCCGGTTGCTTTGGTGGAACTGGGTAACAAGACGAATGTAGACGTAACGCGTATTTTGAGCAGTTTCTTTGCGGAAGTTGCTCCGGTGAAAGGCCTTACATTGAAAACTCAGTATAATATTGACGATGCGCGTATTGAAAACTCCCGTTTCTGGTCACCTAATCATGGAGATGGTGTGAATAATGGAGGATATGCATTTAATGCGGCAGTACATAGCAGTATCTGGACTTGGACGAATACAGCTACGTATGATTTTACGGCTAATCGCCATCATTTCAATTTCCTGGTAGGTATGGAAGCTACTGAAAGCAGCTACAATGAATGGGATGCTGCTCGTACGGGATTGCAGGATGACAAGTTTACAAATTTCCAAGGTACCTTTGCTAATGCAACGGCTTCAGGAAGTATTTCCAAAAGTTCTATGGTTTCGTATTTTGGACGTATCAACTATGACTTTGCATCGAAATACATGTTCTCTATCAATTTCCGTCGTGATGGCCTTTCTGCATTGAGCAAGGATAACCGCTGGGGTAACTTCGGAGGTGTTTCGGCTGCATGGCGTGTGTCGGAAGAAGCTTTCTTTGAACCGCTCAAGCATGTGATTGAAGACTTTAAGATTAAGGGTAGCTATGGTGTAGTTGGTAATACGAATATTGATGATTACGCTTCACGCTCGTACTATTCTCCTTATTATTATGGTTCTCAGGGAAGTTATCGTCTGAGCAAGATTGCTGACCCGAATTTGAAATGGGAATCTTCAGAAAAGTATGACGTAGGTTTCAGTGCACGTGTACTTGATCGTATCGATATTGATTTTGATTATTTCTATACGAAATCTTCAGACTTGATTTTGGATGTGCCACAGGCTCCTTCAAAAGGTCTTCCTGGAAATATCCTGACAACCAATGCCGGAAAGATGACGAACTCAGGTATAGAGTTGACGATTTCTGCGGATATTTTACGTGACGGTGCATTCAAATGGAATACAAGTTTTAATATTACGACTACTCGTAATAAGGTTGTATCTCTGGCTAACGGTTTGGATAATATTATCAAAGGTGATGCCAGTGGATTGGAAATTACAAATATTACAGTACCTGGCAAATCTATCGGTCAGTTGTATCTGACACCGACAGGTGGAGTAGATCCGGAAACCGGGTTCCGTGTGTTCTATGGAGAAAATGGAGAACGTGTGCTGTATAATCATGCCTCAGAGGCAAAATGGATTCTTGAAGATGGAACACCTTATGAGGGTAGTCTGAAACCGGTAATTTGTGGCAATACGTTGCCTACTTGGTATGGTGGATGGAGCAATAATTTCTCTTACAAGAATTTTGACTTGTCTTTGTTCTTCCAGTTCTCAGGTGGAAACTATATCTATAATGGTACAAAGGCGACGGTAAGCGATATGCGTTATTGGAATAACTCGAAGGAAGTGCTTCAGAATTACTGGACTCCGGAAAGAAAGAATGCCATGTTCCCGAAACCAGTGTATGGCGATAACTATTCTAATGGTTCAGCCATGCCTATCAGCGAGTGGGTGGAAAAAGGTGATTACTTGCGTTTGAAGAATATTTCACTGGGTTATACTTTCAATACGAAGAACTGGGCGAGCGCCATCGGTATCAGCAAGTTGCGTGTATATGCACAGGTGCAGAACTTGTTCGTAATTACGGGGTATTCTGGTATGGATCCAGAGGTAATGTCGAATACGACTAATGCTACTCTGGCTCCGGGTACGGATAAAAATACCTTGCCACAGGCACGTACATACACATTTGGTGTGAACTTGGCGTTTTAATTGTTGAATTTTAAAAGCAGATTCGAATGAAAAAATATATTGTATATGCTATATTGATGGCTGGAACTACGTTGAGTAGTTGCAGCAGCAGTTTCTTGGATCAGGAACCACCTTTGTACATTGAGCCGGGAGATATTTATAATGATGCAAATCGTTTGGAAGCAGCTGTATTAGGCTTGTACGGTTCGATAAAAAATGATGCATCGGATTCTTTCATGGGAGGAAAAACCTATCTGGTGTTTGATAACCGTGGAGAAGATATTGTAAATTCTGACCCGAACTTGATTACGCTGGCCAATACTTATAAGTTTAATGTGGGCAAAACAGATGCAGAAAATACGGTGACCTGGAGCATGGCATACGCCGCCATTAACCGTGTCAATATTTTCTTGGATGAGTTGGAAGGTGCTAAAGCTGTTGCTGGAGAAAAGTATGAGCAGTATAAAGCGGAGGCAAAGTTTGTGCGTGCATTTGCTTATTACTATTTGAATAATCTGTATGCTACGCCCTACGTAATTAATCCGGATGCGAAATCAGTGCCTTTACGTTTGACTCCGGAAAAGAACGGTGAGCACAATGCGTTGAAACGTGCTACAGTGAAGGAGGTTTACGAACAAATTCTTTCGGATTTGGAGAATATCAGTGCGTTGCCGGTAAAAGCAAAAGCAGATGAACCGACTGTAACTCGTGTTACACAGGCGGCTGCCAATATGTTGAAGATGCGCGTGTATATGTCCATGAATAACTGGACAGAGGCGGTAAAAGCAGGTAAGCTGGTGACAGGCTACGAACTGACTCCGAAGTTTGGAGATATGTTCAAGGCTCCTTATTATACGGATGAAACCATATTCTCTTTGCCAATGAAGGAAACAAACCGCCCGAATACCCAGCAAGGATTGGCAGAATATTATTACGCTAAGAATACAATTCTGTGGGTAGACGTGGAAAACGGTATCATGGGCAAGCCGAATTACAATTCAGCTGATGATGCTCGTGTACAGATGAAAAATGAAAAGAATCAGCTGCTGAAGTTTACGGATGCTGCACAGAAACTGGATTGGGCACCGGTTTTCCGTTATGCGGAAACATTGTTGAACTTGGCCGAATGTTATGTAAATTTGGGTGGAACTGAAAATGAAAAGCTTGCCAGAGAATGTTTGAAACAGGTGAGATTCCGTTCATTACCGGAGACAAGCAATCAGCTGGATATTGATCATTTGTCTGGTGAAGATTTGAAGATGGCGGTTTACAACGAGCGTCGTCTGGAGTTTATCGGTGAGGCGATGCGAGGCATTGATGTGTTGCGTCGTGGGGCAAACTTTGAACGGAAAACACAGATTACTCCGCAAAGTAGCGGATATGTCTGGCCGATTCCACAAAGCGAAGAATTGATGAATCCGGATTTGAATAAATAAGAAAGAAATAAAAGAGCGTATCTGTAAAGAGATGCGCTCTTTTTGCTTATATTTGTGCCGTATAGAAATTAGATTTACACTGAATGAAAGAATTTGTAATATCAGAAGCACAGACTGAAAAAGCTGTGCTGGTGGGTTTGATAACCCAGACTCAGAATGAACGTAAGACCAATGAATATTTGGATGAGCTGGCTTTCCTCGCTGAGACGGCTGGGGCAGAGGTAGTAAAACGTTTTACACAGAAACTGGATACGCCGAACTCGGTGACTTATGTAGGTAAAGGTAAGTTGCAAGAGGTGAAAGAATACCTGGAGTTGCAGAATGAGAGCGAGGAGACGGAAATCGGGATGGTGATTTTCGATGATGAACTTTCGGCCAAGCAAATCCGTAACATTGAGAATGAACTGAAAGTGAAGATTCTGGATCGTACTTCACTGATTCTGGATATTTTTGCGATGCGTGCGCAGACAGCCAATGCCAAGACGCAGGTGGAACTGGCACAGTATAAGTACATGCTTCCGCGTTTGCAGCGTTTGTGGACGCACTTGGAACGTCAGGGTGGTGGTTCCGGTGCCGGAGGTGGTAAAGGTTCTGTAGGTTTGCGTGGTCCGGGTGAAACTCAGTTGGAAATGGACCGCCGTATCATCTTGAACCGTATGGCTTTGCTGAAGCAGCGTCTGGCTGAAATTGATACGCAGAAGTCTACTCAGCGCAAGAACCGTGGACGCATGATTCGTGTGGCCCTGGTGGGATATACCAACGTGGGTAAATCGACCTTGATGAACCTGCTGGCCAAGAGTGAGGTCTTTGCGGAAAACAAATTGTTTGCTACGCTCGATACTACCGTACGTAAAGTCATTATCGAAAACTTACCTTTCTTGCTTTCGGATACGGTAGGGTTTATCCGGAAATTACCGACTGACTTGGTCGATTCGTTTAAGTCTACGCTGGACGAGGTGCGTGAGGCGGATTTGCTGGTACACGTAGTTGATATTTCACATCCCGATTTTGAAGAGCAGATTCAGGTGGTAGAGAAAACAATTGCTGATTTGGGCGCGGGTGGAAAGCCTAGCATGATTGTATTTAATAAGGTAGATGCCTATACGTATGTAGAAAAGGCAGAAGATGACCTGACTCCGAAGACGAAAGAAAATATCACGCTGGAGGAACTGATGCATACTTGGATGGCGAAACTGAATGATAATTGTATCTTCATTTCCGCACGTGAAAAGACTAATATTGATCAGTTCCGTGATTTATTATATAAAAAGGTAAAGGAACTGCATGTGCAGAAGTATCCTTACAATGATTTTTTATATCAGACATACGACGAAGAATAACGACAAAAATATGACACAACACTATCGTTTACTGACAAGAGAAGAAATCGCACGACTGGAGGCGCAACATTGTATTGCTTCCGACTGGAGTGGAGTTGAAGTAGCTGATAATTTTCGTACAGATTATATTCATCACGTCCGTTTCTCAGGAAAAGTGCGGCTGGGCGTTTTTGAAAAGGAGTTTACCTTGGCTGGTGGAATGACTAAGCATTCTGGTGTGTATTATGCTACTTTACACAATGTAACGGTGGGTGACAATTGTTACATTGAGAATGTAAAGAATTATATAGCTAACTATGAGATAGGGCATGATACGTTTATCGAGAATGTAGACATTATTTTGGTAGATTGCCATAGCCGTTTTGGAAATGGAGTGGAAGTTTCAGTTCTGAATGAAACCGGTGGACGTGAGGTAATTATTCATGACCGTCTTTCTGCTCATCAGGCTTATATTATGGCACTTTACCGCCATCGTCCGGTGCTGATAGACAAAATGCGAAAGATTATTGAGTCTTATGCAGAGTCGCGTGCATCAGATACAGGGACTATCGGGGGGCATGTAATGATAGTGAATGCCGGTTACATCAAGAATGTACGGATTGGGGATTATTGCCAGATTGAAGGAACCGGTCGTTTGAAGAATGGAAGCATCAATAGTAATGAGCATGCACCGGTGCATATTGGGTACGGAGTGATTTGTGATGATTTTATCATCTCAAGTGGCTCACACGTAGAAGATGGCACGATGCTTACACGTTGTTTCGTGGGGCAGGCTTGTCATTTGGGGCATACCTATTCGGCTTCTGATTCATTGTTCTTCAGTAATTGTCAGGAGGAAAATGGAGAGGCTTGTGCCATTTTTGCCGGACCCTTTACCGTAACGCACCATAAGTCTACATTACTCATTGCCGGCATGTTCTCGTTCATGAATGCAGGTTCAGGCTCTAACCAGAGCAACCACATGTATAAGTTGGGGCCGATTCATCAGGGGGCATTGGAACGAGGTGCTAAGACCACTTCTGATTCTTATATCTTGTGGCCAGCCCGTATTGGTGCCTTCTCGCTGGTGATGGGACGTCATGTCACTCATCCGGATACTTCGAATTTGCCTTTTTCTTATTTGATAGAGGAAAAGAATACAACTTATCTGGTGCCGGGTGTCAATTTGCGGAGTGTGGGTACTATTCGTGATGCCCAGAAGTGGCCTAAACGTGACCAGCGGAAAGATCCGAACCGTTTGGACCAGATTAATTATAACTTGTTGAGTCCGTACACCATTCAGAAGATGATGGCAGGGCGACAGATTTTGAAGGAATTGGCTCGTGTGTCGGGGGAAACTTCTGAGATTTACTCTTATCAAAGTGCGAAAATCAAGAATTCAGCATTGAACAAGGGAATCAAGTTTTATGAGACTGCCATCCATAAATTCTTGGGAAACTCTGTCATCAAGCGTCTGGAAGCCATTCGTTTTGCTTCTGATGAAGAAATCCGTGCTCGCCTGATTCCTGATACGCCGATTGGAACTGGAGAATGGGTGGATATTTCCGGACTGATTGCACCGAAGAGTGAGATAGAACGTCTGATGGAAGATATTGAGTGCGACCGTTTGAACAGTGTGGATGAGATACACGACCGTTTTGCGGAAATGCATGCCAACTATTATACGTATGAATGGACGTGGGCCTATGAAAAAATGCTTGATTTCTATGGCTTGCGGGCTGATACGATTACAGCGGCAGACATCGTAGCTATCGTACGCCAGTGGCAGGAGGCTGTAGTGGGACTGGATAAAATGGTGTATGAAGATGCCAAGAAAGAATTTTCGTTGACTTCCATGACCGGATTCGGGGCAGATGGAAGCAGTGAGGAAAAGGTGCGCGACTTTGAAGAAGTGCGTGGCGTGTTCGAAAGCAATCCGTTTGTGACTGCGGTGCTGGAACATATAAAGGTTAAAACGGAGCTTGGAAACGAACTGATAGAACGTGTAAAGAATTTATTGTAAAATGGGAGGTACTGCGTATGGAAAGAATATGCAGATATATATGTTTGCTTTGCGTTTGCTTCATGGCTTTGCAGGTGCAGGCCAATAGAAGAAAGGTGATGGAATGTCCGGGTTTCGTCTTGTCGAATACGGCGGAGATAGAATTCAAACGGGTTATCCAGACCAGTGAACAGACTCAGGTTGATGCGGTGATGTATGGTAAGCCGGGAACCCCGGTCGTCATTTCTTCAAAAGCGGCATTGAAATGGGCCGATGGAGGGATGGCACAGCTTCGTGAGGCAGAACGTATTTCCATTGATGGAGTGACTGAGCCGGAAGTAATTGAAGAGAATGGGACCTTGGAGGTAACTCTTTCTTTTTCACCGGTTCCTTCGGATGTGCATGAAGTGGATTTTATCGAGCCGGAGATGGGATGGAACATCTTTGGTATCCAGTTAAGTCGGGAAGAACCTTATGTGTATGTGCCTAATTATCTTACAACAGACAAGCCAGAGCGGAGTAATGAAATTCCAGAGCCGGGACTGGCAGTAGGAAAGGCTGTAGTAAACGGTTATATTTTAGGATATGATCCGAGAATGTCATTGTTCACGGAACTGGAATATGAAGACGGGCTTTTCCCTAAGGAATGGAAGCAAAGTATTAAAGTCCGTCAGGATGGCTCGTTTCATTTGGAAACAGAGTTGTTGCAACCAACTTTGACGGCATTGCGGTTGAACGAAGCAGTATTGAAGCTGTTTCTTGTGCCCGACGAAGAAGTGACCGTATATATCAATCTTCCTCGCCTGAGCATGTCCGCTTCCCGTTTGCTGGGTAAACGTTACGAGAAAAAACAGAAGGCCTGGTTTGACGGGGCTGCTGAGACTATTAACCGGGAGCTGGCCGGTTCCCCTTCTTCTGCTGCACTGAATGCCTATCGTGCCGTAGAAAAAGGCTTGATGGAGAGTCCGGAGGTCGCTTCCAAGTTGCAATCTGACTATGAACAGGTGACGCCCATCTGTAGTCGGCTTACTGCTTCCTCCTCTCTGTCTTCAGATGACCGGAAGGTGCTGAAAACGGTGAATTTCCCAGAAATTCGTATGTATGTAGAAGCTGTGGCAGAAGCACTTCAGCAGAATGCCGCACGGATGGAGTCGGTAAAGGAAGCAGTGATTGCTTCGCTGGATGCGCAGGTAGAAGGAGCGGATATTCTTCCTAAGATTATTGCTCCTCATAAAGGGCGTGCCATTTTGATAGACTTCTGGGCTACGTGGTGTGGTCCTTGTAAAAAAAGTATGCAGTCTATGGTACCGCTGAAGAAAAATCTGTCATCAAAAGACATCGTATATATTTATCTGACGGGACCTTCTTCCCCCGAAAATATCTGGAAATCAAATCTGTCCAAGATGACGGGAGTGCATTATCGGCTTACTGACTCGCAATGGAAGTACTTGTGTACTTCTTATGGAGTAACTGGAATTCCGGCTTATCTGATTATCAGTCATGACGGAAAATTGCAGGGACGTTATGTGGGATTTCCCGGGGTAGATGTACTGCAAAAGGACCTGATTCGTGCAATAGAAGAGTAAGAAGAATTACAGATAACTTTTTGTAGGAATTAAGGAAAAATTTCAATAATACTTTGTAACTTTGTGTCCACTAATAACTCACAATTAATTTAATGTATTATGGCAACACCCGAATTCAAGTATCAGCCAATGTTTGAACATGGCAAGGATACAACTGAATACTATTTGCTTACAAAAGATTATGTATCTGTAAGCGAGTTTGAAGGAAAACCCATCCTGAAAATCGAAAAAGAAGGTTTGACTGCGATGGCCAATGCGGCTTTCCGCGATGTTTCTTTCATGTTGCGCCGCTCTCACAACGAACAGGTGGCAAAAATTCTGACTGACCCGGAAGCAAGCGACAACGACAAGTATGTAGCTTTGACTTTCCTGCGCAATGCAGAAGTAGCTGCCAAAGGCGTACTTCCTTTCTGTCAGGATACCGGTACAGCAATTATCCACGGTGAAAAAGGACAGCAGGTTTGGACTGGCTACTGTGATGAAGAAGCGCTTTCTCTGGGTGTGTACAAGACTTATACAGAGGAAAACCTTCGTTACTCTCAGAACGCTCCGCTTACTATGTACGAAGAAGTGAATACTCGCTGCAACTTGCCGGCTCAGATTGACATCGAAGCTACTCAGGGTATGGAGTATGAATTCCTTTGCGTAACAAAGGGTGGTGGTTCTGCTAACAAGACTTACTTGTATCAGGAAACAAAAGCCATCTTGAATCCGGCTACATTGGTTCCGTTCTTGGTTGAAAAGATGAAGACTTTGGGAACTGCAGCTTGTCCTCCTTATCACATTGCATTTGTAATTGGTGGTACATCAGCTGAAAAGAACCTGTTGACTGTGAAATTGGCTTCTACTCGTTTCTACGATAACCTGCCGACTACTGGTAACGAATACGGACGCGCATTCCGCGATGTAGAACTGGAAAAACAGGTATTGGAAGAAGCACACCGCATCGGTCTGGGTGCTCAGTTCGGTGGTAAATACTACGCACACGATGTACGTATTATCCGTTTGCCACGTCACGGTGCTTCTTGTCCGGTAGGTTTGGGCGTATCTTGCTCTGCTGACCGTAACATCCGTTGTAAAATCAACAAAGACGGTATCTGGATTGAAAAACTGGATTCAAATCCGGGCGAACTGATTCCGGAAGAATTGCGTCAGGCTGGTGAAGGCAATGCAGTGAAGATTGACTTGAACCGTCCGATGCCGGAAATCCTGGCTGAACTGGATAAATATCCGGTAGCTACTCGTCTGTCTTTGAACGGTACTATCATCGTAGGTCGTGACATTGCACATGCCAAACTGAAAGAACGTCTGGATCGTGGTGAAGACCTGCCTCAGTATATCAAGGATCATCCTATTTATTATGCTGGTCCGGCTAAGACTCCGCAGGGTATGGCTTGTGGTTCTATGGGCCCGACTACTGCCGGTCGTATGGACCCGTACGTAGACTTGTTCCAGAGTCACGGTGGTTCTATGATTATGTTGGCTAAAGGTAACCGTAGCCAGGCTGTAACAGATGCCTGCAAGAAACACGGTGGTTTCTATTTGGGTTCTATCGGTGGTCCGGCTGCCATCTTGGCTCAGAACAATATCAAGAGCATTGAATGTGTAGAATATCCGGAACTGGGTATGGAAGCTATCTGGAAGATTGAAGTAGAAGACTTCCCGGCATTCATCCTGGTAGACAACAAGGGTAATGATTTCTTCAAACAAATCAAACCTCGTTGCACTGGCAACTGTAAGTAATTGACACCTCTGACATGCTTCTTCCTATAAGAAGTGAGAGGCATAAGACCATACAAAGGATTTGCAAACCGTAGCCTGTCGATGGCCGGATTTGCAAATCCTTTTTCTTTCACTCTGCGCTGGCAGGTTTGTTTCACCATAGTGGATTAACAATGAATATTCTGCGTTTTTGTAAAAATTGGACATTGCCCATAGCCATGGCAATGGGAGTCATTCTGTACTTTGTGTATGTCAATATCCCTTTTCTTGCACCTACCAAGCCCTTTGTGGCTCATGCCATCGATATTGTACAGCCGGTATTGATTTTCCTGATGCTTTTTCTGACATTCTGTAAAATCAATGTGCACGATTTGAAGTTGTGTGCCTGGCATTGGCGTTTGCTGCTGATTCAGGGAGCAAGTTTCTTGCTTTTGGGATTGCTCCTGGTTATTTTCCCGGATTTCTCGGCTCGTATATTGGTGGAAGGAGCTATGATTTGCTTGATTTGTCCTACGGCTACAGCGGCTGCGGTGGTTACACGCAAGTTAGGAGGAGATGCAGCCCATCTGACCACCTATACCATTTTAGTCAATTTGCTGGCAGCCATTTTGGTACCGCTGGTACTTCCGTTGGTACACCCGCATCCGGAACTGAATTTTGGCAGTTCGTTTGCGCTGATTTTGGGAAAGGTGTTCCCTTTATTGCTTTGTCCGTTCCTGGCAGCCATTTTACTGCGGGCTTTGCTTCCGAAAGTACATGCCAAGTTAGGACAGTATCATGAACTCTCTTTTTATCTGTGGGCTGTGGCGTTGACATTGGCTATTGGAGTAACGGTAAAGAGTATTGTACACAGTGACGTGTCTTTTTGGTACCAGGCCGGATTGGGAGGCATTTCTTTGGCCTGCTGTGCCCTACAGTTCTATTTCGGGAAAAAGATAGGACGTCGTTACGGCGATTCCATTAGTTCCGGACAGGCCTTAGGACAGAAAAATACGGTATTTGCCATCTGGATGGGCTACACTTTCTTCACTCCTGTGACGGCCGTTGCGGCAGGATTCTACAGTGTGTGGCATAATGTAGTCAATTCCTACCAGTTGTATTTGCAGCGTAAATCGGAGGGAGAGTCCGACGCTTTGAAAAATTAACAGCTTGTCTGTCATTGCTGTGCTCGGAAAGTTGTAACTTTGCCGTCACTTTGTAATGTAGAAGAATAAATTCGCATGATTTCAATAGAAGGACTGAAAGTGGAGTTCGGAACTACTCCGCTGTTTGAAGATGTATCGTTTGTTATCAACAAAAAAGACCGTATTGCACTGGTAGGAAAGAACGGTGCCGGAAAATCGACTATGCTGAAAATCCTGGCCGGATTGCAGCAGCCTACAGAGGGAGTGGTAGCCGTACAAAGAGGCATTACCATCGGTTATTTGCCGCAGGTCATGATTCTGAGCGATACACGTACGGTAATGGCTGAGGCCGAGATGGCCTTTGAGCATATTTTTGAGATGCAGGAAAAACTGGAGAAAATGAACCAGGAACTGGCCGACCGTACGGATTATGATTCTGAAAGCTATCATGAGCTGATAGAGCGGTTTACCCATGAGAACGAACGTTTCCTGATGATGGGAGGAACCAATTACCGTGCAGAGATAGAACGTACGCTTACGGGATTGGGATTCAACCGCACAGACTTTGACCGTCCTACTTCTGAATTCAGCGGGGGATGGCGTATGCGTATTGAGTTAGCGAAACTTCTGTTGCGTCGTCCCGATGTGCTGTTGCTCGACGAGCCGACCAATCACCTGGACATTGAGAGTATCCAGTGGTTGGAGAATTTCCTGAAGATGAGTTCCGGTGCGGTAGTACTGGTAAGTCACGACCGGGCATTCATTAACAATGTGACCAACCGTACCATTGAAATTTCCTGCGGACGGATATACGATTACAAGGTAGCTTACGATGAGTTTGTCGTGCTGCGTAAGGAACGCCGCGAACAGCAGTTGCGTGCTTACGAAAATCAGCAGAAAGAAATAAAAGACACGGAAGATTTTATCGAACGTTTCCGTTACAAGGCTACGAAGGCCGTACAGGTACAGAGCCGTATCAAGCAACTGGAGAAAATCGTACCTATTGAAATTGACGAAGAAGATACTTCTACACTTCGTCTGAAATTCCCTTCTTCCATTCGTTCCGGTAACTATCCGGTGATTTGTGAGAATGTGAAGAAGGCGTATGGCGATCACGTGGTTTTCCACGATGTAAACTTGACCATTCATCGTGGTGAAAAGGTGGCCTTTGTAGGTAAGAATGGCGAAGGTAAGTCTACGCTTGTGAAGTGTATCATGGACGAGATTCCTTATGAAGGAAAACTGACCATTGGACATAATGTACAGATTGGCTATTTTGCGCAAAATCAGGCACAGCTGCTCGATGAAAACATGACTGTCTTTGATACTATCGACCGTGTGGCAAAAGGAGATATCCGTCTGAAGATTAGAGACATCTTAGGTGCCTTCATGTTTGGAGGAGAGGCTTCCGAGAAGAAAGTAAAGGTGCTTTCAGGAGGTGAACGCAGTCGTCTGGCTATGATTAAGCTGCTGCTGGAGCCGGTGAACTTCCTGATTCTGGACGAGCCGACCAACCACCTTGATATGCGTTCGAAGGATGTGCTGAAGGAAGCTGTGAAAGAGTTCGATGGTACGGTCATCGTAGTATCTCACGACCGTGAGTTCCTTGACGGACTGGTGACCAAGGTATATGAATTTGGTGGCGGACTGGTGAAGGAACATATCGGAGGAATCTACGACTTTCTGCAGAAGAAGAAAATGGAGAATCTGAACGAACTTCAGTTGTCCCAATCTCCGCAGACCGCTTCGCCCAAGAAAGAAGAGCCTGCAGAGAGTGAAAGCAAACTTTCGTATGAAGCGCAGAAGGAGCTGAACAAGAAAATCCGCAAGCTGGAGAAGCAGGTGGCCGACTGCGAGGCAAAGATTGAGAAACTGGAAGAGCAGGTGGCACAACTGGAGGAACAGATGGCTACTCCTGAAGGTGCTTCCGATATGAAGCTGTACGAGCAGCACCAGCAGCTGAAAAAACAGATTTCGGAGGCAGAAGAGGAATGGACACTGCTGCTGTCGGAACTGGAAGAAATGAAATAAATAAGAGAGACTTGATTAAAATAATGCATTTATGAACAAGAAGAATTATGTAGCCGTAGCTACGTTGGCATTTGCTATGCTGACAAGCTGCGCCGGACAGAAGGAAGCGAAAAGCACTTCTGGCATTGATTTGGCAAACATGGATACTACCGTGTCTGCCGGTACGGACTTTTTCCGTTACGCATGTGGAGGATGGAACGATGCACATCCGCTGACTGCCGAATATTCTCGTTACGGCACGTTTGATGAACTGTTTGAAAACAGCCAGAAGCAGTTGCGCGAACTGATTGAAGGACTGGCTGCGCAGAAAAATAATCAGGCTGGTTCTGCCGCACAGAAAATAGGTGACTTGTATAACATGGCTATGGACAGCGTAACCTTGAACAAGCAGGGTGCAGAACCGGTGAAAGCTATGCTCGACAAGATTGCCGGCATGAAAGACAAGAGTGAAATCGTGCCGATGATGACTGAAATGGCTCATATAGGTATCGGTACCTATTTCCGCAGTTATGTATATGCTGACCCGAAGAACAGCTCACTCAACATCTTCCAGATGGGACAGGGTGGTATCAACTTGGGTGAAAAGGAATATTATCTGGATACCGACAGCATCACTCAGAACATTCGTGAACAGTATAAACTTTACATCGGCAAGCTGTTCCAGTTGGCTGGTTTCTCTGAAGCAGATGCACAGCAGAAAGTGGCTGATGTGATGGAAATCGAAACTGCCATTGCTAAAGTTTCACGCAGTGCAACAGAACTTCGTGACCCGGAGGCTAACTACCACAAAATGTCTTTCGATGAACTGAAGAAGACCATTGCCGGAATCGACTGGGATGCCTATATGAAAGGTTTGGGTATTCAGGCTCCGGCAGAACTGAACGTAGAACAGGTAGAACCGATTCAGGAAGTAGCTCGCCTGATGAATACACTTCCGTTGTCTAAACATGTATCTTATCTGGAATACAACCTGCTGGATGCAGCAGCTTCTTGTCTGAGCGATGACTTTGTAGCTGCCCGTTTCGATTTCTATGGCAAGGTATTGTCAGGACGCCAGGTAAATCAGCCGCGCTGGAAACGTGCTGTAAACTCAGTGAACGGTATGCTGGGTGAGCTGGTAGGCGAGATGTATGTGGAAAAATACTTCCCGGCTGCTGCTAAAGAACGTATGGTGAAGTTGGTGAAGAATCTGCAGACTGCCTTGGGTGAACGTATTGATGCACAGGAATGGATGAGCGACAGCACTAAGATTAGAGCACACGAAAAATTGGCTGCTTTCCATGTAAAAGTAGGTTATCCTGATAAGTGGAAAGACTATTCTAAACTGGAAATCAAGAACGATTCTTACTGGGCTAACGTATGCCGTGCTTCAGAATGGGGATTCAATGATATGTACAGCCGCATTGGTAAGCCGGTTGACAAAGATGAATGGCTGATGACTCCGCAGACTGTCAATGCCTACTATAATCCGTCAACTAACGAAATCTGTTTCCCTGCTGCTATTCTTCAGCCGCCGTTCTTCAACATGGAAGCTGATGATGCTGCCAACTATGGTGCCATCGGTGTGGTAATTGGTCACGAAATGACGCATGGATTCGACGACCAGGGCCGTCAGTTCGACAAAGACGGAAACCTGACCGACTGGTGGGCTCCGGGTGATGCTGACCGTTTCAAGGAACGTGCACAGGTAATGGTGGATTTCTTCAACAAGATTGAAGTATTGCCGGGCCTGCAGGCTAACGGTGAACTGACACTGGGCGAAAACTTGGCCGACCACGGAGGTTTGAACGTAGCTTATCTGGCTTTCCAGAATGCAACTAAGGATGCTCCGCTTGGCGTAGTCGACGGTTTCACTCCGGAACAGCGTTTCTTCCTGGCTTATGCTACTTTGTGGGCTGGTAACATCCGCGACGAACAGATTCGTGTGTACACTAAGTCAGATCCTCACTCATTGGGTAAATGGCGTGTAAACGGAGCGTTGCCTCACATTCAGGCTTGGTACGATGCCTTCCACATCACACCGTCTGATCCGTTGTATGTAGCTCCTGAAAACCGTGTGAACGTGTGGTAAACTACAGACGATAATTCACAATCTCTATAAATGGGGGGTATATGAACTGTTGCAAGGTTCATATACCCCTCTTTTTTGTTTTTAAGATGGAGAATTCACAGGGTAGGTAATCTGTTCTTCTTTTTCTCCTGAAATATTCTTTCAAATGCCCTTGTCTATTCTCTGTTTGGAAGAATGGATAAGGCAAATTTGTGGTTTGCGAGGAAGGAATTCACGGTTTCCGGTGATGTATACCTTAAATGAAAAATTTTTCTTTGTAAAAGAAAACATTCAAAAATGGGAATTATGAAAAACAAGTTAAGTTTTTTATTGTCAGTTGTTTGTCTGTGGGGAGTAATCTTAGTTTCAGGATGTAGTGAAAAGGATGAAACTCCCACAAATCTGACTTTGAAAGAAGGCACACAAACTACTCAGGTGGTTTATGCCGATGAGGTAACAAATCAGGGTGGAATCAGTTTTACAGCTTTGTCCGACTGGACAGCCACAGTAACAGAAGTTGCGACAGAAGCTGCAACCAAGGCGGCCTCGGGAAAAGTGGAATGGTTGGAACTGAGTGCCTATAGCGGAGGTCCTGGTGAATATACCTTAACCTTGACATTGATAGAGAACCTGACCGGAAAGGACCGGAAGGCTACCATCGAAATTCGTTGTGGTACCGATGTGATAACCATTACTGTAGAGCAGAAAGCTACCACAGAAGAAGGGGAAACTCCTGCCCCGAAAGAAAAGCGTCTGGTTCGTTATGAGATTACAAATTCAAGCAGCTTGTATCCGGACAGCTATACTAAGTCTATCGGGGAACTCACTTATAATGAAAACGGAAAGCTGGCAGCCTTGAAAACCATTAGTTACCAAGGCGATACACAGGGATATCTCACAGAGAGAATCTATCAATTCACCTATCAGGAAAACCAGATGTGGATTGACCGGAAAACACTTTCCGGATATGAGTCGGATGAATCGTATGTGATTACATTGAACTCAGAGGGTTATGTATCACAGTTGTATAAGAAAAAGGAATCTTCTTCTGAGCAGCATACATTGTGGATGTTTGTTTATTCCGACGGTTATCTTCAGCAGATACAAGAAGATTATGACTATTATCCAGGTGACCATGAAGATGGAGATGAGGAAGATGGAAATGTGGCAATCGATCCGGGAGTATCTTCTGGCAGGATGGGACGTGCTTCGGATAGGTCTATTCTGCAATTGAACTGGCAGAATGGCAACTTGATGTCGACGGAGGGAGAATTCTCGGATGAAAGCTATATGAGTTATGCATATACTGAATACCCGAATGTAACGCCTTACTTTGATTTTAATGTAGTAGTTCGTCCGTTGTTCGGCAGTCATGCTTATGAATATGATGACATGGTGTCCATGCTTTATATGTTGCGTATGATGGGTAAAGGTAGTAAGAATCTGGTAACGAAAGATGTTGTGGACTGGGGATATCGTATGCCGGAACCGGGAGAACCGGAAGTGATACATGAAGATACATGGGCTCCTTTTGCATATAGCTTTACGGAAGATAATTATCTGGATGTAATCACTGGCAAGTGTACTTTGTATTCATACCAGAAGGATGAACATGGAAATCGTGTTTCAGAGTCTACGTCTTATTACAATGATGAATACCGTTTTATGTATGAATAAGTAATATTCTCTTTTGATGAAAAAATAACCCCCTTTCTCTCTACTCTGCCTGAGTGTTGAGAAAGGGGGTGCTTATTATAGAGATAAGGGTATAGGGGCTTAGTATCCGCCGCCCAGTGCGTGATACAAGTTGATGACTCCTTGTATCTCGTCAAAGCGGTCGGTCACGGTGTTTAGCTCTGCCTGAAGTAAAGCCTGACGGGCAGTGATTACCTCCAGGTAGTTTTGTGAACTGTGTTGCATCAGCAGTTCCGAACTTCGTAATGCCGACTGCAGGGATGTGCATTGCTGTTCGTCAAGTTGAATACGCTTGCGGGCAGTCTGCCATTGAACCAGTGCATCGTTCACTTCTGCTCCTGCATCAAGTAGACTCTGTTGGAAAGTCAGTAAGGCTTCTTCCTGCTGGGCTTTGGCTATTTTCAGGTTGGCTATGTTCTTTCCCCGGTTAAATAGAGGTTGTACCAGAGAACCTACAGCAGAAAGCAGCCATTGTCCCGGATTGGTGATGGCTGCACCGGCCGCATTGGTCCATCCAGCAGAACCGCTCAGGGTGATACCGGGATAGAATGCCGAACGGGCAGAATTGGTGGCATAATAGGCTACAGCCAGCTGGTTCTCACATTGGCGTACGTCCGGACGGCGACTCAGCAGTTGCAGAGGGACTCCCGTAGAAAGAGAATCCGGAAACTGTTGGGTTTCGAGGGTGGAACGTCCGACTTCCTGCGGTGACATGCCTAACAGGGTAGAGAGTGAATTCTCCATTTCATTGATTTGGCGTTCGATGGAAAGAACGGACGCATCTACCGCCAGTTTGCTGGCTTCGGTCTGTGCTACGGCCATTTCGGTGGCCTGGCCAGCCCGCTTCAAGGCTTTCATCGTGCGCAGGCTTTCTGTCCAGGTATCTGCCGTGCGGTGTGTGATGTCCAGTTGCTTGTCCAGCATCAGCAGGGTATAGTAGCTGTTGGCAATGGTTGCTACTAACTGGGTTTGCACCGCCTGACGATAGGCTTCACTTTGTTCGAGTGTGGCTTGTGCCCCGCGTTTGGCATTCAGCAGTTTACCGAAAAGATCAATCTCCCAGTCTGCAGAGACGGCCAGATTGTAAGTCTTGGAAGGCTTGTTACCGTCTAGACTGGTAAGTGTTCCCTGCGGAGTCAGTGAGACCGAGGGAAGATAAGACAGTCGGGAAGTCATGAGCAAGGCTTCGGCCTCTTTCACTTTAAGACGGGCAATGCTTAGATCCGTGTTGTGAGCCAGCCCCGTTTCAATGAGTTGTTGCAGTTGCGGGTCAGTGAAGAGCTCTTTCCACGAAAGTGAGGCCAGTGAGGTTGTATCTTCTGCAGCCACTGGCTGACGATACAGGCTGTCGGACACCATGACGGTACTTGGCCGTTCGTACGCCCGATAGATGTGGCAGCTGCTCAGGGTAGAAGCCAACAGGCAGATTATTAGTATCTTATTTTTCATGCGTATAATCCTTTGAAGTTATTTCTTTTCAATCTTAGGCAACTGGCGTTCCGGCATCAGCTTTTCTTGCAGGTATTGGAATACCATGAACAGCGGCGGTACAATAAAGAGCAGGGCAATGGTTCCGATGAGCATACCTCCCACCGTACCTACTCCGATGGAGATGTTACCGTTGGCACCTACTCCCGTGGAGAACATCAGCGGTAGCATACCGAAAATCATGGTGAGCGAAGTCATCAGGATTGGACGCAGACGGACTTGTGCGGCTGAAACGGCTGCCTGCATGATGGTCATGCCGTGGCGACGGCGTTCCGAGGCATATTCTGTCAGCAGGATGGCAGTCTTCGAAAGCAAACCAATCAACATGATTAATCCGGTTTGCAGATAAATGTTGTTTTCCAGTCCGAACATCTTGGCGAAAAGGAAACTTCCGGCCAGACCGAACGGTACGGAAAGAATAACCGCCATCGGTACAAACAAGCTTTCATACAAGGCACAAAGAATGAGGTAGATAAATACTACACAGATGACGAACACCAATGTAGTAGTATTTCCCGTATTGGACTCTTCGCGCGACATACCGCCAAACTCGAAACCGTAGCCCGTAGGCAATGTCTGGGCAGCTACTTCCTGAATGGCTTTGATGGCCTGTCCGGAACTGTAGCCTGTAGCGGCTGCTCCGTTCACCTGAATGGCAGAGAACAGGTTGAAACGGGTCAGCATTTCAGAACCGTACACGCGGGTCAGCTTCAGGTACTGGCTGATGGGACTCATCTCTCCTTCATCGTTACGTACGAAGATGCTGTGGAGCGATTCGGTGTCCAGGCGGAATTGAGGCGGGGCTTGCACCATGACACGATACAGCTTGGAGAAGCGGTTCATGTTCGAAGCATAGTTACCTCCGATGTAGCCCGAAAGGGTACTCAGTACGTCGGCGGGTGATACACCGTTTCGTTTGCAACGGGCAGCATCCACTTCGACAAGGTATTGTGGGAACTTCGTATCAAATGACGTGGTGGCACGGCCAATTTCCGGACGCTTGTTCAGTTCGTCCAGGAACAGGCGAGTATATTTCAGCAAGTCTTCCGTAGTTCCGCCCTTCTGGTCCTGCACATAGACTTCGAATCCGCTGTTTACACCGTATCCCGGAATCATCGGACGGGTAAAAGGCATGATGTCGGCACTAGAAATAAAGGCTGTACGGCGACTGATTTCTGCCATGACCGCATCGATGGCATCTTCTTTGTTGGTACGTTCGCTCCAGTCTTTCAGACGGATGGTGAACATTCCGTTGCAGGCACCCTGTCCGCTCAACATGGAGTTACCGGTGGTGTTGGAGTAGAGTTCTACTTGCGGAATGGTGCGCAGGCAACTGTCTACCTGCTCCATGACTTTACGTGTTTCCTGCACGCTGTTACCCGGTGAAGTACGTACATCGATAAACACGGTTCCCATATCTTCGTTGGGTACCAGTCCGGTTTTAGTAGTCATCATCAGCAAGGCAAATCCGGCGCAGGCTACTACCAGCAGTGAACCGGCCAGCCATTTACGTTTGAGCATGAATACCACGCCCACTTTATATTTGGTAACTAACCGATGGAAGGCGGTATCGAATGCGATATGGAAGCGGGAAGAGAAACTCAGCTTGCCTCCGTCTTCTGCAGTCTGGTGAGGCGTCATGATGAGGGCACAAAGAGCCGGACTCAGTGTCAGTGCGTTCAGCAGGGAGATGGCTACGGCAGCTGCCATGGTCAGACCGAACTGGGTATAGAACGTACCGGTAGTTCCGCCGATAAAGCTCACCGGAATAAATACGGCCATGAAGACGAAGGTGGTAGTTACCAGGGCAGAGGTAATGCCATCCATGGCGTCGATGGTGGCCAGGTAAGACGACTTATATCCTTCATCGAACTTGGCCTGTACCGCCTCGACTACCACGATGGCATCGTCGACCACCGTACCAATCACCAGTACAAGGGCAAAAAGGGTCAGCATGTTGAGGCTGAAACCTACAAGAGAGAGAAAGGCAAAAGTACCTACCAATGACACGATGATGGACAGGGTCGGAATAAAGGTAGAGCGCAGGCTCTGCAAAAAGATGTACACCACGAGTACCACCAAGATGATGGCTTCAATCAGCGTTTTGATTACGCTCTTGATAGAAGCATCGAGGAAGTCTTTTGTACTCATCAGGTCGACTATCTTGATACCTTTCGGTAATGTCTTCGAAATTTCTTCTACGGTACGGTCTATCTCTTCAATGATTTCATTGGCATTAGAACCCGATGTCTGTGCAATCATGATGTTACAGCCCGGGTGACCGTTTACCTCACCGATATAATCGTAGGCACGCGTACCCAGTTCGATGGTGGCCACATCTTTCAGTCGAAGCACTTCCCCGTTGGGCAGTGACTTGATGACCATGTTTTCGTAGTCCACTTCGTTTTCGTAACGTCCGCGATATTTCAGTACATACTGGAAGGTATTCTTGGCTTCGGCACCTAATGTACCTGTAGCTGCTTCCACGTTCTGTTCATCGAGTACGGTTGTAATGTCGGAAGGAACCAGCGAGTATTTCTGCATCTTGTTCGGGTCGAGCCAGATACGCATGGAGTATTCATAGCCGAATACGTTCACTTCACCTACACCGGCAATACGCGAAAGGCGAGGTTCGATGTTGATTTTCATGTAGTTGGTCAGGAATGCTTCATCGAATGAATCATCCGGACTATATACAGCCAGCTGCTTGATGTTACTGGTCTGTCGTTTGCGCACGGTGATACCGCTTTTAGTTACTTCGGCGGGAAGTAGCCCCTCGGCCGTGGCAATACGATTCTGCACGTTGACGGTAGCCATGTCCGGATCGGTCCCCTGACGGAAATAAACCGTAATTTTGGCTGCACCGGTGTTAGAAGCTGTAGATGTCATGTACATCATGTTTTCTACTCCGTTGAGTGCTTCTTCCAGCGGTACGACCACACTCTTCAGTACGGTTTCCGCATTGGCACCCGTATAAGTAGCCGATACGCTGACCGTAGGCGGGGCTATTTCAGGAAACTGCTCGATAGGCAGCTGAGACAGGCCGATAAATCCCAATATCAGGATAAGTACGGAAATGACACCGGCCAGAATGGGGCGGTCAATAAAAGTTCTTATCTTCATGGCTATCGGTTATTTTTCAGGTTCAGAAGTAGAGGTCACATCCACGGCGGTTCCTTCACGCATCAGACCAGCTCCTTCGGCAATGATTACGTCGCCTGTCTGCAAGCCGGAAAGCACGATGTAGGTCTGGCCGTCATTGTATTTATAGACTGTAATAGGCGTAGATTGAGTTTTTCCGTCTACAACCTTCCAGGTAAATACTTTATTCTGTAGTTCGTAGGTGGCACTTTGAGGAATTACAATGCAGTTCTTGTATTCAGTCGGGATGGATATGATACCGCTTCCTCCGTTGCGCAGCAGATGTCCTTGATTGGGGAAAACAGCTCTCAGAGTAACTCCTCCCGTTCCTTCATCTACCGTTCCGCTGATAGCATCGATACGTCCCGCATCGGAATAGGCTTTTCCGTTACTCATGGTCAGGCCGACAGATGGAAGTTTCTGGCAGGCTTCTTCCAGCGAGCCATACTCTTGAATCAGGTCGAGCATCTGATTTTCAGCCATGGAGAAATAAGCATATATTTCCGCATCGTCTGACACGGTTACCAAAGGCTCGGTAATGTTGCTGTTTACCAAAGCTCCCACACGATAAGGAATCATGCTGGCTACACCGTCTACCGGGCTTTTCACCTCCGTGTATGACAGGTTATTGCGGGCATTGATTTCTTCAGCCTTGGCCTGTGCCAGTGCGGCTTCTGCCTGAAGTAGCTGGTTGCGGGCTGTCTGGCGGTCAAAATCAGACACTACTTTTTCTTTGTAAAGTTCTTCTTTGCTGTCGGCCGTCAGCTTGGCGGTCTGTAATTGTGCTTCGGCGCTTTTTACATTTGCTAAAGCCGTTTCCAATGCGGCACGATAAGGCACCTGGTCAATGACAAACAACACTTGTCCACTATGTACGATGTCGCCTTCATTGATACAGATTTTGGTAATTGTGCCGCTTACTTGCGGTCGGATGTCTACCGACTGCTTTCCGCGCAGTGTGGCAGGGTAGGTAGACTGTAAAGTCTGATGGGTAGTGGTTACAGTCAGTGTCTTATACTTTTCGCCGGGCATGTCTTGTTGCTTTGCACCGCAGCTGGCAAGTAACGGCAGACAGCATAGCATCGTGAAATAAATGTAAGTCTTGATGTTCATATCCATGTGAATTTAGTAATCGTTTATTTAAAATGCAGTCCTTTCTATTGCAAACTTACGTAGAACAAGGAAGAATGCAGCACATGTGGTGATGAACACGCCGGATGTGGTGACGAACACGTTTGGCGTGGCTGCTGTCTCTGTGAAAAATACATTATCTTTGCTTGTGAATAAGTAATTAAGTATGAAGAAAAACCGTATTTCCCGTTATATTGATCTCCTATTCTGTCTGGTCATTATGCCGTTGGCTATTATGCTGCTGCCGGTCGACCGCTGGATTGCCCATAATACAGCCTTTTTACTCACGTTGGTAGCCTATGTGTACCTACTGTATTTTGTGTATCGCTGTGCTTGTTTGCCCAAGCTGTTTATGCAGCGGAAATACCTGCGCATTACCTTGCTGCTTGTGGTGCTGGCTGCGGTAACCGAACTGCTTACGTATTTCCCGATGCCTGCTGAACGTATCACGGCAGATACACAGTTGATGGCTGCCCGGATGAATATGCGCCGGCAGACTATCTGGTTTTTCTTTCTTGTAGTTACCGGATTCTCATTGGCCATCGAACTGACTTTCGAGTTATTCCGTCAGATACTCTCACGTCAGGAAGTCGAAGCAGAGAAAGATAAGGCGGAGCTGGCTCTTTATAAAGCCCAGATTAATCCTCATTTCCTTTTTAATACCCTTAATACGCTGTATGCCCTTGTGCTTTCTGGATCGGACAAAACGGAGTCAGCTTTTGTGAAATTTTCCGGAATCTTACGCTATATGTATTCTCAAAGCGGAGCTGAACTTATTCCGGCAGCGCGTGAACTGGAGTATGTGCGTCAGTATGTGGATTTGCAGAGACTTCGTTTGAACCATCATACCACGGTTAATCTTGTGGTGGAAGCTGTGTATGCGCAGGCACTGGTTCCTCCTATGATACTGATTACTTTTGTGGAAAATGCATTTAAGTATGGCACTTCGTCAGAAACCGATTGCACTATTCTTATTCGTATTCATGTGGATGAATTTTGTTTGTGGCTTGAAACGGAAAATGCAGTGATGCGCCGACGGGAGGACGGAGCATGCGGCATCGGTATCGCTAACTGCCGTAAGCGTCTGGAATTGCTTTATCCCAGTCGTTATACTTTACAGACAGGTGAGACTGACGGTACTTATCGGGTAAGGCTGGAGATTAAAATTAAAGATGAATAATAGGGTGAAAGGGGATATTATGAGCAGGACACTTAAATGTATCGCGATAGATGATGAACCGATGGCCTTACTGGTTATTGAGCAATTTTGCAGGCGTAAAGGTGGAATGGAGCTGAGTGTTTTTAGTGAACCTCGGGTAGGGTTGGAAGCGATACGTCGTGACAAGCCCGATCTCGTTTTTCTGGATATTCAGATGAACAGTATCAACGGATTGGAGATAGCCGATACCTTACCGTCTGAATCTTGTTTTATCTTCACCACGGCCTATGCGGAGTATGCACTGGAGGGGTTTAATCTGGATGCCGTAGATTTTTTGCATAAACCTTTTTCGTACGAACGTTTTGAGGTAGCCGTAGAAAAAGCCTTGCGCCGTATGGATGCGCATCGTCCGGTGCTTCCTGAGTGTTTGGTCGTGAAGCAGGAATACAACAACGTGAGTATTCCTCTGTCGGATATTTTGTATGTAGAGGCCTTGGGAAATTACGTAAAAATTGTGCGTGTGTCGGGCGGTCATGTGTTGACCCGTACAAACCTGAAGGCCATTACAGATATGTTGCCCGATGGGGCTTTTTTACGGATTCACCGTTCGTATGTGATTGCTGTTCCGGCTGTAGTTTCTTTTACCCGTACGCGGGTAGAACTGAAAGGGCACGTCGGCGGGTTGCCTGTAGGAGCACAATATGCAGTTCAGGTAGCAGAAGTGTTGGGGCGATAAAGTGTTTTAGCGATTCTTTAGCTGTTGGAAATAGAAAGTTTTAGATTCTGACTGTAACTTCTTCCCACAGGAATTTTTGTGCCGTTGTAGAGCGTGATTTCTTTGCTGGTGTAGCTCGCAATGCGGTGAGCCGGCACAATAAAGGATTTGTGTACGCGTATGAATTTTTCAGCAGGAAGAAGTTCCTGAATACTTTTCATGCTGGTTTGTGACATCAGGCATTGGCGCTCCGTCAGATGAATGCGTACGTAATTATCCATGGACTCAATGTAGAGAATATCCTTTAGCTTAATCTGTACATTTTTATATTCGACTTTCAGGGTAATGCTTTCATCGGCAAAGGATGGATGGGCAGAAAGCTGCTGAAGTTTGTGAAGTTCGATGGCCTTTTGGACAGCCTTTTCAAATCGGTGGTAAGAGAAAGGTTTGTGCAGAAAATCTACGGCACTTAGTTCAAATCCGTCGAGAGCATATTGGGCATACGCTGTGGTAAATATAAGCAAGGTGCCCGGAGGGAGTTCATGGGCTAGTTCTACTCCGTTCAAGTCTCCCATTTCTATATCGAGAAACAGAATATCTGGTCTGCTTCTTCTTACCTGTTCCATCCCTCGGAGAGGATTATTGAAGGTAGTCAGTTCTATATTCCCATAGCGTTGGCAAAAGCTGGTTATGATTTCCAGCGCCATAGGTTCATCATCAATGGCAATGCATTTCAAACTCATGTATTCAAATTAATGCGTAGGGTTACGTGAAATAGCCCTTCTTTCTTTTCTATCCTCAAGTCATATCGGTGGGGGTAGAGCAGTTCCAGGCGTTTCCGGCAATTCTCAATGCCTATACCTTTAGACTCGTTTATCGGGGAATGGTTTAATAACGGATTACGGGTTGTGAATAATAATTCTCCGTTTTGGGCCTGAATACAGATGTAGGCATCTCCCGGTTGGTGAGAAGACACCCCATGTTTGAATACATTTTCCACAAAAGTAATTAATATCATGGGAGCGATACCCAGTTGCTCTGTTTCGTCGTGTTCGTAAGAAAAATGGATATGAAAGTCCTTTGGCATCCGGTATTTCTGCAGTTCGATATACTGACGGATGTATTCTGTTTCCGTACGGATTGGTATTTTGTCCTTCGTGTTGTGGGCATACATGTATTTCATCAGGCTGATGAACTGGGTAAAGGCATCCTCGGCTTGAGGGGAACCGGTCACTACCATGGCATACAGCGTGTTCAGGTTGTTGAACAGGAAATGCGGATTTATCTGTGCCTTGTAGAGTGCCAGTTCGGCCTTTTTCTTTTCGAATTCCACAGCTTGACGCTGCATAATCTGATGGTAAAGTTCGGTGAGCAATCCCACGGCCATGCTGAAGGTAGTAACCACTACATATAAAAACCAGACAGCCTGTTGCTGTAATCTGATTTTGGGTATGTGCTGAATGAATTTCGGCTTGCGCATCCGGTGCATCGGCACCTCCATCTGGTAGCGGGTAATGAGGTAAGTTCCTGCAAGGGTAAGCAGAATAAGAAGGATGGCTATCCAGAACTTCCGTTTGTCGGCGAACAGGAAAGGCATAGTGAGCCGGCGATTCAGGATGTAGATAAGATACAGCCATGAAACCAGTAGGTACACAAAGGTGGAATCATTCACCAGCCAGCGTTCGATGGGTAACAAGGTAATCATGGCCGGAAGTAATATCAGACAGAAGACCAGGTCAATGTAAAACGGAAGATTCTTGATGTGCCACATAACTTATTCCTTTTTCTGCAAAAATACGGATTTTCGGGACTTCCTGAAAATAACCTCCGGTCCGTTTACCACTACATTGGTGTCGTTTACCCTTACTTTCGGGATAGCGTAAAAATTGTATCTGAAACTGGCCTAATTTTGTTTGTGGAAAAAGGAACGAAAACAAAAAACATAGGTTATGACGAGATTCATTTTTACACTGGTAAGTTGGGTATTCCCGTTGGTGCTGATGGCACAGAGCCTTTCAGGAACGGTAACGGATAAAACCACAAAGGAGGGTTTGATTTCGGCTACAGTACAGTTGGTGTCATCCGACGGAAAATCAAGTTATACATCGACTGATTTGAACGGAAACTTTCAGTTTAAGAGACTTCAGCCGGGAACTTATACCCTTCAGGTGACGTATGTAGGTTACAAGTCCTATAATGCAAAGCAAACGCTTTCAGAAGGACAAGAAAAACGGGTAAAAATAGAAATGACCGAAGATGCGCAGTTATTAGGTGAGGTTTCCGTGCAAGGACGTGCTACACGTGCCGAACAGCAAGGTGACAGCCTGTTGTATAATGCCGAAGCCTTTCAGGTGATGATGGGAAGTTCGGCCGAGGATTTGCTAGCCAAAATGCCGGGCATCGTAGTAGAAGGCGGTACGATTCAGGCACAGGGAGAACAGGTACAGAAAGTATTGGTAGATGGAAAGGAATTCTTTGACGGCGACGTGAATCTGGCCATTAAGAATCTGCCATCGGATGTGATTGCCAGCATTGAGGTGTTCGACAAGAAAAGCGAGCAGGCTGAGTTTACAGGATTTGATGATGGAGAGGAGGTCAAGACAATCAATATTGTGACGAAGGGTGGTTTCCGTCAGGGAACTTTTGGTGAAGTTTCCGGTGGATATGGTACAGACGACCGTTATAAAGTGAACGGAAACTTGAACTTCTTCAATGACGACCGGCGTATTTCCGTGTTGGGCATGTCGAACAATGTAAACCAGCAGAACTTCTCTCAGGAAGACTTGGCCGGTGTTATGGCGGCTGGTAATAGCGGCAGAGGACGTGGTGGTCGTGGAGGAGGCGGTGGAGGACGGTCCGGAGCTCCGGGTGGAAGCAGTGCCTCTAATTTTATGGTGGGAAGCCTGGGAGGAGTAACTTCTGCTAATGGTCTTGGTTTGAACTACGTAGACCAGTGGGGTGAAAAATGGAAGATAACCGGCAGTTATTTCTTTAATCAATCGGACAATCTGACCCAACAGCAGACTGACAGGGAATATTTTGAATCCGTATTGCCCGGAATGACTTATAGTGAGTATCAGGAAAATTCCATGAAGAACTGGAATCACCGTTTCAATATGAAGTTAGATTACCAGATGACTGAACGTACTTCGTTACAGTTTCGTCCTACGCTGAGCTTTCAGAACAATGACAGTTACGGGTTGTTGCAAGGACAGAATTTAGTGAATGGAACAGCAGACAGTGAAACAGAAACTACTTCTTTCGGGAAAAGTAATGCATATAATATCGGAGCCGATTTGATGCTCCGTCACCGTTTCTTGAAAGAGGGACGTACGTTGTCATTGATGCTGAGCGGAAAGATGAGTAATACAGACGGAGATACGTATACGGATTATTTGAATACTCTATATGGGCTGGAACTTTCTCCGGTGACGGACGATTACAGCCAGTGGAAGCAGACGATGAACCGGCAGTACACCCTGCGCTCTAACTTGAGCTATACCGAGAAGCTGACAGATAACCTGCAATTGCAGTTGGGATATAAAATGAGTTATACGGACTCCGAAAACGATAAAAAAACGTACGACCGTTCTGCCGTGACCGATCTTTATGACCAGTTGGACGAAAGTCTTTCGAACGAATACCAGTCGGGTTACCTGACTCAGGCGGGAAATGTAGGACTTCGTTATCGTGCCGGTAAACTGAGTGCCATGCTGGGGGTTGATGCACAGTGGGCAAACTTGAAAGGAGACCTGGTCTATCCTCAGCCTGATGAACTGTCGCATAACTATTTTTCAGTGTTGCCTTCGTTCACGTTGCGTTACTCGCTGGACCGGACCAACTCTTTCCAGCTTCGTTATCGCAGCAGGTCTTCTTCTCCTTCAGTCACTGATTTGCAGAATGTGATAGACAATTCGAATCCGTTGTTCTTGTCTACGGGAAACCCGAATCTCGACCAGCAGGTATCCCATACGGCTAATTTGCGTTATTTGCGCACCACAAAGTCCGGACATACCTTTATTGCCATGGTGGGAGCGACTATACAGCAAGATTATGTGGCCGACAGTACTTTCGTAGCCAAGGAAGATATTGCCTTGTCGCCTACGGTCACGCTGAACAAAGGTTCACAGTTTACCCGTCCGGTCAATCTGGATGGATATTACAGTCTCCAGTCTATGGTGACCTACGGTTTTCCGGTTGATTTCATCCGGAGTAACATTAACTTCAGTCTCTCGGCCAATTATGCCAATGTGCCTACTATTTTCGACGGAGTAGAAAGTCGTACACGTGAACTGAATCTGATTCCGAAACTCATTATTGGAAGTAACATCAGCAAGAACCTTGATTTTACCGCCTCCTATTCGGCCGGAATTAACAAGGTGTTCAGCTCGCTGGATTCTGCTGCAGGAAGTGATTATGTGACGCATACGGCAGCTGCCAAATTAGGCTGGACTTTTTTCTGGGGACTCACCTTTCGGAGTACATTCAATTACATTGGCTATACCGGACTGGATACCGGTACGGAAGACTATTTCCTGTGGAATCTTTCGTTAGGCAAGAAGTTCCTGAAGAATAATGCCGCGGAAATCAGAATAGAGGCCTTCGATGTACTGAAACAGAATCAGGCCTTCACGCATCGCACGGGTAGCAACTATTATGATTACGTGAACAGCAACGTACTGCAACCCTATGCCATGATTAGTTTTGTATATACAATCAGATAACCCTTAAAAACAAGTTGAAAATGAAGAAAATTCTTTTGGTAACCCTGGTGGCTATGCTGGGTATGCAACCAGCAGATGCACAACGCAAAGGTGGCAACACCCGTACCCCTGAACAGATGGTGGAAAAACTTGATGAAAAGTTGAACCTGACCGATGAACAGGAAAAACAGATTACTACGCTTTATACAGACTTCTTTAAGCAGGAATTATCGCGTGAAGAGCGTAGAACTGCCATGCAGGAACTGAACAAAAAAATAGAAGCTCTGTTGACCGATGAGCAGAAGACTGCATTTGAACAGATGAAGAAAGAATGTCCGCAGCGAAAACGTTAATAATCTGTTGTTCCCGTTTGTGATATGGCCCTGTCAGCTTGAAATGCTGATGGGGCTTTTTATTTATACCCAATAAATAGGAGTATGAAATCGGTTATTTATGGTAATATATTTTTTAATACTATCGTGTAATTTTGTTAAAAATAAGTTTTGAAGACAGAATAATAGGAAATTAAGGCTATGAAGAACTGCTAAGTCCTTGTATTCGTTAAGGAATGTTACTCATAATGCGAATGGGGTCGGGGACTTATGCAAGCGTGACTTTTGAAGCATGTAACGGGGAATAAAAAGACTTCATTTTGTCATCGCGCTAAAGAATCCGTATTGCAATATCGGGGAAGTTGCAATGCGGATTCTTTTTTTGTGTATAGTGACGTCCGTTATGCCGGAAACCAGAAATGTATTACCGTTCCTTGTCCTTCTTTCGAAGTGATGTCGCAACCGCCTTGCAGCTTGTCACAACGTTCCTTGACGCTTCTTAGTCCCAGTCCTGCTTGAAGGAAATCATTGGAAAGCTTATCGGCGGAGAAACCTTTTCCGTCGTCTTCAACGATAAGATTAACCTGCCCGTCCTCATAGCTGGCAGTGATGTAAGCCTGTTGGGCATTGGCGTGTTTCAGCATGTTGGATATGATTTCCTGAAGAATGCGATACACTTCCTGAGTTTGGTCGGCCGGAAAGTCTATCTGCTGAATGCTTTCTTCTATGTAGCACTGGATATGAGGCGTTTTCAGCGATTTCAGCTTATCCGTGTAGAGTGTGAGGACCTGGTACAGGCTAAAGTTGCTGAGGGCAGGAGTTGCCAGCTGATGCGAAAGGTTGCGCAGATTTTCCCTGATTTGTTTGAGTTGAGTCGTTATAGCTGAGTTGTCCGACTGCTTCATCTCCATTTCTACGGATAACAAATCATTGCATACTCCGTCGTGCAGTTCCTTGGAAATGCGATTGTGGCTGTCTTCCAGTCCACATATGTATCGTTCGGTCATTTTCTTGTGCATGTCGGTAAGCAAGAGTTGTCTTTGCATCTCCTTCTCCTTGATTTCTTTTTCCAGTTTCAGTTGCTTCAGGTTGAATGCAATCTTTCGTTTATGCATGCTTATGACCAGAATAATGAGCAGCAGCAGGGCCAAGATAAGTATGCCCCCGATGGTATAAGTGCGTATCAGGTAAGCAGCTTTTTCCTCGGCACGTTTTCCGTTGAGTCCGGCAATCTGCAAGTCTTTTTCCTTCAGGTCCAGTTCAGCCTCGAATCCGGACAGACGGTTCTGATAGTATTGGTCGTTTAGTTTCTCATTGGCCTGATATGCCTCCAGCATGAGCTGATAAGCTAATTGTCCGTTGTTTCTTCTGCCTTCTATTTCGGCCAGTGTAAGCAGGATTTTGGGTAACAGGCCAGAAGGATTCTTTCGGGCAAAGTCGGCTGCTTTCATAACGTAGTTACGTGCCTGAAGCAAGGAGTCCGTATCATGGAATAACATGTAACCATATAAGTACTCTAAATTCGCAATATTAGCCTTATTATGTGTCGTGTTTTTATAGCTCATGGCTTTCTGGTAGTATTGCAACGCCTGCCGGGGCTTTCCTGCATCCCTCGATACTCTGGCATATTGCGTGTAAGCCAATAGTTTGAGGCCGTCGGGCATTTCCGGACGGAGTTTCTGTATGGCCAGTTTTAGCGTATCCATTGCCTGGACAGGCTGCTGGTTGTTAGCTAACAAAATGGCATGGTTACACAGTCTGTTTACTTCCCCGATGCGATAGTCGATGGTAAGTGTGTCGGTTTGTGGATAAGCAAACATTTTACGAGAAATCTGTATGGCTTCATTGTTCTTGCCCGTTTCATTGTACAGAATGGAAATGTTGGATACGATAATGGCTGCCAGGTTGTAATTCTGCAAGTCTTCAGTAATGGCGAGCGCCTTCTGATAAAGTGAGATGGCATTGTCGAGCATGAACAACCTGCGGTGTATGACTCCTGAAAGATTGTAGGCCTCTGCTAAGTTCACAGAATCTTTTACCTGTTCCAGTTGACTGACAGCCTCTTCAGCCGTTTCTCTTGCAGCCGTCAACTGGTTGTTCTGCCATTGCCCGTAGGCAATTTCATACGTAGCAATTGCCGCAATTTCCTGGAGCTGGTGTGCCATGGTATTTTCTGGAAACTTTTCCAGTGCCATTGCGCTTTCCCGGATTTGGGTCAGTAGCGTATTTGCCCTCTCACTGTCTCCCTTCTGGTTGAGAAATCGGGCATAGTCCAGGGTGATATTCAGTGCGTAAAGCTTATCCTGCTTGTAATGGTCTTCATGGATAATAAGATTGTACACTGAATCCATCTGTGCATATTCACCGTTATTGCCGAATGAATGCAGCAAATCAACCAGTTTGTTATTCTTCTCATTGGCATTCAGGAATGCACTCAGACTGAGAAATAGGAAAAAAAGAATCTTTTTCATTCTGTAATCCAACCTTTTAAAAAAGCAATTCGCATAAGATGTGATACGTTGGCAGCCCCACTTTTCAGCAAGATGTTCTTTCTCATCGTATCAATAGTATTTTTGCTGAGATTAAGTTTGTGGGCAATCTCATCGGAAGTAAGGCCACATGACAGCATCTGAATGATTTCGTTTTCACGCGGGCTTGGTGTATAAGTAATGGACTTTTCCGTAGAATGGTCGCCCATGATAGACAGTACGACATTCAGCGCAGTAGGCGAATAATATTTATTTCCCTCGTGCAAGATGTTGTGTATGGCCTTTTCTATTTCTTCTATTTTGTCATTTTTGGTCACGATACCTGCTACTTCCGCTTTGATCAGCAGTTTGATAATCCAGAACTCCGTATGCATGGTATAGATGAGTTGAGGAATATTCATACCTTTCTTTTGCAGGTAGGTTATGACATCCAGGGCTGTTTTATCCTGAATCTCATAATCTATAATTAGCAGGTCGGGAGTATGATCGTTCAGGTAATTATATAATTCAGAATCATGATGTCCGGTAGTTATTTGGTATTGCTGGTTGTTTGCCAGCAATTGTGCAATTCCTTCGGTAATGATAGGATGATCGTCTAAAATGTATATACTTTTCATGGGGATATACGTGTGTTGTGTCTTTGCTTTTTACAAAGATGGTAATTTTTCTTTCGTTATGCAAATAGAAGGAAATTTTTGTCTTTATGTCAGGCAAAAAAACTATTTCAAATACAATTCAGTAAAACTTAGAGGTGTAAATGGAAAGGTGTAAAGGTGACTTTTATGTTTCCCTGGTGCGAAACCTACGTTTCTCAAGGCCGAGCTGTACGTTTCCCGTATGGGAAACGTATGGTTCTGCTTCGGGAAACGTAGAATGTGGTAGTCGGTTTGTGAGTTTATGTAGGTGAATTTTGTTGTTTTTGTGTGGGGATGTGAATAGGTGAGAGAAACTGAAAATATTAAAACAAAAAAGCATCGACAATCATCAGATTATCAATGCTTTTTACCAGTCGGGGTGACTGAACTCAAACCCACCTTATACGACTTATCCAAAGTAAAGTAAATCTAATTATAAATCAGTTGTTTATTAGTTAGTTATAAAAATATGTCAAACAAGAAAAATAAGGATAAATTAAAATAAGTAAGAAAAAAACGGAAACAAAAACGGAAACAGCCTTATTTTATTCTATCTTTGTAGCAAAAGAAAAAGGGCATGGGAAATATAACTTTTAAACTTCGGAAACCGAACGCAAACACACAGCAACTTATTTACTTGGTGTACCGCTTCGGACGTAATAATAAACTGGTTTATTCAACTGGACTAAAAGTTTTACCTCGTTATTGGAACACTGAAAAAATGAGAGTGCGTAATTTGGTTGAGGCGTTGGGAAAAGAGGCGATAAACGAAAGATTAAATATTTTGTTTTCAGCTTCTGAAAACTTCTGTATTGAAACGAAAGCAAAAGGGAATGAGGTAACAAAAGAAGGTTTGAAAAACTTCTTAGATGTATTCACTGGAAAAACTAAATACGTGAATGAAAATACACTTCACGGATTTGTTGAGGCATTTCTTATCAGGAATAAAGAGCGGACAAACCCGAACACGGGGAAAATAATTTCCTATAAAGTACAGCAAGAACACAAACGAACTTTTCACTATATGCAAGAATACGAACGGGAACGCCTCAACGGAAAACAACTTGATTTTGACGATATAACGATAGATTTTTATTCCGATTTTACAGCTTATCTTCAATCGCTTGGGCTTGCATTGAACACAATAGGGCATAAGATACAAACGCTAAAAGTGTGGTTAAACGAAGCCACATTCAAAGGAATAAACACGAATAATCAGTATAAAAACCAGCGATTCAGAGCAATAACGGAACAGACTGATAGCGTTTATTTATCTGTGAAAGAACTGGAGCAAATTTACTCAACCGATTGCAAAAGTGAACGCCTCAACAAAGTAAAAGATTTGTTTTTAGTGGGTGCTTTTACTGGGCTTCGCTTTTCTGATGTTACCAGCTTGACAAAAGAAAATATAAAAGGGTCAACTATTAGCATAGAACAACACAAGACGGGGAAAAGAGTTGCAATACCTTTGCACCCTATTGTAATAGACATTTGGCGTAAATATGGGGAAAAGTTGCCAAAACCGATTAGCAACCAAAAGTTTAACGAATATATTAAGGAGGTTTGCAAACTTGCTGGAATAGATAGTATCGAACAAAAGAATATTACAAAAGGAGGTTTTCGTGTTCGCCAGTCGTTCAAGAAATACGAATTAATCACCAGTCACACAGCACGAAGAAGTTTTGCTACAAACTTGTATTTGTCGGGATTTCCTGCTATTTCTATAATGCCAATAACTGGACACACTACCGAAAGAGCATTTATGAGATATATCAGGGTAACGCCTGAACAACACGCGGAACTATTGCGCAAACATTGGATTGATAACGGACAATATATGAAATTAGCTAAATAGTAAGGCGATGAAAGCGGATAGGAATCAGATACAAAATTATAATATAAGCAAGTATATAGAATGGTTGATAAGTTTTCCTACTGATTTAGTGTATAATATCAGTGAATGGCTTCGACTTAGACATATAGAAGATTATCTAAGTTTAAGGAAATATAAATCACGCCTTTATTTTGAAAGTATTAGGAACGATAAGGAAAAAGCCTTGTCTTTTAATTATGACAAATATAACGGGTTTTATGAAAAAATGTTGCTACTGGTTAAGAAAGAGATGTTAGCACATGACAAAACGGAACATTTATTTTCATTTATGGTTGTTTCGGGTTTAATGAAACAAAAAGATTTAGAATGTTTACAAGCTGGTGGAAAGCATGATTATCGGTTATATATAGACAAAATAAGAGAATCAAGTATTTTAAAGAATATTTATGCAGCAAAAAAAATTATAGAAACGTGGTTTGAGGTTTCTAAAGAAATGTTTTTGAATGATAATCGGGCGTTGTTTGTAAGCGAAGAAAGGCGAAAAGAAGAAAAAATACAAGAATATGAGAATACAGATTTTCACGTTTTGGAATACCTGAAAAACGGCTTAATATATACGCCAGTCTTTGCGGATGATAATATAAAATGCTGTAAGGAGATAGGGGAACTCTTATTTTATAGGTTTTTAGTAAGCGATGAAGCGCAAACGGAAAGTATAAAACTAAATGAGCCAACCCAACGGGAAAAGCTGGATAAGTTAAAAGAAATAGGGGTGTTTGATTTAGATTTCTTTTCAGTAGACCCACGAGGAAACGGGGCTTCACAACGGGAACAAGCCCGTTTTTTAGCTTCAATAATTGGGGGACATGAAGCAAATATAAGAAAGTATTTATATAACATGAGAAAAGAGAAATAAGGCTTTAAGAATTGGAGTATATATTGGAGTAGTACTCCATACGATAAACCACGAAAAAGGGGGTTAAGTTTGCAACGTAAAAACAACGTAACAAACTTAATTCCCTTTTTTATGGAAAAACAAATACTACAAATCGAAAGTATTCAGGCTTCGGAGGTGCTGGGGCGACTGGATAAACTGGAAAACGCAATTTTGGCGTTATGTGAAAACAAAAAGAGTGAAACCGACAAAAACACATCGGAACTTATAACCCGTAATGAAGTATCAGAAATTCTACGGGTGTCCCTTGTAACTTTAAACGACTGGACGAAAAAAGGGCTTTTGCCAGCCTACAAATGTGGAAACCGTGTATATTACAAGCGTTCGGAAGTAACGGAGGCTTTAAAGAAGAAAGGGGCGGTTTATGGAAACCAGTAGGCAAACCGAAATTTTGTGCAACTGCTTTGACTGCTTGGCATGGGCAAACTATATGTACACGGATTCCGAACGTTTGGAACTGGTGGAAAACATACTATCGGAAATAAAAGCCTATCCAATAATGACAAGTTTTGCACATCGGGCGTTATTTTGTCCATTTGTCTTGGTGTGTCGTTGCCGTTTAACCCTGCTTTCTTACAAGTGGGGTTTTGCCTCCTATCCTGCAACCATACAAAGACTATACAGCGATATAGAAAAGGCTTTATCTATCTTCTTCGACAAATAATTATCCAGTGATTGACGGCTTTAAATGTTCTTGCTTTGGGCTTGATTCTTCGATATGGAAGAATAACAAGCGTTTGGCTTTCGTTCTACCAGTTTGTCCCGATACGGGCGAAGTGGTACGGCAACGGGTCGAAGCCCAATATAACGGGCTGACCTTTGCCGTATCACCAGCCAGCAACGGGGGCGAAACTTGCAGTATTTCAGGAAGTCTGCATACCTACAAGAACAAAGGGGCGCACAACTACGATAATTTTACGCTTTCAGAGATTCGGGACACTCTGGACGGACTGGAAACCGACTTTAACGTAAAACTGGATTATGCGCCTTTGCATGGGCTGGAAGTGGGATTTAACCTTAGTTGCAAGCCTCAACCCGTAATAAAAAGCGCAATTTGCTACAAAGGCACACCCTTTGAAAGCATTGTTTCACGATTCAAGGGAAACGGGGTTGTGTGCCGTTATTCCGATTTCGATATAAAGCTATACGATAAAAACAAACAATTCCCTTTTATTAAAATTCCTACGCTACGGGTAGAACTTAAAATAAAGCGTTCCCGTCCGCTACACGATTGCGGCATAACTACGCTTTCGGACTTGAAACGGGGCGAATGTATTGCAAAGCTGGTTTCCCTACTGGTGGATAAAATACGGGATTGCGTGTTTTTTGACTATCAGGCAAAGCCTATCGGAGTAACCGCAAATCAGTTGCTTATTTGGCAAAGATTCAGTAACCCGAACTACTGGAACGGATTAAGCCGAAACATGAGGTACAAAGCAAAAAAGCGATATTCTGAACTTATGGAAAAGTACGGGGCTAAAGATTTCGGGGTTATGCTGGTGGGTATGATTCAGGGAAAAAGTAGCGAATTATTACAAAGCAAGCAAATAAAAGGGTTACGTTTTCCACACTCTGACGGAAATAGTGAAAGCACAAAAAGGGTGACGTTTTCCGATTTTAAGTATTTGTGTACAAACGTCACCTCAAAGGGTGGAGGCGAAGCCACACCAGTAGAACAAAGCGAAGAGATGAAAAATACAGACAAACGGAGATATTGTAAATGTTGTGGGCGTGATATTACCCATCAACGAAAAGACAGCGTGTTTTGCTCTGAAAAGTACTTCGGGAAAGAGGCGAAGAAATGCAGGAACAAAGACAGCAATAGACGAATGATTATTAAACGTAAAATTAAAAATGCGATGGAAAAAGAAAAAATGATGCAAGTCGTGTACGTGGATAGTAACGGCTTGGAATACTCCGACATACTGGAGGCAAGGGAGATTAATGTTTCCCGTGAATGGCTGGAGCGTGTGAAAAGTGTTTCAGTGTTGGACGGGACGGAAGAAACCCAAACGGGCGAAAATGCAAAAGAATATATTTCAAAATTAATGTGTAACAATAAAAAAGAAAGATTATGAGCGTAACAGAAACAGAAAGAAACTACAAAGAGTTTAAGAAGTTGAGAAAACAAGGTTTGTTAATTGGCGAAGCTGCAAAGAAACTGGGGCTAAATAGACAAACGGGAGGACGATACGAAAAGCGACTAAGGGCAGAGCCTTTGCCTAAAGCTGTAGCACATTTGGAAAAGCGAATTTTGCAAATGTCACAAAACCCTGAATCTTCAATAAATGATTTGGTCAAACTTGCGGACGCTTTAAGCAAAATAAAAGCGTGTGAATGATTGGAAAGGGATAGGGCAAACGGAAAAGTATAATATTTGCCCGTCCCTTTGGCTCTGTTTGAGTTTTAAGGCTCTTTTGTTATAAGTATCATAAGCGGAAAGAAACGGGCTTAAAACGCCTTATTTCGCTTTGTTGGTTTGTGGATGGGTAAACTTTTTGTTCGGGCTTGGCTGTTTGTCAAATAACATGGCAGTTTTGCCCGTTCTTTTTGCCTATGTGGGTTTATTATGTTTTGGCTGGTATCTTGTAGCCTGAAACAACAAAAGCCCGTATAAGGGCTTGTTTGTAGTTGCTTCGTTGCTGGTTACTGCTTGGCGGTTGTGTCGTTGCCGTGCTCCTCGTTCCTGATTCCGATTTCCAAAGGTATAGCCTTTTTGCAATGTGGGCAAATTATTCGTGCGCCGTTGCTTTCGGGATTCGCTTGTACTTCTTCGGGGGCTGCAAATAGTTGCCACATCGGGACATTTAAGGCTGTGGCGATTCGTTCGGCTGTTTCTAATAACATTTTACCCTGAATCTGTTTTCCTAATGCTTGTCGGCTTATCCCTAAAATGTTGGCTAAATCTTGGATTGTTAAACCCTTTTGTTTTAAAATTTCTTTTATCCTTAACATGATGTTTTTTTGTTGGCAAATATAGAGTAATGCGAAGAAAAGGAAATAATACTATTTGCAAATAATTCTAAAAAGAAATATATCTATTTCTTATTTTGTTTGATTTGGAAATAAAACTATTTACATTTGCAACGTTTTAGAAAACGGGTGGTTTGCTTACGTTCAGAAACATAGATACTAACAATAAAAAATAAAAAACTATGATTGTAAAAATTAAGGACACAAATAACGGAAAAGAAAATATAGCCGTTATACTGGAGGGATTCGACACGCTGGAAAGCGTTCACTACTTGGAGGAAAATTTGTTAGACCTTATAATTATGGCTTCGGACACTTTGATAAGGGAAGTTCCACCATTAGACGGAACACTGCTTAACGTCTTGTCTTTGGTAAAGTCCATGCGCCCGACTGGGGACGATATTCAATTAATAGAAAGAAAATTACCGATAATAGAAACGAAAGAAAGGGTTTAATGATGGTACAAATAGAAAAAGATAAAATAAAAATAGAAATAGAAACACGTAGCCCGATAGATGATTTACAAGAAATAACGGAGTGTTTGCTTAATTTGTTGGGTAGTGCAGACCCTGATTTGTGTAATACTTCTGAAATTCGCCCTGCTATTATATTATTAAAAGCAATGCAACCAAATTTTGACCAGTTAAAGAAAGCATACAGATAAAACAAAATGATATATTTAGGCTTTGGGGTTACGCTCAAAGCCTTTTCTTTTGTTCGGGCTTGGCTGTTTGTCGGATAACATGGCAGTTTTGCTTGTTCTTTTTGCCTCTGTGGGTTTATTCTGCTTTGGCTGGTTCTTGTAGACTGAAACAACAAAAGCCAGTATAAGGGCTTGTTTGTAGTTGCTTAGTTTTATTGGATTCACGAAAAAAAAAGAAATATTTTAAGGCTGATTTTGTCCTACGGGGGCTATTTGAATAAAATAAGGCTGAATCTGACACTAAAGCAATAGCTAATTACTGAATAATCAAAGGGAAAGGCATTTTATTTGTATCTGAAAGAAGATGTAAAACCAGTGATAAAAACATATTTTCGTTTACATTTGCTTTACATTTTTTCATGCAAATAGCCAGTATTTGCAAGTTTTTAGTGCTTTTCATGTACCAAAGTATCGTAATACTGGGAGTTTTCCATGATTTTGAAGATACGTTTATAAATATAATCTTCTGTAAGGAAAAAGTTTTTGCTTAGGATAGTTAAAACATCGTCTAATCGTTTCCGTTTAATATTGTAAAGCTGGTGAAACGCTTCTATCATTACTTTGTCCCTTTTACGTATTAGTTCGTTATCTCTCATATTACCCGATAATGTTTCCGCAAATATACGGATTTTTGCTGGTTGCCAGCCTCAACAAATGCGGTATCTTGTGCCGTTTAAATTCCTATCGAATGAGATTTAAAGAACATTTCAATAACGGGGGTTTTCTTTTTGTGTCCAGTCCATGAATATCTGCAACGGCTTTTCTTCTACTGGTTAAGTAAATTTAGGGTTATGCTTGGTTAATGATAGGAAACGGACGTGTTGAAATACATAGGGAAATAATGGTGAATTTTGGCGAAATGGAACTTTTTCAAAAAAAACGGAACACAAAACGGAAACAAAAAAGCCTAAGTAGTTGATACTTAGGCTATATTTGTCGGGGTGACTGGATTCGAACCAGCGACCACACGCCCCCCAGACGCGTACTCTAACCGGGCTGAGCTACACCCCGAATTGCGGATGCAAAGGTACTGCTTTATTCGGAATAACCAAATATTTTCCGCAATAATTTCTTAGTATTTTTAGATTACATTTAAACGCTGTTTGAACACGACAAAACTTATCCCATGGTTTCGCGGTAGAAATCAAGCAGTTCGTAGATTTCCTCTTGGGAAGCGGTCTGGTTGATACGAATGTCACCGATTCCTCCTAGAAGAGTGAAATTGATGACACCACATGAGGCATTCTTTTTGTCATGCTTCATAAAGTTGTACAGGCATTCGTAGTCATCGCAGGTGAAATAAAGGCTGCCATAGTTTTCCTTAATGAACTGGATAGTGGTACGCAGGGCTTCTTTAGGGAAACCACAACGAATGTGTGACAGATAAAGTTCACAGACCATCCCCCAGGCTACAGCATATCCATGAAGTACCGGATGGTTAGTCTTCAGGGCAAAACTTTCAAAAGCATGTCCGATGGTATGTCCGAAATTCAACGCTTTCCGGATGTTTTGCTCATAGGGGTCTTTTTCTACGATGTCTTCCTTGACTTGCACGGACTGGCCGATAAGTTTCTGCAGCAATGCGTAGTCTATGTGGTCAAAGTCAAATGTCAACAGTTCGCTCCAGTGTGACGGTTGGCTGATTAGACCATGCTTCAGCATTTCGCCGTAACCGGACAGCAGGTTAGGCATATCGAGGGTTTTCAGAAACTGGCTGTCAATCATCACTTGATCCGCAGGATAGAAGGAACCGATTTCATTCTTGAGTCCGTTGAAGTTGATACCGGTTTTCCCACCTACTGCAGCATCAATCATGGAAAGCAGGGTGGTGGGGATGTTGATGCAAGCAATACCTCGTTTGAAGGTAGCCGCAGCAAATCCTCCTAGGTCGGTCACCATACCTCCTCCCAGGTTGATGAGTAGTGAGTGGCGAGTAGCCCCTCGGCTGCTAAGCTGGTTCCATACATAGGCCAGTGTCTCTAAGTTTTTATGCACATCTTCCGGACCAATGACAATTTGTTCTGCATCCTTCAGCAAGGCGATGTCTTGAAGCAGGGGGAGGCAAAGACGAAAAGTATGTTCGTCGGTCAGGATAAAAATCTTGTCGTATGAATGTGCAGACAACTTCTGACTGAGTTCTGTATTGAAATGTTGGCAAATAATGACTTCTTGTTTACTCATAAGTGTATTTGTTTTGGGCACAAATTTAGAAAAAAAGTTAGAAGAAGTCGGATGTTGACTTACAATTAAGTATTTTTGTGCGAACAAAAAATAATCAAGTTATGAAAGGAATTTTACCGGCTTCGTGCCGTTTGTTGGGGTATGTGTTGCTGTTATTGTCTGTGTTTGTTCCGTTGCTGATGTATATGTTCGGACAGGTGAATGACGCTAACTTATTGTATGTGAAACTGGGTATGAAGTTAGTCATCTGGATTTCATTGTTTATGGTTTTTCTGGCCAGAATGAAAGACGAAAATGAGGAAGCTTTTTCTATTCGGCGGAAAGCAATGGTGATTTCACTTTATTTGTGGGGAATTTATTATGTGGGTATGTTGCTGAATGCAGCTTATGGAGGAAATCTGCAGGAAGCAGACAATTCAGTAGGTATCGTATATATGGTTATTAATGTGTTCTGTAAAGAGTTTTTGATGCAGAAAGCAAAGATTGAAAAGAACTTTAGACAAAAATAAGTTAAAAAATAAAGAGTAGGGGTAAACCTTTTTTGTCGATAATTGTCAAAGGTACAATTAATCAACAAGGAAGAGATAAAGGCAATGAAAAAAGTTTTATTGGGATTGCTGCTGATGGTGGGGGTAACCATTTCTGCTTTTGCACAAAGCAGCGGCAGCCGTGGAACCGTAACAGGAACGGTTCTTGATGAGGGGGATAAATCGCCTGTCATTCAGGCTACAGTACAGCTCCTTTCTGTGAAGGATAGTTCAATGGTAGTGGGAAATGTGACTAATTTGGACGGACATTTCTCTTTATCAGTGCGTCCGGGAAAGTATCTGCTGAAAGTTTCGTATATTGGATATACTCCATTTTTCAAGCAAGTTGCATTGACTCGTAACAATCCACGTTTGAATGTAGGTAAAGTTGAATTGGCTTCGGATGCCATTATGCTGGCAGAAGCTGTAGTGGTAGCTGAGGCTCCGGAGGTGACGGCGGTGGCCGATACGCTGGTGTACAACAGTTCTGCCTATCGTGTGCCTGAAGGTTCGGCTTTGGAAGAACTGGTAAAGAAGCTTCCGGGAGCAGAAGTGGATGAAGATGGGAAAATCACGATTAACGGAAAAGAAATCAAGAAAATCATGATTGATGGAAAGGAGTTCTTTGCCGATGATCCGAATATTGCCATGAAAAATCTTCCGGTAAATATTATTGATAAGGTGCGTGCGTATGATAAACAATCGGACTTGGCTCGTGTGACAGGTATTGATGACGGTGAAGAAGAAACTGTGCTCGACCTGAGTGTGAAGCCGGGGATGAATAAGGGATGGTTTGGTAATGCGGACGTAGCAGCTGGTACGGAAGATCGTTACAGTGGCAAATTAATGCTGAACCGTTTTGTCGGAGAAAATCAGTTTACGGTGATTGGGTCAATGAACAATGTGAATGATAATGGCTATCCGGGAGGAGGTGGCGGCTTCCGTGGAGGAGGCCAGAATGGTCTGACCAGCATCAAAATGGGTGGTTTTAACTTTAGCACACAGAGTGAAAAACTGGAAACAGGTGGTAGTGTGAATTATAACTACAAGGATGCAGATATTATCAGCAAACAGGCTTCAGAAACATTTGTTTCTTCGGAAACCAGTTCTTTCAAGAATGCTTGGAATGCCAACCGTAATAAGACTACCTCGCTTACGGCCGATTTTCGTATAGAATGGAAGCCGGATACTATGACAACGGTGATTTTCCGTCCGCGTCTGACATACGGAAAGAATGATAATTGGAGTGCAACAAATTCTTTTACCTTCAGTCAGGATCCGGGGTATACGACCGATGAGATTTTGAATGCAGCTGACAATCTTTCGTCATTGATTCCGGAAGAAAATATTGTTAATACAATTGCTCGTAACAGTCTGCAGAAAGGTGATAATTTTAATGTAGGAGGTTCGGCAATGATTAACCGTCGTTTGGGAAAGCCTGGACGTAATATTACTTTCCGTGGCTCCTATAATTATACGAACAGTTCGAGTGAACAGTTCTCGGTGTCTGAAACTGACTATTACCAGAAAACAGAGGAGGAACGGCTGGAAATTTTGAACCGTTATATCTCTACGCCTACTTTGAACTATAATTATGGTGCGCGCTTTACTTATAGCGAACCGATATTTAAAGGTGGCTTCTTGCAGTTCAGTTACTATTTCCAGTATAAGCGTTCAAAGAGTGATAATTCTACTTATACAATGCCGGATGACTGGGAGATAGCGCAAGGTTATGGAGGAGATAATGTGGGAGTGCTGGATGAAAAGAACAGTAAGAGTGCACAATACACATATTATAATCATCAGGCCGATGTTTCTTTCCGCTGGATTCGTGAAAAGATGAGCTTGAATGCCGGTCTTTCTTTCCAGCCGCAGAAATCGAAGTTGTCTTATAAGAAAGATCAGTTGGATACGGTGGCCATACGAAATGTATTCAACTTTACTCCGACATTTGATTTCCGTTATAAATTCTCGAAAACAAGCCAGTTGAGAATTAACTACCGCGGAAGAAGCTCTCAGCCAAGCATGACGGACTTGCTGCCTATTGAGGATACGACCGACCCGTTGAACATTCGTCGGGGAAATCCGGGATTGAAACCGGCATTTACCAACTCGTTCATGGCTTTTTATAATACATTTGATACAGAGAAACAGCGGGGTATCATGACGCACTTCCGTTTTGAAAATGTATTGAACAGCATTAGTAATCGTAGTACATACGACCCGCAAACCGGTGGAACGGTAACCATGCCGGAGAATATCAATGGCAACTGGAACTTGTTTGGTATCTTGGGTTCTAATACGGCTTTGCGTAATAAGAAATATACCATCAACACCTTTACGATGGCCCGTTATAATAACATTGTAAGTTATATGAGCGATGCGCAGGCTGAGAATGTGTCAGATAAGAACAAAACCCGTCAGTTGTCTTTGAGCGAACGCTTGAGAGGTACGTATCGTAATGACTGGTGGGAATTTTCTCTGAACGGTTCATTGGCTTATACGCATTCGCGCAATAGCTTCAAGGAAGAGAATAATATGGATACCTACCAGTTCTCATACGGAGCAAGTACCAATGTCCGTTTGCCCTGGAATATGTCAATTGCTACAGATATCTCTCAGAACTCACGTCGTGGATATGCGGACGCAAGCATGAACCGTGACGAGTTAATCTGGAATGCACAGCTCTCGCAAGACTTCCTGAAAGGAAATGCAGCTACGGTCAGCATTCAGTTCTATGATATTCTGCGTAATCAGAGCAATATCAGCCGTGTAATCAGTGCGGCTATGCGAAGTGATACGGAATACAATGCGATTTACAGCTATTGCATGGTACACTTTATTTATCGTCTGAATCTGTTTGGTGGAAAAGGTGCCGGCCCGAGAATGGGTGGCCCGGGAAGAGGCCCAGGATTTGGCCCAGGACATGGACCTCGCAGATTCTAAGGTTGAACATATATACCGCAAAAGTCAATTTCACTTTTGCGGTATTTTTTTTGCCTTTTTCCAAATTACTCGTAATTTTGTTGAAAACCAAGTCGTAAGATGGACATAGCAGTCTGGAATAGTATCTTTTTGGCCGTAATCTATTTCCTTTATTTTGCGGTAATACTGACAACTATCTTTGTCGTGATTCTTGACAATCGTAGTCCGGTAAAGACTATGGCATGGATTCTGGTTCTTTTTTTTCTTCCTGTAGCCGGATGGATTCTGTACTTGTTTTTCGGACGCAGTACGCGTAAGGAGCGCCTTATCAGCCGGAAAGGCTATGCTCGTTTGAGCAAGCGCCCTATGGCGGCCTATCAGGAACAACCATCCGTAATGGCAGAACATGGCAAGCAGCGTTTGATGGATTTCTTTTCACGCGTAAATAATGCGCTGCCTTTCTCCGGAAATAGAGTTACAGTTTATACGGATGCTGTTTCCATGTTGTCGGAATTGTTGAAAGATATTTACAGAGCTCGTCATCACATTCATCTGGAGTTTTATATTTTTGAGGATGATGCGGTAGGTCGATTGGTTAGAGATGCCTTGATTGACCGGGCTCGTGACGGAGTGAAGATACGGGTGCTGTATGACGATGTGGGATGCTGGAAAGTGCCTCTTGATTTTTATGAACAAATGCTTTGTGAAGGCATAGAAGTTCTTTCGTTCCTGAAAGTCCGTTTCCCAAGATTTACCAGTAAAGTGAATTATCGCAATCATCGGAAGATTGTGGTCATAGATGGTTGTGTGGGTTTTATTGGTGGAATGAATTTAGCTGAACGCTATGTGAAAGGACTAGGAAAAGGGAATTGGAGAGATACGCATGTCAGGCTGGAAGGTAAGGTCGTATATGGATTGCAGACTGCATTCCTTACTGACTGGTATGCTATTGACCGTACTTTGCTTACTTCAGCAGAATATTTTCCTCCGATTTCGGTGAAGGGAGGTGTGCTGGGACAAATTGTGACTTCCGATCCGGTAGGTGAATGGAGAGATATTATGCAAGGACTGATGATGGCTATCTGTTCTGCCCGGAGATATTTTTATGTGCAGACTCCTTATTTTTTACCGAACGAGGAAGTGATGACCGCTTTGCAGACAGCTGCATTGGCAGGGGTTGATGTGCGACTTATGCTTCCTAAAAGAGGGGATACCTGGCTTATTCATAAAGGTTCGCTATCTTATCTTTCGGAGATGATGAAGGCAGGGGTGAAAATTTACCTCTACAAAAAAGGATTCCTGCATTCTAAGTTGATGGTGTGTGATGACGAATTGTCTACGGTGGGCTCTACGAATATGGATTTTCGAAGTTTTGAGCATAACTTCGAGGCCAATGCCTTTTTTTATGACAAGGAAACGGCCATGACTTTAAAAGAAATATTCCTGGCCGATCAGAAGGATTGTTTTCTGTTGTCAGCCAGGATTTGGGAAAAACGTTCTTGGAAAAATAAGATTACTGAATCGGTTGTGCGTCTTCTTGCTCCTTTACTCTGAAGAAGGAAAAATTGACGCTTCCGTAGTGACGGTGTTCGAAGAAGCAGGGATGATTCTCAAAGTTGAGGTCTTTTCCATGCTCCAGAACGAAAATACCTTCCGGCTTGAGCAGGTTGTACTGAAATATCAGGTCGGGTATACTTGCCAACTCTTTTAGGGCATACGGAGGGTCAGCAAAGATAAAATCGAATTGTAGTCCGCATTTTTCGATGTATTTAAAAACATCGGCTCTTAAAGGGATGCACTTGTCTGTTTTGACTTCACGCATGACTTTGCTAATGAATGCATGGTGCTGTGGGTCTTTTTCTACTGAAATGACCTGATCACACCCTCGTGACACAAGTTCTATACTGATACTGCCCGTTCCGGCAAACAAATCGAGTGCTGTAATTCCATCTTCAAAGTCAATGTAGTTGTTGAGCACATTGAACAGATTTTCTTTGGCAAAGTCAGTCGTAGGACGTGCCTTGAATGTGTGGGGGACGTCGAAACGTCTCCGTTTGTATATTCCGCTTATTACTCGCATGAGATTAAAGATAGCATGTCAAATGAAATTTCTTTGATGCGGCTCATTGCTGAGTCGTTAAATTCCATCTGAGGATTAATGATGAATAGTTTTCGTATGTATTTTTTTAGTCGCAATGGCAATTCTTCCCATTGTGGAACCCGATTGTTTCCGCAAATGTATAACTGGTCATCTTCTTGATTGTAGCCAGCCTGCTGCCAGATGTTTAACAGATAATAGCATGAATCATTCAGGCCGGAAATGGGGTAAGTGTTCAGTAGCAGTAGTTTTTCTTTTTCGAAAGCTATCACTTCTACACTTTCGGGATGGAAGATGGCAAATAATTTGCGGCATTCACTCGGTTTTACCTTATGTGCGAGGTATTCGGTAATTGGACTGACGGATGCAAACAAACGAGCATTGGGAAAATGCTCTGTCAGGAACAGATGGGTGAGCTTGTCCAGTCCAAAAAGAATAACAAGGTTGCTCTTTCCTAAAATATTACAAAGTACGACTTCGTTATTTTGTGGGGGCAGGTTCTGATAGAATAGAAGGTCAGTCTGTTCGTCCTCATACAATTCCAGCGGAAGTGTGGTATAACGTGAAGTATGAATAAGAATATTAACCTGCTTGAAACGATGCTTCAGTTCTTCTGTCTCTGTCAAATAGGCTTTTACATTGGCAGCCATTGAGCGCTGCGTATTGACTGGTGAGGAACTGAAGTAGACTTCCTCTGATTGCTGAGGGTGATAGATAGAAAAAGAAAATCCATCCGTACTCAGACGGATGGATAATATATACTGTTCTGATTTATTAAAATCAATAGGTTGGGCCATAGGATTATTCCCAGTTTCCTGCATTGTTGTTCGGCTGTTCGATGTCACCAACTCTCAAACCGCAATATTTACCCAATTTTGACTGCATGTCTTTCAAGTTGATCAATTCCTGGCTGTTCAAGTCACCCAAGTATACATCGTATGCAACCTGTGCCTGGAACAAGTTCAGAGGAGCACCAGATTTTGTAGTATCCTGACGGATAGCCATTTCAAATTTAGCTCCCTTGCCGTAAGGAACGTATGCCAAAGAGTCCGGATTAAATCCTTTAGCAAAGATAGTATCCATTACAGCTACCCACATTGTATCACGACGGAAGTTCTGTAAGCCTTCTTTTTCAACTTCGCTCCAGTTTCCAGTTTTCTTAGCCTTGTTAATCAAGTCCATAGCCTTCTTTTCAGTCATACCGTTGTTCAACTGATCATCTGTCAATGAACCTACTTTCATGATGAAAGGAAGTTTAGCAGTCTTTACGAAAGTAATCAGACTGTCGAAGTTTGCTGTATAAGCACCGTTATGAACGGTACGATATTCCTGCTGAGCCTTACGGATGTCAATCAGGCGGGCAATAATTGCTTTTTCTCTGGTTTTTTTCGCATTGTCAAAGTTGATAGGGCCCATAATACTGCCATAGCATATATATACCAAGCAGATAACGCAGGCGGCTAACACAAGATTAAGAACTGTTTTCATGATAATATTGTTTTTTTAGTTTATATTCGTAGCGCAAAAATAAGTAAATTAGTTGAACCACGTCAATCTTACGTAAACTTTTTATACTGGCATTATGTTAAATAATGATTTATCGCAACAAATTAAGCGAAATTTTCCTTATAAACCAACAGAAGAGCAGGAAAATGCGGTGAAAAGTTTTGCTGAATTCCTGTTTTCGCCTTCTGCTGACAGTGTATTTCTGATGAAAGGTTATGCCGGCACGGGTAAGACTACATTGATATCTGCATTGGTTCGTACGCTTGATTCATTGCAACGGAAAGTGATTTTGTTGGCTCCTACAGGAAGGGCAGCCAAAGTTTTTTCCGGGTATGCGGGACATCCGGCTTATACGATTCACAAGAAAATATATCGCCAGAAAGTCTTTTCGAATGAGACAGATAATTTTGTGGCTAATCAGAATCTACATCGAAATACATTGTTCATTGTAGATGAGGCTTCTATGATTGCGAATGAAGGACTTTCAGGGGGGCATTTTGGGAGCGGACGTTTATTGGATGATCTCGTGCAATATGTATACAATGGATTGGGGTGTCGGTTGATGTTGATTGGAGATACAGCACAGCTTCCGCCGATAGGGGAGGAAGAGAGTCCGGCGCTGTCTGTATCGGCATTGCAGGGCTATGGACTGGAGGTAACAGAGTGTGTGCTTACAAAAGTGGTACGACAAACCGAAGGTTCCGGTATCTTGTCAAATGCGACGGCCTTGCGTGAAAGGATTGTAAACGAGGACTTCTTTGAATATCCTAAAATCAGTTGTAAGAACTATCCTGATGTACGTATCCTTCCTGGAAGTGAACTGATTGAAGCCATAGACGAATGTTATGGTCATGTGGGGTTGGATGAAACGATTGTTATCTGTCGTTCCAACAAACGTGCTTCTCTATATAATAAAGGTATAAGAAATACGGTACTGTACAGGGAAGATGAACTGAACACGGGAGATATGTTGATGGTGGCCAAGAATAATTATTTCTGGGGAGCAGACTGCAAGGAACTTGATTTTATTGCAAATGGAGATGTGGCGGTGGTACGTAGGGTACGGCGTGTTCGGGAAATGTATGGTTTTCGTTTTGCAGATGTAGTGCTTGCTTTTCCTGATTATGACGAGATTGAACTGGAAGTAAAGATTTTATTGGATACCCTTCATTCGGAACTTCCTTCTTTGTCGAAAGAAGAAAATGACCGTCTGTTCTATGCTGTGTTAGAAGATTATGCTGATTTGCCGACCAAGCGGGAACGAATGAGAAAAATGAAGGAAGACCCTTATTACAATGCGTTGCAGGTAAAATACGCGTATGCTGTTACATGTCATAAAGCGCAAGGTGGTCAGTGGAAAAGAGTTTTTCTTGATCAAGGCTACATGACGGAAGATATGCTTTCGCCCGATTATTTCCGCTGGTTGTATACTGCATTTACCCGTGCTACGGATTTATTGTATCTGGTGAACTGGCCGGGAGAGCAGACAGAAAAATAATTATAGGGTTGGAGATACAGGATGATGATATTTTAATGGGCATATATAAAGGAAAGGCTGCCCCTCTTAATGGATGTGGAAGGACAGCCTTTCGTTGTGTGATTTTTATAATAGTAGTTTATTTAATGACATTTAGTTCTTTTCCTACCTTGATGAAAGCCTGAATTGCCTTGTCCAGATGACATTGTTCATGACCGGCAGAAAGCTGTACGCGAATACGCGCCTGGCCTTTCGGCACTACTGGATAGTAGAATCCGGTTACATAAATGCCTTCCTCCTGCATGCGGGCTGCAAAATCCTGTGACAGTTTGGCATCATACAACATGACAGCGCAGATAGCACTTTGTGTAGGTTTGATGTCAAATCCGGCAGCAATCATCTTGTCACGGAAATAGTTGACATTGCTCATCAGTTTGTCATGCAAAGCATTGCTTTCTTTGAGCATGCGGAACATTTCCAAGCTTGCTCCTACGATAGCTGGTGCTACAGAGTTAGAGAACAAGTAAGGACGAGAGCGCTGACGCAACATGTCGATAATTTCTTTCTTACCAGTGGTAAATCCACCCATAGCTCCGCCAAAGGCTTTTCCTAATGTACCTGTAAAGATGTCAATCTTGTCGTATACACCGAATTGTTCAGCTACTCCATGTCCTGTAGGGCCTACCACTCCTGCAGAGTGTGATTCGTCTACCATTACGAGGGCATTGTATTTTTCTGCCAGTTCACAGATTTTGTCCATTGGAGCCACATTTCCATCCATAGAGAATACTCCATCGGTGGCAATAATGCGGTGGCGCTGTGCCTGTGCTTCCTGAAGACAGCGTTCCAAATCTGCCATATCAGCATTAGCATAACGGTAACGTTTTGCTTTACACAAACGTACACCATCAATGATGGATGCATGGTTCAAAGCATCTGAAATAATGGCATCTTCTTCTGTGAAAAGAGGTTCGAACAAACCACCGTTTGCGTCAAAACATGCAGCATACAGGATGGTATCTTCTGTATGGAAATAGTCTGAGATGGCAGCTTCCAGTTGTTTGTGAAGATCTTGTGTTCCACAAATGAAGCGTACGGACGACATACCATAACCATGAGTGTCCATGGCTTTTTTGGCTGCCTCAATCAGGCGTGTGTTGTCCGACAAGCCTAAATAGTTGTTGGCACAGAAATTAAGCACTTCCTCTCCTGCGTTGACTTTGATGTCTGCACGCTGTGGAGTGGTTATTACACGTTCTTTCTTATATAAGCCGGCTGCTTCTATGTCGGCAAGTTCCTTTTTAAGGAAATCTCTAAAGTTTGTATACATATATTGATATTAAGGTTTTGCTTATGCAAAGATGCAATTTTTTTATTTAGAAAAAAAGAGCTCGCATATTTTTATTTCATTTATAAGAACTTTTGTATATTTGCTCCGAATTTAAAAATCTAGCTCGTTAATGAAAAACATTTTAATAATTGGAGCTACTGGACAGATTGGTTCGGAGCTCACGATGCTTTTGAGAAGAAATTATTCAGGTAATGTAGTGGCTGGTTATATTCCTGGTGCTGAGCCTAAAGGAGAATTGAAAGAATCTGGTCCTTCAGCTATTGTTGATATTACGAATCCGCAACAAATTGCTGATGCGGTAAGTCAATATCAAGTAGATACAATTTATAATTTGGCTGCATTGCTTTCGGCTGTAGCAGAAAACAAGCCTCAACTAGCTTGGAAAATTGGGCTTGGGGGATTGTTTAATACACTTGAAGTAGCGCGTGAAAAGCAGTGTGCAGTATTTACTCCGAGTTCTATCGGTTCGTTTGGGCCTGGTACTCCTAAAGACAAAACTCCTCAGGATACAGTACAGCGTCCTAAAACAATGTATGGTGTCACTAAGGTTTCTGGAGAATTGTTGAGTGACTATTATTTCACTCGTTTTGGTGTGGATACCCGTTCTGTTCGTTTCCCGGGATTGATTTCGTATGTGACTCCTCCGGGTGGTGGTACTACAGACTATGCTGTTGATATTTATTATTCTGCTGCTAAAGGTGAAAAATTTGTCTGCCCGATTGCTGAGGGTACTTATATGGATATGATGTATATGCCGGATGCCTTGCGTGCAGCGGTAGAAATTATGGAAGCAGATCCGTCTAAGTTGGTTCATCGTAATTCATTCAACATCGCTTCTATGAGTTTTGAACCAAATACAATCTATCAGAATATCCGTAAATATCTTCCGGAATTTGAAATGCAGTATCAGGTAGATCCATTGCGTCAGGCTATTGCAGAGTCTTGGCCAAATTCATTGGATGATACATGTGCCCGTGAAGAATGGGGTTGGAAACCGGAATATGATTTGGATGCCATGACTCAAGACATGCTTGCGAAGCTGAAAGAACGTTTTGGGCGTTAATTATTAACAGATTTGATGCTATATAATTGAAATCCCCTCACTCTCCCTGATTATAGAAAAGAGTGAGGGGATTTTTTGTATAAGAATTTCTTTTGTTAGAATATACTTTGGAAAAATGTCTTGATGGCTTCTGGCTTTATGTAATGAAGTGTATGCTCTTTTACTTTTATAGAATCCATCAGGCAATGTAGCCCTTTATAGCCGTCAGCAGATTCTTTCAGCACTTTTTCTGTATAGAAGTTTTCGGCTTTCTTGTTTTTCGGGCTTTCCGGTAGATTTTTAAACTGCCCGATGTAGATGTTTTCTTCGAAAGCATTTCGGGTAGAAGATGTAAAATCAAAACGGCTGGGTTCTGCTGCATAATAGATATTTTGACGGAAGCAAGTACTGTCTGCATATCCATCCCAAGAGTCAGAGGTGATCATCGTACGGTCTACTATATCAGAAGGTTTAAGGTTAGCGTGGATGATATTACGTTCGACTAATGTCTGCTTTACGGGACCAGCAATGTGGATACTGGGAGAAAACATACCTTGACGTGTTTCTTTCGGGCGTATTCCGTCTCCTATACTGATATTGTATCGAACAATGCTTCCGATGTTTCCGCAGCTATAATCTCCGGCATTTCCACTGTTGCATATAAGTACCATTCCTCCGTAATTGTCGTGACTGTAATTGTATTGTATAAGGGTATTCTGGCAATTGTAGTCGGAATCGAATCCTTGTGCATCCCATGGCGCTTTATGTCCCCATACTTCATTGTATTGTATGATGGTATTGTCACAACTCCAAGGCCAGATACCTGCTGCTGCCTCTGTCATAGGAAGAATGTCGGGTGAATCGCACATGAGATTATATTCAATCAGTGTACTGTCACAACCTATGGGGACAATGCCGTCACCAGGTACTTTTTCAATCACATTGTTTCTTACGATGGTATGTTTATTCGGATACCAGTTTTTACGGTCGTAATAACCGCTCCAAATCATGGCATTGCGTTCACATCTTAAAATGTGACAATTTTCTATGGTCAGACTATCAAAGCGTGAGCGAATACTGTCTCCTCCGTTTACAATCAGAATACCACTTCCTCCTCCCTCTTCTTTGACAAGAGAACCATTGACATCATGTATGGTAAGGTTGTTTATTCTGATATTATGAGAAATACCATAATTCGTGCATTCTACTTTTAATCCAGTACGTCCGGCTTTTCGTTCTTTACCTGTATTACTGATTTCAAGGTTTTGAATTGTGAAGTAATCGGAATTGAAAATACGTACGGCATACATGGATGTATCATTCCCTGCAATACAGGGTTTTTGATTACCCTCGCCGTATGCATCGATGATGATGGGGTGAGTGTAGGTACCTTTGCCTGTAATATCTAAAATTCCATTAAAGATTTCTCCTCGTTTCAATAGTATTTTATCTCCTTTTTGAAGAGATGTTTTTTTTATTCGCTCCAATGTTTTCCATGCATTATCGGCAGAAAGACCGGAGTTAGTATCATTTCCATTGGTTGCATCCAGATAATAGGTTTGTGGGGGAGTGCTACAACCTGCTATAAAAAATAAGGATGTTATAAAAAAAACTTTTTTAATTGTATGCATAATGTGGAAATAGGTAAAATTAAAAAGTCACAGGTAGGCATAGATGCTCCTGTGACTTTTGTGTGATAACTTATTTTAGATTTTCGTTCAAATCAGCATCAAATGATGGGATTGTAGCATAATTGCGTGATTCATCCCAATTTCCGCTCATTTCTACACCTTCTTTTAAGGATATTCCTTCTGCCACTTCTATTGGTATATTGGCTTGACGTGTTGCAAAAGCATTTTTTAAATCATCCATACGGAGCTGGTCATTAGCCCGAACTACTAATGCTGGGTAATATCCGGCAACTTCATAACCGTGTTCTTTCCAGCACTTGTTGGCAAATGTGGTTGGATCGCTTGCATAATTATTTGCATCATCTACTCCTGCTCCGTATGCACGGTCTAAAACCTTTTGTAAGCATTGTTTGGCTTCTTCATTTACTGAACCGCTACGAGCTTGTGCTTCTGCATACCATAAAAGAACTTCACTATATGAAACCATATAAAGAGTTTGGCTGCAAATACCATTATTCATGGTATATTCTCTGTCATTATAATCATTCATCGCACTACCGTCAGAGCCTCCTCCGTAAAGTAAGGTACGGAACATAGGATGGCATTCGCTCAGAATGAAAGAACCATTGCTATCTTTTTGGTACCAGTTGATTAACTGATCCTTATAAGTATTTTTTTCAACTAAGATTTTCCCTCCATCGCTTCCATAAATGGCATCTTTACGTGGTCCTTCTGGCATTTCTTTCCAGAACTTGATTTCGCCTACTACATCTCCCCAGCCGCCATTAGTGACAGATTCGTATGCTTGACATACTGAATGCCAGGAATCCAGTCCGGACCATCCCCATGGATTATCTTTGTTAAATTTTATGGCAACAACACCTTCTTGTGAGTAAGGGTTGGATACATACATGAAGCGATCTTTATAGTTCGTTTCTAATTTATAATAATATGTATTATTTTTTACTCCTTTAATGACAGCTTGGGCCATTTCTGCTGCCTTTTCATAATAAGAGGTTTGATTGAGCGGATAACCTGCGCGAGCCATATAGACAGCGGCTAATACTGCTTGAGCAGCTCCCTTATTGACATAATTATTCAAACCATCTGCAATTCTCGGTGCAGTAGTATATGCTTCAGGAAGAATTCTTTCAGCCTCTTCCAAATCTGTACATATTTGTGTATAGATTTGTTCTATAGTTGACTTCCCGACAGTAAAGTCTAAGTCTGTGGTTAATACAATAGGAACTTCACCATACCAACGCACTAATTTAAAGTAAGCTACTGCTCGCCAGAATAGTGCTTGTCCTTTTCCTATATTAATTTCTTCTTCACTGGTGGGAACTTTTTCTATATTATTGAGGATAAAATTAGCAGCTTTAATAATTGCATAATTAGTGTTCCATGCACTTTTTGCATCTGCATTGTTATCGTTGACTTTGTAACTGTCAAATTCTCTATATACATCTTTGTTACCACTGGTAAGAGCTGTGATATCATCACCCATCCAGTTGGGAGATAGGCTATGGCTGCCATTGATAGAGTACTGTACCTGTGCGTATAGAACGTTGATAGCACCGTCTAAGTCGTTTTGTGATGTAAAGTAATTTTCAGGTACCATCTGTCCTTTAGGATCTTCAGTCAAGAAATCGCTACAGGAGGTCATAGCTACTGTACATGCCATTAATGCACTTATAAATATTTTTGTTTTCATATTATCGATCTGTTAGAAATTCAATGTGTTGCTAATATTAGAAATTCATTTTGATACCAAAGGTAAAGGTTCTAGGAGTTGGGTAACCACCTATATCTACACCACTACTAACATCTACACTTTTTGAAGAATCATCTGTAAAGGCAGAAGCGGTCGGATCCATTCCTTTATATTTAGTAATGGTAAACAGGTTCTGGCAGCTAACGGACAAGCGTATATCGGCAAATTTTGTCTTTGATTTTGGGAATGTGTATCCTAGGCTTAAATTTGCTAAACGTACATAGCTGGCATTTTCTACCCATTGCGTAGAGTTTGCATAATTGGTACCTCCGTTCAGTAAAGAAGCGAATTTAGCATTTTCTGGATTCACATCCCAGTTATATTCGTATGCTTCTTTGGTATTGATGAATGAGGCATCTGATATTGAGGTTGACATAGCGTAACGTACCAAGTTCAAACGATCCATTCCAAATGCACCGGTCAGGAACATGCTTAAATCCCAGTTCTTATAGTTCACTGTGTTGTTCCATCCAAATGTAAAGTTCGGGTTTGCATTACCGATTACAGTACGGTCTCCTGCATCGATACTTCCGTTTTCGTTTAAGTCAGCATATACATTTTTACCGTCTTCACTGATGCCTTCCCATACATATCCGTAGAAAGAACCGATGCTGTATCCCGGCATGACGATAGTGGCTTCATCTGCCATTTTATCTGCTGGAGTTTTTCCGTAGATGTATTCATTACTACCTAAACTTTTTACTTCATTTTTCAGGTATGTTCCAGTTAATGTGGAATTCCATTGCCAATCTTTGGTTTGGATAAGATGGGCATTGATAGAGAAGTCAAGACCCTTATTGTCAATACGTCCTACATTGGCTAAATAGTTTCCACCTCCATTATATCCAGGAATAGGTTCCTGCATTAAGCAGTCAACTGTACGTTTATAGAAATAGTCGAGTGAGAATGAGAGACGTTGGTTCCATACTGCAAATTCTACTCCTAGGTCAAATTGTTTAGTTTTTTCCCAAGTGACATCTGGAGTAGGGAGTGAAGTTGGCCAGTAACCATAATATAATTGTGAAGAAGTTCCATAGTTTGTATAGGCTTGACCTAATAGTCCAAGAGTAGAGTATGCTCCGATTCCTTGGTTACCAATCACACCATAACTGGCACGTAGCTTCATGTTTTGCATAGCTTTAAAATCTTCCATGAAAGGTTCATTGCTAAGATCCCATGCAACAGCAACAGATGGGAAATATCCCCATTTTTCTTTACTAAACTTTGAAGAGCCATCTGCACGGAATGTAGCTGTCAGTGTATAACGGTCATTGTAGTTATAGATGACGCGGCCTACACCGGATAGAAGTGTTTCTCTTGAGTAGCTGTTGCCGAGAGTCTTAGTGCTTGCCATATTTACATTCCACCATCCTACGGCTTCAGTAGAAAGGTTGTTTCCACCAATATTCATATTACGATATTCGGTAGAAGTCGCTTCCCAAACGGCTGTAGCGGTCAGATTGTGTTTCCCGAATTTTTTCATGTAAGTGAAATTGTTTGTAGATTGTAACATCATTCGGAAAGCATCACTGTTTCCCATACTACTGATAGCAGTGGGGCTTGCTTTGGCAGAAGAGAATGAGTAAGATTTATTATCTTGATAATCGAATGCATTTGTTGTGGTAAAGGTTAAACCATCTATGATTTTAAACTGTAAAGCTAGGTTTCCAGTAGCAGCGTAAGTCCGAAGTTCGCTGTTTGATGCTGCGATAGACCCTAACGGGTTACTTCCTGTAGTGTTTTTTCCTACATTGTATTTACCATCTTCGGTAAACATATCCATGGTTGGGTCATAGTTTAACGCATTGAAAATCGGGTTGGTTTTACTTGCAATATAAGTATTACCATTTCTGACTCCATGATTGAACTGTACATCTGTAGTGATAGTAAGCCAGTTTGTGACAGCAGAGTTCAAATTAACACGTGCAGAATATCGTTCATTGTCAGAATAGCGTAAAACACCTTCTTCGTTTACATAGTTGGCAGAAACATAATATTGTGTTTTTTCACTACCGCCTGAAATTGCAAGTTTATAATTTTGTACCAATCCGGAACGGAACATTTCGTCTTGCCAGTTGATACCTTTTTTACCCGTTTTGAGGGCATCCATTTCTTCTGCGGAGTATCCATTTCCCGGATACCAGAAATTATATGCTTCAGCATATTCATATGGACTGAGCATATCATAATGTTTGTAAACGTTTGATACGCCTAAAGTTGCATCGAATGTGATTTGTGTTTGTCCGGCAACTCCGGTTTTAGTAGTGACCAATACTACACCATTGGCACCTCGAGAACCATAAATTGCGGCAGAGGATGCGTCTTTTAATACTTGGATAGATTTGATATCGTCTGTATTTAATCCGCTTAATCCACCTTCACGGACAATTCCGTCAACAACATATAAAGGTTCGTTGCTAAGATTTACAGAGTTTGCACCACGTACACGAATGCGAATATCTCCTCCAGGTACGCCACTGTTTTCTACCTGTACACCAGATACTCGTCCTTGAAGAGCTTCTGAAATTCGGGTAACAGGCTGGTCTTTGAATGATTTGTTGTCCATTACAGCCACAGAACCAGCTAAGTCGGCTTTGCGTACAGTTCCGTATCCTACAACTACAACTTCATCCAACGTTTCTGTATCTTCTTTTAAGGTTAATTTTAAAGATAATCCGTTGCGGTCAACTTTTACTTCTTGGTTTTTATAACCAATATAGGAGATATTCAAAGTAGCTCCTGCATTAACTTCAATTGTGAATTTTCCATCTAAATCCGTGATTGTTTGCCGAAAACGGAGCATACCCACCCACTCAGAACGCTTAATCCACCCACAATTAT